>Ga0265797_10000032_pt1 | contig 322552 bp, 268 predicted proteins | sample P2T30metagenome_FD_192433 | JGI IMG/M metagenome (GOLD analysis project Ga0265797, IMG submission 192433) | Plant litter microbial communities from East Loma Ridge, Irvine, California - P2 T30 | ecosystem: Environmental > Terrestrial > Plant litter > Unclassified | place: USA: California... | reverse complement strand
TCGTTGAATGAAGCGAGCGAGCTGCTTCGGCAAGCGGACGCCAGATGAGCAGGACGGGCTGTTGGGTTTGTATAGCCTAAGGAATAATGGCTGTCGCGACCCTACACATTCCGGAAAAAATTATCCAGCAGAATGGCGGCCGACACGGCTACGTTGAGGCTTTCGGCGCGGCCGCCGGGGCCGTGCGGGATGTGCAGGCGGCGCGTGAGCTGGGCACCCACGTCGGGGCTGAGGCCGTGGCTTTCGCTGCCCATCACCAGCACGCCGGCTGGCTGCAAGTGCAGCTTGTGCACGTTATCACCCTGTAGGTCAGCCCCGAATACCCCCACTCCTTCGGGCAACGCTTGAAGCCAGGCGGCCAGGTCGCGGCCAGGCCACACGGGCACCCGGCCGAAGGCGCCCATGCTGGCGGCCACAGCCTTGGGATTGTAGGGGTCGGCGCAATTGTCGCTCAGCACGAGGCCGGGCAGGCCGTACCAGTCGGCCAGCCGCCAGAGGGTGCCGAGGTTGCCGGGGTCGGCCACGTTATCGAGGGCCAGCACGAGGCGGGTGGCGGGCAGGGCGGGCGGCAGCGCAATTTCGGGTGGGCGGCGTACTACGGCCAGCGCGGCGGCGTTGGTCTGGAGCGTACCGAGCTGGGTCAGCTCGTCGTCGGTGGCAAGCTGCACGGGCAAGTGGCGGTGGCCGGCCAGGTGCTCGGCAAAGGCCGGCGTAGCGAGCAGGTGCTCCACTTCGAGGCCCGAGCCCAGCAGTTCTAGCACGCTTTTCGCACCTTCGACCAAGAAGGCGGCGTGGCGTTGCCGATATTTGCGCTGGTGCAGCGACCGGATGTATTTAGCGAGGGCTTTTGAAACCATTAGAACAACAAAGTAACGACCGGCCGCGCGTAGGCCCAGCCGGGGCGGCCCCCCGCGCCTTGCTCACCGGGCTCCTGCTGAGCCTCGGGGCCCTGCTGGTGGCGGTGGGCTGCTCGCCGCTGCGGCTTCTCCAGCCCAATCAGCGCCTGCTTACCAAGGTGGCTGTGGAAAGCGATGGCCTCACCCCGGCCCAGCAGGAGCGCCTGCTCACGCTGGTGCAGCAAAAGCCCAACCGCACCATTCCCATTCCTAAGCTGGCGGTGTACCAGCTCGGCCACTCGTTCTACGACTCGGCCCGCATCGAGCGGAAAATCAAGAGTATCCGGCAGCACTACGCCGATAAGCTGGCCAGCGCCCAGGGCGACTCGGCCCGCACGGGCAAGCTGCTGGCCCGACGCGATAAGCTGCTGGCCCGCCGCCGCACGGCCCTCGAAAAGGGCAATTCCATCATGCGCTTGGGCGAGCCGCCCGTTATCTACGACCCCAGCCTGAGCCAGCGCACGGTGGAGCAGCTCACCACCTACCTACGCTCGCAGGGGTATTTCCGGGCCACGGCCACGTTTACCGATTCGGCCCGCTCCAAGCGCACGCTCATTGCCAGCCTGCTGCGGCCGCTGGGCCTGCGCAAACCCGTGCACGCGGTGCCGCTGCGCGACTCGGCGGGCGGGCGCGTGCACCGGCTCGTGACGGTGACTTACCAGGTAAAGGAAGGTACGGGCTTCACCCTAAGCCAACTTACGCGCAGCATCCCCGACTCGGGGGTGGCGCGCGTGGTGGCCGGGGCGCAGGCCGGCACGCTGCTGCACCCCGGCGACGCCTATAATGAGGACCTCATTGGGCAAGAGCGCCAGCGGGTTGAGGCGCTGCTCAAAAACACCGGTTACTACGATTTTCGTGCCCAGTATATTACGCTGGAGGCCGATACGAGCTTCGAGAAAAACCAGGTGCGCCTGCGCCTGCTCATTGCCAGCCCGCCCGGCGGGCACCGCGCCTACCGCCTGCGCAACGTGACGGTACTCACCGACGTGAACCAGGCCCGCGCCCTGCGCCTGGCCTCGGGCGACACCACCCGGCGGGCCGGCCGCCGCCGGCTGGCCGCCGATACGACCAACCTGTCGGGCCGCGCAGCGGGGTCTTCGACGGGCCGCATCTCCACCGCCAACATGCCGGCGGGCGTGACCGCCGCCGCCGTGGCCGACTCGCTGAGTGCGCGCCGGCTGCGCCGGGCGGGCCGCGTGGCCACCCCGCGCGATACCGTGCGCCAGGACTCCATCCTGTTTCTGAGCCGGGGGCCGCTGCCCATCAATCCCAGCATTCTGGCGCGCCAGATTGTGGTACGACCGGGGCAGCTCTATAACCAGACGCGCACCCAGCTATCGCAGCGCCAACTCTCCAACCTCGACATGTTTCGGTTTAATACCCTGAGCTACCGCAAGGTGACGCCGGAGAATACGGGCGACAACGCCGCCCCCACCGACAGCGCCCAGGCCCTGACGCGGGGCCCGCGCCCGGCCACCCAGGCCGCCCCGAACTACCTCGACGCCATCGTGACGACCTCGCCCAGCCCGCGTTTTTCGGAAACCACCGAATTTGGCGGCACCTACGTGGCCGACCGGGTGGGGCCGTTTGGCAACGTGCGCCTGAAGTGGCGCAACCCCTTCGGCGGGGCCGAGGTGCTGGAGCTCAGCGGCCGCGCCGGCCTGGAAGGTCAGTTGACCCAGCTCGGCGACAACAACAATACCACCGCCTCGACCTATACGGTGCAGTACGGGGCCACGGTGGCGCTGGTGGTGCCGCAGGTGCTGGCCCCGTTTCATCTGGGCAACCTGCTGCGCAACTACCAGCCGCGCACGCGGTTTGCGCTCTCGACCACTTACACGTCGAGCAACTACTACACCCGCAGCAACACGGAGCTGACCTTCGACTACATCTGGCAAACGTCGGCGTTTCAGCAGTACATTTTTACGCCCGTGGACCTGGGCATTGTGCGCACGCGCAGCATCAGCGATTTTTACCAGCGGCGCCTCAACGACCTGCGCGTCAACCAGGGCAGCCCGCTCTACCGCTCGTTTTTGCCTATCTACGAGCCCAGCTTCAGCTTCACCTCGATATATAATTCCAACGACCTTAACCAGACGCGCAACGCGTCCTTTCTGCGCATTTTTGCCGAGCTGGGGGGCCTCTCGCGCAACCTGTACCGCAACCAGAAGTGGTTTGAGGACACCGGCCTCTCGGTGTACAACTTTGCCAAGCTCACCGTCGATTACCGCCGCTACTACAAGCTTTCGCCCAATACCTACCTGGCCTGGCGCCTCAACGGCGGCGTGGCGCACGCCCTTACCAAGAGCCTGGACCCCAGCCCACTGCCCGGCCAGGCGGCCACCGAGCGCTACATCCTGCCCTACGACAAGTACCTGTTTGCGGGCGGCTCCAACAGCGTGCGCGCCTGGAGCCCGCGCCGCCTGGGCACCGGCGCCTACGCCACCCTCATCACCGACTCGGCCACCAAGGTAACCTCCCGCGACTACTACACCGAGCAGCCCGGCGAGGTACTGCTCGAAGGCTCCATTGAGTACCGCTTCCCGGTCTATTCCTTCATCAAGGGCGCGCTGTTTACCGACTTTGGCAACGTGTGGACCTTGCAGCCCGATGCCAACCGGCCGGGCGCCGAGTTTCGGGCCAGCAGCTTCTATAAGCAGTTTGCGGTGGGCTCGGGCTTCGGCATTCGCATGGATTTCACCTTTCTCATCCTGCGTTTCGACATTGCCACCCGCGTGTACGACCCCACGGAGGTAGGTCAGCCGTGGCGCCTGCGCAATGCCTTGAAGCATACCGACAACCAGACCGTGGTGAACGTGGGCCTGGGCTATCCTTTCTAAAGCAATTCTGATTAAAAGCTGATTAAATCTGGCAATTGGCTAGCGGGCGAAAAGCAGGGCAGCCTAATTTTGCGGCTTCGTACCAGCTGATTGCCTATGCGTTACTCCTTACCTACTCTCTTTTTTAGCCTTTTTCCGCTGGCCGCGTGGGCCGCGCCCACCGCCGTAGCCGACGCCGCCAGCACCCCCGGCAAAACGCCCGTAACCCTGGCCGTGACGGCCAACGACACCGGCAGCCCCAGCGCCGCCACCGTGGATTTTAACGCCAGCACCTCGGGCCCCCGCCTCACGACGCGCACCATTTCGGGCCAGGGCACTTTCGTGGCCGACGACGCGGGCAACGTCACGTTTACCCCACTGGCTACCTTTTCGGGCACCTGCGCCACCACCTATTTCGTGCGCGATGCCAGCGGCACAGCCTCCAATTTCGCCACCATCCGGGTAGCGGTGGGGCCGGTGGCCAACGACGACCTGGTGCTGGTGACGTACCAAACGGCCCGCACCTTTCAGCCCACTGCCAACGACCTGGTGGCCAGCGGGGCGGCGTTCGATTTTGGCTCGCTCGACCTCGACCCGGGCCAGCCCGGCGTGCAGGCCCAGCGCACGCTGGCCGCCGGCACGCTCACTGCCGACAACGCGGGCAACGTCACGTTTCAGCCTGCCGCGGGCTTTAAGGGCAGCGTGCCCGATGTGCCGTACACCGTGGCCGACACGCGCAGCCCGGCCCAGCCCAGCAACGTGGGTACTATCCGGCTGCGGGTGGGCGGGCGGCCGTTTGACTGCACCGGCGAGTTTTTTCAGATTAGTCAGATTGGGAGCACGGCGCGGCTTTTTCGCCTCACCCGCAACAACGCGGGCGGCACCGTCAACTACGCGGCCAGCCTGCTCTACGATACCGGCACCCAGCTCAATGCGCTGGCGCTCAGCGGGGCCGATGGCTACCTCTACGCCATTGGCATCACCACCGGCGGCAACATCGGGCAGGTGTACCAGCTCAGCCAGGACGGCGCCGTGAACCTGGGCCTGATGCCCGGCCTGCCGGCCAATGCCTACAACTCGGCCACCGCCGACGACCAGGGCAATTATTACCTGGCCAATAACACCACCAGCACCATCTACCGCGCCAGCCTGCGCACCTTCACGGCTACCCCGGTGGCCCTGAGCCAGGCCGTGCAGTGCGGCGACATCGCCTTCAACCCCGCCGATGGCTTTCTCTACGCCTCGCGCTATCCTAACGACCTCTACCGCATCAACCTGGCCAACGCCAACGCCACCAAGCCCGCCACTACCCTGAGCGCGGCCACCAGCGGCGGCAACATGGGCTCCATCTTTTTCGATGCCAGCGGCACGCTCTACGGGGCCACCAACGATGGCACATTTTACGTGTACGACCTTGGCTCGGGGCTGAGCACGGCCATCGGCACGGCCAATACCTCTACCCAGGGCGACGGGGCCAGCTGCGCCTTCCCGGGCCAGAAAATCGACGTGGTGAAGGCCACCGGCGCGGTGGTGAAGCGCAGCGCCACGGTATTTGACGTGCCCTTTACCATCCAGGTGCGCAACACGAGCAGCGCGGAGGCGCCCAACGTGCAGGTCAACGAGTTTTTGTACGCGGCCGGCAACGCGGCCGCCACCTTTGCGGGGGCCAGCAGCGTGGCGATTGTGGCCGGCCCCGCCGCCGGCGGCGACCTGCCGGCCGCCAGCGCCAACCCCGTTTTCAGCGGCCAGGGCAGCAATACGGGCTTGCTGCTGGGCAACCAGTCGCTGCAAGCCGGCCAGACCGGTACGCTCACTTTTACGGCCCGCGTGACGTATCCGGCGGGCGCCGTGCCCGGCCAGGCCTTCAACACGGCCTACGCCAGCACGGCCGGCCTCAGTCCTAATGCCGGCTACCAGCTGGCCAGCGGCACCCTCGTGTCGCCCGACCAGGTGCTGGCCGCCGACCGCTCCACCAACGGCAGCACCCTGCCCGCCTCGGCCAACGCCGACGCGCCCGCCCCCTCGCCCATCAACCTGGGCGGCTCGCAGCCAGAGCCCCTGCCCGTGACGCTGCGCGCCTTCACGGCCGTGGCCGAAGGCCCCGCCGCCCGCCTGGCCTGGGCCACCGCCAGCGAGGTCAACAGCGCCTACTTCGCCGTGGAGCGCGCCGCCGAGGGCGAAGAATTTACGGAGCTGGGCCGCGTGGCCGGGCTGGGCACCAGCGCCGTGGGTGCCACCTATACCTACCGCGATGCCGGGGCCGCCCGCGCCGGCACCACCCTCTACTATCGCCTGCGCCAGGTTGATGCCGATGGCACCGCCACCTACTCGCCGGTGCGGGCGCTGCGCTTCGGCGCGGCCGCCGTGGCCCTGTACCCCGCGCCCGCCGGGGCCACCGCCACCCTCGACCTCACGGCTCTGCCCGGCGGCCCCCAAGCCATCACCATTCTCGACCTCACCGGCCGCACGCTGGCCCGTTACACCCTGGCCGGCGGCCAGGCCCACCCGCTCGACCTACGTGGCCTGCCCGTGGGCATGAGCCTGGTGCGGGTGGCAGGCTACACGCTGCGGCTAATGCATCAGAAGTAAGTGATTTGAGGCTAGCCTCAGCTTTACGACATCTTTTTCTGTTTGTCCTGCTCATCTGGCGTTCCGAAGGAAGCATCTTAGCAGGTTCGCACAAATTGTTCAGGCGCGATAAGATGCTTCCTTCGAGACGCCAGATGAGCAGGACAAACTGAAAAGGACCTTGTATGTAAACGCAAAGAGCCCACCTGTCAAGGGTGGGCTCTTTTGTATTTAAACGCGAAGTTTGCTATCAACCCTAGTACCCCAGCAGCTCGCCGAGGGCTACGGATACCTTAGCGGCGCTGGGCAGCATTTGCTTTTCCAGCTCCACGTTGAGGGCAATTGCCGGCAGGTTGGCTGCCCCCAAGGTGAAGACCGGCGCGTCGAGCTGGCGGAAGCAGTGGCGCTGAATGCGCCCGGCCAAGCTCTCGGCAAATGAGTTGAGCAGGGGTTCCTCGGTGAGCACGAGGGCCTTGCCGTGGCGGCGCACGGCGGCCTGCACGGCCTCCCAGTCGAGGGGATTGAGGGTGCGCAAATCCAGAATTTCGACGCGGCCGGGGTAGTCGCGGCTGGCGGCTTTGGCCCAGTGCACGCCCATGCCATAGGTGATGACGACGCAGGTTTCGCCGCCGGCCAGCTTGTCGGCCTCGGCGGCCTGCGCGATGGCCGCCTGGCCCAGCGGGATAACGTAGCCCGCGCCGGGCTCCGTAGTTTTGGCGTCCTCGGTGCCGGGCACTTTGCTCCAGTATAATCCTTTGTGCTCGAGCAGGATGACGGGGTTAGGGTCAAGAAAAGCTGCGCGCAGCAGGCCCTTCATATCGGCGGCGTTGCTGGGGTACACCACCTTGATGCCCCGGATGGTAAGCAGCGTGCTTTCGACCGAGCCCGAGTGGTACGGACCACCGCCCCCGTAAGCCCCCACCGGCACCCGGATGAGCGCCGGCACCGGGAACTTGCCCATGCTTAGGTAACAGGACTTCGACAGCTCTTCGACCAGCTGATTGAGCGCCGGCCAGATGTAGTCGGCAAACTGAATCTCGACGATGGGCCGCGCGCCCACGGCCGCCATGCCAGCCGTGCTGCCCACGATGTACGCCTCCTGGATGGGGGTGTTGAAGACGCGCTTGTCGCCGTATTTCTTGGCTAGCAGGGCCGCTTCGCGGAATACGCCGCCCAGCTCACCGCCCACGTCTTGGCCGTAGAACAGGGCCTCGGGAAACTCCCGCAAGATGTCGTCCACGGCGTGCAGGGCGGCGTCTACCATTAGCACTTTATCGGCCCCGGCAGGAGCGCGCTCGCCGGCTTCTTCAAGCACGGTGGGGGGCGCAAACTCGTGGTCGGCGAAGGTGGCGGGGTCGGGGTCGGGCGCGGCCTGGGCCTCGGCCCAGTCGGCAGCCACGGTGGCGCGGGCCTGGGCCGCCAGGGCGGTCAGTTCGTCTTCCGAAAGGCCAGCCTGAAGTAGACGGTGGTGCAGGCGGGGCAGCGGGTCTTGCTGCTGGTGGCTGGCCAGGTCGTCGCCCCGGTACCACTCGCGGCGCACGCCGCTGGTGTGGTGGCCCAGCAGCGGGCACTTGGCATGCACGAGGGCCGGCCCGCGCCGCTCGCGCACGTGGGCAAACGCCTCGCTCAAGCCATTATAAGACGATACCACGTCGGCCCCATCCACCCGCACGCGGTGCAGGCCGGGGAAGCCGGCGGCAAACTCGTAGGCGTCCATCGCCCGCATTTCGCGGCCGGTGGCCGAGATGCCCCAGTCGTTGTCTTGCACCAGGTACACGATAGGCAGGCGGTGCAGGATGGCCATTTGCAGCGCCTCGCTCACCTCGCCCTCCGTCATGGCCCCGTCGCCGATGGAGCAGAGCACCAGCGGCTGGCTGGCCGCATCGCCCAGCTTTTGGCTTTCTAAATAGCTGATGGCGTGCGCCATGCCAGTGGCCGGAATGGCCTGCATGCCAGTGGCCGAGCTTTGGTGCGGCATCACGGGCACGCCCGCCCGGCGCAGGCTGGGGTGGCTGTAGTAGGTGCGGCCACCGCTGAAAGGGTCATCGCGCTTAGCCAAAAGCTGGAGCATCAGCTCATACGGGCGCAGGCCCATACCCAGCAGCATGGCATCGTCGCGGTAGTACGGGGCGGCGTAGTCGGCGCCAGTAAGCAGGAAGGCGGCGGCCAGTTGCACGGCTTCGTGGCCCCGGGCGGTGGCGTGCACGTAGCGGGCAGCCACGGTTTTCTGGGCTTCGTAGAGGGCGGCCATTTCGGCGGCCGTGTGCATGAGGAGGTAGGCACGGCGTAGCAGGTCGAGGTTAAGCTCGGGCGCGGCCAGGGTAGCCGCGACGGGCGCAGCGGGGGCATCAGCAAACATATCAGGGGTGGGTAGAGCCAGTGGGGGTGGTAAAATTACGCCCTAGCCCGACCTTTGTGGGCAATGAGCAGTGAACAGGGAGCAAGCAACAATGCTCATGTCCGCTCGCGGGTGGCCGCTGCCAATTGCTCATTGCTCCCTGTTCATTGCTCATTACCACCATGTCCCGCACCGATATCGCCGCCTGGCTCCAGGATTTTCAAACCCGCCTCTGCGCCCAGCTCGAAGCTGCCGACGGCGGCACCGCCCGCTTTGGCCAAGACGACTGGCAGCGCCCCGGCGGCGGCGGCGGCCACTCGCGGGTGCTCGAAAACGGCCGGATTCTGGAGAAGGGTGGCGTGGGCTTCTCGGCCGTGGAGGGCGAGATGAGCGCCGCCGCCGCCCGGCAGCTCCACATGCCCGACCCGCATTTTTTTGCTACCGGCGTGAGCCTGGTGCTGCACCCACGCAGCCCCCGCGTGCCCATCATCCACATGAACGTGCGCTACTTTGAGGCCGGCAATGGTGAGGCGTGGTTTGGCGGTGGCATCGACCTCACGCCCATTTACGTGGATGAGGCCCAGGCCCGGCGCTTTCACGGCCGCCTTAAGGCAACGTGCGATAAGCATAATCCGGACTACTACGCCAAGTATACCCGCTGGGCCGACGACTATTTCTACCTGCCCCACCGCCACGAAACGCGCGGCGTGGGCGGCATCTTTTTCGACCGCCTCACCGTGGGCCAGGATGGCTCGGTGGCAGAATTATTCGCCTTCGTGCAGGACGTGGCCGAAACCTTCGCCCCGGCCTATACCGAAATCATGCGCGACAACCACGCCCTGCCCTTCGGCGCGCGCGAGGAAGCCTGGCAAACCCTGCGCCGCAACCGCTACGCCGAGTTCAACCTGGCCTTTGACCGGGGCACCCGCTTCGGCCTCGAAACCGGCGGCCGCACCGAGAGCATCCTCATGAGCCTGCCGCCCCGCTGCGGCTGGAGCTATAACCCCGCCCCGCCTGAGGAAGGCACTCCCGAAGCCACCACGCTGGCCTGGCTCCGTAAGGGCGTCGATTGGACCACGCCGCATGCTTAAAACGCTGCACGACCTCGACCACCGGCTGCTGCTGGCCATCAACGGCGCCCACGCGCCCTGGCTGGACAAGGCGATGACCTTCGCCTCCGACCGCCACGTGTGGATACCATTTTATGTCATCTTAATAATCTGGCTGCTATACCATTATCAGCACCGGGCTAAAGCAGTACTACCGCTAGTCATCGCGGCAGTAGCCCTGGCCGACAGCATCACGAGCAAGCTGTTTAAGCCAGTAATCGGGCGGCTTCGCCCCTGCCACACCTCCGACCTGGCCCCGCTACTGCACCTGCCCGATGGCTGTGGCGGGCAGTTCGGCTTCATGTCATCGCACGCGGCCAACTCGGTAGCGCTGGCTGTTTTCCTGCTGCTGGCCCTGCCGGCCGGCCGGTTCAAAGGACTGAAAATTGGCGTGTTTTTGTGGGCAGCGCTCCTCTGCTACAGCCGGATATACCTGGCGGCTCACTACCCCACCGACGTGCTGTGCGGGGCACTGGTGGGCGCGCTATTGGGCTGGCTGGCCGCCTGGGCATTCTCGAAAGCCGACCCACACTGGTGGCCGCCTGTTACCACCTAAAAAAGGCCCCATTGCTGAACAATGGGGCCTTTTTTAACACTTAATCATTTGCCGGGCTGGCGGTTGCCGGTGTGGCCATCGCCGTGGTCGCCCTGGCCGGGCGCGCTGGTTTTCTTTGCGTTATGCTTGTCATCTTGCGAGAGCGAGCGGTTCAAATCAACTTCCGACTCAAACTGCCCGTCTCCGTTCCGGCGCACGTAGCGCTTATCGCCAGGTTTGGGCTCAATTTCTTCGCGTTTGCTAGCCATACAAGGAAGGCACAGCCGGGAAATGGCAGGCCGCGCTCCTTATACTACGTGCAAGCAGCCAGCAGGTTAGGCTTCCGCCTTGGCGATTAGACCCTGGCTGGCCAGCAGCTTGGCCACGTACTTGCCCACGATGTCGAATTCCAGGTTGACCCGGTCGCCGGCTTGTAGCTGGTGAAAGCCGGTGTGCTCGTAAGTGTAGGGAATAATGGCCACCGAAAACTCGGTGGGCGTGCTATCGAAGCACGTCAGGCTCACGCCGTTGATGGTGATAGAGCCTTTCTCCACCGTGAGGCGCTGCGGACCGGCCTCGTGCCGGAAGCGGAACAGCCAGGAGCCGTTCTGGTCGGCCACGCTTACGCACTCGGCCGTGGCATCGACGTGGCCCTGCACAATGTGGCCATCGAAGCGCCCACCGGCGGCCAGGCAGCGCTCCAGGTTGAGGTGGCGGCCAGGCTCCCACTGGCCCAGGTTGGTTTTTTTCAGCGTCTCATCGATAGCCGTTACCACGTGGGTACCCGCCGCCACGTCGAGGGCTACCACGGTGAGGCATACGCCGTCGTGGGCCACGCTCTGGTCGATTTTCAACTCGCCCGCAAAAGGCGATTCAATAGTAAAATGGCGGTTGGTGCCTTCATTGGCAACCCCCACCACCGTGCCCAAACTCTCAATTATCCCTGTAAACATGACCGCAGATTTAACGGATTAAACGGATTTCGCAGATACGCCCGCTGCGCGGGCTGGCTACGCTGGCGCCACCAAGTGGGCTCAGTTGGTTCACTGGCTAGCGACTAGCTGAGTAGCCCGCCAGCTGGCTTTTGCACAAGACGAACTACCAGGGCCGGCATAAAGTTAGCCAGCCCGCGCAGCGGGCGTATCTGCGAAATCCGTTTAATCCGTTTAATCTGCGCTCTATTTGCCGCGGCCTTCGACGATGATTTTCAGGGTGTAGAGGATGACGCGAAAGTCCATGGCCAGGCTCATGTTTTCGATGTAAAGAATGTCGAATTTGAGGCGCTCGACCATCTGGGCCACGTTTTCGGCGTAGCCGTACTTGACCTGGCCCAGCGACGTAACGCCGGGGCGCACGCGGTGCAGGTGCCGGTAGTGGGGCGCGATTTGGGTAATCTGGTCGATAAAAAACTGGCGCTCGGGACGCGGGCCCACCAGGCTCATATCGCCCTTAATGACGTTCCAGAACTGCGGAAACTCGTCGAGCCGCACCTTGCGCATAAAGCGGCCCCAAGGCGTGATGCGCGGGTCGTGGTCGGAGCTGAGGGCCGGGCCCTGCTTTTCGGCATCCACGTACATCGAGCGAAACTTGATGATGTCGAACGGCACCCCATTTTTGCCGATGCGCTGCTGCCGGTAAAAAACCGGCCCCGGCGACGACGAGCGCACCATAATGGCCGTAAACAGGTAGACCGGCCAAGCCAGCAGCAGAAACCCGCCGGCCCCCACTACATCAAGCAATCGCTTGAGCATCTGTTGCCACACGGGCAACAGGTCCTGCTTAATCTCGATGAGCGGTGTGCCAAAAATGTGGTTCACCTTCACCGAGCCCAGCAGCATCTGGTAGAGGTCGGGCAGCACGCTGATACGCACCAGCGACCCCTCCAGCAACGTCAGAATTTCCTGGATGCGGCGGTGCTCGCTGGGCTCGATGGCAATGACCACCTGCTCGATACCCAAGCGGCGAATGAGGTCGGGCAGCTGCTGATACGAGCCGGCGGCCGGCAGCAGCTGCGCCAGCTCCGCATCGACCCCGCTCCCCACCGACGTGAAGCCCACGAGCCGCAGACCCAGGTGCCCACCAGTGCGCTTGAGGTCTCCATACGTACTCATCGCCAGCTGGTTAGAGCCCACCAGTAGCGTTGGGAAAGAGATAACACCCCGCCGCACCAAGTGCTGCACGCTACTCACAGCCCAGGTCCGCAGCACCGCCGTAATACCGAAATGCAGCAGGTAATAGGCGCCAAACGTCTTATAATAAGCGTGGTAATTATCAACGCCCTGGTCGTCGAGCAGCAGCGTAAAAAAGATAACGACCGTGCCCAGAAACGATACCCGCGCCAAGCGAATAAGCTCGCTGAGGCGCGATTTGCGGAAAATATCGCGGTACTCACCTACCAACGCGTAGAGCGTAGTCCAGAAAAGGGCAATCAGCAGCGCCGCCCCCGCCAAATAAAACAGGGCACCCGCACTAAGCTCGAGGCCCGCCGCTTCGCGCAGCAAGTGCTTGCGCAGCAGAAAGAAGGCTACCCAAGCCAGCAGCCCGGCCCCAAAATCGGCCGTCACAAGCTTGAGGTATTGAATTCGGCGGAGCAACAAGGGGAGCTGGGTAGCGTGTAATTTTGCGCGAGAACACTGCAAAAATAGGGGTACTGCCAGCTTATCAAGCCACCAGAGCGCCATTGGCCGCCCGGCGCGCAGCCTCTATCAGCCGTTTTGCCCTGTTGCCAGGCTACTTGCCCTTGGTGGCTGCCGGGCTGCTTGCTTCGCTATCACTTATCCCCGTCTCTTATTCAACCCTTACTCGATACCTACCGCCACCGGGGCCAGCGCCGGGCCCTCGTCGCATTGCTGCGCACGCAGCGCGGCATTCGCGACGAGCGCGTGCTGGCAGCCATTGGGGCCGTACCGCGCCACCTGTTTTTCGAGCCCGCCTTTGAGGCGCACGCCTACCAGGACAAGGCCTTTCCCATTGGCGAAGGCCAAACGATTTCGCAGCCCAGCACGGTCGCTTATCAAACCGAGCTGCTGGGTATCAGCCCCGGCCAGCGGCTGCTTGAAATCGGTACGGGTTCCGGCTATCAATTTGCGGTGCTTTGCCAATTAACTGATAACGTGCAAAGTATTGAGTTTAATGCCGTCCTGTATGAGCGCGGGCGGCAGCGGCTGGCCTCACTGGGCCTGCCCACAACCGGCCTGCACCTCGGTGACGGTTCACTGGGCCTGCCCGGCCTGGCACCCTTCGATGGCATCCTGGTCACGGCCGGGGCGCCGGCCCTGCCACCGGCCCTGCTGCGGCAGCTGCGCATTGGGGGGCGGCTGGTAGTGCCGGTGGGTGCCGCCGACCCCGGCCAGCAGCAGCTACTGCGCATCACCCGCGAGGGCCCTGATGCCTTCGTGCGCGAAGAGCTAGGTGACTGCCGCTTTGTGCCCCTGCGCGGCGCGGCGGGGTGGCAGTAGTTGGGGGAAGCCGCAGGGAAAGCTTTTGAGTAACAGAAGGCGGTCTGTGCGCTAGGATACCCGCAATCGGCCGGTAGTGCGGCGGCCGTACCTTTGCCGGCCTCCCATCCATCGCCCTTCGTATTTCCTTACCCACTAGTTCACCTTCGCCCGTGCGCAAGCAACGCCCCGTTTCCGACTCGTTTGTCATCATGACCGAGCTGGTACTTCCCAACGACACCAACACGCTCAACAACCTGATGGGCGGCCGCATGATGCACCTCATGGACATCGCCGCCGCCATCGCCGCCCAGAAGCACTCCAACCGCATCGTGGTTACGGCCTCGGTCGATAACGTGTCGTTCCGCGACCCCATCCGGCTGGGCAACGTGGTGACGCTGCAAGCCCAGGTCACGCGGGCATTTTCGTCCAGCATGGAGGTGCACATCGACGTGTGGGCCGAGGATATTCCCAGCGGCACCAAGCTCAAAACCAACGAGGCGTTTTTCACCTTCGTGGCCGTTGACCAGTCGGGCCGCCCCATCGACGTGCCCGAGGCCGTGCCCGAAACTGCCGAGGAAATCTCCCTCTACGAAGGGGCCCTGCGCCGCCGCCAACTTCGCCTCGTGCTCGCCGGCCGCATGAAGCCCAGCGACGCCGCCGAGCTAAAGGCCATGTTCGAACTGGTTTAAAACAAACGCATACATGACTGAGGACGAGCAAAGCGGCACCCTGGCCTTCCTGCAAAACTTCTACACCGGCGTCACGCTCTACATGCCCCGCGAAGCGGAGGAGCAGCCGGCAGCCGAAGTCCCTGGCCCAGTTGCGGCTGCTGCTACTCCGGCAGTGGCGCAGGCCCCGCCTGCCCCAGCAGTAGCAGCCGCGCCAGTGCCCAGCATACCGGCCCCAGTGATGCCTACCGAGGCCAGCAAGCTTCCCTCGCTGGCCTCGGTGCCGACGCCCACTCCCGCCCCGCTACCGTTGCCGTCAGTCGCTCCAGTGCCGCCCGTTATGGCAGCATCCGTGAGCCCACCGACGGCCGCTACCCCGGCACCGGCTAGCCCACCGCCAGCAGCGCCCGCTGTAGCACCTTACCTACTCACCACCTTCAGCACGCTGGGGGATAACGCGCAAGGCATTGTCATCTTGGTGCGCCTGCTGCCCGAGCAGTTCCAGAAGCTCCCGCGCAACGTCTTTCTTAACAAGCTCCTGCAAGCCATCAAACTGGTAATGGCCGACGTGGTGCTGGTAAACGTGGAAGGCCCCTACCCGGTCGCCCTGGAAAACCTGCGCAAGGAAATCGCGGCCACTCACATCTTGGCCTTCGGCAAAAACCTGCTCGACGTGACGGTGCGCAACACCCAGATTTACGAGCCGGTGCAGTTCCCGACCGTAGGCCTCGCCTACCTGGCCGGCGCCGAGGTCGAGATGATAGAGTACGACGTCAGCCTCAAGAAACGCCTGTGGGGTGGCCTGCAACGCATGTTTTTGGCGTAGGCTCAGCCCGTGGCTAGGGTGGCAGAGTGGAGATTGCCGTCGTGTTTCAGCACGCCGACGGAAGCTTTCGAGCGGTTCCGCCGTAGGTTCGAATCCTACCCCTAGCTCATACTCATACAGAGAAAGGCCCATCTGCAAGCAGACGGGCCTTTCCGTTTAGCTAAAAAGATTACTGGTTACTTCAGCACCTCGGCCAGTTTGGCTTCCAGGGCTGGGCCGCGCAGGTTTTTGCCGATGATTTTGCCGTTCGGGTCAAGCAGGAACGAGGCCGGGATGGACTGCACGCCGTAGGCAGCGGCGGCGGCGTTGTTCCATTTCTTGAGGTCGGAGACGTGGTTAGGCCAGGCCAGGCCGTCGGCGGCGATGGCCTGGGTCCAGCGGCCCTTGTCGTCGTCGAGCGACACGCTGTAGACCGTGAAGCCCTTGCCTTTGTCCTTAAACTGATTGTAGGCTTTCACTACGTTGGGGTTTTCCTGGCGGCAGGGGCCGCACCAGCTCGCCCAGAAATCTACCAGTACGTATTTGCCGCGCAAGCTCTTGAGCGATACCGGCTTACCCTCGGGGCTGGCCAGGTTAATTTCGGGCGCGGCCGTACCAACGGCCGTGGCACGCAGCGGCTCCAAGCGCTCGCTCAGGGCCTGCGTGAAGGGTGAGGCTGGCTGGGCCCTGCGCTGCACCGTGGCAATGGAGTCGGCAAAAGCAAAATCTTCATCAGGGTTCACGAAGCTGAGCGTGGCAAAGCCGGCAGCTACCGAGGTCGCATTGCGCCGGATAACCGCCTTGGCCCGGTTGGCCGTGCCACGGGCCAGTGTGTTGTACTGCGCCTCAATGACGGGCAGCGAGTCAGTACGGCCGGCCTGGCCGGCGGCGTTGTAGCGCTGGCCCAGGCGCTCCATCTGGCCGCGGCTGGCGCTCATGGTGCGCGTCAGCTGCTGAATGACTTCCGAGTCCTTGGAGCCCTTCACGGCGTAGCTGGCGGGCAGGCTTTTGGCATCGCCCGAGAGCGTGAGGCGGGTTTTGTTATCCAGCACCAGCAGGATTTGGTTGGGCTCGTCGAGCTTGAGCTGGTACACGGCGGCCGTCGCGGGCAGCGTGCCCTTGAAGGTGAACTTGCCATCGGCGTCGGTTTTGGCCGTGCCGCGCTCCACAAACTGGCTGCTGGTGAGTTCCGAAAGGTGTAGCGTAGTGCCGGCCGCCACATTGCGCAGCTGGCCCGTTATTTCGTAGCCCTCGGCGGCGCTGGCGTTCTGGCAGGCAGTAAGCAGTCCGAAGGCAGTGGCAGCCAGCGCAGCAGATTTAAACATAAATTGGTACATGTACGCGGAGAGTGGTCGGATGTGTGGCCTGGTAACGGGCGCCCAGCGTGTTATCGTTCCGCTGGGGCGAGCCGCTGATGAGGCGACAAAGGTACCCCTTTACCAGGATTAGAACGCGGCGGAGTAACCCGCCGGCGTAGCGCGGCCCCTAGCGCAGGGTCAGCGGCACTTTGCTGCTGCACGTAGGCCGCTTCCAGCTGCCGCCGGTCGGCCGCCGTCAACTCGCCCGGAAAATAGAGTCGGAAGCGGCCGTAGAGCCGCTGGGTTCTTACGGAGCCCTTCGGAACCTCGTACTCAAAATAGCTACTTTCCCCTATCCCATACCACTTACCATTGCTGATAAAAACGGAGTCAAGCAGCATGTTGTTCCGAGGCGGGGTAAAAGGCTTCCTGAGCGTGGCTGGCCAGGCATCAGCTAGCTCGTAGAGCTGGTAATCATCACCTTGCTCGTGGCGCAGCAGCAACTGGCTACGGCCCAGGTAGCTTTCCCACCCAAAATAGCTCTCCTTATCCCCTCCTACCATTAGCAGAAATGGACCCGCTGCCGCAATGGGGTTCGGGACACGGGCGGCGGGCAGCCCAGCATACTTTCCGGCATAAATCTGCTTCTGACGGGTCCACATGGGACCATTGAAGCGGTCTAACTGCTGGCTGGCATTCGGAAAAATTTCGACTAACTCCGCCACGACCTGTGGCAAAGACTGGGGCTGAGCCTGCTGCAAGTACTGCCAATCGGCTCGTGGTCCGGGCTTTAAGCGGGCAGTGGGCCACACTTCCCGTAGCAATGCACTCGCCAGATAGGCACCACCCGACAGCCGGTACGTACCCGGGCGGTAAGGAATACTATCGAGCACAAAGCCGCGCGCGCCAAAAGGGCCGAATACCCGCATGGTGTCGCGGTTATGAACGATACAAACCCTGAACTGTGCTGTTATTTCCCCGCCTTTTAAGCTGGGAGCTATCCAAACTTTATACCGGCTAGCGACAGTATCAAACGTCACGCTGCTCGGTGTGCGCGAGTAGCCCGGGTCTTGCACAAATACGCGGTACCCGACCGTGCGAGGCGTTAACAGCTGCCCCAGGGGCGTATAAACGCGAAAAAAAGAAGGCTCCGAATGACGCCCGGGCTGGGCCCGAGCTGGCATAGCCAGCCCGCACCCAGCCCCTAGCAGTACCCAGCAGGGCAGCCAAAACCAATAGCGAATGAGCAGCAATACGAGGAGAAAGCTATTGAGCGTCAGGAATACTTCTAGCCGTCGAGGCCCTGACGCAGCAGCTGGTTGGCCAGCTTGGGGTCGGCCTTGCCGCCGGTCAGCTTCATCAATTCACCCATGAACATGCCGGTGAGCGACTTTTTGCCGGCGCGGTACTCGGCTACCTTGGCGGGGTTGGCGGCCAGCACCTGCTGCACGAGGGCTTCCAGCTCGCCGGCATCGGCCTTGGTGAGCAGGCCCAGCTGCTCGGCGGCACCGGTGGCGTTGGCCTGCGGGTGCTCCAGCAGGTACGGGAACAGCTGCTTGCTGGCTACCGAGTAGTTGAGCTTACCGGCCTCAATCAGCTCGATGATGCCGGCCAGCTGGCCGGGGTCGAGCGGGAAGTCGTTGATTTCGAGAGCGCGCTCGTTGAGGTACGACTTCACGGGGCCCATTATCCAGTTGGCGGCGGCTTTGGCGCTGGCGGGGGGCAGCAGGCGGGCCAGGTCGTCGAAGTACTGGGCCACTTCCTTCTGGTCGATGAGCACGTTGGCGTCGTAGTCGTTCAGGCCCAGCTCGCCGGTGAAGCGGGCGTAGAGCTGCTGCGGCAGGGCGGGCAGCTCGGCCTGCACGCGATGCAGCCAGGCATCGTCGATGATGAGCGGCGGCAGGTCGGGCTCGGGGAAGTAGCGGTAGTCATTCAGCGTTTCCTTCGAGCGCTGGCCGTTGGTGGTGCCGCTGGCCGCGTCGAAGCCGCGCGTTTCGGAGTCCACTTCGCTGCCGTTTTCCAGAATCTGAATCTGCCGCACAATCTCGTGCTCGATGGCCCGCTGCACGTTGCGGAAGGAGTTCATGTTCTTGACTTCCACCTTGGTACCGTACTCGGTGGCGTCTTTTTTCATCACGCTCACGTTGGCGTCGCAGCGCAGGGAGCCTTCCTCCATGTTGCCATCGCAGATGCCCAGGTACTCGACCAGCTTTTTGATTTCGGCCAGGTAAGCATAGGCTTCTTCTTCGGTGCGGATATCGGGCTCGCTCACAATTTCAATGAGCGGCACGCCGGCGCGGTTGAGGTCCACGAGGGTTTCGGTTTCGCCGGCCAGGTGCATCGACTTGCCCGCGTCCTCCTCCATGTGAATGCGCGTGATGCCGATGCGGCGCGTGCTGCCATCGGCGAGGCGGATGTCGACGTGGCCGCCGTAGCAAATCGGGGTCTTATCCTGCGTAATCTGGTAGCCCTTGGGCAGGTCGGGATAAAAGTAGTTTTTGCGCGCAAACAGGTTTTCGCGCTGTATCTGGCAGTTGGTAGCCAGGCCCATTTTAATGGCAAAGTCCACGGCGGTGCGGTTCACGCGGGGCAGCGTGCCGGGGTGGCCGAGGGTAATCACCGAGAGATTGGTGTTGGGCAGCGAGCCGTACTCGTTCTCATCGGAAGAGTACATTTTGCTGTGCGTCAGCAGTTGGGCGTGTACTTCGAGCCCGATAACGGGCTGGTAGCTGGCAAGGAGAGCGTCGTCCATAAGAGCAGGGGTGCGAGGCGCGGCAGCTGGCGCCGCAACCGGGCTGCAAGTTAAAGCCGATTAGGTGCGCCATGGTTTGCCAGACCGGCAAAAGTGCGGCTTCCCTCCTACCAAATCGGGCATAAAAAAACAGCCCGCTCAAGTGAGCGGGCTGTTTCGGTAGCTTAGCCGGTGGGCCAGCCAGCGCTTATTTGCGCTTGGCGGGGGCCTTTTTCACCGGGGCTTTGCGGCTGAGGCGCGAGCCGGTGCCGGTGGTTTTCTTACCGGGCAGGGGCTTGCCAGCGGCGCGCAGCTCACTGATGGTGGGGGCCGGGCCGTACTTCACTTCGGCAGCGTTGGTTTCGCCGGTGAGGTAGGGGTCGAAGTCCACGCGGCGGTTCAGAGCCTGTCCAGCGGCCGTTTTGTTGTCGGCAATCGGCTTGGCTTCGCCGTAGCCGCGGCTTTCGATGCGCTCGGCGGGGATACCTTTCTCCACCATGTACTTGCGGGCCGAGGCGGCACGCTCGTAGCTCAGGCGGGTGTTGTAGTCGTCGTCGCCTTTGCTGTCGGTGTGGCCGGCAATGCTGAGCGAGTAGTCGGGGTAGTCGTTGAGAATCTGCACCATCTGCTCCAGCTTGGGGTAAGACGAAGCTTTCAGCGTGGCCTTGTTGAAGTCGAAGTTGATGTACTTCGTGGCCTCGTTGAGGATTTTCTTCTTCTCAGCCGGGATTTCGGGGCAGCCTTTGTTGCTGGCGGGGCCAGCGCGGTCGGGGCAGCGGTCCTGGAAGTCGGGCACACCATCACCGTCGCGGTCGAGCGGGCAGCCATTGGCGTCTACCTGCACACCGCTGGGGGTGTTGGGGCACTTGTCGAGGTAGTCGGGCACTTTGTCGCCGTCGGCGTCGAGCGGGCAGCCGCTGGCGTCTACTTTCACGCCGGCCGGGGTGTTGGGGCAGCGGTCGTCGGCATCGGCTACGCCGTCACCGTCGGCATCGGGGCAGCCTTGCAGGGCAGCGAGGCCTTTTACGTCGGGGCACTTGTCTTGGTAGTCGGCAATGCCGTCGCCATCGGTGTCAACGGGGCAGCCGTTTTCGTCCACTTTCACACCGGCAGGCGTGTCGGGGCATTTGTCTTTGCGGTCGGCCACGCCATCCATGTCGGTGTCTTTGGCTTTGCCAAAGTTGGCCGTCAGGCCAGCCGAGAACTGCATGTAACGGTCGTACTTATCCCAGAAGATAGTCCCGTTGTTGTCCACGCCATCGAGGCGGTTGTCATCACGAATGAGAACGTGCTGGCCAGCCTGCGCAAATATGCTGAAGCCCGGCGTGATGCGGAACGTCAGGCCAACGGCCGCCTGCCCGTCAAACGAGCCGTAGTTCGAATTTCGGCCGTTGAGGTTGGAGTAGTTGGCGAACTGCTGCGTGTAGATGTACGAGTAGCCCGGCTGCAACAGGATATAGGGCTGGATTACAGCATCTTCCTTCAGCGCCCAACCGTTGTTGAGCTTGAATTTGAAGCCCAGGCCAAACGTGCTGATGTTGGCAAAGAAGCGACGGCCCGAAGCCGGGCTCTGCCCACCGTTGATGAAGGTAAAGTCACCGCTAGCCGCCGGAAAGCGCAGCGTAGTCTGGTTGGCCGACAGGTTGATATCGAGACCCTTGGTGAGGTAGCGGCTCAGAGTAAGACCACCGCCGTAGGTCAGGTCGTGGGCATCCCAGAAGTTGCTACCCAAGTCGCCCCGGTATTGCAGCGTCGTCACGTAGCCACTGACGCCCCACTTGCGGTCGGCGTTTTGGGCCTGGCTGTGCGGCGCAGCCGCCAGCAAGGCGGCCCCGCTCAGCAGCGCGGTTTTGAATAAGGGGTGTTTCATTAAAGAATGAGAAGGTGAAAAAAGGTATGAGTTGCAGGCTAGCTAAGGGTGCGCCGCCTAGCAGGCGAGCAGCCAAAGCTGAGCTTACGACGACGCAAAATTAGTTCCGAAGGGCCACTTAGCGGCCCTCGCAGGTACGGCTACGGCCCAGGCTTGGTTTTGGGCCTCGGTGGGCGCGGCCGCTACAGGCTGTTCCGAAACGTTGCCGGCCTCTTGAACTCAACCGGTAAGTGGTAGGTGCACGGCACCAACTGCCCGTCGCGCCGGGCGGGGGTAAAGCGCCGGGTGAGCTGAGCAAAGGCCCTCAGCACTGCCTGGTCCAGCTCCGGCAAACGGGAGGAATGCGCCACCCGCGGCGCCCGGATACTGCCATCTTCGGCCACCTGAAAAGCGATATCCACCAGGCGCGGCTCAAAAAAGACGGCCGCCGGCAGGTGGCGCGGCAGACGCAGGGCCTTAGTTATTTCCTTGGTCAGCTGCGCCTGCCCACCGGGGTAGAGCGGCAACTGCTCATAGGGGAAGTATGCCACTGGCTGGCCAGCCTCATCAAAGCAGCGGCCAAGCATTTCATTACCAGCCACGTACTCGGTAGTACGCTTTAAAACGCCCGACTCGTAATAGAGCGCCAGGGTGCCCGTACGCTGCCCCTGGTAATAAGGCTGCCGGGCGCCCAGCTGGCCATTATCGAACCAACTGGAGGCTACCCCGTGCTGCAAGCCAGCGGCCAGGTCACTGTAAGGCACGTACTCTTTGAGGCGGCCGGAGGGGTAAAACACCCGCACCAGGCCATCAAGCTCGCCCCAGCGCAGCACCTCGGTGCAGGTGCCCGCCGAGTCAGTTTGCGAGCTTACCTGGCGGCTGTCTGCCCCTATCTGGTACTGCCCCGAGTCGGGCGCCATAGTGGCCACCGGAGCCTGCGCCCGGGCCGGCGGGCCAGCCCAGGTACTTACGCCCAAAATGATAACGTAGAAGTAACGCATAGGCTTTGATTTATAACGCGATGGCCCTTGCTTGCCTCTACGCAGCCCGCGCCCGCCAGGATGCCTATCGGCCGGCGGCCGGGCGGTCAAGGTGCTGCATAGCCAGCATCTGCTTCATATTTTTTTCCAGGCCCTCGTTTGAGCCGTCGAGGAAGATGACGTTGCCCTTACCCTGCTCGGCAAAGTGCTTGATGGCCTCGGTCCACATCGAAAAATAGACCAGGCTGGGGTCGAGGTTGTTCTCGGCCAGCTCCTGCACGGCGTGGGCCATGCCCTTGGTCACTTCCTCGCGGAACAGCGCTACGCCCTGGCCGCGCAGCTGGGCGGCGATTTTCTCGGCTTCGGCCGATATTTTGATGGCGTTGCCCTCGGCCTCGGCGGCCTTGGTTTTGGTGATAAGCAGGGCCTGGCCCTCGTTTTCGGCGGCGGCCTTGAGGTTGCTGCTGGCCACTACCTTGGCCATCGAGCGCATGATTTCCTCGTCGAAGGCGATGTCGTTGAGCTGCAAGTCGATGAGGTGGTAGCCCCAGCTTTCGAGGGTTTCGTCGAGCTGGTCCTTCACGTGCAGCACAATTTCGCCGCGCAGGCTCAGCACCGCTGCCTGCCGCTGGGTAGCCACGAAGGCCCGGATGCTACCTTCCACCGTGCGGATGAGCGCCTGCATGAGGCTGCGCTCGTCCACAAACTTGAAGGCGACCCGCTTGATAGCTTCCTCGCTCTGGTCGAAGACGGCGTACACGAGCATGGCCTTAAAGTTAACGTTGGCCTGGTCGATGGTAATGGCTTGAAACTCCAGCTCCAATGAACGGCTCTGGATGGAAATCCGCTTGTACACGTTTTCGATGAAGGGCAGCTTGAAATTCAGGCCCGGCATCATCAGTCGGCGGTATTTACCAAAAATGGTGATAACCGCCACCGTGCCCTGCGGCACGATAACGTAGCTCAGAAAGAGCGTGAGCAGCACAAGGCCGAAAAGAACCAGCGAAAAACTCATGGCAGACGCGCGCACGGCGCTAAAAAGTGAGGTAAAAAGCCGAACGACCGGCAAGGTAAGCGCCGGACCAGTAGTTTGGAAGGTCTATCGCCGGGGACGGCCGGGCATTACAGATGAGCCACATTGGCGCAATCACTCTACCCCATCCCTAACCATACTATACTGCCTGGCGGCAGCCTGGAGCCGGGTCGCTAAGCGCGCCCGCAACTCCACTGGCTCCATGATTTCCACATCGTCGCCAAAACTCAGTACGACCGTTTCCAATTCGGGCGTCGGTAACACTTGCAGCGTAATTTCTAGTATTTCCCCCACTTCGGCTACTATCTGCTGGCTGGGGTGCAGGGGTTTGGTACGCACATACTGCCCGCGCCCGGCCCGAAACCGTAGCCGTACCAGCGGCGGCTCTCCGCCCTCGGCGGGCACCGACACCCCTATTACGTGCGCAAACCGGCTGGCCAGGTCCGCTGGCGGGGGCAGGTACGCCACCCCGGGGGCTGGCTGCACGGCTTCAAGCCGGTCGAGCGCGTAGTTGCTTAGTCCCGCCCGCCCCGTGCCCTGGCCAATCAGAAACCACCGGTGGTTGTACTGCTTTAGCAGATAGGGCTGCACGGTAGCCGCCAAGGCTTCGGCCGCGCCAAACGGCCGGTAGCGCACTGCGAGCGGCTGACGCGCTTGAATAGCCCGGTATAGCAGCGCCAGCCACTGCGCGCCCACATAGTCCGGCACCTGCTCAAACCAGATTACCTGGGCAGCCGGGCCAGCTTCGGCCTGCGCCTGCAAGTGGCCTTCTACCCGCTGCACCAAGTCGCGCAGCTCATCGCCCAGCCCAAGGCCCTGAAACTGCTGTCGCATCGCCAGCGCCTGCCGTAGCACGGCCGCATCATCGCTCACCAGCGGGCTGTTGCGAATACTATATTCTGGCTCGGTATAGTAGTAGCCTCGCTCCCGGCTCCACCCGATTGGGGCGTTGTAGCCGGTGCTACCGCCCTCTCGCATGTCGGCGAGGTCCTGGGCAAACTGCCGTTGGCTAAGTTTCAAGCCCGTTAGCTCAAAAAACTTGGCGGCTACGGTAGCCCGCAGCTCATTTGCCGGCCAGTTTCTATGGCGGCGTTGCAGGCATTCGTCAATCAGCCGGTAGCGGGCCACCGGGTTTTTGGTAGTGGGCATAACTTTATTTAAGTTTTTTTTAAACGATGCAGTTAGGCTGCATTGGTCAGCCGTGCTACTGGCCCCCACCAGGCAGGCCCCGCTGGCCGCGCAGGGTGAGTTCTGCCTTACTTCGCACCGTGGCTACTCCCGTTTCTTTTTTATCTACCCGCCTGAGAGCCTTTGCTCCTACCACCATTTTCACCCTGCGCTGGCTGCTGCTGGCTAGCCTCGTGGGCGCGTTGGCCGGCACGGCCTCGGCCGGCTTTCTGGTGAGCTTGGAATGGGCTACGGCTTGGCGCGAGGCGCACGGCTGGGCGCTGGCCCTGCTGCCGTTGGGCGGCCTGCTGGTGGGGCTGGCCTACCACTACTTCGGTAACCGCGTGGTGCGGGGCAACAACCTCATTCTGGACGAAATACACCAGCCCAGCGCCACCATTCCGCTGCGGCTGGTGCCGCTGGTGCTGGGCGGCACGCTGCTCACGCACCTGCTGGGCGGCTCGGCCGGGCGCGAGGGCACCGCCGTGCAAATGGGCGGCGCGCTGGCCGACCAGCTCGCCCGCTGGCTACCGCGCCGTGAGCGCCGGCTGCTGCTCATCGCGGGCATGAGCGCGGGCTTTGCCTCCGTGTTTGGCACGCCGCTGGCGGGGACGATATTTGGGCTGGAGGTTTTTTTGCTGGGCGCGGTGCGCTACGAGGCTATCTGGCCCAGCTTGGTGGCGGCCGTGGTGGCCGATGCGGTCACGCGCGTCTGGGGCGTGGGCCACACCCACTACCCGGCCCTGGCGGCGCTGCCACTCACGGCTACCGGGCTGGGGGCTACGCTGCTGGCGGGGGCGCTGTTTGGGCTGGCGGCGCGCAGCTTTGCGGCGCTTACGCACGCTATCAGCCGGGTTTTTAACCGGATAGCTTACCCGCCGCTGCGGCCGGTAGTGGGTGGTGCGCTGGTGGCGCTGGCCCTGTGGGCGCTGGGCACCATGCGCTACGCCGGGCTGGGCGTGCCGGTCATTGTGGAGGCCTTTCAGCACCGCCTTGGCGCGCAGGACTTCATCCTAAAGCTGCTGCTGACCGCCCTCACGCTGGGCGCCGGCTTCAAGGGTGGTGAGGTGACGCCGCTGTTTTTTATCGGGGCCGCGCTGGGCTCGGCGCTGGCGGGCGTGCTGCCACTGCCAGTGGCGCTGCTGGCGGGCATGGGCTTCGTGGCCGTGTTTGCGGGGGCGGCTAACACGCCGCTGGCCTGCCTGCTCATGGGCCTCGAATTATTTGGGGTGCAAGCGGGCGTATACCTGGCGCTGGCCTGCGTGGTGGCCTACCTGTTTTCGGGCCACACCGGTATCTACGGGGCGCAAGTGGTGGGCCAGGCCAAGCACCCGCGGCTGGGCCGGCAGGCCGGGCGGCGGCTGGGGGAACTTTAACCTGCCTTATAACTAATCAATTGCTTGCTGCTACTCCTTTTTGCGCGTTACTATGAGCGTGCTCCGCCGCATTCGCCAGCTATTTCAACAGCCGCCGGCTGTGGCGCCTATTCCTGCATTAGTAGCGCCCCAGGTAGCTGAGCCGCACCAGGATTGTCTTTTTGGCGCGCGGCTAGCCACGGCAATTTAGGCCCACCTACCGGAGCTACACTTTACGTTGAGTGGCAATCTGCTGACCATTAACAGCCTCACGCTGACCTGCCTGGTAGCATCCGCAGGCCGTTGTTTACGGGCTGGAGGTGTGGGCTTATCAGGCCGCGTACTTCCCCAGTGGCCTCGTTGACTGCCTGGCGGGCATCGGGACCGGTGATGCCGATGCCTTCACCAACGCTGCCAACAGCTACGTAACGGGCGTTTTACGGACCATCATCCAAGCGCTGTCGGCCGCCTACTCCCCGGCGCTTGATTGCTACATCCGCGCCAGCCACCTCAAATGGCATCCGCTGGCGAGCGAGCTGCAAGTGCAAGGCGCCTGGGCATCAAAAATTAACGCGCTGGATGACGAGTATTTCCTGGGGCTGTTGCAGCCTTACCTGACCAGAGTGCTTGATAACCGGCCGTGCCACTGGCTGAAGATTTATGCCAGCAAAATGCCCAGCGGAGAATTTATTGGCGACTGTTTGCTAAATAATGAGCCCTGGGCTGCCGGTCTGGCGCTACTGGCGCAGGAAGTGGCAACGTAGGAAAAGGCCGACCAGTTTGCCGGCCAGAAGCAGTTTGTGTTTTTTACGGCGGGCTCCGATTGAGAAAAGTGTAAGGGGCGGGCGGCCTAGCCAAGCGTATCAGGGCAGCTCTCCTATCCTTTGGACAAAACTCCACTACCGGGCACTTATCCCGCCAGCGGCTGGTTGACAGAAAATAAATTGTGCGCAATTAAACATTGCACAACCCATCCTCGTTAGTAACCTGAACGCTATGGAAACGCTCCCTACCCTCACCGCCCACGACCCGATGCTGAAGCTGGAAAACCAGCTGTGCTTCCCGTTCTACGCCGTGTCGCGGCAGCTTACCAAAGTTTACCAGCCCTACTTGCAAGTGCTGGGCCTCACCTACCCGCAGTACCTCGTTTTCCTGCTACTATGGGAGCATGATAATCTGACGGTGAAGGAGTTGGGCGACAAGCTACTGCTCGACTCCGGCACCCTCACGCCCCTGCTCAAGCGCATGGAGCAGCGGCAGTGGCTCAGCCGCCGCCGCGACCCGCGCGACGAGCGCTCGGTCATTATCAGCCTGCTGCCCACCGGCCGGACGCTGGAGGCCCAGGCCCGCGATATCCCCATGCAGCTACTGGCCAAGACCGGCCTGAGCCTGGACGAGCTAGCTGCTATGCGCACCCAGCTCAACCAGTTGTTGGCCCGGCTGGCTTAGCCAACGCATTCATTATTATTCGTTTTTGTTTCCGTTTACTTTTTTTCAACCCCGCCATGAAACTCACCAACAAGGTATTCACCGCCCAGGCTAAAGCCATTGGTGGCCGCGACGGCCACGTTACGTCCGACAACAACGTGCTCGACCTCACCCTAAGCACACCCAAGGAAATGGGCGGCCCCGGCAAAGCCGGCGCTACCAACCCCGAGCAGCTGTTTGCCGCGGGCTACGCCGCCTGCTTTGAGGGCGCTCTGGGCGTGGCCGCCCGCCAGGCCAAGGTGAAGCTGGAAAACGTATCGATTGAAGCCTTCATCGGCTTCGGCCAGGCTGAGGACGGGGGCTATGGTATTTCGGCCGACCTGCACGTGAACCTACCCGGCCTGGCGCAGCCGCAGGCCGAGGCGCTGGTGGAAGCCGCCCACGGCATTTGCCCCTATTCGCGCGCGACCAAGGGCAACATCGAGGTGACCCTCACCACGACCACCAACGCGTAAGCGCGGGCCCCGGCAAACCTTTCGACGGTCATGCTCGGTCCGCCGTAGCATGACCGTTTTTTATTTCTCACTATCCCCTAGCCTCTTATCTTATGAAAACGCAAACCATCTTATTCGCCAGCCGCCCCCAGGGCGTGCCCACCGCCGAGCAGTTTCGGTTCGAAACCCGCGACGTACCTGAGCCTACAGCGGGCCAGGTGCTGCTCAAGACCTTGTTCGTGTCGGTAGACCCCTACATGCGCGGCCGCATGAGCGCCGCCAAGTCGTACGTGGCGCCGTTTGAGGTGGGCCAGCCCATCGCGGGCGGCGTGGTAGCCGAGGTGGTAGCCAGCCAGAGTGAGCAGCTCCCAGTGGGCAGCGTGGTAGTGGGCAACCTGCCCTGGCAGGAATACAACGTGGCCGACGCCAAAACTGTGAACCCCGTGCCCGCCGACAAGGCGCCGGCCAGCTACTTTCTGGGGCTGCTGGGCATGCCCGGCCTCACGGCCTACTTTGGGCTGCTCGACATTTGCCAGCCCAAGGCCGGCGAAACGGTGGTGGTATCGGGGGCGGCCGGCGCAGTGGGCCTCATTGTGGGCCAGCTGGCCAAGATTCAGGGCTGCCGCGTGGTTGGCACGGCCGGCTCCGATGAGAAGGTGGCGCACCTCAAGGCGCTGGGCTTTGACGAGGCTATTAACTATAAAACCACGCCCGACATTGCCCAGGCGCTGGCCGAGGCCGCGCCCAACGGTGTGGACTGCTACTTCGATAACGTGGGCGGCGCCATTACCGATGCCGTATACGACCTGTTGAATAAGCACGCCCGCATTGCCCTCTGCGGCCAGATTTCGACCTACAACGCCACCGAGGCCCCCGTAGGCCCGCGCCCCGAAGGCAAGCTCCTCAAAACAAGCACCAAGCTGCAAGGCTTTATCGTGAGCGACTACCTCAGCCGCTGGCCCGAGGGCGTGCAGCAGCTCACGCAGTGGTACACCGAGGGCAAGCTGAAAAGCGAAGAAACAGTAACCGAAGGCTTCGACCAGATTCCGACGGCGTTCCTGGGCTTGTTCAAGGGCGAAAATACGGGCAAGGCCGTAGTGAAAGTAGCGTAGTTTTTGCTTGCTGTTAGTTGGTTACCCCGTAGCTACCCGCCGGTAGCTGCGGGTATTATTACTTCTTATCCGCTGCTTTATCGCTGTTGCCTATGGACCCCGAGACCACTAACATCATCGCCGTGGCCGCCGACTGGCACGCCCAGCCCGGCCAGGAGGAAACCGTGCGCCGCCTGCTGCTGCAAGCCGCCGCTGCCGTGCGCGAGCACGAGCCCGGCAACCTGCTCTACGTAGCCCACCAGGACGCCGCCGACCCCGCGCACTTCCTTGTGTACGAGCAGTATGCCGACCAGACCGCCCTGGAGGCGCACCGCGACTCGGCGCACTACCAGGAGCTAGTGGTGGGCAAGATTGTGCCGCTGCTGGCCCAGCGCCAGGTCACGTTTTTCCAGTTGCTGGACTAAAGCAATCGGCTGGCCCCCTCTTATTATCACCCCCTGCCCCATCAGGCCGCTACTTTACCCATTACCCTTAGTTAACTGACTTCATGAAAATCGCCATTGTTTTGACCTCGCACGACGAGCTGGGCACCACCGGCAAGAAAACCGGCTTCTGGCTGGAAGAATTTGCCGCGCCCTACTACGTATTTAAGGATGCGGGCGTCAGCCTCACGCTGGCCTCGCCCAAGGGCGGGCAGCCGCCCCTCGACCCCAAGAGCGACGAGCCCGGTGCCCAGACCGCAGCCACCGAGCGCTTCAAGCAAGACCCCGAGGCCCAGCAGGCCCTGGCCCACACGGTGAAGCTCGCTACTATCAAGGCCGCCGATTTTGATGCCATCTTCTACCCCGGCGGCCACGGCCCGCTCTGGGATTTGGCCGAGGATAAGCACTCCATCGCCCTGCTCGAAACGGCCTACGCCGCCGGCAAGCCGGTAGCCGCCGTGTGCCACGCCCCTGGCGTGCTGCGCCACGTAACGGCCCCCGACGGCACGCTGCTCGTGAAAGGCAAGGCCGTGACCGGCTTCACCAACACCGAGGAAGCCGCCGTGCAGCTCACCGATGTGGTGCCCTTCCTGGTCGAAGATATGCTGACCCAGGCGGGCGGCACCTACTCCAAGGTGGCCGACTGGCAGCCCTACGTGGTAACGGCCGGCCACCTCATCACGGGCCAAAACCCGGCTTCGTCGGAGCCCGCCGCACAGGAGCTGCTGAAGCAGTTGGGCAAGTAACGCTTAGCTTAGCCAGTTGTATTAGCTGCCCCGGTGGGCCTCTTCGTGAGGCGCACTGGGGCAGTTTCGTAATTAAGAGTACCCGACGTTTCAACGACCTTCATCCTGAATACTGTCTACCTCGCTGAGCTGAAAAAACTATCCTTTATGTCTCATAATTGAGACATATCACCTACCTTTGTGCTATGCTGGTTCCTCAAACCCAACAGCGCCTGCTTGATGTCGCTACCCAAGTCTTTAATGAAGACTTTTCGGCCCCGCTCGAACGCATTGCTGAGCGGGCGGGGGTGACGCGGCGAACGCTTCACCGCTACTTTGCTAGCCGGGAGGAACTGCTCAGCAGCTGCCTGCAAGAGGCTCGCCGGGTATGCAGCCAGGCCATGGCCGAAGCGATGGACAGCACCGACGAGCCCCGCGCCCAACTGGAATGCATGCTGAACGCGGGCATTAGCTGCGGCACGAAGTACGCGCTGTTTACCAAGCTCGAAGGCCAGCCGGCCAGTCAGGTAGCACCTCAGCCCGACTGTCCTTCCTATCCTATTGTGTACGCCCGCTTCCGCGCGCTTATCCTGCATTTGCAGGCGCAGGGGGTTATCAGCCTGCACGTTACGCCCGAGTGGGTGATGCTGTTTTTTAACAGCATCATGGTCACAACCATCAACGCCGAGGCTACCGGCTCGGTAGCGCGGGCCAGCATCCGGCAGTTTGCGTGGTTTTCTTTCAGTCGCGGCATTGGGCTGTAGATTTTTTTGCCTTATCATGTCTCAAACATGAGTCATAAATACCAAAAATAAGACATCCATTTTTCACCTTTCAAACAACAAGCTGATGACCCTCGAAATTTTGCAAGCCAAGGAAGACCTGCGGACGCTGGTAGATGCCTATGCCTCTCTGGGCGATGAGAAGAAAATTGCGGAAGTAATGGCGTTATTCACCCCGGATGCCGTTTACCAAGTATATATGCACGGTATGTTAGTCGCCACTACGGCTGGCACTGAAACGATGGAGCGGGAATTTAGCGGCCATGCGGCGCAGGTAAAAACCTATTTTACCCTCAATGGCCAGCATACCGTGCAGTTGACGGGCGATACCGCCACAGGCGTTTCTTTTTCGCAGATTAAGATGCTGCGCGCCGCCGAAGGGCCGGATATCCTGACGGATTACAGCGTGCGTTACGATGACAAGTATGTGCGGCGGGCAGGCAAATGGCTGATTGCGGAGCGCACGGGGCACTTTCTCCTCGTCGAGGCCCGGCCGTTGCCTAACTAGGCGCGACAGGCCACGGTAGAAAGCCAGGAAGACAGCCGCATTTGCTCAAAATGCCAGCTGCCTGCCCCGGCGGCCCACTTTGGCTCCCCACGGGGCCACTTACTTAGTCAGCGGCTTCGCCTTTGCGCAGCTCGGCATCGAGAAAGTAGGCGCCTTTTTGCACGAGCTGGGTGGTGTCGGGCAGCGGGTCGAGCACGGTCACGGGCACGTCGCCGTGCTGGGGCTGGCCGGCGCGCACCTGCACCCGCCGAAACACCGCCCGGCCCGAGTCGGTACCCACGCGCCGGAAGATATAGCTCAGGTCGCCGGCCTGGATGAGGGCGGCCTCAGGCAGGGTGCGCACGCGGGCACCGGCCGTTTGGATGCGGGCGGCCACGAACTGGCCGGGCAGCAGGTCGCGCCGCTCGGGCTCGAGGTGGGCGTGCACGCGCACGGTGCGAGCATCGTCGTCGAAGGCCTGACCCACCAAAAACACGCGGGCCGTCAGCTCCTCGTCGCGGCCGGCGTTTTGCACCTTGAACAGGATTTTCTGGCCCACTTTCACCTTGGCCACGTCCTTCTCGAAGACCTTTAATTCGAGGTGCAGGTCGTCGCGGTTGAGCACCTCCACCAGCACGTCCTGGGGGTTCACGTACTGGCCGGGGTTGATGTTGACGGCCTTCACGTAGCCGGCGATGGGCGTGGTCAGCGGCACGCTGTTGACGAGCTGCCCGGTGGCGTCGAGGCGGGCCACCGAGATACCCAGCAGCCGCAGCTGGGCGGCGGTGGCGCGCAGCGTGGCCTGCTCGGTGGCGTAGTCGGCGCGGGCCTGCTGGAGCTTGCGCTTGGCCCCCACGTCCTCCACGTCGAGGATGCGCTGGCGCTCCAGCTCCTCGGTCAGGAAGCGCACGCGGGCCTTGCTCTGCAAGTAGGTTTGCTGCATGGTGAGGTACTCGGGCGAGCGCAGCGTAGCCACCACCGCGCCGGCTGCCACGCGCTCGCCGGCCAGCACCGCCACCGACTGCACATAGCCACCCTGGATGGCCGTGATGGACACCCGGTTTTGGGGCGGCACCTCTACCGAGCCGTTGGCCTGCACCTCGGTGGTCATGTTCTGACGCTCAAAGCTGCCGACCACAATGCCCGCCGCCTGGGCCTGCGCCGGGCTCACGGCCACCTGGTCGGCGGCCGTGGCAGCGGGAACCGACGCGGCATTTTTGGCGGGCGCATCGGGCTGGCTGGCGGAGGCATCGGGCTTGGCCTGGCAGGCTACCAGCATGGTCAGCGAACCCGCCAGGGCATAGAACTTTAGATTGAGGTACATCATGAAAATATTCTGAATACAAGTTGCTTATGCTGCAAGCGTGCTCTTTTAGTTAGCAACCTTCTCCTCGGCTCCGGTGAGGGCCAGCAGGCTCACCACAAGCTCGTCGTACTGGCGCACCTGGTCGAGGTAGCTCTCCTGAATTTGCCAGGCGGGCTGGGTGTTCACCACGTATTCGACGTACTCGATGTCGCCGGCGCGGAAGCTTTTTTCGGCCGTCGTGAGGATGAGGCGGGCTTGGGGTAGGGCCGTTTTCTGGTAGTAATCGAGCGAGGCGCGGGCGCGGGCCAGCTGCTGGCGCAGGGTGCTGAGCTGGGTGGCGAGCTGGCTTTGGGCGTAGGTGAGCTGCTGGTCGGCGACCTGCTGGCCGAGGCGGGCGGCGGCTACGCGGGCCTTTTGCACGCCGCCGAGCAGTGGCACGGCCAGCCCCGCCTGCACCACCTGGAAGCCTTTTTCCTGGTTGATGCTCTGGTTGAAATAGCCTACCCGCACGTCGGGCAGGCGGCGCAGGTTTTCCACCTTGGTTTGCTGCTGGCTCACGGCCGCCTGCTGGCGCAGCAGGCCCAGCTGGGGGTTCGACTCGGGCGAGAGGGCCAGCGTGTCGGCGGCGGCGAGCGGGGCCACGGGGCTGGCCGTGGTGTCGAAGCGGGCGGGCTGGGCGCTGCCCAGCAGCTGGCCCAGCTGGCGCTCCAGCACGGCGATATCCACGCGCAGGGTGGCTAAGCGGTTTCGCAACTCCAGGCTGCGGGCCTCGGCCGAAACTTGTTCGAGGCGGTTGGTTTCGCCCACCTGGTAGCGGATGCGGGCGGCGCGGGCGGCGCGGCGGTAGAGGCTGTCTTGCCGGCGCAGCAGGGCGGCGCGGCGGTAGGCCACGAGCAACTGGTAGTAGTCACTGCGGATAACCTGGGCCACGTCGCGGCGCTGCTGGCGGGCGCGCTGCTCGGCGGTCAGCGACTGGCCTTGCAGCAGCCGGCGCTGGGCGGCGTACACGTTGGGCAGGGCCGTTTGCTGAATGATGTTGAAGCTTTGGTCGTTCAGCGGGCCCGAAAGCTGGCCGTACTGGTAGTCGAGCACCGTGCGGGGCACGTCGTAGCCGCTGCGGTTGAGGGCGCGCTGCTGCTCGATTTGCAGGCCGGCAGTTTGGAGCGAGAGGTTTTGGCCGGTGGCCGTTTGCAGGGCCTGACCCAGGCTCATGGGCTGGCCGGCGGTGGAAGCCAGGGTGTTTTGAGCGTGGGCCGGGCGGGCTAGCCCGCCAAGTAGCAATAGCAGCAGCACCGCCGTAGCCACGACGGGCGCGGTGGTCGGCTGGCCCTGGTCGGCGCCAGCGGCGGGCGGCGCGGTGCTCCCGGTTTCGGCGGCGTGGCGGGCCTGCTTGTCGGCCTCGGCGGCCTGCTTCGGGTTGGGCTCACCGTCTTTGGTGAAGAAGGAATAGAGCACCGGCAGCACGATGAGTGTGAGCAGCGTGGCCGAAATCAGCCCGCCGATAACGACGGTAGCCAGCGGCTTCTGCACCTCGGCACCGGCCGACTTGCTCAAGGCCATCGGCAAAAAGCCCAGCGACGCCACGCTGGCCGTGAGGATGACCGGCCGGAACCGCTCCTCGGTGGCGCGCAGCACGCGCGCGCGCACCGAGGCCACGCCTTCGGCCGCCAGCTCGTTGAGGCTAGCCAGCAGCACGATGCCGTTGAGCACCGCCACCCCGAAGAGCGCGATGAACCCCACGCCCGCCGAGATGCTGAACGGCATGCCGCGCAGCCACAAGGCAATGATGCCGCCGATGGTAGCCAGCGGCACGCCGGTGAAGATGAGCAGCGCCTGCTTCACCGAGCGGAACGAGAGGTAGAGCAGCATAAAAATGAGCACCAGCGACACGGGCACGGCGATGGCCAGCCGCTTTTTAGCCTGCGTCAGGTTTTCAAACTGGCCGCCGTAGCTCAGGGTGTAGCCGCTGGGTAGCTGGAGCTTGGCGCCGAGCTTCTGCTGAATTTCTTCCACGAGGCTCTGCACGTCGCGGCCCCGCACGTTGATGCCGATGTTGATGCGGCGGCGGGCATCGTCGCGCGAAATCTGGATGGGCGCGTTGTGGTAGGCCACCGACGCCACCTCGTCGAGCGGGATTTTCTGGCCGCCGGGGGCGTCCACGTACAGGTCTTGCAGGTTGGCCAGCCCGGCGCGGTGGGCGCTATCGAGGCGCACCACGAGGTCGTAGCGGCGCTCGCCCTCGTACACCTGGCCCGCCACGTCGCCAGCGAAGGACGAGCGCAGCAGGCTATTCAAGTCACTCACTTTGAGGCCGTATTGGGCTAATTTTTGGCGGTCGTAGCTGACGCGCATCTGCGGCAGGGCCGCGATTTGCTCCACCTTGAGGTCGCCCACGCCAGCCAGCGGCCGGATGAGGTCGGCGGCCTGGTTGGCCTTTTCATATAAAAGACCCAGGTCGTCGCCGTAAATCTTGATGCTAACGTCAGATTTCACGCCCGAAATCAACTCGTTGAAGCGCATCTGGATGGGTTGCTGAAACTCCAGGCTCACGCCGGGGATGCCGGCCAGCGCGGCCTGCATCTTGGCCGCCAGCTCCTCGCGGGTGGCGGCCGAGGTCCACTGGCTGTGGTCTTTGAGGATAATCATTTCGTCGCTGTCCTCCATTGACATGGGGTCGGTGGGGATTTCGGAGGTGCCGCTTTTGCCCACAATCTGCTCGATTTCGGGAAACTGCTTCAGTAATATCTGCTGCACTTTGGTGTTAGTGGCCACCGTTTGGGTGAGCGAAGAGCCGGGGGCCAGCGCCACGTTCAGGGCAAAGTCGCCCTCATCGAGCTGTGGAATAAACTCGCCGCCCATTCCCGAAAAGATGACGCCCGCCAGCACCAGCAGCGCCACGGCCCCGCCCGCCACCAGCCCGCGCACCCGCAGCGCCGCCCGGATGATAGGGTCGTAGCCGCGGTGCAGAAATTTCATGATGCGGTCGGCCACGGTGCCTTCCTCCTTCACGTCTTTCTTCAGCGCCCAGGCCGTGGCGGCGGGCACGTAGGTGAGGCACAGCAGCATGGCCCCGACAATGGCGAAGCTCACGGTGAGCGCCATCGGCCGGAACATCTTGCCCTCGATGCCGGTGAGCGACAGGATGGGGAAGTACACGATGAGAATAATGAGCTGCCCAAACAGCGCCGACGACATGAGGCGCGTAGCGGCGTGCTCGGTGATGTTGTCCATCGTTTCGTGGGCCGCCGCCCGGCGCTGGTGCACGAGGTGGAAGATGACGGCCTCCACGATAATCACCGCCCCATCCACGATGAGGCCGAAGTCCAATGCCCCCAGGCTCATGAGGTTAGCCGACACACCGAAGAGGCTCATCATGCCCAGCGCGAAGAGCATGCACAGCGGTATCATGAGGGCCACCACCACGCCGGCCCGCCAGTTACCGAGCAGCAGCAGCAGCACCAGCAGCACGATAACGCCGCCCTCCACCAGGTTGTGCTCCACGGTGGCAATGGCCTTGTCGATAAGCTTGGTGCGGTCGAGAAAGGGCGTTACGACCAGGCCTTTGGGGAGCGTTTTTTGAATTTCGGCCACCCGCGCCTTCACGTTTTTGATGGTTTGCTCCGAGCTCGCGCCCTTGAGCATGAGCACCACGCCGCCCACGGTTTCGCCCTGGCCGTTGCGGGTCATGGCGCCGTAGCGCACGGCGTGGCCCATGCGCACGGTGGCTACGTCGCGCACCAGCAGCGGCGCGCCGGGCGCGGCCTGCTTGATGACCGTGGCGCCGAGGTCGGCCAGCGAGGTGGCCCGGCCCTCGCCCCGGATGAAGTAGGCGTTGGGGCCGCGCTCCAGGTAAGCTCCGCCGGTGTTGGCGTTGTTATCCTGCAAGGATTGGTAGAGCTCGGCCATCGTAACGTTGTTAGCAGCCAGCCGGTTGGGGTCCACGGCCACTTCGTACTCGCGCAGGTAGCCGCCGAAGCTGCTCACATCGACCACGCCGGGCACGCCGGCCAGGCGGCGCTTCACGGTCCAGTCCTGCACGTCGCGCAGGCTGGCCAGCGAAAACTGTTTTTCGTAGCCCGGCAGCACCCGGATGGTGTACTGGTAAATCTCGCCCAGGCCGGTGGTGATGGGGGCCATCGTGGGCACACCGGCGCCGGCCGCAAGGTCGGCCTCGGCGCTTTTGAGCTTTTCGGCCACGAGCTGCCGGGTCTGGTAGGTGCTCACCTCGTCGGGGAAGACGACGGTAATCACCGACAGCCCGAAGCGCGAGATGGAGCGGATTTCCGTCACGCCGGGCACCGTGCGCAGCTGCAACTCCAGCGGCACGGTGATGAGCTGCTCCACTTCCTGCGCCGCGAGCGCCGGGCTTTGGGTGATGACCTGGACCTGGTTGTTGGTGACGTCGGGGATGGCGTCGAGCGGCAGGTTGGCCGCCGAAAAGCCGCCCCAGGCGATGAGCCCCAGCAGCATGAGAGCCACGAGGAGCTTGTTGCGGACGCTGGCCGCAATGATTTTTGCAAGCATGAAAACGAAGGAATGCGGCCTTGGCGGCGCGGGCCGGGCGGCCCTGCGTGGCCGGCGCGGAGCCTGAGCACCGGACGGCATTACTCCCCAAAACCATACGTACCAAACCGGCCCGGCTGGCCCCTCGCCCGTGCGAGCAGGCTGGCCCCGGCCCCATCTGAACGCGCCGACTCCTGGGCAAGAAAATGTCGCAGCACCTTGGCTGACAGCAATTTTCAATACTTACCGGTTAGTAGAAGCAGGCGCACACTGCCCCCAGGGGCAGCGCGGGGCTAAGCTCGGGGTGGCTGCAAGAGGGCGCTAGTGGCCCCATCCTGGTAGCGGGCGTGTGCGGCGGGCCGATAGGCCTGGCCAACGCACAGGGCTGGCTTGCCGGCCAAGGCTGGCGGGGCCAGCGCGGGCAAAAAGAAGTAGGCCGCGTGGTGGCTGCATTCGTGCTGGCCGTGCAGCGGCAGGCTCTGGTGGTCTTGCTGGTGCCGGGGCGAAAACGTGCAGCCAAAGTGCTGCGGCGTGCCCGAGCCGTAGTGCTCGGCCAGAAACTGGGCAACCGACAAGCCGCCGCCCGCCACCGAGTGGTGGAAGCGGTAGTGCTGCACGAGCTGGGGCAGCTTGCTCAGCTCCGACAGGTCGTTCTGCGGAATGAAGCTGCCGACCAGCATGAGCAGGGCCAGAAAAAAGGAAACCACCGTTTGCATACGCTGCCCCCACAACGCCGGCCCCTGCCGAAAGTTTGCGCCGCCGTGGTAATTGGCAAAATTAAGAGTTATTCTAAACTGGCGCCAAACGCGCCCGGCCCGAAACATTTGGCCGGCCGTTGTATTCTTGGCTCACTATGCGTCTACTTCCGCTTTTCCCCCTCAACCTGGTCGCTTTTCCGGGTGAGAAACTTAATTTACATATTTTTGAGCCCCGCTACCGTGAGCTGGTGCGCGACTGTTTTACGGAGGGCCTCACGTTCGGCATTCCACCGTTTTTGGATAATGCGGTGCAGGAGCTGGGCACCGAGATGCGCCTGCTGAGCGTGGAGAAAACCCACGCCGGCGGCGAAATGGACATTCGCACCGAGGCCATCGGCGTGTTTCGGGTGCAGAAGTTTTTGCGCCAGGCCCCCGGCAAGCTCTACGCCGCCGGCCACATCGAAGACGTGGTGCAGGACGACGAGCCCGACCTGGCCCTGCGCGAAGCCATCGCCGGGCAGGTGCGCCAGCTCTACGAGGCGCTGGGCCTGCGCAAGCTGCTGCTCCAGCTCGACCCCGCGTTCAAGGTCTTCGACGTGGCCCACCACATTGGCCTCAGCACCGAGCAGGAGTACCAGTTGCTGGGCACCACCGCCGAAGTAGAGCGCCAGGAAATGGTGCGCGAGCACCTGGAGCGCCTACTGCCCGCCGTGCTCGAAGCCGAGCGCCTCAAGGAGCGCGTGCGCCTCAACGGGCACTTTAAGCACCTGCTGCCGCCGCAGTTTTAGGACGTCCTAACTAAATATCTGCACAATTAGCAGATGTTTATCATCCTATCGGGCGAAGAATACGTACGTTTGGCGCGGCTGAGCGACGGCCACTGGCAGTCGCTCAGTACCTTGCCCTTACCCACCATTATTCTTCACCTGTTTATGACAAATTTCTTCTCTGCAAACCTGGGCGTTAGCCGGTTGCCCCGGCTGGCACTGGCGGTAGGCCTGCTGGCTGGCCCGACCATTGCGGCCGCCCAAACGGGCCCGACGGCCATCTACGCGCTGGGCACGGTCACCCAGAATTTCGGTCCTTATCCAGCCAATAGCCAAGTTCTCAGCCAGCTCAACCCGGCTAACCTGAGCAATACTTCGGCGCTCCAGGTACCTAATAGGTTTTTCGTCATTGCGGGCGTAGCAGCGGGCCAGCAGCTTATCGGCATTGATACCCGGCCCAATACCGGCCAGCTGTACGCGCTGGGCTACAACGCCACCACCGGCGTGGGCCAGCTTTACACGCTTGATACCGATACCGGCGCCGCTACGGCAGTGGGTGCGCCCATCACCGGGCTCGACATCCAGGATACCAACCGCGCGAACACCCAGGGGCTCACGCCGAATATCGGCTTCGACTTCAACCCGCGCGTGGACCGCATCCGGGTGGTGACGCCCAACGGCAACAACTACCGCCTCAACCCCAACACCGGGGGCGCGGCCATTAAGGATGGCAACCTGGCCTACGTGGCCGGCAACACGGTGGGCCACGCGCCTTATATCGGTACGGGCGCCTACACCAACTCGGCCCTCGGCGTGTCGGGCACGACGCTCAACGACATCGACATCACCAATACCAACGCGCTGCTTTCCACGCAGGTACAGCCCAACGTGGGCACCCTGAACCCGGTAGCGGCCGTCACGTTTCAAACCAACGGCAACGCGGACGCCTTCCCGCTGAACTCGCCCACCGTGAGCCTGGACCTGGACATCTTCTACGACCGGACCAACCCGAACGCCGCGGCCCGCAACATGGGCTACCTGATTGAGGCCCGCTACACGGACCCCAATAACCGGGACATCAACAACGGCACGGCGGGCAACCAGTTTTCGTCTAACCTGTGGGCCTTCAACATCGCCACCGGCCGGGCCGTAGGCAAGAACATCTTCGGGCGAATTCCCATCTACCTGTCCAACATCGCGGCCATGGCCGTGATGCCCAAAACCTGGACCGGCGCCGTAAGCACGGCCTGGAACGAGCCCAACAACTGGTTTCCGGTAGGCGTGCCCACCGGCCCCAACCCCAACGCGACCATCCCCAGCAGCGGCGACGACGTGGTTATCCCCGGCCCCGGCACCGTGGTGGCAACGGCCAATGTGACGGTGACCAACCAGCCCGTGGTGTCCGATGCCCGGCGCGTGGCGTCCGTCAACCTCAGCAACGGCGCCACGCTCACGCTGGCCGCCAGCGGCACCCTCACGCTGTATGGCAACTTCGTAAACAACGATAGCTCGGTGGGCGGCACCGGCACGGTGGCCCTCGCCGACTCGGCCGCCACGCTCGACATCGGCGGCAACGCCCTCACGCGTTTCCCCAACCTACGCACTGGCACCGTCGGCACGGGGGGCGCCACGACCAGCGGCGCCGTGGCCATCCAGCAGTCGCTGACGGTGGGCGACGCCCTGACCATCGGCACGGACCAGGCCTTCACGCTGCTGAGCAGCAGCGCGGGCACGGCCTACGTAGTCAACAATGGCGGCACCGTGGTGGGCACGGCCACGGTGCAGCGCTACATCACGCCGACCAACAGCGGCGCCGGCTACCGCCACTACAGCTCCCCGGTAAGCGGCAATACGGTGGCCGACTTCGCGACCTCGGGCTTTGCGCCAGTGGTCAATCCGGACTACAACTCCAGCGCCGTGCCCAGCACCGTCCGGCCCTTCCCCAACATCTACACCTACGACCAGTCGCGCCTGGGCCTCGCCAATACCTCTCCGGAGTTTGACAAGGGCTTCCAGTCGCCAGCTGCCACGAGCGAAGCCATTGCCACGGCCACCGGCTACACCGTGAATATTGGGGCCTCAGCTTTGGTTGACTTTCAGGGCACGCTCAACAACGGGCCTTACACGCGCGGCAACCTGGTGCGCGGTTCGCAGGCCACGGCCGGCTGGCAGTTTTTGGGCAACCCCTACCCCAGCGCCCTCAACTACGACGTGGTGCTGGCCAACTCGACCGGCATCGAGAGCGCGCTGTTTGTATATAAGAGCAACGGCCAGTACACGGGTACCTACACCAGCTACGTAAACGGCCAGGGCGCCAACACCGGCACCAACGAACTGCCGCTGGGCCAGGGCTTCTTCGTACGCACAGCCAGCGGACAAACGGGCACCGTCAACTTCACCAACGCCGCCCGCCTTGCCACCCCGGAAACGGCCCTGTTCCAACGCACCGCCGCCGACCCGCGCCCGGCCCTGGCCCTCACGCTGCGCAACGGCACCGTGGCCAACCAGACGCGCGTGTACTTCGAACAAGGTGCCACGGCCACGTTCGATGCTAAGTTTGACGCGCCTTACCTGCCCGCCACCCACGGCCTCGACCTGGCTACCGACGCCAGCGCCGACGCGCTGTCCATCAACGGCCTGCCCGCGCTTACGGGCCCGGTTACGGTGCCCCTGCGCGTGCACGCCCCGGCCGCCGGCACCTACACCCTGGCCGTGGATGAGCTTAACAACCTGCCCGCCGGCTACCACGCCTACCTACGCGACGGCAGCACCGGCACCTACACCGACCTCACCACCACGCCCAGCGTGAGCCTGGCCCTCACGCCAGCCGATGCGCCCAGTGGTCGCTTCGCCCTGCTCATCACGGCAGCTTCGCCGCTGGCAGCGGCCCCCGCTACGCTGGCAGCCCTGGCGGCTGTGTATCCCAACCCAGCCCACGGCACGGCTACCCTGGTACTGCCGCAGGCGCTGCGCGGCACAAGTGCCAGCACCATTCAGCTTCTCAACACCCTGGGCCAGGTAGTGCTGACCAAAACGCTGGCCGCCGGCGTTGCCCCCACCGTAGAGCTGTCGCTCAACGGCGTTGCCCAGGGTATCTACACCGTACGGGCTTCGACCGAAGCCGGCATGGTGACCAAGCGCCTGGTAGTGCAATAGCCCCGCTGGCCGGCTACGGCTGGCCAGCTACGCACCCCAAAAAAGAGAGCCCCGCCGGACTATCCGGCGGGGCTCTCTTTTTTACATGGCTAATAATCAGCTGATGATGCGCCGGGTGCCGGGCCAGAGCACGGGCAGCAGTATCATCACGGGCAGCGGCGAGATGGTGAAGTCGATGATGCGGCGCGCTAGTTTGTAGGCCTGCGGCACGTTGCCGCCCAAGCGCCCCACCACCAGCAGCAGCACGTATAAGCCCAGTAAACCCAGGTATATCTGAGCGGCCCAGCGGGTGCGGCGGCCGTCGCGCAGCAGCACGTGCAGCAGCAGCAGGCAGCCGCCCACGTAGAGCAGGCTATAAGTGCCCATTGCGGGTAGGCTGCGGGTAGTTACGAGGCCGCTCGTGCCTTGCTGGAAACGCGCGGCAGCGGCACCCAACCCCAGTAGCTCAAAAAGCGCCTGCCACGCCCGCGTGAGCATCGCAAATACGGCATCGGACTGCATCCCGACCAGGAACAGCGCCAGCGCCAGCAGGGCCGCCAGCAGCCAGCGGGCGGGCGTGAGCGGCGGCGCGGGAGCCAAAGGAACTACACTCATGCCTCCGCGGCGGCCGGCAGACCATACCAGCGTACCCACTGCATCCAAAGGGCGCAGATGCAGCCATACACGACGAAGCTGAACGTGTAGTGGTGGTTGAAGTCAACCGAATGGTGAGCGTAGTGCTGGTTGAGGGCCAGGCCCCCTACCCGCACGATATTAAGCAGATATAAACCAATTATTCCCGCCGGAATAAACCACAGCTTGGGGCGTAGCGGGCCGGGAAAGGCGACGATGAAGCCCGTGAATAAGGCGTATAACACCAGTCCGTCGCAGGGCGCGCCGACCACCACGGCGGGCTGCCCGTCCATGAGCAGCACCGTGGAGCCGGGCGCCACGCTGGCCGCAAAGCCCAACGCGCGCAGCAGCCCCGCGCTGGCCGCAGCAATGTTTACCGACAGCCACGTATCGAGCCGGCCATCGGGCCCAATAAAGCCTTCGTACCCAATCAGCCAGACCAGGTACAGGCCAGCAGCAACGAGCAAAAACTGCCAGCGCGGAGCTAGCTGCGACCATCTGGAAGCGGGAGAAGAAGTAATTTCTGGGAGCATAGCCACAAATATATCGCCTGCGCCCCTGCTTACCATGCTAGTAGTAAACTTGTTCTCAAGGCGTAGAAGCCAACGAGCGCGGGGCTCAAAACCACTGGCTGGCTTTGAGCCCCGCGCTCGTTGGCTTCGGGACTATTGCGACTATTGCGCGGGTGGGCCGCTAAGGGCGCAGGCCGCCGGGCACGCCCTGCGGATACGTCTGCTGGATATCCTTCTGGATTTCCTCGATGCGGTTGCCGGGGTTGGGGTGCGTCTTCATAAACTCGGGCTGGCTACCGCCGCCCCCGCCTTTTTTGTCGAGCATCTGCATCACGCCTATCATGGCGCGGGGGTCGTAGCCAGCTTTGGGTGTAAAATCGACGGCGAATTTATCGGCCTCCAACTCGTCGTTGCGGCTGAAGCGCAGGCTCACGAGCTTGGCAATCATGGCGGCGGCGGCGGCGCGGGCCACGCTGCTGCCGGGGCTGTTGGGGTCGTAGGAGGCAATGGCGGCGGCCCCGGTCAGGCCCTGGGTGAGCTGGCTCTTGGCCACCTGCTCGGCCGAATGCCGGCCAATGACGTGGCCCACTTCGTGGGCCAGCACGCCAGCCAGCTGGGCTTCGGAAGTCAGGTTATTGAGCAAGCCCTGGGTGATGAACACCTGGCCGCCGGGTAAGGCAAAGGCGTTGATGGTCTGGTCGTCGGCCAGCAGGTGAAAGCGGTATTGGTACTTGGTTTTCTGGTCGAGGCCGTTGGCCTGCACGAGGCGCTGGCCCACTTGCTGCACGGCGGCCGTGGCGCGGGCGTCGCGGCTTTCGCCGCCGTACTGCTGCGCCATTTGGGGCGCGGCCTGCAAGCCCAGGGCGATTTCCTGGTCGGCGCTCATGTTTACGTGCTGCTTTTCGCCAGTCACGGGGTTGGTGGAAGTGTTAAAAAAGTAGCCCAGCAGTGTAACCGCTGCGATGATGAGGCCAATGATAACGCGAAAGTTTAGGCGCATACGAGTGAAAGAGAGAAGAGTGAGGAGGCAGCGCGGCCCGGCGTGGCTACGCCCATGCGAAGCCTGCGCTCCCGAATGGGGGTTGTAACGCGGCGGCGCGGCCTAGGTTATTGCTGTAGCAGGGCCAGCCACCGTCCCAATGGGCTTTCGGCCCTAGCTTCGCCCTCTTAATCGGGCTGCTTATCCTAGCTGGCCCGGCTGTTTTTCTATGGCATTTCCCCCTTCTTTCCTGCCCGCCGCTAGCCGGCTGCTGCCGCTGGCCCTGGCGGGGCTACTGGCCGGCTGCGGCCACGCCCTGCCCGACATTCCGGGTTTTGCGGCCCCCGCCTGGCGCGCCGACCGCTACGCCTGCGCCGACAAGCGGGTGGCCCTGCTGCCACCCCTGCTCGCCGCCCGCACCCGCCTCTACGAGTCCCGCGCCAACGACGTCACCGCTCTGCTCGGCCCGCCCGATGAGGAGGAGCTGCTGGCCCAAACCGAGAAAGTATACCATTATTACCTGGTGCCCGGTCCCCAGTGCGGCCCGCGCCGTCCCCACGCCACCGGCCCGCGCCTGAGTTTGCACTTCGGCCCCCTCGGCACCGTGACGGAGGTGCAGGCCGACCCCGTGCTAGGTAGGTAAAGACAGCAGAAAAAAGCCTGCCAGATTATTGACAGGCTTTTTTCTGCTGCTACTCAGCTTCCTAAGGGCGCGTTTAGGCCTTTACTAAATACTACTGGGACGTCGTGCTGAGCTAGCTTGCCGAAGCATCTCGCCCGCTTCATTGAACGACTCGGATGAAGTGAGCGAGATGCTTCGGCAAGCTAGCTCAGCATGACGTTCTTTTTCGCGACTTTCCGCAAGGCTAGCCGTTGCCGCCGGAAGTGGTCCCCTGGTTTTCGTCCTGCTGCAACTGGCTCAGCTGCGAGGGCGACATAATGCGGCCACACTCCTGCTCGTACTGGGATTGCAGCTCGGCCAGCTGGCTGGTGCGGGCCGAAAGGTCGGTTTTAGTAGCCTGCTCAATCTCGCGCTGGCGGGTCTGGCGGGTACGGTTGAGCGTGAGCAGCTTCACAAACTGGCCCTCGTTGAGTTGCAGGCGCGCGCTCATCTCGCGGGTCAGCTCGGTAGGATTTTGGGGCGGCAAGGTTTGGGCGCGGCCCACCAGCGCCAGCGACAAGGCCAGCGGCAGCAAAAAGCAAAAAGTTGATTTCATAGGAGTAGTAGCGTGTGTGGCAAGCGAACCTCGGAATACTAAATGTACAGGCTGGTCTTGAAATTCTACCAGATTTTCAGCCCAACCCCCGTCCGTAGCCCGATAGTTCCGGCCCGCGTGGCTTTTATGGTTTCGGTGGGCCCAAGGTGCGGCGCTACCTTCGTGCCCCTTTTCGCCTGCCCATGCTCACCTGCTTCGCCCCCGACCTGCGCCCCGACCAGCCCACCTACACCCTCTCCGAAGAAGAAAGCAAGCACGCCGTGCGCGTGCTACGCCTCGGCACCGGCGCGCCCGTGCTGCTCGTGGATGGGCGCGGCACCCTGGCTACCGCCGCCATCGAAGACGCCAACCCCAAGCGCTGCGCCTTGCGCATCACGGGCCGGGAATTGGTAGCGCCCCGCGCCACCTACACCCACGTAGCCGTGGCCCCCACCAAAAACCTCGACCGTATGGAATGGCTCATCGAAAAGGCCGTGGAAGTGGGCATCGAGCGCCTCAGCTTCCTGCGTTGCGCCCGCTCCGAGCGCCGCGACCTCAAGCTGGAGCGCCTGGAAAAAATAGCCGTCAGCGCCCTCAAGCAGAGCGGCCAGGCGTGGCTGCCGCAGCTCGATGAGCTCACCGACTTCGAGAAGGTTCTGGCCAGCCTCGACCCCACTACCACCTTCATCGCCCACCTCGAAGCCGGCGAGCGCACGGCCCTAGCCCAGGTTATCGGGGCCGCGCCGCGCTGCTGCGTGCTCATCGGCCCCGAGGGCGACTTTTCCCCCGCCGAAATCGAGCTGGCGCTGGGCCGGGGCGTGCGGCCCGTTACGCTCGGCGCGTCGCGCCTGCGCACCGAGACGGCCGCGCTGGCCGCCGTGTTCACGGCGCAGGTGGTGCGGGAGCTTTAGCCGTCGACACGAATGTGCAGCGGCTCGTCGTCCAGGATTTCTACCGTCACCGTATGGTTCACATCGTGAATAGTATCAAACACGATTTCCCATTGTATCGGCAACTTGTCGCAGGCCGGAATGTCCAGACCAATCGGCTTGAATTCTGCGACAAAGCTTTTGATAACTGGCAATGGCATCCAATTCCCAAACTCGGCTTCAATCAGTGGAATGAGCTTAGCAACTAGCAGCGAATAATTGGTTTCGACCTCCGTAAAGAAATCCTTCTGCTGTTGCGTCGGGCCACTGAGTACCCCAGTGACGCTCAAGCCAATTTTTTCTCCGCTAGGCTTGAAATAGCGCTCGCACTCGAAATAGCTTTTCGACGGGTCATTAGGGATTTTTATCCATTGCATCTCCCCAAAAAACGCGTCGTCAATTTTCACCGGTTTGCCAAAGAGAAAGCTCCAGAACCCCATCTTCTTTTCAGCTAGAAGCCTTTTTCTCCTGCCGCTTTTTCACCCGCCAGGGCGCGTGCTGCTCCCAGTCGCCGGCCATGATGCAGCCGTAGGGCCGAATCTCGTCCACGGTGCGGGCCAGCTTGAACTCGTCAATCTGGCGCTTCACTTCGGCGGCGTTTTTGTAGGCGCTGGGCAGCTCCGAGATGTCGATTTCGTTGAAGAAAAAGCGGGCGTCGATGCCCTGCGTTTCTTCGGCAAACCATTCTTCGCGGGTTTTGTCGGCCTTGCTGTATTTGTGACGGGTGCGGCTGAGGTTGCGGCCCGCGCCGTGCGGCGCAAAGCCCAGGTTGTTGGCCGTAGTATCGCCCTCCACGATGAGAATGGGCTCGGCCATGTTGAGCGGAATGATGCGCGGGCCGGTGATGTCGGGCATAAACTGTGGGTCGAGCGGCGTGGCACCCTTGGCGTGGTAATAGAGGTCGCCGGCCTTGAACACGAAGTTGTGCTCGTTCCAGTAGCGCTGCTGCACGGGGACTTGCAGGCGCTGCACCACATCGTCGTGCAGGCTCAGGTGGTTGAGTTTGGTCCACTTGCGCACGGTTTGCAGCGCCGCCCAGTAGGCCACGCCCTCCGGCGAGTCGGCGGGGAGCCAGGCATTGGCCGGGGCGGTGGCGGGCGAAAGTTGCTGCCGGAAGCGCTCGGCCACCTTCATGCCCGCCGAGTAGAGGCGCGCGCCCAAGCCCCGCGAGCCGTGGTGCGTCACGAGCATCGTGTCGCCGGTAGCCGCCGAAATGCCCACGTACAGAAAGTGGTTGCCGTCGCCCTGCGTGCCCAAGTGCTCGTGGGCCAGGCTGATGTCCTTGGCCGAATTCAGAAACGGGTTGGCCTGAAACTCGGCCAGCAGCTCGGCGGGCAGCGGGTACTGCCGCTCCGGCGGGCGGCCGCCCGGCCCGAAGTGCGTCACCTGCTGCGCCACGTCGAGCACCGTTTTGGGGTCGATTTTGCCCAGGTTGGTCAGCATCACCGAGCAGCAGATATCGGCCGAGTGCATGCCGGGGTGAATGGCGTTGCGCGTCACTACCACGCCGCCTACCGGGATGGTGCCGGGCGGCCCCGCCGGGCAGGCATCGGGCATGATGGCACCCGTCACCACGGTGGGCGTGCGCATGAGCTGCTGCATCGACTGCCGCACGTAGTCGATGTTCTGCTGCTCCACCACCGAGTCGGCCCGGATATTCTCGTGAAACGGCGCGGGCGCCGCCAGCAGCGGAATCTCGGCCGGCGGTTTCACGGTGTCGAGGTAGGCCAGCAGCGCCGCGCCTTCCAATTCGTGGGCGTTGATGTGCGCCAGGGCGTCTTTAAACCATTTGCCCGATTTGAAGCCGAGGTCGAGGAGGTCTTTTCCGGTGGTCATATAAAACTTACTTTTCTTTGGCTAGTGAATGGGTTCTTGTATAGACCGAATCAACGAATTTCGGTAATGTTCCCAATTTGTAGACCCTTTTTTTCTTATCAATTTCTCGGGTGTCTTTAAAATAGAAGCTTCGCACTTTCAGCGTAGCATCACGCTCACCCATCACGTTATCCATCGTAATCAACCCATATTTTATAACGTCTTCCCGACTTCTGCTATTAATACTATCAGCATAGATAGTTAAATCAAGTGAATCATTTTCGATAAAAGGACGAAAAAACATTTCATCAGGAGAAAATCGCAGCTTCTCATATCTCAAGACAAAATCTTCAGCAGCTTTTTGTCGAAATGCTGTCACTGTCCAGCCTGGCATTCTAGGTGCTCCTTTAACTATTGCTTCTACAATTGCAAACTTATTTTTATCACCGTCAGCCGAGATAATAATATCCCGAACGCCATGAAACTCTTTTGAAACTTCAACCGCTAGGTCATTGCTTACAAGTGACAGATGCTCCAGTAGGATATTCAATCGCTCGTCGCGAGTACTATCCGTCATCGTTTCAAAAAGTGGTTTTTCGCGCTCAAACCACCCCCAGAAATCCTTGATTTGAATAGCGTCATACTGACTTTGGTTGAGTAATGGCTTCGTGTTGGCTTGCTCACTAGAACATCCAGCAGTGAAGCACGTCAAAACAAGTAACAGTTTTTTTAGCATCGTTTTAATCGTAGTAGCTAGAGTAGCTTGCCCCAAGTTTTCCTTGGCATGACTGCCAACTTTACTCACTTAGCTATTGTCTACTATCCAAAAGTAGGTATTTCATGCTCCGCCACCTTCTACTCGCTGCCTCCCTCCTGCTCACCACCACGGCCGCCACGCCGCCCGCCGCGCCCAGCTACCAGATTGCCAAGCTGCACTACGGCGGCGGGGGCGACTGGTACGCCAACAAAACGAGCCTGCCCAACCTCATCAGCTTCTGCAACCAGGCGCTGCACACCAACATCGCCCCCGATGAGGCCACCGTGGAGCTGGCCGCGCCCGAGCTGCCCAGCTACCCCTTCCTGCACATGACGGGCCACGGCAACGTGAGCTTCACCCAGGCCGAAGCCCAGAACCTGCGCCGCTACCTCATCGGCGGCGGCTTTCTGCACATCGACGATAACTACGGGCTCGACAAGTTTATCCGCCCCGAGATGAAGAAGGTATTCCCCGAGCTGGACTTCGTGGAGCTGCCCTTCTCCCACCCCATCTACCACCAAAAGTATCAGTTTGCCAAAGGCTTGCCCAAGGTGCACGAGCACGACGGTAAGCGCCCGCAGGGCTTCGGCCTCGTGTATAAAGGCCGGCTAGTGTGCTTCTACACCTTCGAGTGCGACCTCGGCAACGGCTGGGAAGACGTGGGCACTTACCCCGAGGACACGCCCACCGTCCACGACGCGGCCCTGCGCATGGGCGCCAACCTGGTGGCCTATGCCCTCACGCAGGACTGATTATCAGTTATCAGTCATCAGTTAACAGTTATCGGCCGTTCTGTGTAGCCACAACATGTGCAAACAGAACGGCCGATAACTGATGACTGATAACTGAGAATTACCGCACACCCTTCTCGGGGAAGCGGCCTTTTTTGGTGCGGTAGAAGGCTTTGATTTCTTCCAAATCCTTTTCGTAGTCGCCGGTGGGCCACACGACCGGGCCTACACCGGCCTCGCGCTTGCCGTAGTCGAGAAAGCCGAGCAGGATGGGCACGCCCGCTTCCACGGCGGCGTAGTAGAAGCCCTTGCGCCACTTGGGCTGGTAGGCGCGGGTGCCCTCGGGCGTGATGAGAATCACGAGCTCCTCGTACTGCTTGAAGAGCTGCACCATGCCATCGACGAGGCTGTTATTGCGGCTGCGGTTGACGGGCAGCGCGCCGATGGCCTTCACGAGCCAGCCCAGCACCGGGTTTTCGGTCCACTCGCTTTTCACCGTGAAGCGCACATCCACGTCCATGATGTAGAAGGCGGCGCGGGCCATGATGAGGTCCCAGTTGCTGGTGTGCGGGGCCGCAATCATCATGCACTTCTTGATGTCGGGCGGCACCTGGCCGGTCTGTTTCCAGCCGGCGACGCCGAAAATAGCCTTGGCGATGTAGTACCAGAACGTAGAGGTTTTGCGGGCAGCCATGAAAAGCGAAACGAGGGATAGAACCCCAAAGCTAGGAAAAAACTGCCAGCCCTGGCCGCCTAGCCCGCCAGCAGGGCGTGCAGCTCGGCGGCCCGGCCCAGGGTGTAGTGGTAGCCCACGTCGAAGAGCTCACCGGCCTTGCGGAAGTCGAGCGGGCGGTACTGCCGCAGCTGCGGCGGCTCCAGCAGCAGGGCACACTGGCCCTTGCGGCTGGCCACGTTGGCGCTGAGCGCAATCTGGAGGGTGCGCTCGACCACCCGGCGCAGCGTGGGCAGCGGCGACTCGCGGTGCAACGGGTTGCAGTGCACGCCCACCACCGGGCGGCCCAGCGGTAGCAGCGGCTCCACGGGCAGGTTGTTGAGCAGGCCGCCATCCACGAGCTGCCGCCCCTGGTAGGCAATGGGCCGGTACACGATGGGCACCGCCGCCGAGGCCAGCAGTGGCGGCAGCAGCTCGCCGCTGCTAAAATACACCGACTCGCTGGCTTCCAGGTCGGTAGCTACCAGCGTGAGCGGCAGGCGCAGCTCCTCAAAACGCTTGCCGGGGCCCAGGTGGCTGGCCAGCAGCAGCCCCACGGCATCCATGCCCAGCAGCCCCAGCCGGCTGAATACCGGCCGCGTCAGGCGCGGGATGCTCGTGGCCTGGAGCAGCCGCAGCACCTCACGCGGCGCAAACCCCGCCGCGTAAAAGGCCCCCACAATCCCGCCCGAGCTAGCCCCCGCCAGCGCGCCCACCGGCACCTGCAATTCATCGAGCGCGGCCAGCACGCCCAGGTGGGCAATACCGCGCGCCCCGCCGCCCGACAGGGCCAGGCTCAAGCCAGCCGGGCCGGCGGGCCGGGGAGCGGGGGTAGCCAGCGTTTCGTTAATCATATGCTACGTATTGGGGTCAGCTACTTCAGCAGCCAGCCGGGCAATTTATAAATCACTGATGCGTAGGGTTTCGGCTAGCCGCACGCCCTTGTCGGTGAGTTGCACGGTGCAGGCTTCGTGCTGGGCATCGTGCTCCAGCAACAGGACCCAGTTTTCGGCGGCGGCGCGGCGTAGCACAGCCTCCTTTTCACTGAGCGTGACGAGCGGGCGCACGTCGTAGCTCATCACGTAGGGCAGCGGCAGGTGGGCCACGCTGGGCAGTAGGTCGGCCATGTAGGCCAGCGTGCGGCCCTTGTAGTGCAGCACCGGCACCATCATTTTCTCGGTGTGGCCGTCGGCAAATAGCAGCTCGCTGAACTGCGGCAGCGCATCGGGCACGCCCGCGCTGGGGTCGATAAACCTGAGCTGGCCGCTTTCCTGAATGGGCAGAATATTTTCGCGCAGGAAGCTGGCTTTTTCGCGGGCGTTGGGCTGCACGGCCCAGTCCCAGTGCGCCTCGTTGCTCCAGTAGGTAGCGTGCGCGAAGGCCGTTTGCAGCACGCCATCGGGCCGCCGAACCACCGAGCCGCCGCAGTGGTCGAAGTGCAGGTGCGTCAGAAAAACGTCGGTAATATCAGCACTGGTAAAGCCCAGCCGGCGCAGCGACTTCTCCAGCGTGTCGTCGCCGTGCAGGTAAAAGTGGCCCCGAAACTTCTCGTCCTGCTTATCGCCAATGCCGTTGTCGATGAGCACGAGCCGGTTGTCGTCCTCAATGAGCAGGCAACGCATGGCCCAGGTGCACATGTTGTTGGCGTCGGGTGGGTTGAGCTTCTGCCACATCGAGCGCGGCACCACTCCGAACATGGCCCCGCCGTCCAGCTTAAATAACCCCGTATCGATGGAATGAATTTTCATGTGGAAATCGGAAAGAATAATTGAAAAATGAGGAGTGGTTGAGCCGCAAAATAAAGCAGAACGTCATGCTGAGCCTGCCGAAGCAGCTTGCTCGCATCGGCAGGGTTACGAATCCTAGCGGCGCAAGCGAGCTACTTCGGCAGGCTCAACATGACGTTTTAAAACGGGTTTAACGGCTTACGGAACAGGGTCCGGTGCTACTCCACCACCACGCCCATCGCCGAAAACTTATCGATGCGTTGCGAGATGCGCTCCTCGACCGGGATGGCCGCTAGCTCCTTCAGCGTGTCGAGCAGCGTTTGCTTGAGGATGGCTACCATCTGCGGCACGTCGGTGTGCGCGCCGCCCAGCGGCTCGGGCACGATACCGTCTATCAGCCCGGCCTGGAGCATGTCGGTGGCCGTGGGCTTCATGGCTTCGGCCGCCTGCTCCTTATAGTCCCACGAGCGCCACAGGATGGTCGAGCAATTCTCCGGTGAAATCACGGAGTACCAAGTATTTTCCAGCATCAGCACGCGGTCGCCGATACCGATACCCAGCGCGCCACCGCTGGCTCCCTCGCCGATGATAACGCAGATAACCGGCACCTTGAGCATAAACATCTCCTTCAGGTTGCGGGCAATGGCCTCGCCCTGCCCGCGCTCCTCAGCTTCCAGGCCCGGAAAAGCGCCCGGCGTGTCAATGAGCGTCACCACGGGCACGTTGAACTTCTCAGCCATCTTCATCAGGCGCAGCGCCTTGCGGTAGCCTTCGGGATTGGGCATCCCAAAGTTGCGAAACTGCCGCTGCTTGGTGTTATGGCCTTTTTGCTGGCCAATGAACATCACCGGCTGGCCGTCAAGCTTCCCCAGGCCGCCCACCATGGCCTTGTCGTCGCCCACGGTGCGGTCGCCGTGCAGCTCCACAAATTTCTCGGCCATACCCGCGACGTAGTCCAGGGTGTACGGCCGCTCGGGGTGGCGCGAAAGCTGCACGCGCTGCCAACGGGTGAGGTTGGCGTAGGTTTCCTTTTTGAGGGTTTCTATTTTGGCCCGCAGGGCCTCCACTGCTTCCGCCACGTCGACGTCGCTGTCCAGGGCCAGCTGCTGCATCTGGCGCAGCTTGTCTTCGAGAGAGGCAATGGGTTGTTCAAAATCAAGCAGCATAAAAGGGGTCGCTGAGTAATCGGGGTGGCTAAAAGCTAAGAGTGGGGATTGAAGCGGCTAATCAGCCGGGCGGCTACCGCCCCACGAGCCGCCAAAACTCCGGTCGGCAAAGGTAAACCCAAACCCCGGCAGCTAGCCCGCCTAAAATTAATGCGCCTGAAAAACAACCCACAACGTTTGCCGGCGCCCCCAAAACCCGCTTTTTTGGCCCCCAGGCTTGTAGAACGGGTTTTTCCTGCTCTACCTTTGTAACACCAAAACGGAAAAGGCCACTCGCCACTTCCGGACTGCGGTAAACGGTTTGGTAGTTCAGTTGGTTAGAATGCCGCCCTGTCACGGCGGAGGTCGCGGGTTCGAGTCCCGTCCAGACCGCAACCGTTGTAAAAGCCCCTTTCTGCATCCAGAAAGGGGCTTTTTCTTTGCCAATACCCTCCTGAGCCCCCCCCTGCCGACAAGAGTACGCGCAGGTGGGCTAGCCGCCCGGCTGGCCCACCTGCGCAGCGCAAGCGCTGGCCCCACTATTTTCCTGATGCGCTTTGTGAATGCATTCCATATATTTGGCTAGTGGCAGGGTTGTGTTGCCGTGCCGCGTTTGCTTCAATCCTAGCCACTCACCGTTATGAATATGAAAACGCTCCCACTAGTGGTCAGCAGCCTACTGCTGACTACGGGCGTGCTGGTCGCGCAGGCCCAAACGCCGGCTGCCCCCCGCAGCAACCCCACCCCTGCCAAGCCCCCCCAAACCGCCGACCAGCGCGCCGCTACCTATAAGGGCCCAAAAGTGGTAAAGGACAGCAAAGCGCTGGGCCAAAAAATGGTGCAAAAGAGCAAGCCAACCGACATGCGGATGCCAGTGCCGGTAAAGGTGAAATAACCTATTTCCTACCTGCTCCCGCCCCGCTACCCCACTACCATCCCAGCGCCGCACTTCTGCGGCAGCATTGTTCAGCTACCCTATTGCCTCTATGCGCCTACGCCTACTCACTACCCCCATCTTGGCTACCGCCCTGCTATTCGGCACCCTGGCTTGCTCCAAGAAAGATGACCCCGCGGCCACCTCGGTGGGCACGGGCAGCTACAAGCTCGATGGCACCACCATCACCTGCCAGGCCAAGGCTTACCCCAGCACGTCTACCAGCGGGGGCCTTACTTACGACTACCTGGAAATCGACCTTACTACGACTCCCCAGCCCGCCAGCGGCGCCGAAACGCTGAAGCTTTTTTTCTTAAAACAGGGCGGGCAGCCTAGCAGCGCGTATCAGCTGAATGATATTTCCTTGTTTACCAAGGGCAACACTACCTCGCCGTACTACTTTGCCAACGATGTCACGACACTCACGACTACCAACGCCAGCTTTTCCGGCACCTTCTCGGCAAAAGCCATCAACCCCGTAGGCGGCAATGCGCCCGGCCCCTACACGGCTATTACGGCCGGCGTGTTTACTGAAGCACGGCCTTGATTAAACGGCGGTTATCAGTGTCATGAGCACGTTGCCCAAGGAAACTATTTAAACAAAAAGCCTGCTCCCATTAGTGGGAGCAGGCTTTTTGTTTGGCAGCTTGCCTGCGGTAGCCGGTATTTTTTATGAACTTTTTTCTAAAACGGCTTGTGAAAGCTCATTTTATTTTCTTACCTTTGCAGCACCAAAACGGAAAACGCCTCTGGCTTTCCGGACTGCGGTAAACGGTTTGGTAGTTCAGTTGGTTAGAATGCCGCCCTGTCACGGCGGAGGTCGCGGGTTCGAGTCCCGTCCAGACCGCAGCCGTTTATAGAAAAGCCCTGTAAGTCAAATACTTACAGGGCTTTTTGCATTATCGGGGACATGACCAGGGACAGAATAGCAATAGGGTACTCTATGGGGTTGAAAAGGTGCCGAAAAAAATACTTGTAATTGCGGGGCAGCTAGAGATAGCCTCTAAGCTAGAGACATGCTGCTAACGTAGGACACGGCTTCTCAAAGGCCTACCTTTGGTCTGTGGCCTTTGACCTGCCTGCTAGTGAAGCGGGGCCTGGACCAGGATTACCACCCTACGGAACTGCCCGACAACCATGCCCCGGGGCAAGCTACTACTAGGCCGCTCAATGCGGGAATAGACCTTGCCCCGCGCTAAGGTGTGGTGCGAAACCGACGAATGGATACCCGACACCCTGCTCAACCAGCTGATGAAAGCCGCGGCGCACTACTTGGCCGAGGCGGGAGAAGTCAAAGCGTCTTTGCGCGAGGACCTGCGCTGGCTGCTACGCTCGTTTGACCGGGTGCGCCCGGTACCGCTGCCGGATACCAAGCTGGGCACCGTACGCGTGTACCGGCATACGGCGCGGTACGGCCTGGTATTTCACCTCAGCCACCTGGTGCGGCACCTGGCCCTACCCACGCAGGAGACTGGTACCGTACTACTGCCCGACGGGTGGCGGGACGAGCGAAATATGGCGCGGCTCTTCGAGCAGTTCGTTCGCAACTTCTACGCCCTTCACCTGCGCGGGACGGCAATAGTGCGGGCCAGCGCGCTACAGTGGCAGCTGACGCCGGAGGATGACGTTTCGGCCCAGCATCTGCCTAAGATGCAAACCGGTGTTGTCGTTAGTTATAATGACCAAAAGCGCGTGGTACTGCTGGAATGCAAGTTTTACCCGCAGGCGCTGGGAGCCGAGCATCATGACACGCGTAAGGTTCGGTTGGCCCATCCCTACCAGTTGTTTGCTTACCAGCAGCACCTAAAACAACGATTTCCGGGGCGGGAAATACGCTCGGTACTGCTGTACCCGGTGGGCGGCGAGTCGGTACTGCTGCGCTACCAGCTGGCTGGCGAGCCAGTGCGGGTGTCCACGCTCAATCTCAACCAGCCGTGGCCGGCTATTCCCGCGGCTATGCTGGCGCTGCTAGAGTCGGTTTGAGGTGCTGGCATACCGTGCTGAAAGACCCGTGGGCCGAACTGGGACGCGGGGTAAAGCTATTCACTTACGGACTTATTCCGACGGGCACCGGCTACGTTATGCCACACGGGAAAAGCATTTTTATAACGAATAGAATACCAAAAAACCGGTTCGACAACCGTTTTCGGGCCTGACATTGGCTAATGGATACTTGAAAATCCTGAATGCAAGGCTCCAGAGTTTGGGCCGGCAGCCGCATTCTGTGGCTATCGCAGCCCAACGTGCGCACGACCATGAGTATGTGTTTGACGCCCCCGGCGGCCTTACTCGACAAGCCGGAATCTGAACGCTCTGCTGGGCATCTTGGTGGTCAACAACGTGTCGTTGGCTAACCAAGCGGTGGTGGCTGGCCTCCCGACGGCCCCATCCGATACTAATTTGGTAATACCTTGCCTCGATATCTACCTCGTGCATGGAAGTATTATCTGTAAAAAAACTACTACACCAAGTCTCGGCAATCAACCGAACGCAGGAAAAGCTGAATCTTCTCAGCGGAGCGGAGTTCAATGTATTTAAAATACTTGGCTTGCATGCAAATGAGGTTCGTACTCACTCCGCCTTTTTAGGGGAGCTGCTAAATCCTCGCGGGTGCCACGGCCTTAAAAGCCGTTTTCTTGAGCTATTTCTTGAGACACTAAAGATTGATGATTTTGATGCCGAAAAAGCAACCGTGACAATTGAGAAATATGCCGGACCAATTGATGAAAACTATTTAGAAGGAGGCCGAATAGATATTTATCTAAAAGGCAAGTACAATCAGCTTATTTTTATCGAGAATAAAATTCACGCCAACGACCAGCGTAATCAGCTTGCCCGCTATCATCAGTACGAATCGCGGGCCCGGCTCATTTACCTTACACTCGATGGTACTTCACCGAGTGAATGGAGCACCGGCAGGCTTGGGCCCGAGCAATACCTATTATGTTCTTATCGCGTTGAAATCAGCCACTGGCTAAAGAAGTGTCATAAAGAGGCCGCGGCATACCCAACTGTACGCGAGACAATCAGTCAATACTTAAACTTGATTTCCAGCTTAGTTGGAGACGTACCTGACAACTTTATGAAAGAAGAAGTAAAACGGTTGCTCTTGCATGACCAGGCGAACATTGAGAGTGCCGCTTATTTGGCGGAAATGTTGCAGGAAGTGAAGGCTGAAACAATTGCACTACTCAACAGTGAGTTTTATGAACGATGGTGTAAAGTATTTAAAGGAGACTTGTGTCCCCTTGACAACTATACTATCACCTTTTCAAAGCAGGCAAATTACTTCGGATTTACTGCTAACAAGGGAGAAGCAACGCAAGTTTGCCGCGATAAGCCCCTAATTCCATTCGCTGAGATAGCTAAACAGGTTCATCCCAAATTCAAGAACAATGACTGGTGGCTAGGCTGGAAAAATTTTATCAAGTCTCCGTCTTTCGAATCCCTACCGCTTGAAACGTTGTTCCATATGGCAAATAGTGATGAAGCGCGGTCGCAATTGATTGAGGAAATCATTGGAGAAGCAAAGCCGCATTACACAGAATTTAAAAAGCTGGTGGCCGCCTATAAGCGGACAAAGATGAGATAGCGCTTTGGCTAAGCATTTATGATACAGCGGTAAGCCTACCTATTTGTGCCGTAAGAAAAGTCTTTTAAGCTGCGGTAGCAAGAAAGGAATGGCGGCCTGCTGCGGCCATCAGCCACCACGGCCGGGGGCGCCCCCCGCTAGGGGCATCAGCGTAGTAGCGCAGAGGTGCCGGCGGCAGCTAGGCACCGCGCCAGCGGCGCTGGCACTAAGCCCACTGGCCTTTAGGGGTATCGCTCCAGAATACACTTCCAGGTAAAAAACTATTTTTTTACCTGGAAGTCCTATGTCCGGCCTCCGTTCGTAAGTAGCTGCATGACGAAGCCTCTTGCTACGATACCTGATAACCAATTGGATGACCTTTGGCAAAGCCGGTTGCGCCGCAGCGTGCGTCTGCATCTGGCCCTCAGCGAGCCCCATGTGGATAAGCTTGAGGCCGAAGCCCGGCTGCGCCTAGTGGAGCGGCAATTACGGCTGCATCTGCTGCACAGGGAGCGGCCCACGCCCTTGGCTACCTCCAAGGCCCATTTTAAGGTGCAACGCGCCCAAACTGCCCTGCTCACCTGCTCGCAGGAGGTCGCGGCCATCCGGGCGGAGTGGCCGGTGGCGCGCGCCCTTAACCCCTTATGGTGGGCGGCCCGGGGGCAGGCAGAGGCTGAGCGCAGGGCTGCTCGCCCTTTCCTTTAGCTCGTGGGCTAGTCACTGAATAATATTTATACAAATCTTATGTATTTTTAATTTAAAAAAATCTATGTTTTATTTTTATTTCAGCCCCCTTGCCGCCTAGCGAATACTACGGTTGAGATAGTAAATCCTGGTATTCGCACTCTTTTTGCTACCGGCCCAATCCGGTGTGCTTCGGCTATCCGTTTATCTGGGCATGGAACTAATGTACCTACTTCCTTTTGCCCGCGCCCGCAGCCCTTACTGGCAAAAGCTGCTCTGCCAGAGCGTCCGTCTCTACCTGGCGATGGGCGAGCCGGGAGCGGTTCCTACCGAAACCGGGGCCGGACTCCGTGGTGTAGAAGGCCAGTTGGTATGGCACTTGCTGCTGGGTCGAAAGCTCCTGCCCACCGCCGAGGCCGAAGCCTGGGCCATAGTGGAGGCCTCCCAAACGCAGCTGCTCGATGGCCCAACCGAACTGGCTGAGTGCCTGGCCTGGCTTTCGGCCACCCAGAGCCCAGACTTGGGGCAGGCCCCCGACCGGGACTAGGCTGCGCCAGCCAATGAAAGCAGGGCGGGGCTTCTTTAGGGGCGGGCAGTTAGGCTATGGTATTTTTCGCCAGCCATAGCTTAGTGATTGCGTAGCCGCGACCAGCCTAAGCCCAACGGCGGGGCAAGGGGCAGTGTGGTACTTCGTGCGCGCGTCGATACCTTAATGCCCTCTTTGTTGCCCTCTTCTGCGGCGGCGGCCAGTTTGGTGGCAGCCAGCCCCACCTCCTGCCAGTGTATGAACCTGCACTTACTGCGCACCGCACCCGGCATCTCCGTTTATTACGACAGGTGCAATGACTGGCTGTTTATTGAATGGGAGGGCGAGCTAACCCTGCGTACCGTGCAGCTAGCCAGCCTGGAATTAGCCCGCTGCGTGCTGGAGCGCCCCTACGCCCGCGTACTCAATAGCAACCTGCTGGCCACGAGCGCCAGCTGGGATATGTCGCCCTGGCTCGCCTGCGAAGTACTCCCCTACCTGCGCCTGGCCGGCATCGACCACCTGGCGTGGGTGCGGCCACAGGCACTACGGGGCCAGTACATGGTCAACGCCCTGATGAGCCGGCTGCCGGGCCTGGCCGTGGCGCTCTTTGATGACATGGAACAGGCCGTAACCTGGCTTACACGCCACCGCCCGCCCGCTACCGCCAGCGGCCCGCCGCCCATGCACAGCCCCACCACCCAGGCTCAGTTGGCGGAGATTACCCAAGGAATGGCCCGCAAGCTCCGGCCCTAGCGGCCACCGGGGCCCGGCTACGCATTCAGCACCGGGTGCGCCTCAAAGTACTGCCACAGCCAGTGCAGCAGCGCCACGCTACCCCAGGCCACCAGCCCGGCCACTACCAGAAAGGCCAGCAGCAGCAGCGCCACCAAGCCTTTGCCGCTGCCCGTATGCCGGCCCTCGGCGTAGTGGCGGCGCAGCAGAGCCACGTTGCGCTCGTTGCTTTTATAGGCAAAGTCAAACACGTTGCCCACCAGCGGAATAGCCCCCATGATGGTATCCAGCAAGATATTGAGGGCCATGCGTACCACCACCGCCCCGCTGGCCCCGTGCCGCATCATTGTGAGCAGCAAGGCCACCGAAACTACCGTGGTCGAGAGGTCGCCCACCACGGGCAGCAAGCCCAAGAGCGGGTCGAGGCCGAAGCGAAACTGCGTGCCGGGCAGCCGAAACTGGCTGTCGAGCAGGCGCGCCGCGCGCGTTACCCAACGCAGGCGCTCGTCGGCAGCGAGGGAAATGGGGGCGGCAGAGTGGGCGAGCGGCGGCATAGGGCTAAACAGGATTTTGGGCCTATTACGTGCTCCACCATCCGCCGGACGCCCGGCCCCGGCTTCGGGCGCCCCCGGCCATCCGCCGCTGGCTTATGCCGCTGGCCACTACCTTAGCGCCCGCAATCAACTTGCTCAGTTTAAAAAAGCCAGGTCAAGCGCTGCTTACTTCTTTTTCTGATAAAACAGCCGCGCAATTACCTGGCTTTTTTGCTGGCAAGAAGGGCTTGGCGGCCCCGGCGGCCTGTATTTCGAAGCAGTAGCTCAGGGGTAGCGCATGAAACAGCCCTGGAATTACCCGTAAGGGTCAATTAGCGGGTCGTTGGTTCACAGCCAAGCTGCTTCGCCCCGTACTTCAGGCTGTGCGTACCTGGGGCGTATTTTCTCGAAATAGTCGTCTAGGGGCAGGACATCGGACATCTTAGTTTTACCCTTACCTAAGCCAGGTCAAGTAAGACTTACTTCTGTGCTTATTCCGAAAACGCCGGTTCGACTCCGGCCTGTTTCACTCGCTGTTTGCCGCTGCCCCCGCATCATGACCTCCTCGCTCCTCCCGGTTAGCCTCCGTCAGAAAGCCGTTTATGTTCCGTCATCGCCGGCGGGCAGCTCGCCGGTGGGCCCTCCCCTGCCCGAGGCCACGGCCCTGCTGGTGGCCAACCTGGCCAAGCTGGGCTACGGCGTAGCGGAGCCGCTGCTGCGGGCGCTGGCAGCCACGACGCCCGCGTTTCAAACGCACCTGCTGGAGGTAGTGCGCGAGGTGATGGGCGTGCAAAAAAACTGGACACCGCTGGTGAAAGGCTGGGGCACGCCCACCGGCGAAAGCCGGCTCGACCACGTGCTCACGTTTTTCGCCAACATCTTTCAAGCTAAGGGCACGCGCCTGCCCTGCGGCCACGTTATTCCGCCCGGCACCTTTCCGCTGGAGCGCTACAACGGCTGCCCCTTTTGCGGCACGCTCTTCGAATTTGAGGCGCTGGAGCTTACCGGGCAGGGTAGCAAGCTCCGGGTGCTGGACCTGTGGCGGGAGGCCGACGCCGCCGGCTTTTTACAAGACCTGCTCGCCTCCAAAACCGCCCTCGATGCCACCCAGGCTGACAGCCTGCGCCTGCTGCTGGCCGAGCTGCCCCTGCCCGCAGGCGTGCCCATTGCCATGAAGGAAACCCGCCTGGCGGTGGTGGATGCCTACGTGCAGCTCGGCCAGCCCGAGCGGGCGCAGCCGCTACTCTCGACGCCCACCGATATTCTGCGGTACCTGTGGTATAAGAAAACGGGCTTTGCGCAACTGGTAGAGCCCAAAACCATCCGGCACCGCCGGCTGAAAAACAGCCGCGCCACCGGGTGGGTGGTAGACCACCATGCGCAGGCACAGGCGCAAACCCAAGTACAGGCACGGGCTGACCTAAAGCTTAAATACAGCCGGCGCGAGGCGGCGATGGTGGCCGCCTGGCTCAATGCGCTGCCCCAGAGCCCGGCCCAGCTCTGCGAAATCATGCACCCCAAGCGGGGTATGTGGGTGCGCTTTATCCGGGCGCTGCGGCTGGCGGAGTACAGCCAGCGACCGGCGCTGGCCAAGCTGCGCGCAACGCTGGACGTGTTTTACAACCAGACCTACGCGGTGTGGCAGGGGCGCGTCAATCATTTCCGGCTGCGGGCCGAGGCGGCACCCACGTTTGCGCTGTTGCAGCAGCGGCCGGGGCTGTTTGCCCGCTCGCTGTTTGCCAATATGCTGTGGTTTGGGGCCGCGCCCACGGTGGCGGCCTTTGCCGAAGTGCTCGACCAGGTGCCGGCCCGGCTCGTGTTTACCCTGGCCATGTACGCCGAGGATTACTTCACGCCGGGCACCCGGCGCGTGGTGAAGCCGCTGGGCGGCGGCGGCAAGCAAATTAAGGCTAATCACCTGCTAGCCAACTACTCACTCGACGAGCTACAAGCCATGCAGACGGCCGTAACAGACCTGTGCCTGCTGGCCATGCGGCGGCGCTTTGCGGCCCAGCCAACTACGCACCGCACCATGCATATCGCCCCGGCGCTGTTTAAGCTGCCCGTGGCCATCGGCGACCGCAGCGACACGGTGCACGACCTGCCGGCCGCGCTCATGGGCACCCGCTTTGCGGTGGAAGGCGACAGTGTGCGGCTGTTTATGCAGTGGGGCACGGGCCTGCCGGCGCAGCACCTCGACATGGACCTGAGCTGTACCGTGGCCTATGCCGCCCAGACGCAGCACTGCTCGTTTTCGCAGCTGACCACCACGGGCTGCCAGCACAGCGGGGACGTCCAGCACATCCCCGCCCAGGTGGGCACGACCGAATACATCGAACTGGACCTGAACGCCTTGCAGCAGGCCCAGGCGCAGTACGTGGCTTTCGCCTGCAACGCTTACACGAGCGGCGCGCTCGCGCCCGGCCTCACGGTAGGCTGGATGAGCAGCCAGCATCCTATGCGTATTTCTCCGCTGGGCGTGGCCTACGACCCCTCCTGCGTGCAGCACCAGGTGCGCGTAACGCGGGGCCTGCACAAGGGCCTGCTGTTTGGGGTGCTCGATGTGGCGCAGCGCGAGATTATCTGGCTGGAAATGGCCTTTCAGGGCCAGCTCGTGCAAAACCTGAACCTGGCCAACGTGCAGGCCCTGCTGCGCAAGCTGGACAGCAAGCTCAGCATCGGCCAGCTGCTGGCTGTGAAAGCGCAGGCCCAGCAGCTGGAACTGGTGGCCACGCCCGACGCCGACGAGGTGTACCCGGCCGCCTGGGCGCAGAACACCGCTGCCGTCACGCAGCTGCTACTTGATTAATCTTCTAGCTATCAAGGTGCAAGCTTGTGCAGCGCTTTTCTCAGGCTACCCCAGCGGCCGGCTTTCCATAGCCTGGGCGGGCACCGCTTACCGGCCGGCCCAGGCCACTGCTACCAGCAATCCGGCCCCGGCCATTTGCCAGTAGTAGCTGCGTACGTTCATTTCCTGCGTTAACAGAAAGCAGGCGGGCTTATCGGGGTCATACAGGAGTACTACCTCGTCGCCGTCAAAGAATTCCAGCCCGGTGATGCGGCCGGCGCTCTCCGCCTCAATTGGTTGCCCCAGCCCGGTGGTGAAGCCAATAGTTGGCACGGTGTACGCGCCACTGCGGCTGTTTTCCTCCCGCTGGCGTACTACCCGGCCCACCACCGCTAGCCCCACCCGCTGCAACCGACGCACCAGCAGTAGGTGGCGGTAGGCGGCCACACCAAAAGCCAGCGGCACCAACGAAAAGAACAGGCTAAACCAGCTTACCGATAGCATGACATTCATATATAATGCGTTCATATTAACGCGGATGGGGCGCCTAGCTATCGTGGCTGGGCGCTAGTCATTACAAAGTACTCAGCTGAGCCTAGCCAGCCAGCCTGGCTAGGAGGCGCCCCAAACCGCCTGGCCTCACTAGCCGCCCTAAAACGTATCAACAGTTACCAGGTTTATCCCTGGCCCGTCCGCACCTTCACTAGCGGGAACCACGCGGCTTTACGCGTCGGCAGCTTACTTTCCCCTTCATTTTCCCAATTATTCCTCATGGACGACCGCATCCTCGGCCTACATCACCTCACGGCCATTGCCAGCGATGCCCAGCGCAATTTTAATTTCTACGCCAACGTGCTGGGCCTGCGCTTCATCAAGAAGACTGTTAATTTTGATGACCCCGGCACCTACCACTTTTACTTCGGCGACGAGGTGGGGTCGGCGGGCACCATCCTCACGTTTTTTCCCTGGCCGCACATTAAGGCGGGCCGGCGCGGGCCTGGCCAAACTACGGCCATCGCCTACTCAGTGCCCGCCGGCAGCCTCGATTTCTGGATGCGGCGCTTCGATGCCCACGGTGTAAGCTACCGCCAGCCCACCGAGCGCTTCGGCGAGCAATTCCTCTCCTTTCTCGACCCCGATGGCCTTCAGCTAGAGCTTGTTGTGGCCAAAACGCCCGATGCCCGCGCACCCTGGACCACCGCCGAGGTGGGCGCCGAGGTGGCTACGCGCGGCTTCCACAGCGTTACGCTCACGCTGGCCAGCCCGCAGGGCACGGCCGCCGTACTCACCGAAATATTTGGCTACAAGCTCGTTGAGCAAGCTGGCAACCGCGCCCGCTACGCCACCGACGCCGTCGAAAACGCCAATTGCATCGACCTGGTAGCGGCGCCCGGCGAGGCGCCCAGCATCACGGCCGGCGGCACGGTGCACCACGTCGCGTTTCGAGTCAAGGACGATGCTACGCTCCTGCGCTTTCGGGCGCTGGTGGCCGCGCGCGGCCTCAACATCACGCCCCAGATTGACCGCCAGTATTTTCACTCGCTCTACTTCCGCGAGCCGGGCGGCGTGCTCTTTGAAATCGCCACCGATAACCCCGGCTTTATGGTTGATGAGCCGCTGGCCGAGCTGGGTACGCACCTGCTGCTGCCGCCCCAGTACGAAGGCCGCCGCGCCCAGATTGAGGCGCATTTGCCCAAGATTGGCTAAGCGCCAGTTCGCTCAATAGCTGGCAACGCGTACTATTTCCAGCTGTCGTGCTCAGCCGGCGGCCGCTTGTTGCACCCGAACAAGCTGTTCCCACCTAAGAAGCTGCTACGCAGCGGCCGCCGGCTGCGCACAACAGGAAATAGCACCGCTCGCCCTACGCTTATTTTAGATTAAAAATCAACTCATTAGCCAGCGCTATTTCCTCCTGCGAAATGGTGTGGCCCAAGTTGGGGTATACTCGCTCGGTCACATGGGCGCCCAACTCGGTGAGCAGCGCCGTGGAGGCGCGCACGCGCGCCACGGGCACGTGAAAATCAGGGTCGCTGGTGCCGATGAAGATGGGCGTGCCGCCCAAATTGCCCGCGTAGTGCTCGGGGTATAGTTTATCGCCAATCAGGCCACCCGTGAAAGCCACTACCCCACCGTAGCGCGTGGCGCTGCGGGCCACGAACTCCAGCGTGAGGCAGGCTCCCTGCGAAAAACCCAGAAAATACACATTTTCTTTAGCAATACCCTGATTTTTCAGGCCGACCACCAGTTCCTGCAAGGTATTTAACGCGCTCGTAAGCCAAGGCTCATTCTGAGCCAGCGGGGCTAGAAATGAATTAGGATACCAACTGTTTTGCGGTGCCTGCGGGGCCAGCAGGGCAAAGCCAGCCACCCGCAGCGCGGGCGCCAGCGACAAAATATCGGCGGCGCTGCCCCCGCGCCCGTGCAGCATAATGAGGGCTTTGGTGGCGGTAGCCAGGGGTGCCCCAGCGGTGCGAACAGACGGTGGCAGCATAGTATTCAGGTAGAATGATGGTGAAGTAGCTGGCAAAAGATAGGCGGCGAAGCATACGCCAGCCCGTCGCTTTTGCTAGGGCTAAACCCTGTAGGCAGCGGGGTGTTTACGAGCCGCAACTGTATTTTTCTAAGTAGCAGCAAGATTTTTGCGCCCCAGTATCGACCAAGTACTACGTCACGGCTACGCGCCAATTGTCCTTTTGCACCGGCCAGCCACCTGTTTTCTTTGCTGTATCCTCACGTAGGCAAGCACTTGGCCAAGGGGGCAACCCAATCTACCTAAGCAGGCTACCTCACTTGGCTGGCTACGCCCACGCGGCCAGGCTAGGGCGACCTCGCACACCCTCCTACACGCCTTAAGCCCGGCCGTATCAGCAAGTTAATAGCACTGACAACCAAGCATCTACAGTTTTAAAACTAAATTTTGTTCTATAATTTAGTGCTCAGGTGCTAATTTTGTCGCTCGCTCTTCCTTATCACCTTAGCTATTCCTTTCTGCATGCCTACGTTTACGCGCTCCGTTATACCGAGCTTTACCACGAGTTGTTGGCAAGACCAATTGCGCCAAAGCGTGCGCCTCTATTTAGCGCTGGGTAGCCAGCCCGTCAATCAGGAAGAGCTGGAAGCGCTTTTACAAAGCACTGAACAAGAGCTGGTAGACTACCTACTACAGGGTGAGCGACCCTCGGCTGAGTCGGTGGCCCAGGCCCGGCACCTGGTCGACCTGGCCCAGCACCGGCTGCTCAACTCAGAAGCCGACGTGGAACAGCTCATGAGCGAGGTCACGACTACCGTGCAATGGGCCTAGCCCGCACCGGGCAGGTGAGCCGGCCCCTGCGCGCCGCTGGTGGGCTTTGCACTTAACCAAGCCAGCGGCCGGCACCACTTTTTCTCTCATGACCTCCTTTGACCTGCGGGTGGCCACCCTGGCCGATGCCCCTACCCTGGCCGACCTGGCCAACCACTACACCTACCAGCAGCTGGATGCGGTGGCACGGCAAGGTGGCTTCCTGACGGGCACCTTTTCTGGTCCTGCCCTGCACACCATGCTGGCGTCGGTGCCGGGCCAGGTGGCGCATCACCAAGGTGAGCTGGCCGGGTTTGTCGTCAACTCGCGGCTGGCCCCCGAAAGCTACCCGCCCCTGGTGCGCGAAATCTGCGCGCTGCTCCCCCACCTCTTTTACCGGCAGCGGGCGCTGGCCGACTACCGATGGTTTTTCTACGGCCCAGTGCTCGTGGCCACGCAGTACCGGGGCCAGGGGCTGCTTCAGCAGCTATTCGCTGCCAATAAGCAGGAGCTGGCGGGCCGCTTCGACCTCGGCATTGCCTTCATTGCGGAAGAGAATGCGGCCTCACTACGCGTGCATACCCAAAAGCTAGGGCTGGAAATCGTGGGTAAGCTGGCCTTCGGGGGCACGAGCTATGCGGTGCTGGCCTTTGCGGTGGGCTGAGTGGGCAAGTTCCGGTAGGTGCCCACTCAGCCCACGCGCTAAATACTGCGCTGGGCGGGGGCCAGCAACTGGTGCAGCAGGTCGCGGCCCCGGTGCAGCTGGCCTTTTACGGTGCCCACGGGCAGGTGCTGGCGCTCGGCCACTTCCTCATAGCTCAATTCCTCAAAGTAGTGCAGCTGCATGAGCTGCTGATACTTAGCGGGCAGCTTGGCCACGGCCAGGTGCATCTGCTCGATGCGCTGCAGCTGGATGAGGGCCTCCTGAGGCGTGGGTGTAGTGTCAGGCAGGTCGAAGGAGGTTTCTTCGCCCGTGAACTGCGCCGCATCCAGGGAAACGGTGGGCAGGCGGTGGCGCTGCAAGTGCCCGATGCACAAGTTGGTAGCCACCCGAAACAGCCAGGTGCTGAACGCAAACTCGGGCCGGAAGGTGTGCAGCGAGCGAAAGGCCCGCACGAAGACTTCGAGGGCCAGGTCCTCGGCCACGTCGGATTGGTGTACCATCTTGACTACCAACTGGTAGACGGCCTTCTGGTAGTGGCCCATCAACTCGGAGTAGGCCCGCTCGTCGTGGTGGTCGAGGATGCGTTCGATGAGGGCAAAATCGCGTAAGGCTTTGGCCGAAAACTTTTTAGTGGTGGTAGTAGGAAAGTCAGCGGAGGCCGACAAGGCAGGCGCAGCAATAGACATAACGAAGAGCTGAAAATCAACTTCTAGTCAGTGGAGCAGCAAGGGTAAATGCTGGCGCTGGCTTTTATAAAGAAGAGAGCGTAAAAAATGGCTAACCTGGTAATAACAGGTCAGCACCGAATAAGGAGACGCGTTTGACAGGTAAGAGCTTTAAAGAGGGCTGGGCGTTGTGTTAGTGGGCAGTGTTGGTCAGGTATTTATAGTTACTGAGGCGCATCCGAAAATTGGCGCGGGCCTCGACTACCTGGCTGGCGGCCTGCTGGGCGGCGGCCTGGGCGTCGAGCACGTCGGAGAGGTTGTTGAGGCCGGCGCGATAGCTGCTGCGGCTCACGCGCAGGTTTTCGGCGGCCTGGGCCTGGGTTTCGGTGGCGAGGCCGATTTGCTGGTAGGCCTCGCTGAGGTCGTACCAGGCGCGGGTGATGCCGACTTGCAACTGATTGGTGCCGTTGGCGAGATTGTTTTCGGCGATGTCCTCGGCCAGGCGGCGCTGCTTGAGCGTGTGCCGGGCCTCGCCCCAGAGCGTGGAAATGGGCACGCTCACCACGCCCGTCGCGGCCGGCGTGAAGGTGCTGCCGATGCCCCGGTTGACCACGCCCGCCGCCACGGCGCTCACGCCCGCCGACACCGTGGGCCGGTAGTCGCCCTGCTTGAGCTTGGTTTGGAGGCGCTGGGCCTCCACGCTTTTTTGCAGCAACTGGTAGCTATTGCTGGCCTTGGCGGCGGCCGCGGGCGGCACGTAGAGGCCAGCGGGGTTGAAGACCGTGGCCAGCGTATCGGAGAGCACGGTGAGGGTATCGACGGGCAGGCCGGTGAACAGGCCGAAGTCGAGCAGGGCCACCTGGCGGGCGTTGGCCACCTTTAGCTTATTGAGGCGCAGTTGGTTGCGCTGCACCTGCACTTTGAGCAGGTCGTTGCGGGCGATGAGGCCGGCGCGCAGGTTGTCGCGCATTTCCTTGAGTAGCTGGTCGAGGTAGCGCTCGTTGGCGAGCAGCACCCGGGCTTGCTCCTGCACCTGCACCACCTGCCAGTATTTCTGCTCGGTTTCGGTGAAAACGGAGTCGCGCACGGCGGCTACCTGCACCTCGCTCACGGCGGTTTGGAGGTTAGCCAGCCGGTTGGCGACGCCGATTTGGCCGCCCGCGTAAATGGGCTGCATGGCCGAGGCCCCGGCCAGGTAGAAGTTATTGATACCCTTCGGTAGCAGTTCTGGCACGGCCGGAATAAAGTCCTTGAAGCCGTAGATACCTACTCCAAAGGCGCTTACCTGCGGAAAGTAGCGCCAGTGGGCCGCCCGCTGCCCCTCCTGGGCCGAGGTGAGCGACAGGCCCCGGTTTTTCACCGCCACGTTGTTTTCCAGGGCGGCCGCCTGGCTTTGGGCCAGCGACAGGCGGCGCGGCTGGGCAAGGCTGGCGAAGCCAGCGAACAGCAGCGCCAGGAATAAGGGAACACGCAAAGTCATAATCCGGTACGGGTTGGGGCCGGGCAAGCGGGCCGGCTAGACCGGCTGCGCGGCGGCGTGAGGAGTGGCGGGTGCGTCTTTCGGCCGCTCGTCTTCCTTGCGGAAAAACAGCCAGTAGAGCACCGGCAGCGCAAACAGCGTGAGCACCATCGAGAAAAGCAGCCCGAAGCAGATGACCGTGCCCAGCGGCCCCCACAGCGTGGAGCGGCTGATAATCATGGGGATAACGCCCACCGCCGCCGCCGCCGAAGTAAGGAAGATGGGCCGCATCCGGCGCTCGCCGGCGTGGATGGCCGCCTCGCGCACGCTCATGCCCTCGTGGGTCCGCATCTCGCCCGCAAAGTCGGTGAGGATGATGCCATTGCGCACCACAATGCCGCACAGGCTAAGGATGCCCAGGAAGGAAGTAAAGCCGAACGGATACCGCATCAGCAGCAGCCCCACCGCCGCGCCGAAAATGCAGAGCGGAATCGTCAACAAGCTGAGCAGCGCGTGCTTAATGCTTTGGAAGTGGAAGAGCAGGATGAAGAAAATCAGCACCACGCTGAAAAGCAGCGACAAGCCCATTGGCGTCATGTTTTCGAGCTGCAATTCCAGCTCGCCGCCGTAGGTGATGGCCACGCCGGGCGGCAGCGGGAGCTTATCGACCTCGGGGCGCAGCTTGGCCAGGATGTCGTTGGCGACCTGCTCTTTCGCGATATCGACGCGCACGGTGAGGGTGCGCACGCCGTTGCGCCGGCCGATTTCGCCCTGCTCCCAGGCGGGGCGCACGTCGGCGACCTGGCGCAGCGGCACCACGGTGTGGGTGGTGGGCGAGGCGATGGTCAGCTCGCGCAATTGGGCACCGCTGCGGCGCTGGGCGGCGGGCGTTTTCACCTTTACATCGAGCGGATAATCCTCTTCCCAGAGCTGGGTGGCGGCCAGGCCTTGCAGGTTCATGGCCAGCGCGTCGTTCAGGTCTTTGCGGTTAAAGCCCAGGCGGCCAGCCTCATCGGCTTTGAGGTCGAGGGCCACGGTGGGGCGCTTTTCCTCGAAGTCGGTGCGCACCCAGGTGGCCCCGCTGGTTTGGCGGGCCAGGGCCTCCACGCGGCGGGCCACGGCCGCCAGGTCGGCCAGGCTGTCGCCGGCGATGCGCACTTCGATGGGCGCGGCGGCCCCCACCATCGTGAGCTGCTTCATCCGGACGTAGGCTTCGGGGAAGGCATTGCTGTACTTGGCGGCGTAGTCGGCCAGCACCTCCTCGGTGGTTTCCTCGGTGGTGGTGTTCACGAGCACCTGGGCGTAGCTGGGCGCGGGCAGATTGGGCGCGTACAGGGTGTGGAAGCGCGGCGAGCTGCTGCCGATGAAGCTGGTGTAGTGCTCGATGCGCTTATCGGCGGCCATTATTTTCTCCAGCCGCTTCACCACCGTGTCGGTGCGGGCGAGGTTGTAGCCGCTGGGCAGGCTGATTTCGATGGCCAGCTGGTTGCGCTCCACCTTCGGAAACAGCTGCTGCTGGAGCCGGCCCATCAGGAAAACCCCCACTGCCACGGCCGCCACCGTGAGGCCGATGGTGAGCCAGGGGTGATTAAAAGCGCCCGCCAGCGTCGAGTTGTACACCTCCTGCACGCGGTCGAGCAGGGTCTTTTTCGGCGGCTTTTTCGCCTCCCCTTCCCGGTTTTTTTGCTGAAGTCCCGTCTTGATAAACAGCGTATTGAAGTACGGCACCAGCAGCATCGAGATGAGGAGCGACAAGCTCAAGGCGATGATAATGGTGACCGGAAACGAGCCGATAAAGTCGCGCGCCGTGCCCTCCATAAAGAGCATGAGCGGCGCAAACGTGGCCGAAATAGCCAGCGTGGCCGTGAACACCGACGGGAACAGCTCCTGGGCACTGCTCCGGGCCGCGTCCCACACGCTCAGGCCGTGGTCGAGCTTCTCTACGTGATTGTCAATCACCACGATGGGGTCATCGACCACGATGCCGAGCACGATGATGAGCGCCGCCAGCGTCACCGTATCCAGCTCAATACCAACGGCGTACATCACGGCCAGCGTGCAGGCAATGGTAATTGGGATGGTGGCCGCCGCCACCGCCGCAATGCGGAACGGCAGTAGCAACAGCGTGATAATCACCACCGCCACGAGCGCAATCCCAAACTCGCGCATGAAGTGCGAGATGGACTCATCGACCACCTTGGGCTGGTTGGCGAGCTTGGTGAGCTTGATGTCGGGCGGGAAGGTGCGCGTCAGCGCGCTCAGGCGCTTATCCACCTCGTCGCCAAACTGCACGATGTTGCGGCCGGGCGTCATTTCCAGGCTCACGATGAAGGTTTTGACGCCGTCGGAGGTCACGTAGCTGGCCGGGTCCTGGTCGTACTCGCGGCGCACGCTGGCCACGTCGCGCAGGCGCACCACGTGGCCCTGGGCATCGGATTGTACAATCTGGCTGGCCAGCTCGTTTTCGTCGTGGTAGTAGGTGGCCACGTGTACGGGCACGTCGAGGTTGGCCGTTTTCACGTCGCCGGCCGCCCCGATGGCCCCCTGCTGCTGCAAGCGCTGCATCAGGGCCCCGGCGTTCAGGCCGTACTGGGCCAGCTTGTTGTTATCGACGTAGATACCCACCTGCTCAGGCAGCCCGCCCGAGTCGGTTATTTTGGAGAGCGAGGGCAGCTTACGCAGGTCATCCTCAATGGTATTGACGTATTTTTTGAGGTCTTTGTAGGGCCGCGTTTTCGACTCCACGGCCAGCAGCACGGCCGAGGTGCTGCCGAAGTCGCTGTTGACGACAATGCCCCTCACCTCGGGCGGCAGCTGGGCGCGCAGCAGCAGCACGCCGTGCTTGAGCTTGTTCCAGAATTCGGCGGTGCCGTTGCGGTCCACGCGGCCGTTTACCTCCACGTAGAGGTACATCATGCCCTCGCGGGAGTAGGAGTACGTCTTGTTTTTGTCTACTTCCTCGAAGCTGAACAGGTACTGCTCTACCTTGCTGGTTAGCTGCTCTTCCACCTGCTGCGAGGACGCGCCGGGGTAGATGCCAATCAGCAGCCCCTGCCGGATGGTGAAGTCCGGAAACTCGTTGCGCGGCATGTTGAACAGCCCGTAGAGCCCAAACGCCATCAGCACGAGGGCGAGCGTGAGCACTAGTTGCTTGTGCCGCATGGCGGCCTCAATCAGGTTCGACTTCGGTTGGGGTTCGTCGGCCATACTAGCTTGAAATAGAATGCGCTACCGCTATTGAATGACCTGCACCGGGGCCTGGTCGTAGAGCTTGTGGTAGCCATCGACCACTACCCTATCCTGGGCGCGGAGGCCGCCGGTCACGGCGAGGCCATCGCCCACGAGGTCGCCGGTTTGCACCTCGTGCCAGCGGGCGGTGCTGCCCTGCACCAGGTACACAAAGTGGCGGTTGCGCTCATCGACCTGCACGGCGCGCACCGGCAGCACCAGCGCCGTGGCCGCGCCGGGGTTGCGGCCAGCAGCCCGCGCCGCCGCTTGGTCAAACGACACCTGGGCCGTCATGCTGGGCTTGAGGCGGGTGCCGGGGTTGGGCACCAGCACGCCCACCGTGAAGGTGTGCGACTGGGCATCGGCCACGGGGCTCACCTCTTCGATGCGACCGGCCAGCGGGGCCTCGCCCACGGCGGCCACGCGCACCGTGGCGCGGTCGCCCTTGCGCAGGCGGTTGATTTCGGCTTCGGGCACGGCCACGTTCACCTTTACCTCGCTGAGCTGCACGATGGTAGCCACTGGCGCGCCGGGGCTGGCCAGCGCGCCCCGGTCAGCCGGCTTGCTGCCGATGTAGCCCGCGATGGGCGCGTAGAGGCGGGTGTGGGCCACGTTCTGGTAAGTGGCGCGGGCGGCGGCCTGGGCCTGCTCGTACTGCTGGCGGGCCTGCACCAGGCGCGTTTCGGCGATGCTGCCCTCCTGGTACACCTGGTTGATGCGACGGTAGGTGTCCTCGGCGAGCTTGGCCTGGGCCAGTTGGGCCTGGTACTGGTCGCGGTACACGGCCCCGTCGATGGCGGCTATCAGCTGGCCCTTGCGTACGGGCTGGCCTTCCTCGATGGGCAACTGCGTAATGGTGCCGCCCACCTGGAAGCTGAGCGTCACGCCCGTACCCTCGGCCACGGTGCCGCTGTAGCTGAGGCTTTGGCTGGCCGCGGTGCCCGCACCGCTGGCCCCCGCGCCGGCTTGCTGCACCCGGACGCGCACGGCCTGGCGGGCCGGCGGCGCTTGAGCTTGGTCGCCTTTACTGCCGCAGCTGGTCAATATCAATGCCGCCGCTAGTAGCGTAACCGGGTTTGACAAAGGGATAAGTAGCTTCATAAAACGCGGCCCAGCTACGGGCTATTCCGAAGTTTAGTCTAATGGACCAAAAACGGTTTCTGGTCGAAAATGTTGCCAAAAAAACGAGTCTTTCGACTCGCTTTGAAAAAATTTAACATTATAAGGCAATGACTTTAAGACACTAACCCCCGCAGTAGCGCCTTGCTTAGGATGCGGATGGCGGGCTCCAGCAGCGTGGAGTGGCCATTGAAAATCATCTCCTGGTCGAGGCCGTGCAGGCCGCCGAGCACCACAAATACTACGGCATCCAAGTCGGCAGGGCTGAGGCCGGGCGCGCCGCTCACCGCGCTGTTCAGGGCCAGAATCTGCTTGAGCAGCTCGCCTTCGCGCAGCCGGCACTGCCGCCGGATGTGGTGCACAAACTCCATGTCGCGCATCACCTCCCCCACCAGGATGCTGTGCAGCGCGGCGCGGCGGCCCATTTCCTCGAAGCGGGTGAGGCAGAAGGTGTAGAGCTTTTCCTCGGCGGTAGTGGCCTGGGCCACGGCCTCGGCTACCTTGGCCAGCACGCTGTCGATTTCGCGGTCGAGCATGGCCTCAAAAATCTCCTCCTTGCTTTTGTAGTAGTAATAAAGCGAACTCTTGCCCTTGCCCATGGCGCGGGCGATGTCCTCCATCGTCACTTTGTGCAGGCCGTATTGCTGGAAAAGCTGCTGGGCGGCCAGGATGATGCTCTCGCGGGTTTGCGCTTCTTTAGAGGTAGTTGGGGCAATGGTTTCCATGCGTATAGTAGGGAGCGAAGCGGGCTAATGCGTGCGGATAGCGAATAGGTAACCCAAAAATAAACAGGCGTTCGACCCAAACGCGCGCCCGGTCGAAATGTTCGGCTAGCCCAACTTAACGCTGCTGGCCGGGTTAGGAGACGTAGGCGGCTGGCATTGAAAAGCAACAGAAAGCTCAGCCGGCGCCATTCGCACTACCGCTTAATATACAAAATATTAGCCCAATAAATCACATGCAAGCCTACAAGCTCCACGAACCTAAAAGCCTCGATAACTTCCAGCTAGCCGAGTACCCCGAGCCCACCGTGCGCGCCCACGAAGTGAAGATTCAGGTGAAGGCGACTTCGCTTAATTTCCGCGACTGGGCGCTGGCCAACGGCCGGTTTGGCTACCCCGGCGAGGTGCTGCCCATGATTCCGTTTAGCGATGCCGCCGGCCTCGTGACGGAGGTGGGCGACGGCGTGACCACCGTGCAGCCCGGCGACCGGGTAGCCATCAATTTCTTCCCCGACTGGCACGACGGGGCCTTCACCGCCGCCAAGGTTTTCCGCTCGCTGGGCGGCAGCACCGACGGCGTGCTGGCCGAGTACGTGACCTTCCCGGCCGCCGCCGTGGTGAAAGTACCCGACTCGTTTTCCTTCGAGGAGGCCGCCGCTTTCCCCTGCGCGGGCGTCACGGCGTGGCACGCGCTGGTGGAGCAGGGCCAGCTGCGCCCCACCCACACCGTGCTGCTGCAAGGCACGGGCGGCGTGTCCATCTTCGCCCTACAAATCGCCAAGCTCTTTGGCGCTAAGGTGATTATCACCTCCGGCTCGGACGAGAAGCTGGCCCGCGCCAAGGAGCTAGGCGCCGACTACCTCATCAACTACAAGACCACGCCCGACTGGGACGTGAAAGCCCGGGAGTTGACCAACGGCGAAGGCGTGGACTTTGTAGTCGAAGTAGCGGGCCAGCTGGCCCGCTCGCTGCGCACGCTGAAAGCGGGCGGCACCGTGTTCCAGATTGGCGCCGTGGACCCCAGCGACGAGGCCCCCAACCTGCGCATGCTGCCGCTGGCCACCCAGCGCCTGCAAGGCATCTACGTGGGCAGCACCCAGATGCTGGCTGACCTCCTACTGGCCTTCGACCGCAACCAGGTGAAGCCGGTGATTGGCGAAACCTTTGCATTCGAGCAAGCCAAGGAAGCGCTCCAGCACATGGGCCGCGGCGCGCACTTCGGCAAGATTGTGGTGCGGGTAGGCTAGCGCACCTACTGACTTTGCACGAAAAAAAGGAACGACCTGCTGAGCTTACTCAGCAGGTCGTTTTTGCTGGGTGGCAATCTACAGCGGTTTCGGCATCAGTGTACCGGCCGCGCAGTAGCGCGAACTTTGTAGTTCGCGTCCCTGAACGACCATCAAAAGGCGCGGGGACGCGAACTACAAAGTCCGCGCTACTCGCTACTGACGCCCAAACTGCTGTAGGCTCCCCAAACAGCCTACTGGCAAGCCATAGCTGGCCGGGCGGCGGCTACAGGCTGATTTTCACCGCTACACCTTCTGAGTAGTTTTTAAATTTCAGGAGCAAGGTGTGGGTCGAAGCATCCCAGGTATGGGTGGTGGGCTCGGTGGCGGCCTGGTGCGTGGCGGCTACCTGCTGGGGTGGGCCAGGCAGCAGCAGGCGCATCACGTTGTTGGTATTGGCGGGGCTTTTGGCCAAAAACGACACGCTGCCGGGCTGCGCCTGGAAGTCGTACACCCGGGCGGCGGTGGCCAGCACCTGCGCCGTCTTCACGGGCTGGCCCGGCGCGAGGCGGTATAGAAACGCTTGCTGGCCCGGCGCCACCGACTTAGCCGGCAGCACCGGCAGCTCCGGGTCGTAGAGGTCGAGCACGGGGCCGGGGATGACGAGCGGCTGGCGGTCGTCGTTTTCGTCCAGCACGGCGGCCAGCGTGTAGGGGCCCCGGTCGAGGCGATACGAGTTTTTAAACGTGAGCGGGCCTGCGTGGGCGGCGCGCTCGTAGGCCGCCTGCACCTGGCGCACGAAGGGCTGGTCGGCCCCGGGCTGCATGGCCAGGTCCTTGGGGTCGGTGCGCGTGACGTATACTTTTCCCTTGCCATACGGGTACGCGGCATCGGTTTGGCTCAGTGGCAAGTGCATGATTTCCAATAGGTGCGCCAGGGGCGTGGCGTAGTGCAGGGCGCCGGTGTTCCACCACTCGGGCACCTGCTGAAAGGGGTCGGCGTCCTTACCGTAGTACACCAGCACGCCGCCGGCCTTCACCCAGGCGGCCAGCTTTTCGTGCACCAGGGCCGAGGTCGGCTTCATGCTGGCGTACGACATGAGCAGCACCTTGGTATCGCGCAGGGCCTCGGGGTAGGCCAGGTTTTCCATGTGCACCAGGTCTACTGGCACGCCGCGCTTGAAGAGCGGCAGCGCCAGGCCGTAGAAGTTGGACAGCAGCGGGTCTTCGTAGCTTTTGTGGGTCGGGAAGCGCTGAAACATCATCGAGTTGCCCAGCAGCACGGCCACGCCCCGGCTGCCGCTGACGTGGCTGGCGGCCAGCGGCATGGTGTTCAGGGCGTTAATCATCACCTGCATCTGGGTGGCGTAGGCGGGCGCGATGGGCTGGGGCTCGGCCTGGCCTGCCACCGGGAATTTGCCGAGGTAAATGCGATTGGGCCAGGGCATTACCTCGAAGTGATTGACGGTCGGAAACATCAGCTCGGCCGTGAAGGTGGCCTCGTAATTTTTCTTGTAGTCGTCCCAGCTGCGCATGCCGTCCTCGATGGGGTCGGTGAGAAAGTAAACCGTTTTTTTGGTGGGGGCCGTCATCGACAGCACCGAGCTGTACTCCAGAAAGGCGTTTTCGAATACCCGCTCCTTTTTCACGCCCCGGTAGTAGTTGGGCACGCGGGCCGTGCCGGTCCACACCTGGGCAATGTAGCCGTCCATGCCCGGCAGCGCGGCCAGGCTGGCCTCGGGGCTCACGATTTCCCAGGCCGAGTAGTTGAGCAGCGAATGCGTGGGCACGAAGCACTTCACCCGCTGGCCCTTGCCCTCGCTGTAGCTTTTGGCGTAGGCAAAAATCTCCTTCAAGGCGTTGAAATACAGCTGGTACTTGAGCTTGGACGACAGATAGGTGGCCTCCGGCGAGGCGTGCTGCGGCTGCCAGGGCGCGTGGTAGTAGGCCTGCCACGCCTGCTTAAAGCTGTCGCTGTAGCCGGCGCGGGCCCAGAACTCGGGCTCCTCCAGGTAAATGGCCGTCACGCCCAGGTCGATGGCCTGCTTCACCTGGGTTTTCATATAAGCCAAATACGCTTGCGAGGGCACCACGTAGGGCACCGTGGGCCCGTGCAGCACGAGGGTGCCGTCGCGCTCCTGCTGCACGTCGGCCGCGTGGGGCTGGCCATCGAAGCGGCCGTCGAAGTAGGGCTGGTAGTTACCCCAGGCAATGCCGGTCATGAACTGCACGTCGTAGCCCTTGCCCGCCCACGAAGCCGCCCGCGCCGGGAAGTCGTCGCCGATGCCGTAGAGCATCACGATATCGGCCCGCACATCCACGGCGGGGCTCCACGGCTGGTCAATCTGGAAGGAGGTTTTGTCGGCCCCGGGGCTGAGCGTCTGGGCCACGGCCACCTGGCAACCCAGCCCGGCCAGGCCCAGCAAAGCGAGCTTTATCATGCCGCAAAATAGCCCGCCGGGGCCAGCCGCGCCAAGTAGCGGTGCCCCGCGGTATAGCAGTGGCCCAGCTGCCGGGCCGCAGACCAAGCCTACCTTGGCGCTACCGGGCCGAAACCGCGCTGGTACCGGCCCGGTAAGCTATTCTTGCACCTAGTTACTGCTGCGCTTGCGGGCGGCCGCGCTATTTCGCCCCCGGCTTTTGCCCGGCACCAGCCGATTAGCCGGACATTTTGCGCGCAGCCTCGGCGCGGTTACTATCCTTTCAGCTAACGTTTTTACTAGCGTATGCCCGTACTCACCATCCTCGACGAAACCGCCAGCGGCAGCATCCTGCACCGCCTGGAGCTGGAAATAAACCAGGAAATGCTCACCGTGGGTGAGCTGATTGCCCGGCGCGTGCACGACGAAGTAGCGGCCTACAACGAGCGCCAGAGCGGCACGTTCAGCGGCCTGGTGCAGCCCACCGAGTCGGAAAAAATCCTCAACGGCTACCGCCTGCGGCCCAGCCGGCGCATCGACGCCGAGCAGCAGGTGTACCGCGCTCTCGAAGCGTTTCAAAACAACGGCTTCTTTGTGCTCGTGAATGAGCGGCAGGCCGAAAGCCTCGACGAGGAAGTGTGGCTGGGCGAAGGTGCCACGGCCAGCTTCCTCAAGCTTACCCCGCTCGTGGGTGGCTGAGGCGGGGGCCCGCCCGTTTTCGCGACCTTATTTACCAGTTCCGCCGCTCCCGCCGCCATGTCCGCCCCAAAGAACCAAGACGCCTACGACCCCGCCATCCTGCACGATGCCAGCCCCGAGGCGCAGGAAATGCAGCCGGTGCTGGCCGAGCTGCTGCCCCAGCTACTCAACAAAAGCTACGACACCAAGCTCAGCGAGCTGCCCGCCTACCAGGCCATCCGGAAGCGGGATGCGGCTTATCAGGGCCGCGTGGCCCTGGCGCTGGCCGCCGCCATCAACCATAAAAAGCCGCCGCCCGACAACCTCCTGCGCTGGCAGCTGGGCGAGGTGCTGGCGGCGCTCATGCGCACCAGCCTCACCCTCACCGAGGCCGACTACCTGCGGCTGTTTGCCTACTACGGCCTCGATTTCAACAGCTCGAAGCAGACGCACCTGCGGCTATTTGCCCTACCGATGAGCTTGCTGTTGAACCAGATAGCCAAGCTCGGCAGTCGCACGCCGCTGGGCGAGCCAATGCTGGCGTTTGTGCGGCAGCTGCGCGACCACTGTGCCGGCCAGCCCGGCGAACTCCTCAAAATCAACCTCAAAGCCCAGGAAATACTGGGCCAGGCCGCCGGCGGCGACGAGCTGCCGGTAGTAGTATTTGCCAGCCACGACCCGCTGGGCCGCACCCTGAACGAGTTTGTGGCGGGCCTCGACCGGGCCGCCCCGCCCACGGCCACCTGGCTGGGCCTGCTGCTGCACTGGCAGAAGGCCACCGCCAGCCAGCCCACCGCCAAGCTGCGCAAAGAACTAGACGCCGCCACCGCCGCCCTCGGCCCCACCGCTGTGCGCGAACAGGGCCACACCTGGCTCCAACTGCTGGTCGATATGCCCGTTGTCGAGCAGCCGCACGCGCACGATTACGGCGACGGCACGGCCTACGACTACTTGTCGTGGAATTTCCTGACGGAAGCGAATACCACCGTGGCCAAGGGCCTCATCTGGACGGTGCAGCCGCTGGCCGATGCGGCGCTGCTGGCCCTGCTGACGAAGCTGGCGGCCAAGTGCTACCGCAAGATTCCGGGCAAGGGGCCGCTGGCCGCCGGGCTGGGCAACGCCTGCCTGCTGGCCCTTTCGCAAAACGGCTTGCCCGGCGTGGCGGCCCTGGCCCGGGTGCGCGGCAAAATCCGCCAGACCAACACCCAGGAGCTTATTGCCCGCCACATCGCCCGGGAGTCGGCGAAGCTGGGCGTGAGCCCCGCCGAAATCGAGGACATGGCCGCGCCGGATTTCGGACTCGAAAACGGCCGCCTGACCGAAGAATACGGCGAGTACATCGCCACCCTCACCCTGGCCCACGGCAAGGCCGACGTACAGTGGCAAAAAGCCGGCAAGCCCCTCAAAAGCGCCCCCGCCGCCCTCAAAGCCACCCACGCCGATGAGCTGAAGGAGCTGAAAGCCGCCCAAACCCAGGCCCAGCAAACCTACACCGCCCAGCGCGACCGCCTCGACCGCAGCTTCGTGGACGAGCGCCGCCTGGCCTGGCCCTGGTTTGCGCAATATTATTTTAATCATGGACTGATGAGCGAGCTGGCCCGGCTGCTCATCTGGCGCCTGCACCGGCCCGACGGCTCGTTTCAGGACGCGCTTTACCTCGGCGAGACCTGGGTAGATGCCCACGGCCAGCCCGTGCCCGCCCCGGCGGCCGATACGCAGCTCCAGCTTTGGCACCCCGTGCTGGCCCCCGCCGCCGAGGTGCTGGCCTGGCGCGACCTGCTGGAAAAGCACGAGCTGCGCCAGCCGCTCAAGCAGGCTTTCCGCGAAGTGTACCTGCTGACGCCGCCCGAGGAGCGCACCGCCACGTACAGCAACCGCATGGCTGCCCACATCCTCAAGCAGCACCAGTTCAACAGCTTAGCCAAGCTGCGGGGCTGGCGCTACCACCTGCTCGGGGCCTACGACAAGGGCTACGACTCCGAAACGGCCAGCCTGCCCCTGCCCGCCCACGACCTCACGGCCGAGTACTGGGTGAGCGAGGTAGACGCCGACGGGGCGTGGAACGACACTGGCATCTACCTCTACGTGAGCACCGACCAGGTGCGCTTCGTGCGCGGCACGGAGCCGGTGCCGCTGCCCGACGTGCCGCCGCTGCCCTTCTCGGAGGTGATGCGCGACGTGGACCTGTTCGTGGGCGTGGCCAGCGTGGGCAACGACCCGCAGTGGCGCGACAACGGCGGCCTGGCGCAGTTCCACACCTACTGGGAAAACTACAGCTTCGGCGACCTGAGCGAGGTGGCCAAAACCCGCAAAGCAGCCCTGGAGCGCCTGGTGCCGCGCCTCAAAATCGGCAAGGTGAGCGAAATCAAGGGCAACTTCCTGGTGGTGAAGGGCCACCGCCACACCTACAAAATCCACCTGGGCTCGGGCAACATCCTCATGGCGCCCGGCGACCAGTACCTGTGCATCGTGCCCGACCGCTCCGGCAAAACACTGGGCGCCAGCGACGTATTCCTGCCCTTCGAGGGCGATGCGGTGCTGTCCATCATCCTCAGCAAGGCCCAGCTGCTGATGGACGATGATAAAATCACCGACGAAACCATCCTGCGACAACTGGCGCGCTAGGCCCCCGCTGCGGGCCTCGCCCCGGCAAACGCTGCCTTTGCTCCCGCTGGCTGGCCCGCGGGGGCAAGCAATAGGTTACTCTGTACTATAAGCGCTCCCTATGCCTCGTTTCAAACTGTATTACTGGTTGTTGTGGATGGGCATGCTGGGCACGCTGGGCGGCTGCCAGGCACCGGAGCCCGCGCGCCGCATCACGGCCGAGAACTACCTCGCCACCATTCCCGACCCCAAAACGCTGGGCGAAACCTACGTCAGCGACCCCGAGGGCGTGCTGGCCGCCGGCACCGCGCCCGCCCTCAACGCCCGCCTCGACAGCCTCGACCGCAGCGGGCGGGCGCACATCGACGTGGTGCTGGTGCGCAGCCTCGGCGAAACCGTGCCCAAAACGGCCGCCACGGCGCTCTTCAACAAGTGGAAAATCGGCCGTAAAGACACCAACAATGGCCTGCTCATGCTGCTAGTGCTCGACCAGCGCCGGGTGGAGTTCGAAACCGGCTACGGCCTGGAGGCCGACTTGCCCGACATTATTTGCTACCGCATTCAGCAGCGCTACATGGTGGAGCCCGCCCGCGCCGGCGACTACGACTTGGCCGTGCAACAGGGCGTGGCGGCCCTCATCCGGCGCTTGCAGCCGGTCGCGGCGCTGCCCAAGCCGAGGCTGCGCACCGCCGACGACTCTACCCGGTACTACGTCGATAGCCTCAAGCGGGTCGTGATGGCCCAAAACGGCATGCTGGCCGACGAAGACCCGCTGAACGCGGCCCTGCCCGGCGAGGCCCTCACCGCCGACTACTCGCCGCCCGCGCCGGGGCCACCCATTGGCACGCTGGTGGTGAGCGGGCTGGCGCTGGTGCTTTACCTGGCGCTGTGGTACCACACCACGCGCGGGGCGGCGCGGTGGTGGCTGCTGCCAGTAACCCTGGGGTTACTGCTGATGCTGGTAGTACCAGCGTTGCTGGATAGGCTGGGCACGGGCGCGTTTCTGGGGCTGATTTACGGGCTGCCGCTGCTGTACCTGCACGGGTATTTTGGGTGGCACTATCGGCGGGCGCAGCGGCCGGTGGCCCCGGCGGCCCGGCCGGAGGCTTACGCGGCGCAGCAAGCGGCGCACCGGGGGCTGGCGTTCACGGCCTACCTGTTTCCAATAGCCTTGCGCTGGTACTGGCGCTGGTACCGCCCGCACCTGGCCGCGCTGCGCGAGGCGCCCATCGCCTGTCCCGAGTGCGGGCAGCCCATGCGCAAGCTCGGCAGCTCAGCCGAAAACAAGTACCTCGAACCCGGCCAGCAGGCCGAAGAAAAATTCCACGCCATCGACTACGACGTGTGGGAATGCGCCAGCGGCCACCACTTAACGCTGGCCTACCCCAACCCCGACACCGACAAGCGCCCCTGCCCCGCCTGCCACCACCGCACGCTCGGGCCGGGCCGCCTGCGGGTAGAGCAGCGCGCCACCACCAAGGCCGCCGGCTGGGGCTGGCGGGTGGAGAAGTGCCGCTTTTGCCAGCACGAGGAGAAAACGCGGGAAGTTATTCCGCAGCGCCCCACTCCCGGCAGCAACTCTTCGGCCGGCGGCTCATCGTCGTGGGGCAGCAGCTCGGGCGGCAGTTCCAGCAGCAGCACGAGCAGCGGGGGCTCGTCGGGCGGCGGCGGGGCGGGCAGCAGCTGGTAAGAAACAGGAAGCCCGCGGCTAGGCAAGCAGGGCGGACCTCGCTCTGCCAGCTGGATACCGAGTTCAGAGCATGTTTAGCTTTCACTAAAAACGCCTCTAGAACGTCATGCTCATCTGGCGTCCGCTTGTCGAAGCATGACGTTATTTTAAATTCTTAAACACCCTCTTGGCCCCGGATTCGAGTTTGCGCTCCAAATTGCCAGCTCTGATAACGGGCTCAAGCGGGCGTTTTCGCGCACGCTTGAGCCCGTTATCTTATTACACCCCGGGCTATTGTGCCCGCCACACCCCGGCTAGCCCGGCAATTGTTATGCGCGTCGTCTTCATCCGCCACGGCCAAAGCACCGGCAACGCCGGTGTACCCAGCCCCGATCTGGCCACCATTGCGCTGACCGACGTGGGCTGGCAGCAAGCCCGCGCCGTTGCGGCCGGCTGGACCGAGGCACCCACCCTACTGGTGACCTCGCCCTACCTGCGCACGCAGCAAACGGCGGCCCCCACCATCGAGCGGTTTCCCGACGTGCCGGTGGAGGTGTGGCCAATCGAGGAATTCACCTACTTGCAGCCCGCCCGCTGGAATGGCACGCGGGCCGCCGAACGGGCCCCGCACCTGGCGCGCTACTGGGCCCAGGCCGACCCGGCCTACTGCGACGGGCCGGGGGCCGAGAGCTTCGGCACCCTGCTGCGCCGGGCCGAGGCGGCGCTGAGCCGGCTGGCCGCGCTGCCCGCTGCCAGCCTCGTGTACGTGTTCAGCCACGGGCAATTTATTCAGGCAGTGCGGGCCATGGTACGCGAGGCCGCGCTCGACGACCGGGGCAAGATGCTGAATTTTTGGCGGCCGGGCGCGCCGCCGGCCATCGGCAACGCCGAGCAGGTGGCCTTCGAGTGGGTAGCCGGGCAATGGCACGCCCACTGACCGCCAGCGTAGCCAGCGGCTGGCCTTACTCCGTGACGGCCGCCGCGCCGCGCCCCAGGTAGTAGCTGGCCCAGTAGCCCGCCGCCGGAAACAGCAGCCCCAGGCCCACCGAGTAGCCGAGCCCGAGCAGCGCCAGCCCCCCCGCCAGCGCCCCCCAGCTAGCCCAGAGCAGCACGCGCGCCGTTCGCGTTTCATAAAACAGCGGGCGGCGGCGCGGGCCCGTTTTGGGGCGCCGGGCCAGGCGCTTGGCCAGCGCATCCAGGCGCACGGTGCCGGCGGGGTCGCTGGGGTGCGCGCCGGGGCGGTCGGCCAGGTGCAGCACCCGGCCATCGGCCAGCTCCAGGCGCAGGTGGTACTGCGCAAAGCCCCGGAACTTCAGTAGCCTGAGCCAGTACGTATAAGCGGTGATGCTGCGCAGCGGAATAATTTCGGGCGGCGGGCCGGGGGCCAGCGGCTCCAGGCGCAGGTCGTCGGGGCCAATGGTGAGCAGCCGGGGCTGGTTGCCCCGCGCCGCTACATACCCGCCGCCCAGCAGCAGCCCCAGACCCAGCAGGCCCCCGGCACCGTGCCGCCACGGCGAATAGCCCGCCGCCAGCTTCAGGGCATTGGCCCCGAGCAGCACGGCCCCCAGCAGCAGCGCCGCCACTGCCAGCGGGCCCAGCGGCCGCAGCACTACCAGACTGCGCAGGGCCGGCCGGGTGGCCAGGAAAGTGGGCGAATGACCGGGCATGTGCAAAAAAAGGAAGCGGGGGAAGGCTACGAACCTGGGCTAGCCGGCGTGCCCCTTGAGGCCAGCCAGCCGGCCAAGGTGGTCGAAGGTGGCGGTGAGGGTATCGGCGCCGGCGGCTACGTGGATGGCATCGGCGGTTTCGGTTACCGGAAAGCCTTTTTGGGTGACGTAGTGCCGGAAAGCCGGCCGGTGGCGCAGCTCGAACGTGCTGATAACCTGCGGAAAGGTGTGGGCAATTCGGACGAGGTCATTTTTGGCAGCCCGGTCAACCAGCTCGCTCTGGATGGTGACGAGCAGCGTGCCCGCGCCGTAGTTGGCCAGGTAGTAGGCGCTGGCTCCAAACATGCCCACGGCTATGCAGCCGAGGCGGTGCAGGTCTTGGGCGGTGGCTGCAAAATCGGGGGCGGTGAGCAGCTCCAGGCCGTGCTGCTCGCCGTAGGCCCGCAGCTGCCCGGCCTGGCGCAGCAACCGGTCCGGCAGGTTGGACTGCGTGTTGGCCCAGGCCCACAGCCAGGTTTCGGAAGTGTGCGAAAACGAGCCCAGAACCTGCAAGGGAAACACCAGCTCCGGCCCGAAGGCAATGGTGCCGGCATCCAGGTCGGCATTCCACGAGTTGTCGCCGATAACTTCGTACAGGTTGTTCTGCTTGTCGCAGGCGAGGGCGGCGTAGCGCTCCAGCAGCTCTTGCTCGGTCTGGGCGGGCGGAAAGTCGGAAGCCATTGGCAGGAATAAAAGGGCGTGAGCGTTGGCCTTGGAGCAGAGCCAACGCGTGGACTACTTACGTGGGCCTTACTTTACTAACGCCCGGCCGGGAAGGTTGCCAGAGCTTCCGCGTCGGCTCCCGGGCGGGCCTGGCCAGCGCACGCGCTAGCCCGCCAAACCCTCCCCGGTGCGCATGGCCAGCGCTGCTTTCAGGCGCTAGCCAGCCGATAACCAAACCTTTGCCACGGGCGTAAGCCCGGCAACTATGCTGGTGCTTGCGCAGTGCTGCCCCACTCCTTACCGATGAGCTACCTCCCCCTCTACCTGCTTGGCTTAGCCACGCTGGCGGGCCCGCCCCAGGCCCCACGCGAGCCGGTGCCCGCGCTGCCCGCGGCTATCCGCCGGGCACTGCCGGCGGGCTATACCGTGCTCGATGCCGCCCGCGGCGACCTCAACCGCGATGCCCAGCCCGACTGGCTGGTGGTGCTGCACAAGCCCGACGAGACCAGGACTTCCGACGTGGTCAGCCACCCCACCAAGCGGCCGCTGCTGGTATTTGTGGGTGGCGCAGGTGGCACCTACGCGCTGGCGGCCCGCACCGATAATGCGGTGTACTGCGTCGACTGCGGCGGCATGATGGGCGACCCCTTCACGGGCCTGGCCATTCGGAAGGGGTATTTCACCGTGGAGCATTATGGCGGCAGTGCCCAGCGCTGGACGCGCTACGTAACCTTTCGCTACGACCCCGCCGCCCGTGGCTGGCTGCTGCACCGCGACGGCAGTGAGCAGTTTCATGCCCTCGACCCCGAGCACGGCACCACCACGGCCACCACCGCCAAGGACTTTGGCCGGGTACCGCTGGCCCGGTTTAATATTTACAAAGAAGATTAACTTTCGTCCCTTGCTGCCGGCATGACTCGTTCTTCCCTAACCGCCCTGAGTAGCCTAGCCACCCTGCTGCTCGCCGCCAGCGCCTGCCAACCCGACGCGCCCGCCACCGGGCCCCTGGCGGCCGACGCGCCCGCCAACAACCCAGCCACCACCGGGGCAGCCGCCCCCACTGATACCCTGCACCTGCCGGGCGGGCGGGTATCGCAGCTGCGCCCGACTACCGCCGCTGCGTTCAACCAACTACCCACCAGTGACTTACCCGACCTCCCCAACGACCCTGCCGCCGAGCCCCTGCCGGCCGCACCGGGCCGGGTGGGCCGCCAGGGGCTGGCGCTGCTCCTGAAACCCGCTCAAGGCCCGGCGGTCAAGCTCCTCTCCACGCCCGATACCGAGTTTACGCTGCAAAACGGCGCGGGCGTGAAGTATATGTACTGGGGTAGCCTGCCTGCGGCCCACCAATGGGTGGTCCGGGCCTGGGCCTGGGAATCTGCGGGCGCGGTGCTGGTAGACCAGCGCACCGGCCGCCGCCTCGACGAGCTGCCCGGCGACCCCGTGGCGGCTCCCGATGGCGGCCTCGTGCTGCTTACCAGCGCCGGCCTGGGCGGTGGCGACCAGCCCAACATGCTCAGCCTGATACAGGTAGACGCCACCGGAGCCCGCCTGCTGTGGCAGCGGGAGCCCACCACCTGGGAGCCGGCCGAAGCCCGCTGGGCCGCGCCCAATCGTGTGGTTCTCAAGCGCCGCCACACCCTGCCCGACGGCAGCCTGCCCGACGAGGCGCACGTTACCTACGACGAGCTAACCCTGCCGTAGCCAGCAGCCCGCGGCCGGGGATGCCGCACGTTCTCGTGGTGCCCCTGGCATAGCCAGCCAACCCTTAACCCGTAGCAGCGGACTGCTGACGTAACTACCCGTAGCTTGGCGGTCTCAACGAACCGCCCCGATGACCTTTCTGACAAATAGCCTCCTGCTGGGCTTACTAGCCGCGTTGCTCAGCTGCACCCCGCAAGCCACGCCGCAGGTACGCGTAGAAGCCCGCCAAACCGCCAAAGGCGAGCCGTACACGGTTTTTTATCCCGAAAAGCTGACCCTTGAGCTAATTACCAGCCGCCCCAACCCGGCCAGCCCCACCTGCTTTTTAAGCGTGGCGGCGGCTTACACCGATTTAACTACCTACCAGCCGCTCGATTTGCTCGTTTACCAGGGCACACTGCGGCAGGCCAATGCCACGGTCGGCTTTCTGGACGGCGTGCTGACTATCGTGGGCGACAGCGTCACCATCGGGCGGACGCCCAAGGGCCAGTCGCCGAGCAGCGCGCAGCTGGCGGCGGTGCAGCGGCGGCAGGGCACGCTGCTGTTGCAGGAATTGGTGGTGTTCCGGGGCAAAAACCTGCGGGCGGCGGGCGGCAGCGTGTTTCAGCGCCGGGCCCTGGTGGAGTTTGCCCACCACCGGCTGGCGGTGGTCGAAAGCACGTCGGATTCGATTACCATGCAGCAATTTGGCGACGACCTAGTGGCACTGGGCGCCCAAAACGCGCTGTACCTGGACATGGGCGACTGGGACGAAGGCTGGTACAAGGACGGGCGCAGCGTGGTGAAGCTCGGCAATCGCCGCACGCGCACCAACCGGCAATCCAACTGGTTGGTGTTTGCTAGCCCGGCCGCTACGCCGGCCAAGCCCCGCCCCTAGCCAGCGCTCCCGGGGCTACTACCTCCGCCGTAGCCGGCAGCCCCGTGCGCCAGCCTAGCCAGTTACCCAAAAGACGGCCTCCCGCCCACCCACCCGCCTTGAATGGGCGAAGCCCGGCGCTATAACTATCAGGACATTGGATTGCACAAACCTGGCTGGCCGTGCGTAGCTTTACTGACACCGGCTAGGAGCGCTTTGGGTAGCAATAACTGGTCATCAGGCTCCGTTTCGTAAGGGCAGCGCGGGTGATGGAGGTTGCCCGGGTGTTTTCTTACCTGCCCGCCTACTTACCCGCCCCGCTATGCCCGCAGCGCTACCGCTCTCTGTCTCTACTTCGCTTCCTTTGCTGCTGGCTACTGCGCCGGGCCAACCAGCGGCCCCCCGCCGCCCGCGCCCGGCCGGCTGGGCCCGCCCGGCCGCCGGCTGGCTGCTCGCGCTGCTGCTAACGCTGCTGAGCGGCGCGGCCACCACGGCCCGGGCGCAGGCCACCGCCCCACCCGATTGCAGCCAGGACGAGAAGTTTATCAACACCTGGTACTTCGGCTACCGGGCCGGGCTCGACTTCAACCAGGCCACCGACTCCATCCCGCCCAAGGTGCTCACCGACGGCCGCATGGTGGCGCCCGCCGGCTCGGGCGTGATGTCGGACGGCACGGGCAACCTGCTGTTTTACAGCAACGGCGACACCGTGTGGAGCCGCAACCACAGCATCATGCCCAACGGCACGGGCCTGGGCGGCAACCGCCTGGGCACCGACGGGCCGCTGGCCATCAAGTTTCCGGGCAGCCCGGCCACGCCGGGCGGGCCCACGCGCTACCTGCTCTTTACGCAGGATGCGCAGGGCGGCCCCAAGGGGCTGAGCTATTCGGAAATCAATATCCCGGTGGGCGGCCAGGGCGAGGTAGTCATTGGCACCAAAAACACGCCGCTGGCTGCGGGCACGGCCGAAAAAATGACGGGCGTGCTGCACAAAAACGGCTGCGACGTGTGGATAATCGTGCACGGCTGGGGCTCGGCCACCAGCGGCCCCGACAACCGCGGCGACTCGTTTCTGGCCTACCGCGTGACGCCGGCCGGCGTGCAGCCCACGCCCGTGATTTCGACCATCGGGGCGCTGCACGCGCCGAGCGCCTCGCCCCAGGGCTACCGCGGCCAGATAAAGGTATCGCCCGATGGCCAGCAGCTGGCGGTGGCCCGCTTCAGCACCACCACGGCCGATAGCACCAGCAGCGTCGAGCTGTTTGCCTTTGACGCGGCCACGGGCCAGGTCAGCAACCGCCGCGTTATCGACAGCGGGGCGGGCGGCTACTACGGCGTCGAGTTTTCGCCCAGCCGCAGCCGGCTCTACGCCACCGTCACGAGCCCGCCGCAGCTCTTGCAGTTCGATTTGAGCGCCACCAACATTCCGGCCAGCAAGGTCAATATTCCGCTCAAGCAGGATACGCTCGTCAGCCTGGGCTCGATGCAGGCCGCGCCCGACGGCAAGATTTACGTGGCCCGCAACAACCAACCCGCCATCGGCTTCCTCGCCTACCCCGACTCGCTGGGCGCCAAGGCGGCCTACGCCGGCGACAGCCTCCAGCTGGGCGGCCGGCTCGGCGGGCTGGGCCTGCCCAACTTCAACCAGAGCTCGCTGCTGCGCGTGGGCTTCGGGGCGCGGTCCACGGCCTGCCTGGAGATAACCTTCCAGGCCGGCTCGCCCATTCCCAACCCCGAATCCTACGCCTGGACCTTTAAAACGAGCACGGGCACGGTGCTGGGCACCTCGGCGCTGGCCGACCCGGTGTTCACCTTCCCCGCCCCCGGCAACTACGAGATAACGCTGCGCATCACCAACTTCTGCTTTTGCCGCGAGGTGACGAGCCTCATCCAGGTGCCCGGCGCGCCCACGCCGGGCAGCATCGGGCCGGGCCAAACGGTGTGCGCCGGCACCACGCCGGCCCCGCTCACTACGACGGTGCCAGCCGGCGCGGGCACCGGAGAGTTCACCTACCAGTGGCAGTCTTCGACGGATAACAGCACCTGGGCCGACATCGGCGGGGCCAACGCGCCAAGCTATGCGCCGGGCGTGCTGGGCACCACCACCTACTTCCGGCGGCTGGTGACGTCGGGCTTTTGCGCCCCGCGCACGCCCACGGCCTCGGTAGCCATCACCGTGTTGCCGGCCCTGGTAGCCGGCAGCATCGCCGCCGACCAGACCGTGTGCGCCGGCAACGCCGCGGCCCCGCTCACGAGCACCGCGCCGGCCACGGGCGGCAGCGGCACGTTTGCTTACCAGTGGGAATCTTCGCTGGATAACGCGACCTGGACGGCCATCGCTGGCGCCACCGGGGCCACTTTCGCGCCCGGTACGCTCCCGGTTACCACTTATTTCCGCCGCCAGGTAAGCTCCGGCGCCTGCGCCGCCACGCCCTCCAATACCGTGCGCATAACCGTGGCGCCCGGCCTGACGGCCGGCACTATCGGCCGCAGCCAGGCGCTGTGCGCCGGCGCTACCGCCGCCCCCCTCAGCAGCGACACCCTGGCCACGGGCGGCCAGGGCGCCATCGCCTACCAGTGGGAATCTTCGCTGGATAACGCGACCTGGACGGCCATCGCCGGCGCCACCAGCCCCACATACGCGCCGGGCGCGCTGAGCGCCACCACGTATTTCCGGCGCCGGGCCAGCTCGGAGGGCGGCTGCGCGCCGGTGCTTTCGAATGTGGTGACCATCACGGTAACCCCGGCGCTGCTGGCCGGCACCGTCGGCGCCGACCAGACGCTGTGCTTCGGCGCCACCCCGGCGCCGCTCACCAGCACGGGCGCGGCCAGCGGGGGCAGCGGCAGCTTTACGTACCAGTGGCAATCGTCGCCGGATAACACTACCTGGACCGATATCGCTGGCGCCACCAGCCCCACGTTCGCGCCCGGCGCGCTCACGGCTACTACGTATTACCGCCGCGGGGTAACGGCGGGCGCTTGCGGCCCGGTGTACTCGCCTTCGGTAATGCTGCGGGTGCTGCCAGCGCTGGCGCCGGGCAGCATTGCCGCCAGCCAAACGGTATGCGCCGGCACCGCGCCCGCGCCGCTCACCAGCGCCGCCCCGGCCACGGGTGGCACCGGCGCCTACGGGTATCAGTGGGAATATTCCGCAGATAACCTCAACTGGGCAACCATCACCGGCGCCACGGCCGATGGCTTCGCGCCCGACGCACTTACCGCTACCACTTACTACCGCCGCCAGGTAACGTCCGGTGGCTGCACCACCACGCCCTCCAACGTGGTAACTATTACGGTGGCTCCGGCCCTGGCGGCGGGCACTATTGGCACTAATCAAACGCTTTGCGCGGGTACGGCGGCCACGCCGCTCAGCAGCAACACACCGGCGAGCGGCGGCACGGGCCCGATTAATTACCAGTGGCAGTCCTCGCTGAATAACACCGACTGGACGGATATTTCCGGCGCTACGAGCGACACGTTCGCGCCCGGCACGCCCACGGCCACTACCTACTATCGGCGGCGCGTGACGTCGGGCGTGTGCGGCCCGGCCTTCTCCAACGTTGTGACTATTACGGTAACGCCGGCGCTGGCGGCCGGCGGCATCGGCACCAATCAGCAACTATGCCCCGGCAATACCCCGGACGCGCTCACCAGCACCAGCGGGGCCGGCGGCGGCACTGGCACCTATACCTACCAGTGGCAGTCGTCGCCGGATAACAGCACCTGGACGAATGTTGCGGGCGCTACCGGGCCGACGTTCGCGCCCGGCCCGCTCACGGCTACCACGTATTACCGCCGGGGAGTTACGTCGGGCACCTGCGGCCCGGTATACTCGCCGGCCGTTACCCTGACGGTGGTACCCCTGCTGATGGCGGGCACCATTGCCGCCGACCAGGATATCTGCGTGGGGGCCACCCCGGCCCCGCTCACCAGCCTCAGCGAGGCCAGCGGCGGCGCGGGCAACTACACCTACCGGTGGGAAACTGCGCCGGATAATGTCAGCTGGCAACTCATTCCCGGCGCTACGGGACCGACGTTTGCGCCCGGCCCGCTCACGGCCACTACTTACTACCGGCGCCGGGTGCTGTCGGGCCTCGGCGGCTGCTCCACCGTGGCATCCAACGCCGTGGTCATCCGGGTGACGCCTCTGGTGACGCCCACCGTGACCCTGGCCACGCCGCCCGTGCAGTGCCCCGGCACCGCCCTTACCTTCGCGGCCGTAGCAACGAATGTGGGTACCGCGCCCACCTTCCGCTGGCTCGTCAACGGCGTGGCCGTGGCCAGCGGGCCCACCTTCACGAGCAGCACACTGGTTACCGGCGACCAGGTGCGGGTAGAAGTGACGCCCACCGTGGGGCTGTGCACCACCGGGCTGGCCACGGCCACCGTCACGGTCACGCGCACGGCTACGCCGCTGCCCACGCTCACCATTGCCGTGCAGCCGGGCGGCCCGGTGTGCCTGGGCGAGCCGCTCACATTCAGCATCGCCAGCATTACGGGCGCTGGGGCAACTCCCGCCTATCAATGGCAGGTAAATGGCTCCGACGTAGCCGGGGCCACGAACCCGGTTTTCACCAGCACTACGCTACGCGAGGGCCAGACCGTGACGCTGCGCCTGCGCACTACCAACGACTGCGGCCAGGCCGTAACAGCCGTTTCCAACGGCGTGGCCGTGCGGATTCAGCCGCCGGTGGTGGTGAACGCCGGCCCCGATAAAGAGATTCTGGCTGGCACTTCCGTGGTGCTGGATGGGAGCGCCGATGGAAATTACCCCGTGACGTGGACGCCGGCGCTGGGCCTCACTATCCCGGCCAATGACCCGCTGCACCCCGTGGCCGCGCCCCTGGTTACCACTACCTACACTCTCTCGGCCGGGGCCGGGGGCTGCGCCAGCTCCGACCAGGTGACCGTGACCGTGCGCCCGGCCATCCGCATTCCCAATGCCTTCACGCCCAACGGCGACGGGGAAAACGACACCTGGCAGATTGAGTTTATCGAGCAGTTTCCCGACAACACGGTGACCATCTTCAACCGCTGGGGCAACAAGATTTTCTCGGCCGAAAACTACAGCCGGGCCAATGAGTGGCGCGGCGACATCAACGGCCAGCCCGCGCCGGTGGGCACCTACTACTACGTAGTCGTCACAAAGGGCCCGCTGGGCAAGTCCTACGCGGGGTCGATTACGATTCTGTATTAAGCTTCTTGCACACACATGAAAAGGCCCGAAACCTGCGGTTTCGGGCCTTTTCATGTGTGTGCAAGAAGCTTTAGCATAGCGCCAACAAGTCAACCGCAAATGGGCCTCTGCGCAAGCTAATGCCCCAGCATTAATTATATTAAATTTAATATAATTTTTCTGTGAAAAACGCCTATAACCTTGCAAAATTTTGGCACGAAAAAAGACCGCGCCACCCAGAAAGTTCAACGTTCGTTTAAATACTCTATAAGCCTCTTTTTTCTCAAAAAGGCAGCTAAAAGGGTGACATTACTCTCTAAAATGAGGCTATTTTCAGTGGATTTTCTCAGCTACCAAGCTCTGCTCCTTGGCCAGGGCAATGCCACCCGCGGCACGCTCCCGGATGCGCTCGCGGTCGTACTCGGCTAGCGCGGCGAAGATGCCCAGCACCAAGCGCCCGGCTGGCGTGGCCATATCGATACCCAAATCCAGGGCCACAAAGCGCATGCCCCGGGCGTTGAAGTCGGCCACGAGTTGCATGATGTGGGCGCTGTTGCGCCCGAGCCGATTTAATCGGGCGACCGTCACCGTGGCGCCTTCGCGCAGGGTGGCTAGTAACTGGTCGAGCTGCGGGCGCTGGGTGGTGGTACCGCTGCTTTTCTCTTGAAAGATGCGCGGCACGCCGGCGGCGTGCCGCTACTCCAGTTGGGTGTCTAGGTTTTGGCCCTTGGCCGACACGCGGGCATAACCGAAATTCATAAAAAGGCCAGCACGATGGGGCCAGCAAGCTTCAACGCTGGCCCTACTTTCTGGCCCCATCCTGGGCGGGCTTTGGCTACCGGCTAGGCGGGGGCCAGCAGGGTATACCTTTTGGCCTGCCCCACACCTTCTATTTTTGCCTATTGTAAGCGATGCTTTATGATAGGCAAAATAGCTTCTTTTCTAATTCAACTATCGTTTTGCCGAACTTCGCTTTGGAGTGATGCTAATGTACCTGCTCGCAGAGAAAGACATAACCGTTGGTGACGCTGACGCGGCTGGCATCGGGCCCAGCCCCAGCCTGCGTAGTGGAAAAGCTTACAATTCGGTAGCCACTCTGCACGACAAAGTTGATAATCGAAGCCGGAGAAGCAGGTGCGGGCACCTTCGCATACTTCTTGTTCAGCTCCGCTTCGCTCAGGTTGGCTAAGCCCCGTCCGCCAGTATCGAAGGTGGCTTGCAGAAAGGTCGTGCCCAGCAAATTGGCCCCCCAATTTACCGTTACCAGTATCAGATGAGGCGATGTAACACCACCTGAGACAGCCGCAGCAGGCGTGGTTTGAGCCCGGGTCTGCCCCGCTAATAAAACGGTTAAAAGAAAAGAGACTGCCAAACCCTGGCAAAAGCGGACGAAACGCATCATCTAGCAGTAGAAAGGACTGAGGGACAACTGGTCGCAGCCGTGGCCGGCGGCACAAGCAAGGGCGATTAAGTAGGTCTTAATGGGGCTATTATAAGTTATCGGTTACCAGTTCACACGACGTAAATACGCCCCCCTTTCACGAAGCAACTCTTCTTTACTACCTCATTACCTAAGATATCGGCGGTAAGCACTGATTCGGCTGCGCTCGCATCTATCCACGCGCACGCATATTCGGTCAGCTGCTCCGAACTTTCCGAGGTCGTAGGTCTCATTTACCGTCGTGGAGTAGATGCGCGCAATGAGGCCAAATGTAGGTGCTGGCTACCAAATTATAACGTGATGGATATACTAGAAAGCCCGAGTCACTTCTTAAATATCAGTTATTGAACGAGCGTGTAACCTATGTAACAGGGCTGCCGCATACCAGCCACACTATCCACGTTAGGTAGACTGCGCCAATGCCTGTAGAATAGCATTCCCCAAAGCAATTGCTTGTGTGCCCTCTAAGGTAATCGTTTGATTGGCGAAGAAAGCAAACCCCGTCTTTTGATTAGCTGACGGCTCAATCTGGACGGTTTCTCCCTCCACAGTTAGATGACAGAATTTACAATCTGTGTGCAGCTGCTTCGTTGTCTTCATGCTGAGACGACGCAAGTTCAGTTTAGTGAACTCCTTCCAATCAGTAGGCGGAACTACTTGTTGCTGCGCCGGGTGGATAACTGCTAGTAGTGCGCTGCCTAGTTCTTCAGCAGAGGCAGTGACAGGTAGATGTAAGACAGGCTCGGCGGCTAGCCAAGCCCGCCCCATTGGGGCAACTGCTTGCAAAATGAACCCTGTAGACTTATAATAAATCGAAGCGGCTTTTTTCATAAAACTGGCACTGGGCTAAGCGTACTCTACCTATCCAAAAGCCAAATTAAGATGGCGACCGATAGTAGCATGCCTAGTTCAGCAAGGTGCACCTTCCTGCTCAACACTTATTGTCCTCGCGCAATTGCCTCCAGCCACTGCTTTACTGGCTTAACAAGTAGGCTCCGAAAATTTCTTTTTGTTCGTGTCCCGAACCAGTCTTTCTGAGCCAAGCTGCTCGAAAACGAACTGGTTTTCGAGCAGCTTGCCACCCCACGCCAAATGCCTCATTTGGTGAGGTCATTCTGCGCCTCGGCCAGTTCGGTTTCGGAGGCCAACAGCCGCTGCTGGCGCTGGGTGTAGGCGTTGGTTTTGTTCACCAGCTCTTCCACGCCCTTGCCCACGTTTTCGAGCGACTTCAGGTAGTCGATGCCGGCATCTTGATTTCATCCAACTCCTTGCCCACGCGCTGCAAAGCCTGCTGAATTAGCCGCGTGGCCTCCTGCTGGCTCACGCCCCCAAAGGCCAGCGCCTGCTTAAATACCGAGCTTTGCTCCTGGGCGCTACCCATTTCCTTTTTCACGCCCTCAATCCGGTCTTGCAGGGCTTGGTAGTCGGCCACCATCTGCTTGCGGCCCGGGTGGCCACTGGCCAGGTCGTTGAGCTGGGCCGCCAGTTTCTTAGCCGCGGCATCCATTTCGTTGAACGAGGCCGACACCTTTTTGCCATTCATGAGCCAGTGCTCACTGGCCAGCCGGCGAAAGAGGGCTTCGTAGTGGCCGTTACGCATGGGTGGTGGGGGTTTTAGGTTGGGCGGCCAGCTCCTGCATTTCGGCCAGCACCAGGCGCAGGGGCTGGCTGCCGGTTTGGGCCACGGTGCCGAAGGCGCCGCCCGAGAGCTTGCGTAGCACGCGGCTCCAGTCGGGGGCCTGGCCGCTACTGGCCGGCGCATCCTCGCCGGCGGCCACGAACACGCCGGGAAATTCCTGGGCCAGCTCCGCGCGGCAGCCCCGGTACCAGGTGGCGATGGCCAGCTTCTGCAGGGCGGCCACGTGCTTGGTGCGCAGGGCGCGGGTTTCGAGTTGGTGCTCGTTGAAAGCCACGCGCACGTCGCCGTTCCAGTCGGCATCGGCGGGGCTGGCGTTTTGCTCGACCAGGCCGGCGGCCGTCGTCACCCGCCGGGCGGGGCGGTAGAGCACCGTCAGGAAGGTGTCGAGGTGCTCGGCCTTATTAGTCAGGGCGTAGAGCACGAAGAAGGTGTCGGCGAAGATGAACTCGCCGAACGTGAGGTTTTGCACGTGCCCCGGGGGCCGTGCCAGGTGGTAGGCCGCTCGGTGAAGTGCCGGCCGGGAATGCCCAGGGTGGGCAGCAATTGCTCGGTGAGCAGGTGCTGCCCGCTGTTGAGCCAGTCGGTGAGGGGCAGTAGCTGGGCCAGCACCACGTCGGGCTGGGTGGCCAGCAGGGGCAGCGGGAAGCCCGTGAGCAGCTGGAGCAGCCGCAGCCGGCGGCCCCGGCGCGGGGTGGCGTAGAGTTCGGCCAGGATGTCGAGCAGTTGCCGGCGGCGCAGCTCGTTCCAGGTCGAGGGTACCTGCTTGGTGATTTTGCCGATTTGTAGCGTTTCCATGCCCCGAAATTGCCGGGGGCTGCCTCGGTAGAAAAGGATACAAAAAAGCCCCAGCCGGGAGGGCTGGGGCTTGGCTAGCCTCGTTTCGCAAAACGATTAGTGGCTTACTTGAATGTGCTTGTTAATCACCTTTCCATCTTGTCGCATATGTAGATTATACAGACCAGCTGGCAAGGTTCGCACATCAATTTTATTCGTGCCATCCAAGACCCGTACCGTTTGACCGTGGTTATCGAGCAACGTAGCACTTTCAACACCCACAGGCAGAGTAATGGCACTGCTGGCTGGATTTGGGTAGGGTGCAGCTATGGTCGTTTGACCAGGCCCTGGCCCGCCACAGTTCGGGTCAGGACCGTACAGATATTCCGAAAATTCAAAATCCTGTCTTCCACTGCATGACCCATTTATGAAGACAGTGATGTGGGCCGTAATAGTGTAGCCTGCACCTTCTATGTCGACGGGAAATATCACATTGCCTGTCTGGGTGTCCACTATTCCCTCCGCTCCTCCTTCAGCAGTATTTCCTCCTACGCCTACGTTCGCCACGTATCTGGTAGCACCGGGTACCTGCTGCATACGCACATTATAATACCTTCTGCAGCCATCATACCTGTGTGTATAAAAATTACCATATAGCCCCTGCGGGTCTGCCGTCAGCACTCTGACGGTGGCCGAAGTAGGATAGGTGCTACCATCCGGCAGCCTCACAGTCAGTACGTAAGTAGTGGTAGTGGTGGGGCGCACTGTCGTCTGGATGGTATTAGCAAAGGGCGTGTTATTACCCGTAGTCGTCCACGCGTAGGAGGCCCCCGGGATATCGCACCCTTCCCCCAAAGTCACCGCCGAGCCAGTACAAAGGGTAGCCGGGGCTGCCCCAACAGTCGGTATCTTGAAGACCTGCACCGCGTCAACAAAGAAGTACGTATTAGGCCGCGTAGCATCTCGTCCAGGGAGCAACGTTTGATTGGAAGCATTCGAATTAAAAAGTCCAATAGTCAGGTACTGCATAGCCTGCCCTCCAGCGGTTCCGTCTAGCTGCCCAGATATTCGCTGCCAATTAGTAGAGCCCAGTATGCCATTATTGATGGCACTCTGCCCAATCGGAGTAGTATTGAAAATTGTTTGATAAGGAGTGGTTGGGAATGGCAGAAAATCGCGTGTGCCTATATTGTTAACGTTGCCAGGTGTGAACAGCATCCCAAAGCCACTGGTAATACCGTAGTTCGTTAAAAAGCTACCGTGGGCGAGACTAACGCGTAGTTCGGCATAGTAACGCGCGCCAGCAATGAGGGCATTGGGTAAACGCACGCTAGCGTACTCTGCTACTCGGTCACGAGGGGCAGTGTCAGTAAACTGCTGGCGGGTATAGAGACCGATGTGACCGTTATCTGAGAACGGCGTGGAAGAGCCAAAAACTGAATTCTCGTAATTGGGCTGTACATCCGACGTAGCTGGCGCATTCGTAGCTAGGTAATCAGGAGTAGCAAAAGAAGGAGAATACCAATTTTTTAATTGGTCGGGCGCGGTTTGCCCCGTAAGCTCCCCCCCCATGTTTCCTGTTCTGGTCGGCTGAGCATTTTGGTCTTCAAAGTCACCATTTATCCCCACATCGCATACGCTCACGCGCTGTGCTGCCCCCCCAGCCCTTGCGCTGCTGGCCTTGGGCACGGTTGTGTGCTGCTGAGCGCGTTTGCGTACGTACTCCCGATACCAACTTTCGTCTTCTTGCGCCGCTGCTTGCTGCGCGCTCCCAAGCAGGAGCGCGCTACACAAAAGGGTGAACTGTATGAGTCGAGAAACATTCATAAGAAAACTAAAAAGAAGTGAAATGGTGTATCTCGGGTCAGCGAGACTAAAGGCAAAGGACAGCTTTACTACCGCCTGAAACAAAGGATAAAGTGACTGATTTTGTGACATTCAAGTACCCTTTTTTAACTTGATAATACCTTTCTATTTAGCGCCTATCTTACATTTTAATTAATCATATCTTGATGGCAATACTTTTAGAGGCATTGTATACTTCTGTTGACTAACCCTCAAAACGACATTTTAACCGATATACAAACCCCGCTAACGGAGCCTTTACATCAGTTATCACAGTTATGCCATCATTTTAACCATCGACTCAGTTGCCTCGGAACTAGGTGGCGAATTCCTGAAATTAGCAAGCCTAGAAATCCTATACCTAGTAACCAGATTGGTACGCCAGCACCAGCAGTGGCCCCGGCGCTGGGCGCGGTAGCCACTGCCCCACCCTGCTGCCCGGCCCGGGTAAAGCCTTGGGCCTGGCTCGTACCGCTGGCCACCGGGGCGCGGGCTTTGGCTACCTCAATGAGGTACTTGATGGAGAGTTGATTGTCGAAGAGCTGCTTCTTAAACTCGGGCACAGCCAGGGCCACATCGAACCACCGGGATTTGAGAATGACGCTCCAGGCCGGCACCTGGTAAAGGGCATTGCCAGGGCTGGGCAGCGAGAGCGGCCAGATATATTTGAAGCCGCGCTTGTCAGCCCGCAGGTCGTCGATGGCGTTGTAGTAGGGGTCGAGCGTGGGCACCTGCTCGGTGTAGCCGTCGCCGGGCTGAGCGGCCGGCCAGCCCGCCGAGATGTACACCCACGGCGGCACGGCCTGGCCCGCCTGCTGGGTAGCGTAGCGGCAAAAGGGCGTGTCCTGAATGGTGACGCTCGTAATCTGGCGGCGGTCATTGCTAAGAATCAGCTCGGCAAAGGCCTGGCCGAAGTGGAGCAGCCCCTGCAGGCCCTCAAAGCCGAAGCGCGGCAGGTTGCTGCGCCGGAAAAACTCGCGCAGCACCGGGTCCTTGACAGGCTGAAAAATCTCGGAGCCATCGGGCTTGTAGCCGATAACCTTGCCGTAGACAATGCCGCTGCCGTACACGGCGCGGGTTTTCCAGTCCAACACCGGGTACAGAATGATGCTCTTGGTAAGGGCGGCCAGCACCTACTGCGGCCAGTCGTTGCCCGGCCCCCAGGGGGCGACCAGGCCCGCCTTGGCACTCTTATCGACCGGAGCCGAGGGCGCAGCCCCGCCGGAAAGGATGGGGCCGGTGGGGCTGCTGGCGCCCAGGGCACCACCTAGGCGCATGGCCGCGCGTAGGCCCCGGTGGTAGGCGGTGCCGGTGCCGGCAAATACCAGTTGCTGCTGCTCCATGCTTAGCATTGAGCCAGTGGGCACCGGCACCTGGCCATCGGCCGCGAGGGCGGCGCGGTCCTCGTCGGTTTCTTCACGGGCCGTGGGCGGGCGCAGGCCGCCTCTTCGGCCGCGCGCTGGCCCAGGCCGAGCCCGTTTGCCGGTGGCGGTCGAAAGTGACCCAGCCCGTCGAGCAGGGCCAGCGCGTCCTTAAGGCGAATAGATGGTCCTGGCGCGCTGCAAACAGCGATTTTGGGCCAAAAAGATGTTTCACAGTTTCACCGGTCGCGCGCGGTGCCCGGCTTGCTCTGTCGCGGTTCGGCAGTTGCCGGGGCGGCCTCGGGGATATCTACCCGGCTTGTCACCCCACAGGCGCTAGCTCATCAGCAATGCCTGAGAAGCAGCTTGGTTTGGTTAGTAGTGACTATGACTGGTTCACTAACTATTTCCACCCCTGTGCTTGTATGCTGATGTCTACTTTAGGCACTGGCTTTACCTAGCATACACATTCAGCATAAACATTTAATTACCAATAGAATACTTCAGATAATAAAAAGCAACAAGCACAATAAATAAGGATTTTTAGTCTAAAAATCAGAACAAAAACTTTAATTATTCACAAAACGAAATGTCTTGGATTTTCCCACTGTGTCCTTTGGTGAAGCTACGGTGGCTCATTCCTTTGTTTCTACGCTCCCGCCCGCAGCAAGAGGGAGTCTTTCCTTCATCCTTTTCCTTTTCCTCATGAAAAAAATACATGTTGCTTTCTCGTTAGCTTTCGTGCTAGCAGGCAGTTATTGCTGCGCAACCCCAGCAACAGCACGGGGCAGTGTAGCTACGCAGGTAGCTCTCACGTCGCAGAATACGCTAGCTGCGTCGGGTTATGGGGATGGATTTGCATTTGCAGCTCGACTAGACCAAGAGTATGGTAAGGGAACCGCTGAATACGAAGAAGCGCTGGCGGCCGAGCGGCAGATTGCCGTTCGGCATGCCAGAGAAGTTGGTTATGACCCGTTTTATTGGCGTGGTTATGTCAATGGGCTAGACGCTTATTAAGTGTGACCCTTGGCGTTTGATACATCCTGTTCTAAAATCCGCGATTTACAAAGCCCTCAGAAAGGGGGCTTTGTAAATCGCGGATTTTAGAACAGGTATGCTTTACGTACTAAACACCCTCAGTTGACTGAAATCCACTTGGGCGTTAATTACCGCAGTGCCGCAGCAGAGCAGGTGCAAATCCACGTTATCAGTAAAGTGAGTGGCGTGCTCGGCCAGGAAGCTGGTCTTCTTCTCACTGGCCTTGACCTTAATGATGCGCCCCTTTGAGTCCTAGCTCACCGGGGCCAATAGCATGGCCGTGAGCACGTCCTTGCAGTTGACCTTGTTGAAGCGGATGCGCAGCAGGTTGGGGCTCTCCTCCCCTAGCAGCTCCTGGGCCAGGGCGTAGCACGTGGGGTGGCCCGGGATACGGCCCAGCCCGTAGCGCTGGATGCGCCAGCCCCGCTTGCGAAAGGCCGCCATGAGCGTCTTGTTGAGGGTAAGCTCGCTGTTGGGCCGGTAGGCATCACCGTACTCCTCATCGGCTAGGAACTCAATCTCACCCCGCAAATAGCACGAGTAATAGTTGGCAAAGGCCTCCACGAGGTCATTGATAAAAGCCGGGTGCTTGACGTAGAGGCTCTTTAGGATGCGGCATCGCGCTTATCCAAATGGGGCTGCCCTACGAGCAGCGTGGTGATGCTACCGCCCCAGTCCACGCTCACGCGTAGGGGCTGGTGGGCGCGGCAGTCACTATCGCCGCGGCTATCGGAGAAGTCAGCGTCGCCCGCAAAGCGCGGGCCGCCGTGAGCTTCTCCAGATTCAGGCCCTGGGGCTGGCCCCGGCCCTTGCGGGGGGTGTGCTCGTCGCCCAGGGCCAGGCCCAGCACAAAGTCGTCGTCGGCGCACTCCTGCACGTGCAGGGCCGTATTGAGGCGCGGGTAGAAACCGCCCTCCACGGTCGTGGGGCGGCGGTTCATCAGCTCAATCTGGAAGGTAAAGTCCGTCATGAAGGCCCGCTGGTCGAGCAGGTACTGCAAGCCCAGGTTCTTGATATTGTCGAAGGCATGGACCTCCGAGTAGAATTTGCCTTGCTTAGGGGCACTCGGGAAGTAGCAGATGGCTTTCATCGCCTGAATCAGGCGGGGCTTTCTAGAAAATGACGAATAACTTACTAACAAAAAATGTCAATCATTCAATTCGTTACAAATGTACACTGTCTAGGTACACGAAGCCCAGCAAGGCGCACGCCCCTCTTTCTCTAACTTACCATTCGCCACCGGAGCAACTGACGCACCGGGGCCACTTTGGCCGAGAACAACTCCCAGCCTACCGCCCCGAGCACGGCTACTAATAGATACACCCACCAGGGCAGGCCGCTGCTGCTCGTGGCCGTGGCCACCGCCCCCGGCCCGCCGCGCTGGCCGGCCTTGCGCGCATCGGTGGCCACGCTGCCGGCAGCAGTGGCCACGGCCGAGGCCGGGCGGTTGACGGCCGTGGCCCCGGGCGCGGTGGCCACGCTGCTGTTTTTGATTTTAACCGTGGTGGGCTGCACCCCGGCGCGGGCCAGGTTCTCGGCCTGGGCCTTTTGCCACTGCCGGCGCTGCCGGGGACTGGAGCCGGCCGGGGCCGGTACCAGGTACGGGGGCAGGCCCGAGAGGTCGCTAGGCAGCCAGTTTTGCAGGGTGGCCGAGTCCAGGCGCTGCACCGTGGCCAGGTCTACCGGCACCGGGGGCAACGTGCCGGGGGGCCGGCTCGTGGTGCAGCTGCTCAGGCTCAGCAGCAGGGCTAGCAGCAGCAGCATCGTCACAATGCCACTTACGAAGCCGGCCCAGGCGGCCAGCCAGTAGTCGAGTAATTTCATCTTACGAGAGATAAAGCGCCGCTTCGCGGGCGCGGCGGATGGTGAGTCCTTTGCTGATTTCTTTTACTTTCGTCTTGGGGTTGGTCACTTTGTTCCAGAGGCCGAAGGCGTTAGCTAGTACCCGGGGGTCGGTAGCGCCGGCGTTGGCCAGGGCCAGCACGCTCGACTTATCGAAACTGCCGGTACCGATGTTGAAGCAAAACGACACCAGGGCATCGAATTGATTTTGGGTCAGGTCGCGGTGCACGCGGCTGGCCACGTGGGCGCCGTACTTCTTGTCGATATCCTGCTGAAGCAGGGCGCTGGCCTGGGCCTCGGTGAGCACGGCCGTGTGGTAGCGCTCCTCCCCGGGGAGTATCACGTGGCCGTAGCCGATGGTGGGCTTGCCGGCGGGGCACAGGTAGCGGCGGGCCATAAAATGCTCCTCCTGCTTGTTGTTGCCGCTGCGGTCACCATAGATAACCACGTGCTTGCGCTCGTAGCTATCGCAGAACTTGGTGACCGGTAGAAGGAGTTGGGTAGCTTGGTGAGGCGCTTATTTAGTACCTCCACGTCCCACTCCAGCGGGGTCATACCGTTGCGCAGGTCGCGTAAGTACCTCTCCCCCAGTACAGCCACGTTATCGTAGGCGGTGCTTTCGAGAAAGAACGCCTCGTCGGGGCTTTCCTTGGCCAGGTCCTCGGTTTTGAACATCCACTGGCCTGAAGGCAGCCAGGGCACGGAGGTGTAATCGCAGAAGGTTTGGTGGTGCAGGTTGCCGAAACGGTAGATATTACCCCGAATCATGGGGCGCAGAATCTTGTTCACGTGCTCCTCCTTCATCAGGGCCGACTCGTCAATGTGGCCGAAGTCGTAGTTACCACCCCGCGCCAGCTCGGCCCGGTCCATGCTCAGCATCTGGATGGTGTAGCCGTTGAGAAACGTAATCACGTTCTCGTAATTGCTAGGGGGCTGGTAGGGCTTAATCCTCTCAGCTGGTGGGCGTTTACCCTTCACGTAGTGGCCAAAACCGGACTTCGAGTCGTACTCGCGCAGCCTGTGGGCCTCCCAGGCCCCTTCCATCGCTGGCACCGTGTTGCTCGTGAGCTGGGTGTAGGTCAGGCCCGCCAAAAAGCCCTTGGCCCGGGGCAGGTAGTTCATCTGCACCCGCGTCTCGTGGCCGGCCACGGTGGTCTTGCCCGAGCCCCGGCCGCCGACAAAGCTGCGGCGCTTTTGCTTGGCGGCCAGGAATTGCCGCTGCTTTTCGTTGACGTAGATGCGCCGGGCGGTATTATTCTTCATCTACGGGGCCGCTTACGTCCTCAAAGTCAATACCCTGCGTTTCCTGCTCGCGCAGCACGCGCACGTCGGTGCTGAAGTCCATCGGCACGGGGATGAGGAAGGCTTGGGGGTCAAGCAGCGTCTTTTCGGGCTCGAACAGCCCCTGGAGCTTATCGCCCAGCTCGGTAGCCCGAATGGCGGCATTGATGTCGCCATCCTTGCGCGCCAGGTTGGCCAGCAGCTTGTAATTCTCGATAGCAATGACGCGCTGGCCCTTCTTATCGACTTCTTCAATACTCCCATAAAGCGTGACGCTTTCGCGCACGATGGCGTAGAGCTGCGGCTGGCTCAGCTCAAATTCCTTCTCCAGCGTGGCAATTACCTGGTTGCGGCTGAAGCCCAGGCACAGCAGCGCGTGCGCCTTGCGGTACTTAGCCAACATTTCCAGCTCCTCGTCCTTGAGGTCGGCCCCCTCCATCAGGTGCGACCTGTATTTGTCAATCTTGTCCGGTTTCTTCAGCTGTTTCATAAAAAGCGGGGTTACACCATCAAGATGTAACCCTGCCTCAAGCAGCAGTAGGACGGGATTACGCCGAGGCGGTGGCGCCAAACGTGAGCTGACCATCTTTCACAGCCGGCCGTGAAGCCAGCGGTGTTCGAAAGCCAACAGCGCATGAAAAAGCGCTAGGTGGCAGTTACCGAGGACTTGGCAGTAATTTGCATCATGCAGCTAAACAAGAATTCTTACTTCCTCGCCACCTTACTGATAAGTATTTTACTAGCAGCGGTCACCGCGTTACCTGCCCATGCTGCATCAGATACTGCCTTCGATAAGTTAACAATAGAGGACCTATACTTCGGTTTATTCGTAGTTGTACCAAGCATAGTGGCGTGCATTGTTGCATCTATCGTGTTATCAGGGCATTATGGATTCAAGTCAAATCCTATTCTCGCCGAAAGGATTTGCTACTCGCTTGGGGCAATTCTTGTAGTCAAGGCAGCGAGCGCGGAGCGCCTGCCAGCAACAACATCTACTGTGCTTGCCCTTGCTGCGAGCGCATTAACCTACTACATCTTCTCGCGCCTAAGACCTAATGGGTAGCCAAACAGCATAACCTGGCCACTTCGACGCCGCCTGCCGTGCTTACTGATACGTGGTCAGCTCACTGGTAATCAGCTCAAGTAGCGCATAGCAGAAAGCCCCTGGCGATAGTCGCCAGGGGCTTTCTTGTGGAAGACGCTTAGCTATTTCTGCGTTTCAGTAGGCGCGGCCTCTACTTCACCTACGTCAACACTGTCGTTTGCACTCGTAACCCGAGTTACGGCGAATGAGTCGCTGCCTATTTGTATGACTGCAAACTGGCTGTAAGAAGTGCCTGACGAAGTATAGGGGGCAGCTTGTACGGGGTTACCGTTCACAAGGACAGTCACCACTATTTCACCTACTAAGCAGACACCGCGGCTACTGGCCTCCCAGCATTTGCCGGGAGCAATGGTAAACTGGTCATTGCCGCAATATGCGCTCTCATAGATTACTTGGCCTGAAACAGGGTAAAGAGTCGAGTTGCAGATATTAACAAGAGGGTAGGCCATGGTACTTTTTTCTTAAACGTCTAAAAGACCGTTTCTTAGACAAAGCAAAAGTCCCCTATCAAGTAAGCTGAAACTAGCGTAGAAATACCCCTATTTAAAACTCAGGTATCCCCCGGCTTGCACCAATGCCTCCAGAGTATCGGCTAAGGTATCGGGCGTAGGATGCTGCATAAACTCCTGACCAATAGTAAACGGCAACCACGCATAGTGTGTTAATTGCTGGCTTGGCCAACTTGCCAGCAGTTTTGGTGATACCCACTGCCAGATGGTGGAAAAGCTGAGCGGCAGACCTTTCACATTCACCCTTTTCTCGCGCACAAAGCGTAGGCGGCTGGCCTCCTCCAACCAGGTAATTCCGGTCTGCATGCGCCGCATGTTGTCCGCCACCCATCCTGGGCCACTCTCCCCGGCTACGCGGCCTAGCATGTCGTGCATCCAGGGATTAATCCAAAAATTCAAGGTTTTCTCAATCAGCAACTGTTGCTGTGCCAATGACTCGGGCCAGTGCTGCTCTTGCAAAGCGCCAGCCCATTCTTCCTTGCGCTCGTCTAACCGGGCCAGCACCAAAAACAGGCCAACCTGTTCGTCAAAATCCCCGCTGCCTAATACGGCTTGAATAGCTTTGCGATACAATTCTCGCTCCGATACCTTATAAAGCCCTACCAAACGCTCAGCCGTGTCGAGGTGCGACAAGCGTAGTAGTTGGAGCGTACTGGCTAATACAAGGCTCCGATATTTTGGCTGCATGGCCACGATACCTTCCTCCAGCATATCAAGGGCCACTCGCGACCCGACCCGCGTACGGGCAAGCAATATGTCGTCTGCCTCATCTAGTTCCCGGCACAACTGCATGACCATGTCGCGGTCCCGCGTATTCTGCTGAGCAAATGCTTGGCCTATGGCAAACAGCAGGGTATTACGCCAGTAGGGTATCGGGGCAATGGCCCGCAATCGCTCTTTTACTACGTCGTACTCCTCCCGCATCAGGGCGCGCGCCGCCGAGAATTCCTGTAATGACCGCACCTCAAAGCTGTAGCGGCCATCTTCCGGGGTTATAATAAACACAAGACGGTCCAGGGCAGCGTGCATAATAGTATCCGTCAGCCAATCTAACTCTTCTCCGCTGTACTCCTCTTGCACTAAGTAATTATATACCAAGCACCGCAGCCGTTCAGGCGAGATGTAACCCTCCATTTTATCTATCGACTCCCCTTCTACCTGCAGCAGCAGGCCAATGCGGTCGTGCAAAATTTCAAGGGTCTTGCGGTGGTCAGTCAGCACTTGCGACAGGGTGAGCCCGCGTTGCTGCTACGGCATCCAGCACCTCCGTCCGGTTATTGCCTGCCGGCACCTCGTCCAGCCCATCAAACACCACAAATAGAGCCGAGTTGGTTAGCATCAGCTCCGCATCTTGCGCGGTAAAGGAGCGCTTGGAGCGCTTATGCACCTGAGCGGCGATATACTCCAAAACGGAACCAACTTCCCCTTGAGCCAGTGCTCCAGCAAATTCCTGCAAGATGATGCGAAACGGCCAGCGGGGACAGATGGGCAAACAAGTTCCCGACTCAGCAGCAGCTTGTTCTATCACCTGTAGCGTGCGATTCGTCTCGAACTCCAGCGTTCTAGTTGTATCTGCCCTAAGCAGCGCGGGATGGTAGCGTTGTGCCAGAAATTGGCCTAGCGTACTTTTTCCTTGCCCTGGTCCTCCTACAATGACAAAGCGGGAAGGCCCATATTTTTCCTCTGGAATAGAATCAAAAATTTCCGCAATACGCGCTTGCTCCTCCTCATCCTCCTCACCCAAGTCAGATTCGGCTTCCTCATACTCTTCCTCGTCCATGTGTGCCCGCCACGACTCGCCACTTAGTTGACGCTCCTCTCTGAGCAGCGTTGGGTGCAGTGGTCGGTCAGCCTTTTGCTGTACCTCCTGCACCACATATACCACTTGCTCGGGGCTTGATTCAGGTACCGCCTGCAAGTCTACAAACACTCGCGCTAGAGGGGGACGACTATCACTGGCATGACCGGCCTGGGCCAGTAGGACGAATTGGTCAATCCGCAATTCTTCCTGCAGGAAAACTGATAGCGTCGTTTCTACACCCTGCTGATGCGAAAGGAACGCCTGCGCAACGTGGTGAATAAGATTGCCGGAATGTAACAAGCCAAACCGCTCAGCAACTTTGGGGGTGATGTCTACTAAGTTGTTGAGTTTGTCCCGGTCCCACACATCTGCTTCCTTAATACCTAGCTCCCCTTTCCAGTAGTTGAGGCGCTCCACAAATCTATCCTTACCCCCGGTAGCCTGCTGCGCCGACAGGTGAGCGTTGGTGATAAAGAGAAAGTAATCTGGTCTTCTGCGCTTCCGCTTAGCAGTTTTATACCGCTCCATCTCTCTGTTGAGCTCCTTAATCGCCCAATCTGCTTCATCCTTAGGCGTTGCTCCCCGTGCCTGCTTCTGCTTGCACTGAACTACTAAGTAGCCATTCCACAATGGACCGGCTAACCAATATTTCATCTACCCTTCGAAGGTTGCTTCTCGCCCGCCATCAGCGCCCGTAGTATATGGGCGCAGGCCGCGAGCAATGTGTTCGGCAAATAGCGCATTTGCCATGTGCTCGAAATTCTTATCACTCAAGTGCTCAAAGTCAAAATCAGGCATAGGGAACAACTATAAGGTAGGACAGTACTATTCCTCTAGGCAAAGAACGTCACGGCATTTGTGAATGGCATAGTTATAAAGTTTCATTTTACCTTGCCCACCTATGGAAGTAACCTGCCAGCTGCGCCTGGGCCAACTCACTAAGAGCGGCCAGGCCCAAATCCAGCTTACCTACTGCTGGGACGGCCAGCGCCTGCGCGTCAAAAACAAGCCCGACGCCTACGCTGACGCCATCAACCAGGTGCTCGACGACCAAACCGCCGCCGCCCAGGCCTTGCACCGCGCCGCCCAGGGCGCGCCCCTGGGCAAGGACCAGTTGCACGCCGGCATCGCCCAGCACGTGGCCGCGCTCGTAGCCGCCCGCACCGGCCAGGCCCCGCTGCCCCGCCGCCCAAAATCGTCCTCACTTTCCTCGACTACTTCGACCAGTGGATTACCGAGGAGGAAGACAAGGTATCGGTGCGCACCGGGCGCCTACTCTCGCCCGACACCATCTGGACCCACCGGGCCGTGCGCAAGGAACTGGCCGCTTTCGCTGCCCACCGCCGCCAGCCCCTCTCCTTCGAGGGGCTCACCAAGGCCTTCTACGACGGGCTGCGCAACTACATGCTCGGCGTGGCCGGCCGTAGCCCGCGCACCTTCAACACCTACGTCAAGCGCCTGCGCTCCTTCCTCTTCTGGGCCGAGAGCCAGGAGCTACCCGTACCCGGCGGCTTTCGCAAGGTGCTGCGCCTGGCCCCCAGCTCCGTGGGCAAGGACGCCCTCACCCAGGACGAGCTGCTGGCCATCGCCGCCATCGACTTCACGGCCCCTGACGTACTGGCCCCACCTGGCCGCCGCCTTCCCCGAGCCCACCCCGCGGGAGGGGCGCGGCGGCCGGGGCGAGCTCAGTACCGCCGCGCACGTGAGCCGCTGCGAGTGGACCCGCGATATGTTTCTGCTCTGCGCCTACACCAGCGCCACGGCGACGCCCAGGAGCTGGGCTGGCAGCACATCAACGCCGCGCAGGAGCTCATCGAGAAGGCCCTCAACAAAACCACCGTCGTGGGCCTCATTCCCTACCTCGATGACGACGTGTTCCGGCCCGTGGCCCTGCTGGAGAAGTACCGGCCCCTGGGACTGGACTCCTGCCTGCCCTTCGTGCGCGACCCCTGGCGCTACCTGCCCCACGTAGCGGCCCTCTCCGGCCTTACCCGCCTCAAGCTCGGCATGCACGTGGGCCGCAAGACCCACGCCACCCTTAAAATTTACCAGGGCGTGCCGGCGCGCCTCGTCATGCTGGCCACCGGCCACCAGACCGAGAGCCAGTTCAACGTGTACCTGGGCATCAACCGCCAGGAGCTGCTCGACTCCTACCGCCAGACGGCCTGGCGCCCGCCCAAGGCCGCCTAAGTAGGGGCTTTTTTAGTGGCAGAAACAGTGGCAAAGTGCCACCTTTTCTAGTTGGGGCTGGTTGGGGGTGATTGTGAGAATCTGCGTTTACAGCACGCAGAGGCCAATTTTAGCCAGTCAGTGACCTAGGGGCACAAAAAAAGGCCGCGCCACCCGGTAACAAGCATACCCCCTTCAGATGCAACTGAGGGGGTTTTTCATAAAAATAGGGGCAGTTTTAGGGGCAATACATTTTAATTTTAATTAAATTAAAATGTATTTTTAATATTGTATTTATATTTTACATTTTTTGGATTTATGTAAAAAGAAGACAGGGCTACTTATTTTCAGTTCAGATGTCACATATCGCCATTTATGCGGCACGCTAATAATTTTTTGTTTACTATTACAATATATTGACCACCAGGTCATTGCAATCTACGACCTACTAGTAATTATAAATATTTCTCGGCTCAAGCAGCAGTCATTATAACTTTTAGTTGTCAGTTTTAAGCTATCTACTCATTTGATTTAATAGACTTTGTCCTTTCGAATCTCGCTATAGCGTCGTCCCTTTGTGGCACAAATTTTCCACATCTCACCAATGAAAAGCAAAGCCATTACACTCAGTCTATTAGGATTACTAATGAGTGGTGTACAGTCCTGTAATAAAGACCTATCATCTGTTGCACCGGTTAGTACTTTAACGCCAAACAAGATAAACCAGTTACAGACTGTTTTCGCTAAAAGCTTGGGCCAAGCGCTCAAACAAGACCCCGAACTACGAGCCTTTCTGCAAACTGAAAGCCTAAAGCAATTTGACCAGGATTACGACATCCTCTATCAAATGGTCAAAGACACTCCTATCAATAATGGTGAAACTCTACGCGAACGCTTAATACACTACTTACCTACTGATGAGTTAGCTTCTATTGAGCATCAACTTCCCTTACTCACCATTTTTATTCCTACTCTACCCAGTGGCTTCTCCCCCGAAACTTGGCATCCTGCACAAGAGGTGCCTAGTATTGCGGTTCGCCAGTTGAATGATGGAAAAACACCTCTATTTAATGCGGTAAGTGGTGAACAAACCATTATTGAGCCCGGTGTTATCCCAGGTTTTCCTACTCTTGTAGTAAAGCAAAACGAGCGAGTAGTCCTTAGTACGAATACCCCAGTACTAGGAGAAGTGACTAAACCTTTTTATCAAAACGGTCAGTTTTCATTTCAGTTCTCTGCCCCTGCTTATAATGGCATACAGAAATCAATATCGACTAAGACTTCCGATGAAAAGTCAAAAGCAGCAGGTTCTAGCCGCGTAGGTTATGACTCGCAAAGCGGCGATGGGACTTTCACAATGAGCTACCGCAACATCCAAGCATATAATATATATACTGTTGACCCTTCTTACCAATGGCAACGGGACTTTGTGTACTACAATCTCTCACCTACTACCCCAAAAGGTAGATTCCGGGATAGTTTTCGGGAAACTATCCGGGCTTTTCGGTTAAGTAATGCGGGTATAGAAAAGATTTCCGGCTCTTCAGGCAATCCAACTACCCCTACCATTGGCAGTTCTAACTTCACGACAAACTCCTGGACTGATGGTAGATACGAATTTCTGATAGTAGTACTATTCAATCCTAAAGACGGCTCACCGCCACAGACAAACATCCGCTTTAGCGCTAAGCCAAGCGAGGTGTACGACATCAACTACCAGATTAGGAATCTCTGGGGCAGTGTAAATTATTACACAGTCACTTCAGTAACCCCCAAGGAGTTTCATCCCGAAATTGCAATTGCGGCCTGGGACTTGAGCAACTTTGGTACAGCTTGGACTTATCACGTTTACGAGGAGAATCAGACTGTTGTACACACAGAGCAGCAACGAGTATCAACCACTTATGCTGCTAATTTTGAATACGACGCTTCTTTTGGCGCCATAGTGAAATCAGGGGTAAAGTTTGGCGCTAATGCCTCCACTACCAATGAGAAAACTGTTACGTTACAGTTTACAGAAGGCTCAACTGACCTTGGAGAGAAAATATCCTACTTCTACGACCCTATTATCGTAAACACCACATCTAGGTATCCCTTCAGCCCTGCTTACAACACTTACGACCTTCCCACAGGCGGCACAGCCGGTAACGTTTACTTGAGTGTGGAGCCGTACAGCCTAATTCCTAGCGAAAATTACGTACAGTAATAGAACCAACTTTTTACCTGATTAAATCGCTGCCTAGTTTGGATAATAGTTCAGTCATACTGGCTGAGCTATTATCCAAACTAGGCAGCGATTTAATCAGGTAAAAAGTCTTAACCTGCCATGTACTTTGCTACAGTACTAGCCGAGAGCTTCAGGGCTTTGCCGATGGCATAGTTCGACATGCCCCCACCCTTCAGCTGGCGTATCCGCTCGATCTGCTCTTGCTCTAGGCCGGGCTTGCCCAGCTTGGTACCCTTGCCACGCGCCCGCTCGATACCGGCGCGGGTGCGCTCGCTCAGGCGCACCCGCTCTTGCTTGGCCACGATAGCCAAGATGGAAATGACGGCATCTTTGAAAATGCCGGTGCTATCCAGGTACTGCTCGGTGTAGGACTTGTAGCCCACACCGTAGCTCTCCAGCAGGTTCAGGTGCTGAAGCGTGGGTAGGGCACCCTCGCGGCTGAAGCGGTCGAGGCTCCAGAACAGCACGAGGTCGAACTTACGTTGGTGGGCGTCAGCGAAGAGTTTCTTAAACTCGGTGCGGTTGGCCGTGCTGCCCGACTCCTCCTCGGCGTACTCCTTGTAGATATCCCAGCCGTGCACCTCGGCATAGCGGCGCAGGTCAGGCAGTTGGTTGTCGGTGGACTGGCCTTTGTCCTTGGTCGAGACGCGGGCGTAGATAGCTACACGCATTTAGCATTCTGTATCTGCTCTTCGATTTCAGCAAAGCGCGTATTTCTACTATCCTCATCCTGAAACTTTAAAGTGAGCTTTTCCTGATGCAATAGCACTACATTAATAACGTATATCCACCCCCATCCTTTACGGTGAACATCATTGTCATTGGGAAATTCTACCCGATAGAGGTCTTGGTTGAAAACATCGTCGGCTGAGATTTTTAGAATTATCTGTGGCTGCACAAAGTGCTCGCCGAGTCTAATGAGATTCATACCCGAAACTACTCCACAAAACGGGTCTTTTGTGGATGGTTTTGCAAACCGTCTCCACGCCCCCAAAAACGCGGTTTTTTGGGGGCGTTTTTCAATACCCTTTTGTGGACTAATAAAGCACCTTTTTTTGGATGGCTACCCGGGGCCTGATTTGCTCCGGATAGCGGAGTTGTACTGCACCTGCTTGTACTCGTCGGTGCGGGCCTGGGCGTTGCGGATATTGAGGTGCACCTGCAAGCGGTCTTGCCACTGCTTCACGTCGCCTAACTGCTGCGTCATTGCCACGAGAGCGTCGAGCATCTGGGTCTGCACGGCGTAGGTGCGCTCGCCATCGGTTGAGGGCGAGGCGGTGGCCACCGGCAGCACGGTGCCGGAACTGGCCGACGTGTGCCCGCCATCGGCGAAGCCGCGCAGGCGCCGGGCCTCCAGCCACTGGGCCACGGCCGCCACCTGCGGGTCTTGCAGCTGCCACTTCGGGATGACGTACTCGTCCTCGTGCACCACGCCGGCCACGGCGAACCCCGAGCCGTCGGTCAGGCGCCCGTTGGTGCCCACGCTCATGCCCGACATCTGCATGAGCTGGCCCATCGGCGACACGGCCAGGCCGGCGCCCGTGCCGGTGGCCCCGCCCTTGGCATAGCTGCTGTAATCACCCTTATCCTCCCCACCGCCGCCGCCGAGCTTGGAGAGCGCCACCGCCGTACGGGCAATGGCTACACCCGTCTGGATGGCACCCATCGTAATACCAGCGGCGCCCATCGTGGGGCCGTTGGCCGGGTTCTCGGCCGAGTACTCCCAAATCTGCTGCACTTCCTTCGTGCCGTCGATGATGATTTTGGCCGCGGCCAGGGCGGTATATAAGGAGTGGTGCTTTTTGCGCGCCTCCTCATCCTGGCCCAGCAGCTCCAGCCCGAAGCTGAGCACGTCGCCGGCGACGGACATCTCCATCCGTTGGAGCGCGATTTTTTCCTTGGTCACTTTTTCGCGCAGGGCCACCTCCCGCTTAGTGGTATCGGTCTGGTCTTTCACCATTTTGTCGTACACCCGCTTATAGGCCGCACTCTCCTTGCCCAGGCTCGCCTCAATCAGGATTAGCTCCTTCTGAAAAGCCGCCTGCCGGGCCTCGTACTTGGCCGCTTCGGCGGATTGCTGGGACTCCAGCCCGGCGCTGAGCAGCACATCGAAGGCCTGCTGCTGGCGCGTGGCCTGCTCCTCAATGTTCTCGATTTGCCCGTCGATAAATTTCTCCTGCTTGGCTGCATCCTCCTTGGCCCACTTATCCAGCTTTTCCTGCTGGGCTACGCGCACTTTATCCTCCAGCAGGGCCTTTTCGGCCGCCAGTTCGTTTTCCAGGTCGAGGGTGCGCGCCTTTTTCTGAGCAGCCGTGCCGGTGAGCTTGAGGATTTCCTTCTTGCTGTTCGCCTCTAACGCGGCAATCTTCAACTGGCCATCGGTATAAATGGCCGACAACTCGCTCACGCGCTCGTCGCCCCGGGCCACCATCGCGGCCTGGCCCAGCTTGAGCTTGGCTTCCTGGTGGTGCTGCTCGGCCTCAATATCGGCCAGGCGGCGCTTCAGCTCCTCCTCGGCCGCTTTCTTGGCCGCCGCTTCCCGCTCCTTGGCCTGTTTTTCGTAGAATTCCTGGGCTAGCTGCACGCGCTTGCCCTCCGCCTCAGCCAGGATAATGCGCCGGTCGGCGGCGGTTTTCTTTTCATCCAGCAGCTCCTGGGCCGCCGCGTTGGTCACGAGCTGCTGCTTGAGGCGCATCTCGGCCTCCGAGCCCTCGCGAGCCTTGGCCAGGCGCTCCTTCAGGTCGGCCTCCTCGTTTTTGAGCGCTTCCAGCCGGCCGGATTTGGCCGCCTCCGCCTCGTCTTTGGCCCGCTTGGCCAGGGCATCCTTGATGCGCTGAGCAAATTCCTTGCGGCGCTCCTCGTACTGTTTGTTGGCCTCGTGGTCTTGCCGGGCCGCTTCCTCCTTATAGCCCTCCCCGAAGGCTTTGGCGGCATTTTTACCCGAATCCCAGTACATGGCCTTGACCCCGGCGAAGCCCTCCTGCATGCCTTTTTTCACCCGCTCGGGGTCGAGGGTAACCGTGCCAATCAGCACGTCGCCCAGGCCCGTGAGGGCGGTAATGAGCCCCTGCACGTAGGTCACGGCAAACTCTTTGAGCGAGGCCCCCAGCCCGGCGACGATGTTGCGAAACGTCTCACTCTTCTCGTACGCCGCCACAATGGCGCCCACCAGCAGCATCACCAGGCCAATAACAAAGCCGATGGGGTTGGCCCGCATGGCGGCGTTGAGCCCCTGCCAGCTAAAGGTCATCACGTTGGTGGCCGTGGCCGAGGCCGCCTTCCAAACCAGGCCTGCCTTGGTGCGCACGGCCTCCTCGAGCAGCATCAGGTTCCAGGTGACTTGCTCGGCATTGAGCACCACGAGCGCGCCGGCCAGCGCCAGGATGACGCCCTTATTTTCTTTTATCAGGCTGGGCACGGCCTTGAGCATGCCCAGCAGGAAGCCCAGGGTACTGAGCACGGCCACGAAGGCCGGGCGCAGCACCTGCCCCCACTCCACTGCCGTTTGGTCGGCCGTGTCGCCCAGGTTGGAGAGCTGGCCGTCGAGGCCCTCGGCAATCATTTTCATGCCGCCAGCCACGCCCTTCATTTCGCCCAGCGCCACGATGGCGCCCTGGATGGCGGCCGGGGTGTTGGCCACCGTCTGATTGACGCCCTTGAAACTGAACGACACCTGGTCGCCAGACTTGCTAGCCGAGATGCCGAATTCTTTGAGGCGCTCAAACTCGCCGGTGCCCGCATCGAGCACCGCCTCCGTGAGCTAGTCGAAGTCCTTGCCCTGGCTGCTGGCCAAGTCGCCGAGCTTGGAAAGCTCGGCCATCGAGGGCGTGAGGCCCCGGTTGACGAACTTGATAAACGAGCTGGTGAGCGTATCGACCGAAATCGGCGTTTTGGCCGCCATCTGCTGGATATCGGCCAGGGCTTTCTGCCCCAGCGACTCGCTGCCCAGGGCGTTGGCCAGCACCTTGCCGTAGGTCTCGAACTTGGCCGTGGTGTCGAAGATGGACTTGCCCATCTCCCCCACTTTCTCAATACCCTGCTCGATACCGCCGCCCACGGCGAAGGCAAACGCGTTGGTCATGACCTGCTTCATGGTGCTGGTCGTGCGGCTCACGCCGGCCACTTCCTGCTGCACGTCGTGAATGCGGACACGCATCTGCTGCAGCGCGGCAATGAGCGGCCCCCGGGCCGGGTCGTCCTGGCCCAGCTGCTCCAGCTCCCCCTCCAGCTGGGCCGCCGCCTCGCGCATTTCGCGCATCGAGGCCGACACCCGCTGGCCATTGACCACGAGCTGCACCTGGCTAGCGCGCAGGGCCTCCTGCTCGGCGCGTAGCTCGGCCTCGGTTTTCACCACCCGCGTCATTTCCTCCCGGGCCGCGCCCATGCGCGCCTGCAGGGCCTGGAAATCGGCAATCAGCCCCGCCCGGGCCGGGTCGTCGGCCGCCAGCTCGTGGAGCTGCTTTTCCAGCAGCCCGGCGGCGGTTCTCATCTGCGTGAGCGAGGCCGTGCTGGCTTTGCCCGACGCGATGGCCCGCGCCTGCTCGGCTACGGTGGCGGCCTGCGCGGCGGCTAGCTGCTCCTGCGACTGCACCAGGCCGTTGACTTCGGCCCGGGTGTCGGTGATGCGCTGGCGCATCTGCTGCAGCTGGGCTATGAGCTCCCCGCGCTTGGGGTCGTCGGCGGCGATTTTCGCCACCTGGTTGCTGAGCACGGCCGCCGCAGCCGCCATCTCTTTCAGGCTCGCATTCGCCTTCGCCCCGTTGACGATAATTTCAACGGTTCTTTCCTCTGTTGGCTGTTTTGCCATCCCGCTTTGTCTCCTTCACAAAATCCTCTGCACTAATTGCAGGGCGAAGGTGCAAGCGGCAATTGCCGGCAAAAAGGACAGCTAACAGGGCGTATCTTGCCCGTCCTTCCTACTGCATGACAGACGAATCAATAAGGCCCTCTTTCTGGCAACTCAACGCGGGTGCCCTCTTGTTCAATGGGCTTATTGCAGTCTTAATGGGGCTATACGTATTGGCCTTATCCATCGGCCTTGATTATAATACCGCCTTAACTGCCTTAATTGTAGTCTTCTTCACCTTGGCTATCGGCACACTAGGCAATTTAGTTTGCCTGGTATTCAAGCTAGTAACTGGTCGATACGACCAGGCCTTAGCCTACGCACTGGCCTTATTGGTGGTAGGCGGTCTCTTTTGCGCGCTCTGGACAGGCGTTAGCAATAGCAATATCGGCAAAGCGCCAGGAGGGTGAAACCGCCTGTAGTCGTTGTTATTAGCTAACAAAACCACGAAGCCGCAGAGGTCGGCGTTAAAAAACTACCTGCACAGGCTTCTCCGGCGCGGCCGTGGTGATGGTTGAAATCAAGGTTTTGCCCCACAAATCGCTCACGAGTTCGGCCAGGCGGCGGCTATCGAAGGCGATTTGCTTGCCGTACCAGCGCTTGGCCCGGCGCTCGTGGCGGTTGAGCTGGCCCCGGTTGTTGCGCAGCTCGTTGTAGTCACGGTTCCTTTCGTCGCGCCCGCCGGCCTTAGTGACGCCGGCGCCCATGCCGCGGCCCACGCCCATATCCACGTACATGCCCTGGATGGCGTAGGCGATGCGCAGCTTCAGCTCGTCGCCGCCGGCCGCGCTCACCAGCGTGCCCGAGAAGCTATCGCGTAGCTCCTGCGTGGCGCCGATTTTGAGGCGCTTGATGTTGGCCTGGAAGTGCTCGATGGTGAACTTGAGCCAGGCCAGGGCCACGTCGCGCTCGTCTTGGGCGAAGCTTTGGGAGAGGTCGATGGTTTCGGTGCTCACAGCAATTCCTGATAAGTGAAGGTGGCGGAAGTAAGGGCGCTGCCGGCGGCCACCGATAAGCTGACCTTTTCCCAGAAGCAGAGGTGGTAATCGACCAGGTCAGCCTGGCTGGGGTCGAGCGTTAGCAAGTCGCCCACGCGCAGCGCGCTCAGGTAGGTGTGCTGCACGGCCCGGGCGCGGAAGTCGAGCCAGGGTTTGTGCCACACCTGGTAGAGGCCCTGCGCCCCCGCCCATTGCAGCGCGTACTGGCCCACCGAGCCCCCAGTGCGGTCGGTGGTGCCGCTGCTGCCTAGCGGGTAGCCCTGCCCAGCCGAGTCGGGCTGAACGCCCCGGTTGAAGAGCAGGCGCAGGCCCACCTTCGATTCGTCGCCCACGTCAGGGTTGCCCGGTACCGCGCCCTTGCCCTCGTAGGCCGGCACCAGCCAGTTGCGGCCCCCTTCGGTCACGTCGACCATGTGCAGGGTGCCGGCCTTCACCGTCTGCTCCTCGCCGCCGGCGCCCACGCGCAGCAGCTGCCAGGCCGTGTCGAGCGACTTGTCCAGCTCGTCGTTGCTGTCGGGCTCCTGTTTGAGCAGGAAGCCGTTGGTAGTGTTGGCCGTGCTGCCCAGCCACGCGCCCGGGCGGGCGCGCTGGCCGGCCCCGGCGCCGGCCACGACGCCCCGCAGGGGCGTAAAGCGGGCCTGGCGGGTGAGCGGATTGAAGTAGAGTTGTAGGCAGAACAGGCCGGCCACGCCCAGCAGCAGGTCGGCCACGTTGATGGCCGGCACGTGCCGGTTGAGCGTTACCGTCCCGGGGTCGGTGCACAGGCGGTCGGAGTAGATAACGGCCGTCTGCATTTCGGGGTCGTCGGCCCAGGCGCCCACCAGCTCGTAGCCGAAGTGAGCCAGCACCTGGCGCACGATGGGCACGAGGTAGGGCTGCGGCGCCAGCACCGTATCGCCTGGGTAGCCGCCGTTGAAGTAGTTGAGGTAGCCGTTGTAGCCGGCCGGGGCCTTGTCCACGTCGCCGTAGAACGACTTGTTGCGCACCGGCAGCAGGGCGTAGGCTTGGGCCGTCGTCGTGCGCTCCAGCGGTATCTGCCCCAGGTCGAGCGTGTCGAGCTTGACGTCTTTGATAAGCGTGGCCAAGTCGGCGGCATCGGCTACAAAGTTGTATTTGAGCAGTTGGGCCGGCACGTCCACGCTCACGTACACGAGCTTACCGCGCCGCCAGCGCACCTCGTCCAGGTACACGTCCACGGCCACCGGCGCCGGGCCGCCGGGCGTGCGCTGCCAGTGCGGAAAGCCCAGGGCCAGCAGGTTTTCGCGCGCCCAGGGCAAGTCGAAGGGCAGCGACCAGGTGCCGGGGATGGCATCGGGCTGGAAGCCAGGGTTGTCGATGTCGAGGCTCAGCTCGGTGGGCAGCAGCAGCTCGCGCTGCTCCACGACGGTCACCATGCGTATCATGGCGTGGCTCCTTCCCAGCCGGCAACCGGCGTGACACTGGCCCCCGCCACCACGGCCGGCAGCCGGGGGCTGAAGTGGCGCTGCTGGGCGAGCACGAAGTCGAAGGCCAGCCGGGCCAGGCCCTGCTCCTCGTCGCGCACGGTGTAGGTGGCCGGCGCCACGCGGCCCGGCCAGTACTGGCCCTCTTTGAGCAAGACCACCCGGCGCGAGTAGAGCAGCTCCTGGTCGGCCTGCACCTGGTCGCGCCGGCGCGGGCCGGTAATGACGCTCAGCGTGGGCGTGCCCAGGCGGTCGAGCGTGGCCACGTCGCCCAGGTCGGGGTCGTAGGCCGGGCGCTGCGCCTCGGTGGCCACCACCTCCAGCGTCTGCTTGGCCGTGCCCAGGGCCGCGAGCACGTTGGCCCCGCCCAGCGAGTTACTGTAAATAAAGAAGCGCTGCTGGGGGTAGAAATCGCGCTCCAGCACGAAGTGGCGCACCTGGCTGCGCCGCACGCCGGCGGCCGTGGCCAGCCACACGTCGTAGCCGGCGACCTCGGGGCCGGCCAGGCCCAGCGCGGCCGGCCCCACGGCCAGGCAGTGCACTTCCCAGCGCCGCACCTTGGCCAGGGTCGTGAGCTGGCTGTCGGTGCTCGTGCCGTCGACGTGGTGCACTTTGCTCCAGAGCAGCACGTCGCCATCGGTGGCCACGTGCTGGTAGTAGAGGTAGGCGGGCTGGGCCGGCAGCACGCGCTGATAGTCGGGCTCCCAGGTGAGAAACGGCTGCACGGCCGCCTGGTAGGCGGGCCAGTTGCCAGCGACGGCCTCGGCCGGGCTCAGGCCCCCGCACAGCACCACGTGCACCTGGGCCGTGGCCAGCGGCGCCGTCACGGGCGGCGTACCAAACTTCTCGGCACTCTTGAGGTAGAAGCGCGTGAACACGCCCTCGGCCCGGGCCGCGAGCGGGGCCGAGGGCGCCGGCACGTGCTCGCGCACGTGGATGTCGAGCAGGGCCTGCACGTCGAACACCGTGCGCCCGCCGGCATCGGCCGGCTGCTCCAGCTCCGGGCCTACCTGCACGAAGTTGCCGGCGCCGTATTCCAGCTCTACCCACACCTGGGCCACGAAGCTCAGGTTGGGCTTGGTGGTGGGGTCGAGGCGGTAGGCGTCGCCGGCGTCCAGGGCCAGGCGCACGGGGTTGTGGCTGAAGTAGCAGCGGTTGGGCAGCAGCGTGGCCGTGATGCGCTGGCTGGCGCCCTTGGCATCGGTTACCACGGCCCCGTAGGTGCCCGCGGCCAGGTTCAGGCGCTCAAAGGCCGTGGCGCCGTCGTCCCACAGCACGGTGTAGGGCGCCACGCCCCCACTCACGAGCAGCGTGAGGCTGTCCTCGGTTTGCTGCACGGTGACTTGCAGCTGCGCATCACTCGTAATGTTCACCGTCACGGTGGTCGAGACGCCGTCCTGGTCGCCGATAACGCACACGTAGGTGCCCGCCGCCAGGTTCTCGCGCCTATTCGTGGCCAGGCCGATGTCGGCCCAGGTGTAGGTGAAAGGTTGCCGGTTACCCTGATACGCCGACAGGTGGATGCTGCCCGTGGCCGAGCCAAAAACGCCGGTCGGGTTGAACAGGGGGAAGCACACGATGGGCTGCAACGTGGTCAGGCGCCGCTGCACGACCCAGCCCGGCGGCGAGGTCGAGCCCCGATTCTCAAAGTCGAGGTCAAAGAGGGCGCTGTACTGCGTGGCCTCGATGTCGAAGGCAATGTTGGGCCAGCCCGTGAATAAGTCGTTGCCCAGGTCGCGCGAGGCCGACACCACGTAGGGCAGCCCGCGCGACTGAATGTCGAGCTTGATTAGGGCCAGGAAGTTATCCACGGCCTGCTGCACGTAGGCGCGCTGCACGTCATCGGGGTCGGGCACGATGAACTGATGCTGCTGGGTGTAAGCCCCCCGGTAGTAGCTCATCCAGACCCCGCCCAGGCGCAGGCGCACCTCGGTAGTTTGGCTAGCCCGCACCATGTCGTTGGGGGAAAAACTAGCCAGGATGGTGATTTTACTTAAGCGTTCGCCGGCCATCGGTTAAGCAGTAAAGTGGTTTTCGTCGAATACTAACTCGTCGCCAGCCGGCTCGCTCCAGGTGAAGCTCAGGCGCACGCCCACGCTTAAATCGCTGAGCGGGCCGATGTGCTCGAGCCAGGCATCGCGCACGCTGATATCGGCCGCGTGCTCCTCGCGCAACTGCACCACCAAGGCGCCGAGCAGCTGCTCGGCGATGGTTTCGCAGTGAGCAATGGCCTCGTCGCGGGCGGCGTAGTTGTTGAGTTCGGCGCGCTGGAGCACCAGGTAGGCCCCGCGAAACTCGCGGCTGAAGTAGTCGCCCTGATTGTCGCCGTAGTCCACCTGATAGTTTTCGGCCACGAGGAAGGGCTGCCCCGCCGGCGCCTTGAGGGCCGAGCGCATGCTACTCTGAAACTGCATCAGGTCGACCTGCTTCTGCACCGGGTCGGCCGAGATAAAAATGCGCAGGAAGCGGCCGTTTTCGGGGGTGGCGGCAATGGCCTTGTGGCGGCGGGCCAGCTCGCTAAGCAGCTGGTTGTAGGTAGTTAAACGCATGAACTAGTTGGTGGTGTGGTGTTGGGCTTCCTCCTGGCGCCGCAGCTCCTCGGCGCGGGCGATGTCGTCATTCATCTTCGAGAGCACCTGGTGCGCGGGCTGGCGGCCGGTTTCGGTGAACGAGCCGAAGGCCTGGCCACTCATTTCGCGCAGCACGAAGGCCCAGCCATCGGGGTGGGCCTTGGCCTGCTCCTGATTGGCCGGCGTGAACACGTGCGGGTAGCGCTGCTCCAGCGCGTGCCGGCAGCCCTGGTACCAGGCAAAGACGAGCAGCTTGGTGGCCTCGGGCAGCCGGGCCAGCCGGGCGGCGTGGCGCTCAATGAGGTGCTCGTTGAAATCGGCGCGGCGGTCGCCGCCGTAGTCGGCCGCGCGGGGCCGGTAGCGGGCGCGCTGGGGGCGGTAGAGCACGCCCAGCAGGTGGTGGAGCCACTGCGGGTCGCGGCCCTGGCAGTAGGCCACGAAGTAGGCATCGGCGAAGGCGAACTCCAGGAAGCTCACGTTGGCCAGCTCGTCGGCCGGGGCGTAGTAGGTGGGCCGGAAGCGGGCCGGGCGCAGGGCCGGGGCCACGACCAAGGTGCGGGCCACGGGCGCCGCGAGCACGAAGTCGGTGAGCCAGAAAATCTCCAGTAGCTGCACCGGTGTGAGGCGCAGCAGCAGCGGGCGGCTGACGCCCAGCAGTACCTCCAGCAACTCGATACGCTGCCGATTGACATCGGTATAGTTACCGTACAAAATGGCGACCACCCGGGGCAGTTGGACCAGGCTCAGCTCGTCCCACGTCGCGGCCACTTCCTTGGGCTGCTTATTCCATTCTACTTCGTGCATGCCACAAAGCTGCGCGTGGCAATTGCCGCCAAAAAGGACAGCAAAAAGCCCCACCGGTTGGCTCCGGCGGGGCTTTACACTCTGCAAAATGACTTATTTTAAAAGCCCTGGCACGGAGGCCGTTAGGCTGAATCCAAACGTCCAGGGGTTTGGCTGGTCGGTATTTTTCCACCGAATTTGAGGCATGAGTAGCAGCGTACTTTTGGTGGTCTGGACGGGAATAAAAATACCGGCTCGGTAGCTGTATTGGTTCTGCGCCTTGGCTTGGGTTAAATTCACTAAAAAATCCGCACTAAGCGAGAGCCCCACATTCTGCCACTGCGGCACCGTAAAGGCCGCTTGCACGTGGGGATTTACGTACCAGCCCCCCGGCGGCACGGCCGCGTAGAGCTGCTTTTGCGTTACAACCAGGGCAGAATCATTGCCAATGCCAGTCGCTTGTCGGCTACTCGTTTGATAGGTAAGCAGATTTTTCTTAGAAAACACGAGCATGTTATCCAGGCCAGCCCCAGCCGAAACGTACGAATTAACTACGCCCGTTTCCCAGAGCCAGTTCATGGCCAATTCTCCTTTAAAGTAGTCATCTACAATCTCATCCGCGTAGGTCTGCTTCTTATTAGCGGCTGAAAAGATGGGTTGCTTGACCGTGTTGTAGAAAACAGAGAGGCTCGTCCAAAACCGGGTTTGCCCAGTCCAATTCACTTTATGCTGCAGGGAATCGTAGCGGCTCGCACGCGCACTGAGCCGCTTGCGGTCGGCTTCCAGCCAATACAACATTAGTCGCTTCGTCAGCCAAGCTTCTGTATACTGAGCAGAGTCGCCACTAAATACGAGTAAGTCCTTTAGCCTTTGAACTTCTTCCTGGTAGGTCAATGACGCCCATTTCTGCTTAGGCATGGCCTTCTTTTCAGGCAGCGTTCTAGTAGAATACGGCAAGTCTACGTCAAGCAGGGGAAGGACATCCTGCTCTACCTTCAAGTACTTGAGATAAAGCTCCTGTGCCGCCATATCATCTGTGTCTTCCCTACCTAGATTCTTACCCGTCTTATCATACCACCTCAACCTGTCAGCGCCCATCGGGGGGAATGTTCCATCTCGTAAATAAGCCTGCAGGACCGTATTATCGAGGCCATCGGTCAGCCACTGACCAAAAAGCTTACGGTACTTGCGAAAACTCGCAAGCTTTCCCTTGTACTCGGTGTAGGCTAGCTTCCAGCGAGCATCATTCGCCTCAGCCGACCAGTACGCAGCATCCTCTTTGCGCTCTTTACGCAACTTATTATGCAGCTTTTGCCGGTCTTCATCAGCGAATGATTTTTTAGGGGCTCTAAACCAGAGGGCAGTACCGCCAAAGCTGAGTGTTTTTTGATACTTCTCGTTTACAAACAGCTTTACGAACCCGTCTTCTGCCTTGTAATTGACCGTGCCTTGCACAGCCACTCTCTTTGCTCGGCCGATGCCAAAGGAGCCCACATTGAGGGTACCTCCCTTGTCATCGGCCGTAATGCTCGTGCCCAGCGTCTTACCCTGTTGCACTGCCATACCGCTGGTCTTCACCTGCTGCTGATAGACAATCCTATCGTACGCGTCTTGCGTGACAATTGCCGTGGTAAGGGGCCGGGCTAGCATCCTATCCAGTTCCACCAGAGAATCGCTGGGGATTGGCAATGGTGGCGCAGTCGGGACTTGTTGAGCCCAGGTTGCTGTGCCGCCTAGCATAAAAAGTAAGCCGGGCACTAGCAGTAGGTGTTTTCTCATAGTTTTAGGGGGTGAGAGTGAGCGAGTCACACAAGGAAAACCTTGCGTAACTCGCGACCAATATACAGAACCCTAGTCTTTATAACCAATAAAATGTCAATGCTTTGTGAATTATTCACATCCGCCATACACCCGGCTTAAATAGGTTATGCGACACAGCATCCTCCCGCGATATATTTGCCTCCTTATTCCCGGCTGACGAAGCCGAGGTTTAGTGAATAAAAAAGCCCCGGCTGCTGGCCAGGGCTTCTTTTCATGGGTAAATCTTTGCCTCAGAAAGGCAGCTTGCCGCGTAGCATAACGCCACCCAACCCCAGCAACAAGGCCCCACCGGCGTAGACCGGCCAGGGTACCGATGTTTCGACCTTGGCGGCCGTGGCATGGGGGGCGGCGGCCACCGGCGCGTTGGCCCTGGTGATGGCCGTGGCCACGTTGCCAGTGCCCACCTGGAAGGTTACCGGGCCGGTGAACTTCACTTTGCGCAGGGGCGGCACGCCGGCGGCGGTGAGCGCCGAGTCCAGCTTCGTATCGAAGGCGGCCGGGATGCGCTGCTCGGTGGCGCAGCTGCTGAGCAGGCTGGCCACCACGAGTAGTCCGTAGAGGTTTTTCAATTCCAGGGCAGATAAAAGGGTTTGAGATGCGGCCGCACCCGGGCGTGATGGCGCTGGGCGTGCCGGTACTGGTGGCGGGCCGGGCGCGGGGCCTGGGCCAGGTGGGGCGGCTGCACGGCGCAGGCGCTGAGCAGCAGCAGGGCAAGGAGGCACACGGTTTTCATAGACTAGTAGCTCCAGTTGGAAGCGGCGTGGATTTCGCCCCGGCCCCGGCTGAGACGGTGCACGCCGGCGTTGACGCCGGACTTGACGTTGCCCTCGATAGTCACAAATCCGTTGCGGGTCTTGGTTTCGACAACGCCGATGTGGCCGATGCGCCGGGCGCTGGGGCTCCAGAAGCCGACGCGGTCGCCGGGCTCAATGGCGTCCACGCTGCCCACTACGCCTTGGAAAAACAGCGTGCGCGGGCTCGTGAGCAGGAACCAGTAGCGCGCCGCCGGCCGCGTTCGGGAAGGGCAGCTTGCAGCGGGCGTTGGCCGTGGCCTGGAACGAGCCGCACCACTCGCTGCCCGGGGCGTTGCCCGTGGTGCGTTGGTAGCTCTCGACCTCAGCGCCCCGGTTGTAGCCATGCTCACGGACGTAGAGCTGCGAGCGCTCCCAGTCCAGGATGCGCTTCGCGTTGGCCTGGCGCACGGCCGGCGCCGGCGGCGTAGAAGCTAGGCGGCTTGGCTGGCCCCAAGCCAGATGAGTGCCCAGCAGACCAAATAGGCTGACCACAAGAAGGCGAAGAATTGCATTTTTTGCCATTCGGTAAGGGATAAGAAGGTGGTGGTAAAGCGTTTTTTGAGCCAGCGCGGCAGGATGGGCAGGTTGAAGCGCAGGCCCAGCCAGAGAAAGCCGTGGCCGGAAACGAACACCAGGGCCGTGAGCAGCACCTTGTGGAGCTGGGTGGAGCTAAGGGGCGCCGCGTCGGGGAAGTACCAGGCGAAGGCCAGCTGGATGGGGTACCACAGCAAGGCCAGCAGCAGGGCCAGATGAAGCTCGTTGTGGCGGAGCAGCCAGCCGTAGAGCAGCTGGTGCCAGGCCAGGTTTTGGGGGTTGCGGTTGTGCAGGAATGCGCGCATAAGAAAAAAGGTAAAATGCTGATTAGTCAGGGGTTGCAGAAGCCCGGAAGTCGGGCGGCTGGGGCAGCTTGCCCAGCACGTGCTGGCCGTAGAGCCACTTGTCCATTGCGCTGAAAGCGCGCTCCAGCACGACGTAGGCGCGTTTGAGGCTGCCTAGCTCCTCACTTTGGCGCTCGACCTGGTTGGCGTAGCCCTTCAGGTCGGCCTTGACGGTGGCCAGCTCCGTGCGCAGGGCCGTGGTTTCGGCCTTGCCGGCCTGGATGGCATCCTCGACGCTTTTCAGGGTGCGCACGATAAACCAACCGACCAGGGCCGAGAGGCCCGAGCAAAGCATGATGACCACGGCCAGCATCAAGTCCTGGCCGCCGCCGGTAGTAGTGGGGAGGTGGGGCATAACTAGCCGAAAAAGATGGTGGGGGAATCGGGCGCCGTGCGCACCACCAGGCGCGGGGCTTGGGGGTCGGTGTAGGCGCTGGAATTGAAGTAGGTGGCGAAGCGGATGCCCGAGGCGTATAGGTTCAGGTGCCGGCGCAGCTGCGTCAGGAAGACCAGGCCATCGGCACGGGCCTTGCTCATTTTCAGGCTCAGCAGTTGGTCGAGGCTGGCGTCAGCTTCCTTGGCGTTGGCGTCGTCGGGACGGAAGATGTTGAGCTCCAGGGCGCTCCCGTTGAAGGTGAGGCCCACCTCCGGAATGGCGGCGGCCACGACCAGGTGCGCCAGGGCCGGGCGCAGGAAGCGCTCCAGCACGACCTGATTGTCGGCCGATACGGCGCCGGCCACGAGTTGGGCCCTCAACTCGCCCAGGTACTCGAAGCTGAGCACGGGCTCCAGCTCGAAGCGCTCGACCTTGCGCAGGGTGGCCAGCAGGGCCTGGTAAGTGAGACGCGAGCCGGCGATATCGTAGTGGCGCGTAAACTCGGCCGCTGAGGCCAGGAGCTGCTCGCGGGCCTGCACGGCCGCCGGCGACGTGGCCCAGGCCGGAAAGTCGGCGAGGTGGGCCTGCAGGTACTCCAGCACGCTTTCCAGCGCGTTGTAGCCCTTGCCGCGCAGGCTGGCCTTGAGCTGGTCGATTTGCCACTGGAAGGGCCGCGAGCCCCCGTTGACGACGTACACGCCGGCGTCGTTGATTTGCAACTGATTGAGTGGCAAGTACTCCAGCAGGCCCAGGTTGGCCAGCGCCTCGTGCACCAGGCGCAGCAGCCCGCCGGTGGCGCTGGCCGAGTCGTCGAGCGCCGCCTGCACGTCGCCGTTGCTCAAGGCGGTTAGCTCGTTGTAGAGGGCCGCGCCCAGCACCGGGCGCAGGTGGCGGCGCTCGGCCACGCGCAGGTCGGGCTCCAGGTTTTCGAGTAGGGTGCCACTAGCCTGCAGCCGCACATGAGCGCAGAATTGGTCGATGGTGCGAATCAGGCTCATGCGGGGTTGATGCTGAGGTAAGTGATGAAAGCGTCGCAATTCATTGCCAGGAAGTCCGACCAGTCCAGCACGTAGCCCGCCGGGTCGTAGACCTCGCCTTTGTGGAAGACCACGCAATGGCCCAGCTTCTGCTTAGGCCATTTGAGCCGCAGAATGCAGGTGCGCGGCAGCCGCTTTTCCTTGCGGCCGAAGGATTCGTATTTCTCAGCGGCCACGTAGCCCAGCTTTTTCAGGGCGTTGCGCATGGCGTAGAGGTTGGTGGCGTGCTCCAGACCGAAGGCTTTGATGCTCTTCTTCAGCGTGACGCCGGCAACCATAGCCACGCAGCACTGGGTGCATTTGTAGGAGCCGGTAGGTTGGGGTATCAGCTCCATTATTTCGACTGCTGCTGCGGGTCGGCCGAGGGGGTGTTGGCCGTGGCTTCGGTCATGACCAGGGGCGGCAGGAACTTGAAGCGGATGGGCTTGCCGCCCACCGTCCAGTTGTTGTAGCGGGCAATCAGGTTGAGCGGCTCCAGCACCAAGTCCATGTGGAATTGGGCGGTGCTGATGAAATTGGAAAACAGCACCCGGGGCTCGGAGCCACCGCCGGCGCCGCCCCCCATGCCCTTGCCGGGCGAGACGCCCATTAGGGCCGGCGCGTAGCCCACGGCCGTGTAGATGTGGCTGCTGGCCTCCTGCGAGTCCTCGATGTAGATGCCGTCCTTGAGCTTGTCATCGATGGCCGTAATCTTGAAAGCCGAGAACTCCTTACCCGTGAGTTTATCGGTGTACGTAGTGGACATCACCGTCTTACCAGCACCGTTGGTACCGCTCATGACGTTGTTGAAGGTCGTCAGCTCTTCCGAGAGCAGGCGCGTGCGCTCCTCCTGGGGTAGCGCATCCCATTCGCCGTACTTACAGTTCCAGTACGACGAGTGAATCTCCACCAAGTACTTGACGCTAAGCTGGTTTTTGAACAGCATCTTCTTGAACTCGGGAATGGCGGCGGCCACGTCGAGCCAGCCCGAGCGGCGCAGCGAGTTCCAGGCCACGAGCTGGTAGAGCGCCTTGTCGGGCGAAGGGATGCTGAGCGGATAGCAGTAATTGAAGCTATCGGTACGGGCGCGTAGGTTGCCCACGGCGTCGTAGTAGGGGTCGATAAGCGGAATCTTGGTGGTGAGCACCGGGTCGGTGGCCGAGCCGCCGTCGTGCCAGTTGGCGTTGAGGTAGACGTAGTCCACCACCCCGTTTTTAGGGATGCCGTAGCGGCACCAAACTGCGTCCTGAAGCGCAATACCGACAATTTTCTGCCGGTTCTTGCTCAGTATCAGCTCGGGGAAAGCATTACCGAAGATGTTGATATCCTTCAGGCATTCGAAGGCGTAGCGCGCCACGTTGGAACCCTCCAAAAAGTCCTCGATTTCGGGCACGTATTGCCCCTCGAACTGCTTGGCGCCACTCTTATCGACGCCCGCAATGATGCCGTAGGCGATACCCTGGCCGTACATAGTGGCCGTTTTTTGCTCCAGCACGGCGGGCAACACCGTGTTTTTCTCCATGTCCTTGACCACGGCCTGCGGAAACAGGTTGTCCTCGCCCCAGGGCGAGATAAGGCCCCCGCCCTCGGGCTTGCGCTGAGGTGAGGTGGGCTCGGCCGCCGGCAGATTGCCGGCGCCACTGCCGCCACTGGGGCCGCTGACACCGGCGTTGAGCTTGAACACGGTCTCGCCGCCATCGACGTGGCCGAAACGCCCATCTGGGCTAATAACTACTCGCATAAAATCTTCTCCTGCACGTTCCTCCATCCTGCCGACTCCCTAGCCGGCCAGGCACTCCTCTACCCTAGCATAATGCGCTGGCCGTCGAGGGCCAGCAGCAGCCAGATGTGCACCTTGCGGCGCTCTAAACTCTCCCCTACTAACAGGTTGCGTGTGGGGTAGCGATAAGGATGTCCTTCGCTTTTTGCTGCCAAACGACAGTTTTCCCACTCGACCACACGGCCGCCCGTCTTTCTGCCGGCATCATAGGTCACAAAGCGCAGGGTAAACGGCACCTTAGCCGCCTCCATTCGCGCCAGCGCATCCGCTAGTCGTATCGTCTCCACTGTTCCTCTTCGCTAATCTCCGCTGCAAAACTGGGCTAGGTGCCCCTGCGCAAAAAGGACAGCAAAACGACTGGCAAACCCGCTGGCCGGCCAGCGAATGATACCAGTCTCACAGCCAAGTGCCCTGGCGATAGCAGGAAGGCCATTTTTTAGGTTTTTCGGGACTTTTTCGTCTCATTTAGTCGCTGAAGACCCCAACGTGCACTGTTGCCCAATTGGCAATTGCCAGGGGGCACCAAAAGGATATACCCCGGGCCGGACATGAAAAAACCCTCTTCCCGTGCTGGGAAGAGGGTTTTTAGGTTTTGTGAGGAAAGCTCGTGTTACATCTCGCGGCAATTGCCACTAGGCACTGACGATGAGTAGGCCATGCCCACTGCCCGCTGCCTTGGCCACGTACTTGTCAATTGAGACGAAGTGCAGGTCCACGTTGTCGGTGAAGTGGGTGGCCTCCTGGGCCGGCGTGGTCTTGCGCTGCTCACTGCGCTTATCCTTCTCGGTCTGTCCCTTGCTACCGATGCGCAGGGGCGCCATGCTCAAGGCCGTGAGCACGTCGCGGCAGTTGACCTTGTTGAAGCGGATGCGCAGCTGGCGGCTATCGGCCTCGCCCAGCAGGTCCATGGCCAGCTTGTAGCGCACGGCGTAGTCCGGAGCCCGGCCCTGGTCGATGACGCGCACCCGCCAGCCGGCGTCGCGCAACTCCTCGATGAGTTGCTCGTTGTAAGTCAGCTTGGCGTCGGGGGCGCGGCGGTTACCCCACTCGTTATCCTGAACCAGCTCCACCACCTTGTTCAAGTGGTAGGCGTAGTAGGTGGTGAAGAGCTTGGCTAGGTCCTTAATCAGCTTGGGATGCTTCACGTACAGGCCCTTGAGGAAGCGGTACTCGCTCACGTCGGCGTGTACCTGGGCCAGCAGCATGGTGCTGATGGTGGCGCCCCAGTCCACCGACATGCGCAGGGGCTGGTGGGCCCGGCAGTCGCCGTCCATGCGGCTATCGTGCACGCTGAGCCGGCTCAGGTTGAACTCCAGGCCAGCCACGTAAGCGTTATCGGGGCACTCCTGGGCGTGGTGGGCCGCGAGCTTGGGGTAGAAGCCCGCCTCCACCGACTTGGGCCGCTGATTCAGGATTTCAATCAAAAACATGAAATCCGATAGCTCGCGGCGCTGCTCTTCCAGGTACGGAATGCCCAGGTTCTGAATATTATCGAAGATGTTGGCCTCCGAGTAGAGCATGCCCTTGGCCACCTGCTTATCACCGCGCTTGAGCTTCGCCTGGTTGGGGTAAAAGCGCAACTGGGCCGAGAGGGCCAGAATTTCCTCGTAGAGTTGCTCGCGAGTCTTCATCGAGCGGCTGTCCACGAAGTCGAGCTGCAAGGCAATCAGGCGCTCGCGCACCAGGCCGAAATTCTGCCCGTCGCGCTCGTAGTAGGCTGCCTCGTCCAGCAGCCACTTGCCCGTATCGCCCCAGGGCATCGAGCTGAACAGAAACTTGCCGTGGTGCAGCTGGCAGCCGGGCCAGTAATCTTTGTTGCCCCGGTTGGCCGCAATCACGTCCGTACCCAGCTTTTCGCGGTCGAGCAGCAGGGCCTCGTCGCCGATGTAGCCGTCCAGGTTCACGCCGCGCGAGCTGCTGCCGTTGCCGTCCTGGCTGATGAGGTGAAAGCCGGCCCCGGTATAGAAAATGATGAAGTGGTCGTAGCGGACCGGGCGCTGGTAGGGCTCGGGCCAGCCCCAGCCCTGCGGTGGCTTGCGCCCGATGAAGTAGTGCACGTCCTTCAAATAGCCCAGCCGCTCCAGGCTCGCGATGGTCGAGGGCAGCGTGCGCGTCAGAATCTGGGCGTAGGTCGAGCCCACGATGGCCCAGCACGAGCGCGGCATCTTGGTCACGATGAGGTGCATGAGCCAGGCAATGAGCGTGCTCTTACCCGTGGCCCGGCTCCAGAGCGAAACCGCGCTGGCCAGCTTGCTAATCATAAACCGCAGCTGGGGCCGATTGAAGTGCAGGGGCTTAACCTGCGGCGCGTTCGTCGTCGACATCTTCTTCTCCTTCCTCTCTAGCTTCCAACAACAGGGCTCTCATGCCTGCCAGGGGCAAATCCGAGCTTTCCACGGCGTCTACTACCTCGGCGTAGGTGCCCTCGTCGAGGTGCTCCAACTGCCCCAGGTCAATGACCTTCTGGCCCTTACCACTCCCCTGCCCTACCTGCAGGTAGTAGGTTTTGTCGCCCAGCAGGTCGGGCGTAAGCGCGGCCGAGTCCTCCTTATCGAGGCGCTTGAGCTTAATCATGTTGGCGATGGCCCCGTTCATACCCTTGGGGTCGCCGAGCTTAGCCGCATCGCGGTAAGCGCGCTGGGCCATCTCGTACACAATCTGGCGCTCGCCTTCCTTGTGGGTGCGCGTCACGTCGGCAAACAAAACCGAGGCGTCGCGGCACCGGCGGTAGGCCGTGGCTCGGCTCACGCCGTAGCGGGCGATGAGCAGCTTCACGGTTTTTTCCAGGCTTTTGCCCTCGGTGCGGTTGGCGTGGGCGCACACGAGCTGGCCCTTCTGGTCCAGCTCTGCCGGGCTCAATTGGGCGTCGGGGTCTTCCTCATCGGAGAAAAACGAGGCCCGGATGCGGTCCAGGGCCGTTTCAGTGTCGGGGGTATAGTTCGGATTAGTCTCCATCACAGGTCTTCAGCTTCGTTTCCAACAGGGTAATTTGGGCCACTACCCGGGCCAGGTCGCTGGCGCGGTCGGGGCGGTTTTTCAGTTTGCTGCGCTGCGGGCGCAGGTTAGCCAGCAGCCGGCGGACTTCCCCTTCGTCGGTGAGCGCGGCCAGGTCAGGGCCGGGCGCCACGTCGGCTGGGGCCTCCATGGCCCGGTAGCTGGCCGTTATTTGCTCCGATGCAGCCAGGATGCTGGTGGCCAGCTCGCGCCGCTCAGCATCGGTGCCCACTAGCTCCAACTGGGCGTGAGCATAAGCCCGGTTGGCGTACCAGGTGCGGCGCTCGGGGTGCTCAACTGCTGAGCTAGCTACCTGGCCATCCCGGGGGCTGACAGGCACACGATTCGGCGTTTTATCAACCCGTTTGACCGATGTATCGACGACACATGCACGTGCCGGTGGCGCTACGTCCTGCTGGCTGAGCTTGGTTAATTCTTCGCGCAGCTTCTGGCGCGTAAAGTCACTAGCCCCGCGCCGTAAGGCATTGAGTACGATGCGACTCTTACCAAACCTTTCATATAGGGCCACGCCCTGGGCGTAATCCAGCCCGCTTTTCAGCCACTCCCGTATATCCTTCACCATGCAAACCTGGCACTGTATCTTGCTGGGGAAAAGGACAAAAAAAAGCGCCCCGACCATTGGTCGGGGCGCCGAAAAAAGCGAGCTTCCTGCTCCTCCAAGCTCCTCCTCACGTGCTCGCTTTTTTCCTTTTTGCCCTGGCGGGCCTGGTGGTGACAGCCACCGGGCTCGCTTCGTTTTCGGGCATTGCCTTCCGCCGCAGCCACTCGAAACCACCTGGAAGGGCCAATAGCTCCTCGGCCTCCTCGACGCTGATTTGGGTCAGGTCGACGTCCCGGCCCAGGCGCACGACGTGCAGCCGGGTGGTGTGGCTGGTGAGCGCAAACAGGGCGGCGACCTCGGGGCGTAGCATGGGCTTAGGTGGTGGTAGTCGGGGCCGGCGTTACCACGCCGGTACCCGCGTTGACCTTACTGCCGTCGAGCAGGGCAATGTCGCCCTCGTAGAACTGATTACCCTGCTGATAAGCCTCGGCCTTGAACATGGTGCCGCGCTTGCCGCCCGAGAGCTTGCCCGAGTCCCAGCTGCCGACGATTTCGGCGCCCAGGTCTTTGCCGCCCACCTGCTGCACCACGCCATCGGGCGTTTTGACCAGGATAATGCAGCTCGTGTTTTTCACGATGCGCATGAACTCGGCCGCCTCCTTCGTGTTGCCGGGGTTGAAAAACTCCAGGCCGGCCTTGTAGCCCCGGCTGTCGCGCTCGCCGGTGGGGTCGAGCTTGAGGCCGGCCGTGTCCTGGGTGGCGTAGGCCGTCAGAAAGCCCTTGCCCGGCAGGAAGGTGTGCGAGCCGTCGATGGTGACCGAGTCGCCGGGCTCCTCGGTTTTCTTCAGCTCCTTGATGGAGGAAAACCAGTCCTCCGGCGCGAGGTAGATGAGGCCCTTCAGGCCCGGCTGGTTGTCTTTACCGCCGGTACCGGGCAAGTTGTTAAGTGTGGCCATGCGTGCGGCTCCTTACCTTAAAAGTGAATGAATGAACCGGGGAGCGCCTACTCCCCGGCCTTAATTTTTTGCAGGAAGCCGACGCCGGCGGCGACAAGCTGCTGCACGAACACCTCGTTATCCTTCAGCTCCTCGGCCTTGTAGCCCTGGCCCTTGAATTTGAAGCTTTTGAGCAGCACTTTATAGTCGTCGGTGCCGTCCGACACGATGAGCGTATCGCTCTCGGCCTGGATAGTCTCGGCCCGCTTGAGCTTGGTTTGCAGCTCTTCAGTCAGGTTTTCCGACTCGTTAAGGTCGGCGGCCAAATCACCCGAGCGCTGGCGCTCGTCGGTGAGCTGGTTTTGCAGCTCCGTCGCCTTTTCCTGCAGCGCCACTACCTCTTTAGAATGCTCCTCCTTAAGGGTAGTCACCTCTTTTTCGTGCACCTCCTGGGCCTTCGTGAGCGCCTTTTGGGCTTTCTCCAGGTCTTTTTTGTATTGGGCATTCTGCTCTTGTAGCGCTGCCTCGTTGGTTGCTTCAGCCATGAGTGGCAATTAGTTACTGGTGGAAAAACACGCGTACCCTTGTGCGACGTGCCGACCCGCTCCGTAGAGCTGGGCCGGCCGCCGCCTTAGCCTAGACCAGGTCGAGGTCGTTGGTAAAGACGATTTCGGGGATGATGAAGCCGATGCCCATGCTGAAGTCCGTGAAGAACTTGAGCAGGCGGTCGACATTTTCCACCTGCACCTTCGTCTGATTCTGGATGCGCTTGCGCAGCATCACGGCGTTGGCCTTGGGCGTGCACCAGAACTTGTCGGTGTTTTGGTGCGATGGCAGGCCAGCCAGGGTGATGTTGGTGTTGTTGATGGTCAGGCCCAGGGCACCGCCACCGGTGTTCTTGCCATATTTGCGCTCCTGGCCGCGTAAGAAGCGGCGCGCCACCGTTTCCGAGGCGCCCAGAATCATGGGAATGTTCCAGTAAGCCTTGTCGATGCCGTCGGCCCACTCCTCCATCTGGTCAACGAAGGCGAGCGGTTCAGTCTCCAGCGCGCCGGTGGCGATGGGCGTGATGCGGCCGGCGTTGATGTGGCTGTTGATGGTTTTTTTCAGACCGTCCAGGCTCGTGCCAGCAGCCCCGGCTACGCCGTTGACGGGCTCCACGCGTACGCCCTGGTAGATTTCGAGCAGCTCGATGTCCTGCTTAATCTGCGGAATCAGGTACTGCTCGGTGTACCAGCGCACGAAGGGCCAGGCCTTGCGGTCAATATCCTCGCCGTCGAGGAAACCCAGCCAGCTCGCCTCCAGGTCGTCGGGATACTCCTGGGCATCGACCTTAATCTTGAACTGCTTAATCTCCACCGGCACGAACGTGACGCTGGCCAGGGGCGTAAACGCCTTCTGGAAGGGCTGCACCACGCGGGTGTAGAGCGACTTAGCCGCCCGCCAGATGGTATCGTCCGTGTTGATGGGCGAGAACATGGCCTCCGTGGACGTGGCCCGGCGCAGCAGCTCGTAGAGCCGCGCCAGGTTCTGGCCGTTGTTGAGGTAGTAAGCCCCAAATTGGGCTTTGATGTCGGCGGTTTCTAAGGCCATCGGTAGTAACTTAAAACGTTGATAAAAAGGAATACTAGGGCACTAGCCGTTGAGCATCTTCTCGTGCAGGTCGTTCACGAGCTTGTCGTTGGCATCGCCGCCTTCGGCCACGTCGGTGCCGGTCTTGGTAGAGCTGGTGGGCAGCACGCCCGGCTGATTGCCAAAGGCGGCGGCCTCCGCCTTGTATTTGTCGCGGTCGGCGGCCAGGGCGACCACGTCGGTCGCGCCGGCGGCTTCGAGGGCCGTGTGGGCCGCGTTCCAGGCCGTGCTGTCGTTTTGCAGCGTAGTAAGGCTGGCCTCCGTCACCAGGGCGGCGCCCAAAATGCCGGCAGTCTCCAGCTCGTCATTGGCGGCTGATACCAGCTCCGGGGTGAGGGCAGCGCCCGAAAGGCCGGCCAGTGCGGCGACGGCCGGAAATTTGTTTTTCCCGAACATGGGGGGTTGGGTTGAAGTGGTGGCAGAGTTGCCGCCGGCGGCGCCGGTGGTGGGGTCGCCGGCCTCGGCTAGCTCCAGGGCTAGCTCCACGGCGCGGCTGAAGGGGCCGATTTCGTCGGCCAGGCCATCGGCCACGGCCGCGTTGGCGAAATACATGGAGCCGTGCAGCAGCTTTTCGCCCTCTTTGGTGGCGAGCTGCGGGCGATTCTCCTTCACGGTGCTGGCGAACATCTCGCGCAACGGGTTGAGTACGTTCTCGATGTAGGGCTTGTGGTTGCCCTCCATGAGCTGGCGGAAGTCCTCGTTTTTCTCGTCCGAGTCATCGGCGCGCAGGTCGTGAAACACGACGCCCAGCTTCTCCAGCATGGGCTTGTAGTCGGCCACGCTGCACATCACGCCGATGGAACCCACCGCGCACGTGCTGTTATTGAGCACAATTTTGGCGCAGCTCGAGGCCGCCCAGTAGGCGGCCGAGGCGATGATGCCATCGGAGTAGGCCACGACCGGCTTGGTCAGGCCCTTAATCAGGGCGCCGTACTCGGCCGTGCCGTCGACGCTGCCCCCGCCCGAGTCGATGGCCAGCACGTGGGCCACCACGTTCTCGTGGGCGTCGGCCGCCAGCATGGCCCGGCCCAGGCTCGCCGTACCGGGCACATCCTGGCACAGCCCTATCTGGTCATCCTTGAGCATCACGCCCTTGAGCGAGTGCACGGCCACCGAGCCTTCCGGCGCTTCGTCGTAGCCCTTCACACGCTTGCGGCCCGCCACCGTGGCGGCGCCGACCGGCGTCAGCTCGGCTATCATGGTGGGGCGCATCCGGCGCTTGGCCAGCGGCCCCTGCTGCTGCACGCCTTCCCCACGCATCAGCATGGCCACCTGGGGCAGGTAGCCCAGCACCGCCTGGTGCTGCATCATGAAGGGGGAGCCGAGGATAACGGCGAGCAGATTAGTAGAGCGCATCGTGGGTAGCTAAGACGATGCAAAGCTGCCGGTGGCAATTGCCGGCAAAAAGGACAGCAAAAAGCCCCGACCAAGGCGGTCGGGGCGGGTGAGCTAGCGCCGGCTAGCGCGGTAGAGGACGGTGGCCAGCAACGCCACGAGCGGCACGAGCAGCCACCAGGCGGGAAAACTCATGGCTGGGAGAAGCGGCCCATCTGATAGGCCTGCTGCAGGTTGGCCACAATCCACTCGCCGGTGATGATGGCCCGGCCGTCGCGAATTTCCTCGAACCAGTCGCCTTGCAGCATGGTATCGACCTCGAAGGAGCGGCACAGCGCGCCCCAGTCGGCCGAGTCGGCCGTATGCGGCGTGACGGCCGTACCCGCGTTGCCCGGCACGTCGCGGATGGCCAGGATGCGGCCCGTCCGGTGCTCCACCAGCGTGTCGTTGTTGCCCTTGAGCACGGTTTTCAACGTCACAAACCGCGTTTCGGGCAGGCGCTCATTCAACTCGTTACTAGCGAGGCTAAAGAGCAGCAGTTTAACGCCGATTTCGACCCGGCATATCCCGGCATCGTCCTGCTCGTGGTGCAGGCTCCACACGCGGGCCACCTGGCCCACTCGGGTTTCGGCATGCACCACGTCATCGACGCGTAATTCGAGGTGCTTATGGGCGGAAGTAAGAAAAGCCATTGTACTAAACTTAGAAATTGGAAAGGGTACCCGTGGCGCCGTGGCCGGACTCGTCCAGTACCGGCACACTCGTATCCAGGTCGTAAGGCAGGGTGAAGCGGGCCAGCAGCGAGTCGGTGGGCGCGGCCGTGCGGTTGTTGCGCTCGTCGATACTGAAGTGGCGCGAATACAGGCGCACGTCGTGGTATTCCAGGTTGACTAGGCCGCTGATGCCGCTGGCCGACGACGAGCCGTTGATAGTGATTTCGCCCGCTACCACGTTGGTGAGCAAAACCGTCACGCGTTTCCAGAGGCCCGTGGGCATACCCAGGGCGCAGGTGCTGAAGCTCACCCCATCGCTGTAATAGAGCAGGTTGAAAGAGCTATCGCCGGTCAGGTACGCATTGGTGGCCGGCCGGCCACTCACGCACCAATACTCCGTGCCCGCATCGAAGGCCTGGTTACGCCGCACCCAAAAGGTCAGCGTAGCCTCCGTCAGGGCGGGCGTGGGAAAGGAGAACCGCTGCTGCGTGCTGCCGGGGGCATTGAATAGCAAGCCTCGCTGCGGCTGGGGCGACACGTCGGGGTTGTAGACGCGCCGCGCTGGCCGGGTACCGAGCAGCAGCAGCGTGCCGCTGCGGCCGGCGAGCGAGAACAGGGCCAGAAATTGGTTGGCCTGCTCGCCCGTTTGCTGGGTTTCGATTTCAATTTCCGCGCCCGCCGTGAGTTCGGCCGGCGTCAGGGCGCTGATTGCCGCGTTGAGGCTGCTCAGCGGCAGCTGCGTGCCGGGAGCCCAGTTGCCGCCCACCCGCTTGTTGAGCTGGAAGTTGGCCGCGCTGGCATTGTCGAACAGGCGCACGCTGGAAATGGCCAGCTGGTTCGACTCCACGGCCAGCACGGCCACGCGCCGGCCCGGCTCGGTGGTGAGCTGCACCCGCGCCGCGCCGCTGCTCCCCCCGACCAGCACGTTGTTGATGTAGGTGGCATCATTCACCCCGGCCGGGGCTATGAAATCGGCGCAGTTAATGAGCGTCACGCCGGAGCAAGTGGCTGGGATGACGCCGCCGCCGCCGACGATGGTGTTGCTTCGGCCGCCTTCGATAGTGCCGCCCCGCCTGCTGCTCACCGAGTTATCGCGGCCCGCTAGAATCTGCACGCCGGTGCTGGAGGAGATGTAGTTGAACGAGCTGGCCGGGTGGTCAATATGGCAATCCTCGCCACCGATGATGGTGTTGAAGTTGCCAGCTATGCTGTGGCTGGCGTTGACGCCAACGATGATGTTGCCGTTCTCATCGACGAAAACAGGCAACGCTACTGCGCCGCCCGTGCGTGGCGAGGTGATGTCGGTGGCCAGCTCGTAGCTCACCGCCAGCAGCTGCTCCTGGCGGGTCTGCGGGTCAACATGGATGGCGTACGCATCTGCCCCCGCCACCTGGTGGCGGCTCACTGCCGCCACGAGTACGTCATCGAGCGCCGCGCCAGCGGCATCCACGCGGCCGGTGAGGCGGTATAAGGTACTCGGCTCCAGCAGGCCATTACTACTATAATCCTGCGCCTGCAGCACCGGCATTTCGCGGTAGGGCAGCAGCGGCGAGAGTGGCGGGGCCACCGGCAGCCACTCGGCCGTTTCCTCGACGGGCGTGGGGGTGGGCAGCAGACCCGGCACCTTGGCTTGGTAGAACAACTTGTTAGGTAGCCCGAAGAGCACGAGCGCGCCCTTGGCGTATATCGCCCCGGCGTCGTAGTCCGGCGCCGTGGGCGCACTGATGGCCCCCACGTGGGCAAACGTATCGGCGATGTCCTGGCGAAAGTCGCGCAGCATCGCCTCGTCGATGTCCTGGATGGTGTTGTCGGCGAACTTACCCCCCCACTTTTCTTTAAACTCCTGCTTGCTCAGTACAGCCATAGTACAAACTTGGCCGCCCCGCTCGCCGCTGGAAAGGACTTAGTAGCTCAGCACCACCCGAAAGCCGCTGGCCACCGTCACCACCGTGCCCGCCGGCACGCGCGCCATGAGGTTGCCCCGCTTGTCGCGAATCTCGACGTAGCCGCCGGTGCCGGCCAGCGGCGGCAGTGCCGACCCGTCCAGCACCGGCACGGCGCCCTGGTAGTAGGGCGCCCGCCGGGTGGCCGCGCCTTCGAAGCGCAGCTCCAGGCCCGACTTGCTGGCCGGGTTCTGCCCCTCCCCCGTCGTGCTCAGCAGCAGGTACTCCTCGCGCGAGCCTACGAGCCGGCGCCCGCCGCCGGCCTCTACCAGCAAGAGTAGCAGCGGCCGGCGGTCGAGGCTGGCCAGCGTGGCCAGCACGCCGGGGCTGGGCTGCGGGCGCTGGGCCGTGGCGCGCACCTGGTAGGTGGTCACGCCGCGCTCAGTCTTGGGCGTCTCCTCCAGCTTGAGCGTGTGGGTGGTGTAGGGCAGCGCCCGCCAGCCCGCGCCGGGCAGCAGCTGCAAGTCGGCCGAGACCAGGCCGGGGCTCGCCAGCACGGGGTCGGCGGCCAGGTCGGCCTGGGGCAGGTAGTAGGCGGCCACGTAGCCAGCCAGGCCCGGGTTGGGAGCCTGGCTCAGCGCGGGTAAATCAGGGGAGGTAGCCAATGGACAAAGTGGGCACTTTTAATGGACAATCGCTTTAGAAAATGGACAAACGCTTTAGAGATTTTTTACGCCGCCCGGGCCGCTGACTGCGGGGCCGCAGCGGACGTCTTCAGCAGGCGTTTCTCCAGCTCCTTCAGTGGCAGTTGCCCCGTCAGGCTCACCCGCTTTTTCTTGCTGTTCTTACGGGTCGACCAGTAGCGCTGCCAGGACTTCTGCAAGGTCTCGAACTGGATGTCCTCCTCGCGCAGGCCGTACTTGACCATGAAGCCCTGGATGGCGTGCTTGGCCTGCTTGCCGTCTTCCACGGCCTGCTGCACGAAGCCGTGCAGGTCGCGTAGCAGAAACTTGTTGATGTAGCTGTTAAACAGGTACGCTACCTTCCCGCTGGGCTCCCCAATGCCCCAGGCCTCGTAGCTGCCCAGCTGCACCGGCCAGCGCTCGGGGTAGGCCGCCACCTGCTCGTCGCGCCGGCGCTCGATGGGGTTCTCGATGAGCAGGCGTAGCAGGTACATGCCGAAGGGGTCGGCTTCGGAGAGGAAGTAATGCTCCTCCTCCTGGTTGGCCAGCAGGAAGCGAAAAACATGAGACTCGACGGGCAGGGTGATGTACTCCACAGGAAAAGGGTGAACGCGAACGGGATAATAGTCTAAAGCTACGGGCAAAACCTACGCTATAAAAACTAGCATTACCCCGCGAAATAAATATACCTTTCCAAGAGCAGCCGGCACGACAATTTCTTACCGGCGTTTCGGGACTTAGTCCTTGAGCGACAAAAAAGTAAAGTTGACATGGGGCTGCACTGCCTTGGGCGAAATTGGTCGATATTGCTGCTTTTTCTGAGGCAGCTTTGCTGCCTTTTCGCGCTTTTTCAACCTCTCTTCCTTTTTTCTGTATGGATGCCAAAATGCTTCGCGCCCGCGCCGTGCGCCAGGTGCTAGCCCGCCCGGCTAACCAGCCCCCTACTACCCGGGCCCTGCACCTGCTCATGCAGTACGTGCGCGGGCACCAGAGCCGCGAATTGGTCAATGCGCAGTTGCAGCTCGGCAACCAACTGCACCTGCTGCTCGGCAGCTAGGCGCGCTGGCCTTAGGCGTCGAAGGCAATGAAGCGCTCCAGGTTCAGGCTGGCCCGGTGCACCTCGCCCCAGGCCGCGCCCGCCGCCGGGGCGCTGGGCAGGATGACGAGCAGCGCCGCTATCTCGTCGTAGCGCAGGGTAAAGAGCCGGGGCTTACGCGGCGGTGAGCCGCTGCGGCACGCCTCTTGGCGCTGGCGGGCCAGCAGGCGCGTACCCACCCGCGTGAGCGGCCCGAAGCTGAGCACCATCTTCAAAGTCGGCCGCACGAGAGGCAGCAGCTGCGGGGTCAGCACCCACTCGATGGCGGCGGCCAGCTGCTGGGCCTCGCCCCAGTACAGCGGAATCTTTTGGTCCAGGTGGGGCAGCCTCATGCCTGGGCGGGCACCCACTGCCCATCTTGAAACTGCTCGATGGGCAGGCCGCTGGCCACGTCGTAGAGAATGGCCTTGCTCACGACCTTGGCGCCCCAGCGGTCCACCATTTTCTTGAGGCCCCGGATGCCGTAGGCCCGGGGGTCGTCCACGGTGTAGCGGCCGCTGGAGTCGTACGAGCGGAAGGTTTTCTTGGCTTGGTTGTGAAATAGCACCCAGCACTTGGTGAGGCCGGATTCGGAGGGTTTGGGGGCAGTAACGGACATGACTATTTTGAGAAAAGGATAACTAGGACAGCCGGATGTGTTCGGCTTGCAGGCGGGCGGCCAGGCGCAGCAGCGCGTCGTCGCCGCCCAGGCGGGCCAGCTTGGTGTGGTGGAAGCGGTGCAGCTCCAGCAGGTCTTTTTGGCGGGCGCGGCGGCTGGCCTGCACCCGGCGCTGGCCGGCGTCGAGGCGGCGGCGCTGATGCAGCTCGGTCAGGGCTTCGTCGAGGGCGCGCTCCACGGCACCTTGGCGCTGGCGGGCCTGCTCGGTACGCCACCAGCCCAGGGTGCGGGCAAAGCCCCGGTCGTTGCCGGCGTCGAAGTAGCCGCAGCCGGCCAGCACTTCGGCGTAAGGCGCTGCCGGGTAGCAGCTTGGGTTGCGGGCCAGCCAGGCCCCGGCCAGCTCGATACGGCGCTGCAAGCCCGGGCGCCACTTCTCCCAGTCGGCGGGCTCGCCGGTGCTGAAGGCCCCAAAGACGCCGAACCAAATGGCGTTCTTGGCCTGGCGCTCGGCTTCGGCGTTGAAGACCTTGCCCTTGTAAATCACGGCTTTGGCGTAGCTCCAGAACCATTCCACGAGCCGGCGCTTCTCGGCTTCCCGGGCCCCGGTGCCGCAGGCGGCCGCTTTTTCGAGGAAACGCTCGGCCCGCGCCGCGCCGGCCCCGCCAGCCCCTGATTTCGACGTCTGAGCGCCCGGCTCCGAGCCCGGCTGCGGCCCTGCGCTTCCAGTAAAGGGGATTCCAGTTTTGTCCACCTCGCCGACCTCGCGTGCGGTTACTAACTTTTCCACCTGGCTAATTGCAGATTTCGAGCTTCTAGTAGTTTCTAGAACCTCTATAAGCGGAAGATTTATACCTGACGGGCTTAAAAAAGCGCTTTCCGGCGGGCTCGTTTTTGCGCTTTCTGAGGCCGCTGGGGCGGTTTCCCACACGAAATCGGGGTTAATCCACAGGCAATAGCTGGCGTTGGTGCCCCGGTACTTGCTGCGCGTAATCAGACCCGCCCGCTTGAGCTCCTGGATGTGAGTGCGGATGGTGCGGTCGGTGAGGCCGCGCTTCTGCCCCAGCTCCACGCCGTTGGTGTAGAGCGGCGGCAGCTCGGGCACGCCGGCGTCGGTCATCACCACCTGGCTCCAGAGCGTGGGCGTGCTGGCCAGGCGCTGGGTAGCCTGGCGCACGAGCTGAATTATCAGCTCGCCCGTAATCTTGGCCCCGTTGCTGAGGAGCTTTTTAGCCCGGCGCACCACTTGCTTGGCCACGCCCTTCACCACGCGCAGGTGGGTCGTGGGCGCGGCGCCGGGCGCGACGGTTTCGGCCAGTAGGTGCCAGGCCAGCTTGGCGCTGGCGAGCGTGCGAATAGCGGGTAACATAGGGCAGGAAAGGGATGGAGAGTAGGTAATAGGGCAAAAAGGTGGGGCCAGCCCGGTGCGGCGGCGGGTGTTCCGCCGCGCCCGGCTGGGCTCCCGAGTCGTGCGGTTGCAGACCCTGCGCTCCCCTGGCCCGCGTTGAGCGGGCATCCACGGCGCCTGTGCCGACCGGGAAGAGGCAGGCGCCGCGTGTCTTCGTTAGACGAAAGGGGAGGAAATTATTTTTTGGCCAAGGGCACTTTGAGCGCCAGCGTGACGTAGGCCGCGCAGTCCAGGCCCGGGCCCTGCGCCGCGACCACCAGCGCCAGCCGCCGCTCGGCCTCGGGCCGCTTCTGGCCCAGCACCAACAGAGCCTCCAGCGCCTCGGCTACCGCTTGTGGGGGCGCAGCTGGGGCCACGGCGGCGGGCGGGGCCTTGGGCGCAGCCCGAGCTCGGGCGGGCGGGGCCGGCGGGGCCTTGGTCCTGGCCCGGGTGGTGCGCACTTTCTCTACCACCTTCAGGTAGAGCACGTACTTGTCTGGCACCGGCTCGCGGGTATTCTTCTTCTTTTGCTGGGAGAAGGCGATGCTCAGCCGGGTTTTGGTATTCTCGAAGCGCAGCAGGCCCTTGAGGTTACTGAGCTGCGAATCAAGGTGCTGAAGCGAGCCGGTGAGGCGAATGCTGTCGCCTTCGTAGCTGCTGCCGGTGGCATCGGCCGGGCTCGCTTCCATCGCGATGGGGCGGCCGGTGGGCAAGGCCCGCCAGCGCTCGAGCACGTCCGCTTTGGGCAGGGTGCCGGCCGCCGTGAGCGGTAGCGCGGGGGTTTTCGACTTAGCCACCGTTCGCCCCCCCTTCCTGCTGGAAAAGCTTACCCGCCTCCCAGCCTAGGTGAAACAAGTCCTCTTCCTGCACGCGCTCGCCCTTGGCCACGGTCAGGTAGACGAAGTAGTCGCGCTCGTTGCGATGCACTACCCGTAGCTGCAACGCCTCCTCGTGCTGCCGTCCCGCCTGCGTGTTGTGGGCCGCAATGGCCCGCTCCACCACGGCGGCCTGGGCGAAGCTGAGTGCCCACTGCTGCTCGGCCAGCGGGGCCGCCTGCGGCGTGCAGGCGCTGCACAGATTGGGGGCCACCCAGTGGCAAGGCACGCCGGTGGCTTCGATGCACGGCCGGCAGTCCGTTTCGGTGCAGCCGCAGACCCGGCACTGGCGCACGCGCAACACCGAGACGAGTACATTCTTAGCTAGCAGTGCTTCCTGCCCCTGGGCCGAGAGCGTGCCCGTCAGCTCCAGAATCGTAATCACGTGCTCGATGACCCCGCCCTGCTCGTCGGGGTCCGTGTAAGGATGCAGGGTAAAAAGGCATTTGCGTGAGCCGGGCAGCGGCGGCCCTAGCTCCGCTTGCAAGGCGGCCCGCTGCGCCTCGAACTGCTCCTCTATCACCTCGGCCAGGGGCGGCAGCAACTGCTGCCAGGCCTGGGAGTAGGCAGTCAGAAACTCGCGTACTTCCTCCAGGCTCCGCAGGGGCTGCTGCTTGCCGATAAGCTCCATCCGGCCGGTGCCGGTGGCAATCTCATCGATACGCACACCATAAAGCTTAGCCACGGCTCACCTCCCCTTCCAGCTGGCCCGTGGCCACGGCGTCGGCATCGGCCAGCAGCGCCGCCAGTTGCTGGCTGAACTCCTGCTCGCTGCTAGCCACGCGCCGCGCGTCTTGCGGCCGCACATCGCGGGCGTACAGCAGCTGCCAGGAGCGGCCGTGCTCATCCTGCGACGCGTTCAGGCGCAGGTGGTTCGGCGCGTAGGCGCCCGCATTGCGGTAGAGCCAGATGTTGGTGGTGTGGCCCCGGCGTAGGTAGTGGGCCGGCGCAGCCAACAGGGCGAATTGGTGCAGGACCTCGCGCACGGTGCGGTAGGCGTCCAAGAACTGCGCCTCCGTGATGGGCGCCCACTCGCCGGGCTCGAACAGGTTTTGCTCCCGCTCACGGCGCACTTGCAGCTGCGAGTCACCTGCAAGGCAGAAATACCCCGGCGCGTTCTGCCGGCACCAGTAGCCCAGGCGGGCCGAGTACAGAAACTTGGGGTACTCGGCCGGCGCCGGCTGCGCCAGCAGTAGCCAAGCGGCCTTGGCCTCGTGCAGGCGCAGGGCAAACCAATAGGCCGTGGCGGGCCGGTCGAACCAGAGCGAGAACTCGACCTCGGGCTCGCCATTAGTCAGGCACGGCTCCTCAGCGAGAATCTCCACGCCGTAGGGGCCGGTGTACTTGCTCGGGTCTTCGTCGTCTTGGTAGTTGAGGTTGTGGACCAACACCCGCAATAGCTCGGCGTGGTGGGCCGGGATGCCCAGCTCCAGGTGGATTTTCTTGGCCTCAGACATGGCTCGGGCCTCCTTCCAACGTTTGAATAGCCGTTTGCAGCCCGCGCAGGCGCACCTCCAGGCTGTCGCGGTCGGCGCGCAGGCCCTGCTCCTCGCCGGCGGCCAGCAGCACCTCCCCTTTCTCGAACAGGTCCAGCAGCTGGCCCGCGTTGGCAAGCAGTTGGTACACCTCGTTGCGCTCGTCGCGCAGGCGCAGCAGGTGCTTGCGCGCCGGGTTGGGGGCGGGCCTAGCCGAGAGGGGCTGCACGAGCAGCGCGTGGCCGGCGCGGCGCACGTTTTGGAAAGCGCAGGCGAGCTGCGTCGTTTCGGGGGCCGAGGAATAAACGGTGACTGGACTCATGGCTAAACAAGAAAAAGGGGACGGTCGTGGGCGGTGAACTGATTGACGGGGCAGCGCAAGGGCCGCTGGCTAGCCTTGCCGGGCGGGCGGCCCCGGCGGGCACCGGGGGCCGGGGGCACCTCAGCGGGCGCACCTCCGGCTACGGGGCCGGCTGGCGCGGCCCCGGCAAGCAGTTCACTGGGCATAGCAGAAGGAAAAAAGCAGGTGAGCACCCGGCTAGGAAGCCACCCGCATCGGCGCGGGTACCGTAGTGGGCGACTTGGGCACGGGAGCCGGGGCCAGCTCGGCCGGGGGCAGCAGCAGCGGCGCGGGCAGGCTGGCCAGGTCAAAGTCTTCGCCGCGCTCGTAGGCCAGCAGCGCGGGCCAGGGCACGCGGGGCTCGCTCGTGAAGCGAAATACCTGGAGCTTCACCACCCGGCCCTCCACCCGCTTGCCCTTGTTGACCCAGGCGCTCACGGTTTCTACCGTCACGTCGAGCACCTGGGCCAGCTTCTTGTAGCTGTAGAGCACCACCTCGGCCTGGGCCGGGGCCGGCGCGGGCACGAGCTGCCCGAGCTGGGCGATGATGTAGCGAAAGCGCTCGTCGATGAAGCCGGCGGTGGCAAAGTCTTGGGCAGTCATGGCAAAACGGGGTTAGGCAGCTTTTTGGAGGCGAAACTCGCGGCGGTGGTCGGGCAGGGTGATTTCCTGGATGCCGGCCGGCAGCTCGGCCACCAGCAGCACCTCGCGGTCTAGGTGGCCTTCTTCCACGGCCGTGCGCAGGTGCGGGGGCATGGGGCCGGCCACGTACACCGTCCAGTTGTTTTCGGTGGTGTAGCAGTAGCCCAAAATGGGCTGCGGCTGGGCCACGAGCGCATCGCCGGGCTGGAAGGCGGCTACCCGCACCCGCTTGCCGGTGCGCGCATCCTGGAGGGAAAGCTTGGGGAAGGACATCGGGAAAAGCAGGGCGTAGGTGTGAGGGATAGAAAAGAGCGGAAGGCGTAGGCGGCTAGCAGATTAAGCAACTTCGGCGTGGCTGTGGGCCACGGTGAGCGCGCCGCTGTAGCGACGGCGGCGGCGCGTTTCGCCGGCCAGCACCAGCGGGGCTTCTTCCCGAAAGCGGGGGTGCTGGGCCACCACTTCGTGCAGGCGGCGCGCCAACTCGGGCAGGGGCGCCAGCATCAGCAGCGGCTCGGTGAGCACCACGTGCACCAATTCGTGCATGTCGCGGATGCAGGGCTTGGCGGGCGGCGGGTCGGGGGTAGTGTTCAGGCGCATGAAAGAGAAGGTATTAGGGTGAAAGAGAGACTTAGCGAGCGGGGGCCTCCCCTACTGCGGGCAGGCGCTGGGTGGCGCGGCCGTAGCCGGCGCGCACCTCCACGTAGCAGCATTCGGGGCGCGTATCCCAGCAGACCCACATGGTTGTTTTCCAGGGGAAGCCCCCGACGCCGACCGACTCGGCTACCTGGCGCAGCAGCCCTTCGGGGCCGTAGTCCACGCTTAGTACCACGGACGCGGCCGCACTGGCAGCGGCGCGGGCGCGGATATCCTCCAACTCGGCGGCGGTGAAATCGGGCATGTTGCCTTGCAGGTGCGAGAGGTCACGCGGGGCCGGCTCGGGGTTGCCCAGCAGCCGGGTCAGCAGGGCCTCGGTAAGTAGCTGCTCGAAGTGGTCGAACTTGTCGGCGCTGGGCTGCGGGCTGCGCAGGGCGGCTAGGCTCGCCATCACCTGGGCCGTTTCGCCGGCCCGGCTACGGTCGCCGTTGTCGAACTTGCTCAGGTAGCCGGGGCCAGCTATAGTGTTGCGCCACCAGGCGGCGGCTTGCTGGGCTAGCCCTTGCAGCAGGGCTTGGCGCTCAAGCGTAATGGGGTCAGCAGTGGGGTTTTCGGGCATGGGAATGCTGAAAAAAGGGTTACGGGGCAGTATGGGTCAGCGTGGTCAGGGTGCGGGCATTAGCATAGCGCACGTTGCCCAGCAGCAGTAGGCGCACGTCGCGCAGGCGGCGCGCACGCTGGGCCGTGAAAAGCTGCATGGACAAACCCAGCCAGGACACCCGCAACTGGCAGGTAGCCTCGGGCACGGGGCCGGCCGCCCAGGTATAGGTGAAGTCGTAGCACTCCCCCACCGGCCCCAGCCAGTGCGCGGCTACCGTCGCCAAGGTGTCGTGGTGCTGCTGGGTAGCGGTGAAGCCCTGGGTGCGTAGCCACTCGGCTAGCGGGGCGGCGAGGTTGCGCGGGGCCTTGAGGGCCGGCGCGTAGGGGGCGCGGTCTTCCATTAGTGAAACAGGGGTTGAGCGATGGGCAATGGCTGCGGCACGGGCAGCGGCAGCACTTCGACCGGAATAGCGTAGTCGGGTAGGCCAATGCGCACCAAATCCAGCAGCAGCACGAGGTCGATTTTGCGGCCCTGGCGCACGGCCGTGAGCGTGGCCGTCGAGGCTTCGTGGTCGGTGCGTACTAGCGCGTCAACGGCCGAGGTATGCAGGTCTTCGCACACCAGCGACAGGAGATGGTAGTACTTCTGCTTGTTCGTGCTGAGCGGGGGTTGCATCACGTGTTTTACACGATTCACCCGCCACCTGCTTTATTGCAAGTGCGTTGTCGTGCTGTGACAAACATACGCGCTTTAAGAGTACACGTGTCGCATTAAATGCGACACAATACGCTTTATTATCCCAAGTATCGGATAATCAGCGATATAATTTTCATGTCTTCCCCACAAAATCAAAAGGGCCGAAGCCCTAAGACTGAGCTTGATGAAAAATTTCTGTCTATAGCTAGACAGATTATGAAATCACATGGCATCAACTCAGACCGAGCTATTAGCCTTGCACTTGGCCGAAAACCAGATTTCATCAATCGGGTCAGTAACGGAGTACAATCTGCTACTCCAGAGGCATGGGATATCCTATTCAGCAAGTATCCAGAAGCTAGAAATATCACGACAACCAACGTGATGGCCCAGGGTAGTGGCCAAGTGGTTGGCACAGTACACGGCGACAACCACTACTCCCCCACTACCCTACAGGATTGCCAACAGGAGCTAGTTCAAGCACAACAAAGCCTAGCTGCTGCCCAAAAAGAAAACGCGCTCCTCACTAACCAACTGGCTGATAAGGAGCGCACAATACAGATACTGCTTAACCAATTGCCTAAGCCCTGAAAAATCAACAGCCTGCTACGCGGCAGGTATGACAGACCGGTCTCGCTAGCCTTTTCTCCCACCCTATCTCAGTACTTACAGTGAAGCTTACTTCTTTTCGTGTCACGAACTACCGGTCAATCATTGATAGCAAGGAATGTTACATATCTGAAAAGGATAGCATTACTATTCTAGCAGGGCAAAATGAGTCTGGAAAGAGCTCCATACTTGAAGCATTGAAGAATTACCAAGACGGCACTACTTGTTTAGATGCTTACCGAGATGAGGAAGATTTAACGTTAATGCCAAGAGTATCTTGTACTTATAGTATTCAAGAAAGCTATAAATTACACGACAAGATGATAGGTTTAAATTGGAATCAGATTGAGATTAATGACCTACTACGCGTAGAAGAAATTGGAGATTATATAAAAAATCTTAGAAATATTAGGATTAGCAGAAGCATAGGACATAATAAGACTACTTACCTTGCCTACGCCGACTTTCATGACCAAGGATTCATAAATGCTTATAATGCAGCCAAGCAAATAGAAGCCTTTAAAACTATAAGTGAGGCAAGACTAAGAAATTGGCTAGGAGGAGCTATACTGTTTATGGCTCCAAAAATTATTTTATTTGATGATTTATTCGATATATTACCTGATATCTTTTATTTAGACGAACTCACTGATGGCTCTACCGCTAAAGGATTACAAGCTGTTCGTAATGTAGAATCAATCCTAGAAGTTGATTTCTCGGATTTAAAAGACTTTTCGGATAATAAGGTAACTAAAAAGCAGCGAGAATTTGAAGCTACTCTAACAGCAGATTTTAACGAGCGGTGGAAGCAGAGAATAGGGGACGAAAAAGGAGCTACAATATCTGTCACCTACCACCAAGGTGGCAAAGATGGCCGTGCCTATCTACGATTTTTCATTCAGACTAAGGCAGGAGAACTCTTACCACCTCAGAAAAGAAGTTTAGGGTTTAAGTGGTTTCTATCATTCTACTTGCATTTAACAGCAGAAGACAAGAACACCTCTAACCTAATTCTATTATTTGATGAACCAGGCTCTCACTTACATTCAAAGGCTCAGTACGATATGATAAGAGTTTTTGAAGAACTGTCACATAAAAATCAGATTATATACGCCACCCACTCACCCTATCTAATTGATGCTGAGAAGCTTAATAGAGTAAGACTAGTATTCAATAAACAAAGCACAGGTACCACAGTAGAAAAAATCACTACGAAGCTTTCTGAAAATCAAAAAGATGCGATAAAGCCAGTGATTGATGCTATGGGCATGAGTGTAGCCCATAGCTTTTCCGCAGCTAAAGACAAGAATGTTATTGTAGAGGGGTTGTCAGACTACTATTACCTATCTGCTGCTAAAAAGCTAATAGGAAATAAGGGTGATTTTTATTTTATGCCAGCAATGGGGGCATCTAATGCCCACTTGCTTATGGAATTGTGCATAGGCTGGGGATTAAGATGGCTGATGATATTTGATGAGAAAGGCTCGTCAAAAGAGGTTAAAAAAATAAAAATTCAGTTCTTTTCCAATGATAAATCTGTTGATTTAAAAATCCATACGCTCAAAGGATGTGATGGCATAGAGGACATTTTCACTGAAGATGATATTAAACTAGCCGCTCCTGACTTTACTAGAACTACTGAGTATCTAAGCAAAGACCTAAAAGCCTATGGGGGCAAAGAGCTTATAGGGCGTTTTTTCTTAGATAAAGTAGAAGCAAACGAAATAACTCTTTCGCATCTTAGCAAGAAGGCTCAGAACCATCTTAAAGATATTTTTACCTTTATTGAGGAAGGGTTTAAGTAAATGGATTTATTACAGTTAAACCCCATCTACCGGCACATTTATCTTTTGACCTACTGAATTAATGAGCCGCGCCACTACTCTAGAAATGCCTCAAGCCGGTGCTGGAGGCCACCATACTCTTCCTACAGCGGAGGGTTCTGTTGTAATTGTCGGCGCAAACGGTTCTGGAAAGACCCGTCTAGGTGCGTGGTTTGAATTTAGAAGCAGCCAAAGAGATTTAATCCGCAGAATCAGTGCTCAGAAGTCCTTAGCATTTCCAGAAAGTGTCAGTCCAGTCGCGTTGCAAGATGCCGCTTATGCTCTTGATTTAGGAATTGACGCTGCTGAGTTCAGTAGGAACAAACAGGAGTATTTAAGACTTGCTCCTGACTATAGAAAAAGACATAAGTACGGTGAAAATCCAGAAACTGGCTTTGTAACTGATTTTCTACAACTACTTGTTTACCTAGTATCAGAGCAGTCTGAGGTTAGTCTTCAATACACATTGGATTCTAAGAATCGCACTATCTACGTAGCACCACCTGATACTGATATTGACCGAATAAAGCTGATTTGGGAACAAGTATTACCTCATCGTAACTTGATATTAAAGTCAGGTACAATACAAGCGAAGTTAGCTGGCACAGACACTACACCCTACCCAGCGAGTGCGATGAGCGACGGCGAGCGGGTAACCTTCTATCTTATTGGTCAATGCTTGGCGGCTCCTGCTAATGCCATCCTAGTTATTGATGAACCCGAGATTCACCTGCACCGCGTTGTTCAGGCGCGTCTTTGGGATGCTATTGAGCAGGCTCGCCCTGATTGCCTGTTTGTGTACCTAACGCACGACCTTGACTTCGCGGCCACCCGCACCGAGGCAAAGAAGCTGTGGATTAAGAGCTACGATGGTCAAAGCTGGGATTGGGAAGAGGTATCTACTAATGCCGGGGATATGCCAGAGGCACTTCTACTAGCAGTACTGGGCAGCCGCAGGTCTATCCTCTTTGTTGAAGGACAACGGGGTAGCCTTGACCGCCTGTTCTTCTCCCGTATCTATCCTGACTGGACTATTATACCCCGCGAAGGCTGCGACCAAGTCATTGAAACTACCAAATCCTTCCGGGCGCTCAGAGACTTGCACGGCTTGGAGTGCTGCGGCATTGTAGACCGTGACTACCGAACGCCTGAGCAGCAGGCCATGCTAGCGGCAAAGGGCGTGTATGTACTAGAAATGCAGGAAATGGAAAACCTGCTGCTCATCGAGCCCGTGCTAGAGATAGTAGCTACCATAGCTCATGCTAACAGCATGACCGAAGACGTACCGGCTGAAATCGTGCGTAAGGCTAAACAGCGCATCTTTGCCATCCTCCATTCGCAGTTGGGCTTACTGGCCTCCCGCAAAACAGCCTGGGAGCTAGAAACAAAGCTGCACAAAATAGATACCACGGCCAGAAGCGTCGCGCAGCTCGAACAAGTACGCGATGCGGCCGCTCAGTTCGATGTAGCGAGCACCTACGCAGCTTTCGAGCAGCAGCTAACCGACATTCATGCCCGGCAGGATTACGCGGCCCTACTTCGCATTTATAACAACAAAGGGTTAGGCGCGGAAATCAGCCGTTACTTCGGCACCGATAGCTACCCCAATCTAGTCAAGCGCCTCATTAGCAATGGGCAAGGTGAGGCTATTATTGCGGCTATGCGGGCAGCCGCGCCGCAGTTGCCGGCTGTCACGCCAGTTACTGCTTAGTCATCCTGAATAAAATCATTAATTTATTCCCCAACGGGTAAAACATTAATAATAAAATGGAGCCTATTGGAATATTCTTTGGCCCGGAAGAAATTGAAGAAATTAGCAAAACGATTGATTTAGATAGCCTTACAGCCAAAGAACTTGTACAGAAAAATAAAATCTCTTTAGCAAAAAAACTTGTTCTATACAATTGGATAGGAAAAGACACACTGCCAGATGAGCTATTTGAGTTAACTCATCTAGAAGAATTACAAATATTGAGTTACGATTTGAAATCTGTGCCAAAAGGCATATTCAATCTAACGGCGCTCAAAAGCTTAACCATTAGAAACTCTTTCATAAGAAAATTTCCTCTTGAATTAGCAAGCATACCCACCTTAAAACATTTCACACTAAGCTCTATTCTTCTCTCAAATATTCCAAAGGGATTAGAGAAATGGTCTAGCTTATTATCATTAGATTTGGATGGTTGCGTGCGTTTAAAGAACATACGCAGCTTACCTCCTAATTTGTTTTACTTAGGTATATCAGTGACAGAATTAGAGGAAATACCAAATCTTATTTTTTCACTCAAAAATTTAACACACCTATCAGCTGAAAGTCTAAGAATTACCTCATTACCTATCGACTTATTTAAATTAACTTCACTTAACTCACTTTACTTATCTGGCAATCAGCTAACTGAACTGCCAAATGAATTCGCAAACTTACAAAATCTTACAACCATAAGATTAGACAGAAATAACTTTAATCATTTCCCTGAAGTCATTTCTTTTATTAAAAATTTAAAAATTCTTAGCTTCGACCTAAATGAGCTAACTACCCTACCTAGTTCAATTACCAATCTTACAAAATTGTCAGATTTAGATTTATCGAATAATAAATTCACTGAAATACCAGAAGAAGTTTTTAAATTACCTAAATTAAAAAGGTTAGATTTAAGTAATTCGGAATCACAAGGGATTGAGAATAAACTAAATAAAATAGCTTATTTACCTTCGAAAATCCTTGAACTCACGAAACTTAAAAAATTTACTCTTGATTATAAGTATGTAACAAACGTTCCTGGAGAAATTGTTGAAAAAGGCCTAAAAGCAATACGCAGCTATTTTCAGCAACTCGAGACTCAGGAGCAAGATTATTTATTTGAGGCTAAGCTTCTTATCTTGGGTGAACCTGGAGCGGGTAAGACAACTCTAACTCGTAAACTAGAAAATGATGATTGCCCACTCCCTGAGCAAGATGAAACAACACGAGGAATTGATGTTCGCCAGCACTATTTCCCAGTTAACAGCGCCACTTTTCCTAAAGCTATACAGCCTGGGCAAAAAAAAGATTTTCGTTTAAATATCTGGGATTTTGGTGGGCAGGAAATATATAAAGCGACCCACCGTTTTTTTCTTTCTGACCGTGCCGTTTATTTGTTAGTGGCGAATGGACGCAATGAGGATACAGATTTCACCTACTGGCTGCACATGGTTGAGATATTCGGTGGAAAAAGTCCTCTACTGATTATTATAAACGAGATAAGCAATCGTAGCTATCCTATTGATGCCACGGGTTTACGTGGGCATTTTGATGGATTAGGTGACGTTCTATATGTAGACCTAAACGATGCAAACAAGCGACGTCTTCTTGACATCCGGACGCTCGTAGAGTTACTAGCTGTAAAGCTGCCCCATATCGGTAATGCAGTACCAGCGAAGTGGACTGCCGTCCGGCAGGCTATCGAGGCTAACCCTGCTAACGTGATGACCTTGCAAGAGTACCTAGGTCTGTGCAAGATTAATGGCATCACGAAGCACGCAGATGCGTTGGTACTAAGCCAGTACTTCCACGATATTGGCGTTTTCTTGCACTTCCAAGACGATGAACTACTTCGCAAGCAGCTCTTCCTTAAACCTACCTGGGCTACCAACGCAGTATACAAAGTGCTTGACCACCCCCTACTTATCGAGCAGAACGGCCGTTTTAGTAAGCAGGACGTAGATGAAATTTGGCAAGACGACGAATTCTTAGAATTTAAGGATGACTTGTTGAAGCTTATGCAACGCTTCTTCATCACCTATAGAGTCATCGACTCTAATGACTACATCGTACCGGAGAAGCTACCGGCCAATACGCCAGATTATGCCTGGGAGAGTGAAGAGAACCTAGTACTCATGTACCGGTATGAGTACTTTATGCCCAAAGGGCTGCTCACGCAGTTCATGGTTAAGAAGCACCAGTACATTACTAACCAAAACCTAGTGTGGCGACGCGGCGCGCTGCTTTACCGCCAAGACACAGTTGCGGAAGTCACGGAGCCCTACGACTCCCGAACCATTCGGGTGCGTATCCAAGGCGCAAATAAGCGTGATTTCATGACTATAATCACGGAAGAGTTGGATGCCATTAATAAGCAGTATTCCAGCTTACTAGTTGAAAAACTCATCCCTTGCAATTGCCGTGAATGCTTAACTAGCAAACAGCCTACCTACTACGAGTTTACCGACCTTCAAACCAGGATTAGACGAATTAAAGAAACCATTGAATGCAAGAAAAGCTACCTGGATGTGAATGTCAGAGAGCTGCTTGACGAAGTGTTCAATCCTATGTTTAAAGCGAAAAGTAAGCTTTCTGAACGAGCCATTATGATACAAGCAGAAAACCCAGAGAATATGAGTGTAAGCAAACCTGGCAAAATCTTCATCAGCTATGCACACACAGACACGAAGTACCTTAACCGGCTGCTAACTCATTTTAATGTTCTTGAGCGTGAAGGCATTAAGGTAGACCCGTGGTCTGACAAAAAGCTTGTTGCGGGCACAAGATGGCGCGACGAGATTGAACGGGCCATGCAGGGTTGCCAAGTAGCCATTCTGCTAGTAAGTACTGATTTCCTTGCCTCTAAATTCATCAGAGAGGAAGAGCTACCGAAGATATTAGAGGCAGCTAATGCGCGAGGCGTTACGGTGCTTTCAGTCATTGTGTCGCCATGCCGCTTCACTCAGACCAAGTTCTTAAAAGATTACCAAGCAGTGAATGACCCCAACACTCCTTTGTCTGCCCTTACTCCAGCCAAGCGTGAAAAGGTGTATATGGACGTGCTCGACCGTGTGACAGCGCTCCTACCAGCTACTGAAGACCGTTCCCTTTAGCAAGCACCAATTGCAACTAGCTTCCTAAATGGAAGTCTGGGTCAACTCACCGAAACGCCACTGTCAATGCCGACAGTGGCGTTTTACTTTGTGAATACTCCCTTTTGCTTCCAACTTCCTACCTTGCCCGCCTATGGAAGTCACCCGCACGCTCCGCGTTGACCAACTCTCCAAGTCCGGCCTGGCCCAGATTCACCTTACCTTCTGCTGGGCCAACCTGCGCCTGCGCATGGGCTCCAAGCAGCGCTGCGCCCCCAAGGACTGGGACGCCCGCCGCGGCCGCGTCAAGAAGGGCTACACCTACGCCGAGGCCATCAACCAGGTGCTCGACGACTACACCGACGCCGCCACCGCCGCCTTCACTGAGGCCACCCGCGACAGCCAAACCCTCGATGCCGACCAGATGCGCCAGCAAATCGGCCAGCGCTACGCCGCCCTCGTGGCCCAGCGCACCGGCGTGCCCACCCTGCCGCCCCCGCCCGAGGCCGCCCCGCTGGGCTTCCTGGCCCACTTCGACCGCTGGATTGCCCAGGAGCGCGCCAAGGTCTCGGTGCGCACCGGCCGCCCCCTGAGCAAGGCCACCCTCTGGACCCACGGCGCCGTGCGCGACGAGCTGGCCGCCTTCGCCAAGGCCCGCAAGCAGCCCCTCTCCTTCGAGGGCCTCAACCAAAGCTTCTACGACGGGCTGCGCGACTACATGCTCGGCCCCGCCGGCCGCAGCCCGCGCACCTTCAACACCTACGTCAAGCGCCTGCGCTCCTTCCTCTTCTGGGCCGAGGGCCAGGACCTGCCCGTGCCACCCAAGTTTCGCAAGGTGCTCAAGCTGGCCCAGAGCTACGTGGGCAAGGAGGCCCTCACCCAGGCCGAGCTGCTGCGCGTGGCCGCTCTCGACTTCGCCGACCCCGCCGTGCAGCACTACCTGGCACAGGCTTTCCCCGAGCCGCCCCCGCGCGCCGGGCGCGGCGGCCGCGGCGAGCTCAGCTCCGCCGACCACGTGCAGCGCTGCCAGTGGACCCGCGACGTGTTCCTGCTCTGCGCCTACACCAGCCTGCGCCACGGCGACGCCCAGGAGCTGGGCTGGCAGCACGTCTTTACCGAGCAAGAGTTAATCAAAAAACAACTCAATAAGACCACCGTGGTGGGCCTCATCCCCTACCTCGACGACGTGTTCCGGCCCGTGGCCCTGCTCGAAAGCTACCGGCCCCTAGGCCTGGCCACCTGCCTGCCCTTCGTGCGCGACCCCTGGCGCTACCTGCCCCACATCACGCACCTGGCCCGCATCACCCGCCTCAAGCTGGGCATGCATGTGGGCCGCAAGACCTACGCCACCCTCAAGGTTTACCAGGGCGTGCCTAAGTCGCTCGTCATGCTGGCCACCGGCCACCAAACCGAGGCCCAGTTCAACGTGTACCTGGGCATTGACGAGCAGGAGCTGCTGGCCTCCCACCGCCTCACCGCCCGCCGCCTGCCCAAGCCGCCCGGCTAGCGCTGCCCCTACTTTTTTAGAGGCCGGGCGGCTAACCTCCCCTCCGCAATCTGCCCCTAAAATCTAGCCCCAAAAAGTAGGGGCAGATTTTAGGGGCAGATTGCCCTTTATGCTGGCCGGGGCTGGCCGGACCTGTCGAAGCGAAAGTGCCCTAGCGCTATCAGGAAGGCCGATAAGCCCATTCAGAAAAGTATGGGCACAAAAAAAGGCCGCGCCACCCGGCACGACCCTTTCCAAACCCGGACGCAGCGAGAATTCCCACCCAGCGCTGGTCCGTGGCTCCAACCCAAGGGCTAGTGCCGGAACAAAAGTTCGCGGTACTTCACCAGGGGCCAGTCCTCATCAGCCACAAGCAATTCGAGCTTATCGGCTGCACGGCGGATTGCCGCGAATTTTTCCTTTACTTCGTCGCAGTACGCAATAGCACGCTCACGGGCATCTTCAATCTTATTGGCCACTTTGCGGGCGTCGACCATCGCATCAACCGTCTTTTTGATGGTCGAAACGTAGCCGGAGATGGCCTTAATCATCTCTACCGTCACTTGGCTATTCTCGTCGTCGAGGCCGAGGTCACGTAAGCCGCGCACGTTTTGCACGAGCTTATTCTGGTATGCTAATGCTGTGGGAATTACGTGGTTAACAGCCAAGTCACCAAGTACGCGGCTCTCAATCTGGATTTTCTTGGTGTAGTCTTCGAGTAGAATTTCGTGACGGGCGTGTAGTTCCGTGTGCGAAAGGATACCATGGCGAGCAAACAACTCGGCGGCATCTTCGCGTACCATAGCGTCGAGGGCCAGCGGAGTTGTCGGGATATTAGCCAGGCCGCGGCGGGCCGCCTCTTCCTTCCACTCATCCGAGTAACCATTGCCTTCAAAGCGGATAGCTTTCGAGCTAATTACGTAGCTGCGCAGCACGTCAACGATGGCTACTTCTTTTTTCTTGCCTTGCGAAATCAGTTCATCCACTTCATTCTTGAAGTCGATGAGCTGGTCGGCTACGATGGCATTTAGCGCCGTCATAGCCGAAGAGCAGTTGGCCGAAGAACCTACGGCGCGCAGTTCAAATTTGTTACCGGTGAAGGCAAACGGCGAGGTGCGGTTACGGTCAGTATTGTCAAGCAGGATGGCCGGAATCTTATCAATACCCAGCTTCAGGTAAATGTTATCGCCTTTGTCTAGCGGCAGTTTGGCCGTGCGCTCCAGTTCATCGAGTACGCCGTCGAGCATCGAGCCAAGGAACACCGACATGATGGCCGGCGGGGCTTCGTTGGCGCCGAGGCGGTGGTCATTGCTAGCCGAGGCGATGCTGGCGCGCAGCAAATCACCGTAGCGGTGTACGGCCTTCACGGTCGTAATAAAGAAGGCCAGGAACTGGAGGTTTTCCTTGGGCCGACGGCCGGGTGCGAGCAGGTTAACACCGGTATCGGTGCTCATTGCCCAGTTATTGTGCTTGCCCGAGCCGTTGACGCCGGCGTAAGGCTTCTCGTGCAGCAGCACTTTGAAATTATGCTTGAGGGCCACGCGGTCCATCACATCCATCAAAAGCTGGTTGTGGTCGATGGCGAGGTTAGCATCCTCAAAGGTCGGGGCGCACTCAAATTGGTTGGGGGCTACCTCGTTGTGGCGGGTACGCAGCGGAATACCGAGCGAGTTAGCCTCTTCTTCGAAGTCGAACATGAAGGCGTGCACACGGGGCGGAATCGAGCCGAAGTAGTGGTCTTCGAGCTGCTGGCCCTTAGCCGGAGCGTGGCCGAAGAGCGTGCGGCCGGTCATCACAAGGTCAGGACGGGCGTCGAAAAGCGCCTTGTCAACCAGGAAGTACTCTTGCTCAATACCGAGCGTGGTATTCACGCGCTGCACGTCTTTATCAAAGTACTGGCAGACATCCACGGCGGCTTTCTCAAGCACAGCTAACGACTTGAGCAGCGGAGCTTTATAGTCAAGCGCCTCGCCGGTGTAGGCCACAAAAATCGTGGGGATGCACAGCGTTTTGGCGCCTACAGTTTCGATGATGAAGGCGGGCGAGGTGGGGTCCCAGGCGGTGTAGCCGCGGGCCTCAAAGGTATTGCGGATGCCGCCGTTAGGAAATGACGAAGCATCGGGCTCCTGCTGCACCAGAGCCGAGCCTTTGAAGTTCTCAATCGGCCGGCCATCGGAGTTGAGGTCGAAAAACGAGTCGTGCTTCTCGGCAGTGGCACCGGTGAGGGGCTGAAACCAGTGCGTGTAGTGGCTGGCTCCCTTGGCCATAGCCCAGGTTTTCATGGCCGAGGCCACCGCATCGGCCACATTACGCTCTACCGGTGTGCCGTGCTTGATGGCGGCTTGCAGCTTCTTGAAATACTCGCCGGGCATGTTGGCCCGCATCGCCTCCAGGTTAAACACATTTTGCCCGTATGAATCGGAGCGGCGGCTAGCCAAGGGCTTTACCGTCAGCGCCTGACGGTGGTCAACGAGTTCGAGAGCTTTAAAGCGAAGAATGGCCATACCGGCAAGCAGAAAATGAGAGGAGGGAGAAACTCCGGCAAAGGTAGGCAGAAAACGGGTTTTACTGAAAACCACTACTGAAAATAAGGCCTTTTTTAGAATTTTCTCTCTATTCTGAACCCAGCCACCCTCTGCTAGACGCTTTTTTATTCAATAACTACTTAAAAAACGAGACAGCTACTTCCCAGCTCTGTACTAGACAAGTTTCTTTACCGATGCCTTTTCCTGTGCTTACTTCCTACGGCTACTCTCCATCGAAGATAGCTAAAACCGTTAGAATTGCCCTGAAATGGCCTTCATACTTAATCCCTATTCCTAAACTATTTATTTTATTTTGATAATAAAATTTCTCAAACCGAACAGTTTTCACTTGCGAATTTGCTACACACCACTACTTTTGCCATTAGCCTTCGCAAGAGAATTGCCCTCCTTTTTTAGGGTCAACTTCTCTGTTAATGAGTAAAAATCCCCTATCCCACCCTCAAGCTCATAGCCATTATTGGTAAAACTTGTAGGTTTTCCTATAGGACGGGCTTCACCCGACAGTTACCTCACTGCCGCCTTCATCTTGTTTTTTCTTCTAAAAACCTGTTTCCCTACCTAGCCATCACCTCCTTGAAAACCCATGAGAAAAACAATACTGTCTACCCTTTTAGCCTTGGGGACCGGGCCGGCAATGGCCCAAACCGATTCGACTGACACCGGTAAGCTGAGCATTTCGGGGTACATTGACTCTTATTACCTCACCGCTTTCAACCGGCCAAAATCAGGTAACCTGCTGGGGGTGGACCAGCTGGCCGGCCGGGCTTTCGACCGGCTGCCCGACCAGTTTGCGCTGGGCTTGGTTCAAACCAAGTTTTCCTACTCTAACCGCAAGTCGGACGTGGTGGTAGACCTCACATTTGGGCCGAATGCCGAGATGGGCAACTTTGGCAATACTACCGGCGCATTTAATCCCTATCGGCCGGTGGCACCCTACTCGGCTGCGCTTTATGGTACCTCGGCGGCCATTAAGCAGGCCTATTTCACGTACCGGGCCACGTCGAAGCTGAGCTTCACGGTGGGGCAGTTTGGTACTCACATCGGCTACGAGGTAATTGATGCACCGCTCAATTATAACTACTCGCTATCGAATCTCTTTAATAACGGCCCTTTTTATCACTTAGGCATGAAGGCGGCCTATAGCTTTAACGACCGGGCCGCGCTGATGCTGGGCGTGGTTAATAACTGGGATAACCTCACGGACGACAACACGCAGAAGTCGCTCATCGGCCAGTTTATGGTGAAGCCGCTGCCGACCTGCACGGTATACCTCAACTGGATAGGCGGTTATAGCGACGACACGTACCTAAACGGCCTGGTAAAAGCGGGCACCCTGCCCGGGGAATTCAGCAACTACGTCCGCAACCTCTACGACGTAACAGCCAACTACCAGGTCACCTCCCAGTTTTACCTAGGCCTGAACGCCGCCTACGGGCGCTACGATTTCCGCCCCGGCAACGCGGCGCAGGAGACGCTTTATACGGATAAGTTTGGCAGTTCGCAGCCGGGCTGGGGCGGCGTGGCCCTTTATAGCAATTACGCCTTCAGCGACGTGGTGGGCCTAGGCGTGCGCTACGAGCACTTCGAGGACAAGCACGCCGTGCGCTACCTCCAGACGGTGAACAACTCCATCACCGTGACGGCCCCCGTCACGCTGGCCTCCGGCAAGCTACTGGTGAAGCCCGAGTTTCGCCTCGATACCGCGCCCGTCAATTACTACGAAAACTCGGACGGGCAGGGCCAGAAAAGCCAATCGACGCTCGGCGTCGCCTTTATCTATAAGTACTAGCCGCCCCAGCTAGCCTCAGGGCCGCGCACAGGGCCGGCCCCTACTCACTTTACTGCAATTTTTCATGCGTGCATTGCTGTGCTGGCTGGCTACGAGCTGGCTGCTGGCTTCGGGGGCCCACGGGCAGGCGATGCCAACCGATGAGCGGGGCCGAGTGGCATTCTACGAAGTAGTGCCCGCCGATACGCTGCCCGCCGGCCTGCTCTACGCCCATGCCAAGGCCTGGTTGCTGCGCCGGGGCTACGCACTGACCACGACCGACTCGGCCGCCGGCCGCTTGGTGGCAACTAATGCCTTTGCGGTGTATGACCGGGGCTACGTCACTAAAAAGCTGCACGGCAAAATGCAGTATCAGTTGACGGTAGACGTCAAAAAAGGCCGTTACCGGCAGCAATTCACTGATTTTGTCTTCGCCTACTACCACGAAGACCGTACCTACCGCTTCGTGCCCACCAGCAAAACCAAGCCGCTCGAAGAGCCCACGGCCCCCGGCTGGCAAAAGCTCTGGGACGGCCACCGCCAGGCCACCGGCCAGGCAGTGGAAGGCTTCGCCGCCGAATTGAAAACGGCCCTGCTCGCCCTGCCCAAACCCAAACCCGTAGCCCAGCAGCCGCGCCAAACGGCCGACTGGTAAGCACCTAACCATCTTCCCAAGCCTTTATTTTTCACCTCCTTACCCCTCCTTCTTATGCAGAAACCAAATTACATTCCCCTGTTTCTTCTGCTGGCGGTGGGCTTGCTGGCCACCTTCATGCCGGCCCTGCCCACCACCATTGTCACGGAAGGCATCAACACCGGCGATACCGCTTGGATGCTATGCGCCACGGCCCTAGTGCTGCTCATGACGCCCGGCTTAGCCTTCTTCTACGGCGGCATGGTGAACTCCAAAAACGTGATTTCCACCATGCTGCAAAGCTTCGTGGCGATGGGTATCATCAGCCTGCTGTGGGTGGTAGTGGGGTTCAGCTTGGCGTTTGGCGACTCCATCGGGGGCTTCGTGGGCGACCCGCGCACATTCTTCCTCTTTAAGGGCGTGCTCGATGGCAAGCCCTGGTCGCTAGCGCCCACCATCCCGCTGATGCTGTTCGCGTTTTTCCAGATGAAATTTGCCATCATCACGCCCGCCCTCATCACGGGCTCAATGGCCGAGCGCATCAATTTCAAGTCGTACATCGTGTTCATCGTGCTCTTCAGCGTGCTCGTTTACGCGCCGCTGGCCCACTGGACCTGGCACCCCGAGGGCTTCCTTTTCAAGCTGGGCGTGCTTGACTTTGCGGGCGGCACCGTGGTGCATATGTCGGCCGGCTGGGCCGCGCTGGCCTCGGCCATCTACCTCAAGCCGCGCTTTTCGCACGGTGCCGAAAAGGCGCTGCCGCCGGCTAACATCCCGTTTGTGCTGCTGGGTACGGGCCTGCTATGGTTCGGCTGGTTTGGCTTCAACGCCGGCTCGGCCGTGGCCGCTAGCCCATTGGCAGTAAGCGCCTTCGCTACTACCAACGTAGCCGCCTCGGCCGCTGGCCTGTCCTGGATTCTATTTGATGTGGCGCGGGGCAAAAAGCTGTCGGCGCTGGGCTTCTGCATCGGGGCCGTAGTGGGCCTGGTGGCCATCACGCCCGCCTCGGGCTACGTGACGGTACCGGTGAGCATCTTCATTGGGGTAATTGCCGGTGCTACCAGCAATTTCTTTGCGCACCTGCGCTCCAAGTCGCGCCTCGACGACACCCTCGACGTATTCCCCTGCCACGGCATCGGCGGCATGGTGGGCCTGATTATGACCGGCATCTTCGCCAGCAAAGCCGTTAATGCCGCCGCCGTCGATGGCCTGGCCTACGGCGGTACTGAGCTGTTCCTAAAGCACATGCTGGCGCTGGTTGTCGTATCGGCTTTCACGTTCGGCGCCTCGTTTGCCCTGCTCAAGCTCACCGACCTCATCACGCCGCTGCGCGTAACGGCCGAGGAAGAGCGCCTGGGCCTCGACGTCAGCCAGCACGAGGAGCAGCTATTTGCCGGCGCTTAGCGCCTTGAGGGTGGTCAACTAATCACTACCCACGTATTTTATTCAAAAAAGCCGGAGCCGATGCTCCGGCTTTTTTGTTGGCAAGTCCCTGGCTAGCCTCAAGCTGCACTCGGCCTAGCTACCGATTGGCTAGCGGGCTAGCCGTACCTTTGCAAACTTATGACTCCGCAAACCGTTGCCTTTTATACCCTGGGCTGCAAGCTCAATTTCTCCGAATCGTCGGCCCTGGGCCGGCAGTTTGAGGAGCGCGGCGTGCGCCGCGTCGAATTTGAGCAAGGTGCCGACGTGTACGTCGTGAATACCTGCTCCGTCACCGACCACGCCGACCGTAAGTGCCGGCGCGTAGTGCAGCAGGCCCTCAAGCACAATCCGCAGGCCTTCGTGGCCATCGTGGGCTGTTACGCCCAGCTCAAGCCCGAGGAAATTGCTAACATCCCTGGTGTAGGCGCCGTGCTGGGCGCGGCCGAGAAGTTCCGGCTGGCCGAGATTCTGACTGAGCTGGAATTGCCGGAGCCGGGCGCGGCGGCCGGGCCAGGTCGGGTATTTGCCTCGCCCATCAGCGAGGCGCACGAGTTTCACCCGGCGCAGTCGCTGGGCGAGCGCACGCGCACGTTCCTCAAGGTGCAGGACGGCTGCGACTACTCGTGCTCATTTTGTACTATTCCGCTGGCACGGGGAGCCAGCCGCTCGGGCAGCGTAGCCTCGGTAGTGGAGCGGGTGGAGAAGCTGGCCAGCCAGGGGGTGCAGGAAATCGTGCTCACGGGCGTCAACCTGGGCGACTTTGGCATTCAGGGCCCCGCGCGGGAGCGTGTCGAGAACTTCACTCAACTGGTAGAGGCGCTGGATAACGTAGAGAATATGCGCCGCTACCGCATCAGCTCGTGCGAGCCCAACCTGCTCACTGACGAGATTATCCAGACCGTAGCGGCCTCCCGGCGCTTCATGCCCCACTTTCACCTGCCGCTGCAAAGCGGCTCGGATAAGATTTTGGGACTCATGCGCCGCCGCTACCGGCGTGCCCTCTACGCCGACCGCGTGGCCCGCATCAAGGAGCTAATGCCGCACGCTGGCATCGGGGTAGATATCATCGTAGGCTTTCCGGGCGAAACGGAAGCTGATTTTCTGGAAACTTACCAGTTTCTCAACGAGCTACCCATCAGCTACCTGCACGTATTCCCGTACTCAGAGCGGGCCAATACGCTGGCGCCCACCCTGCCCGGCCGGGTGCCCGAGCGCGTGCGCACCGAGCGCACTACGCAGTTGCGTAGCCTCTCGGAAAAGAAGAAACGCGCCTTCTACGAGCAGCACGCCGGCCTCGAAACCGAAGTGCTATTCGAAGATGATGTTACCGACGGCCGCGTGGAGGGCTACACGCCTAACTACATCCGCGTAGCTGCCAAATACGACCCGCTGCTGGTAGGCGACATTCGCCCGCTACGTCTCACGCAGGTAAACGCGCTGGGACTAATGGAAGCGGAGGAAGTCGGTATTTTCGCCTGAACCGCAGATTTAACGGATTTCGCCGATACGCTTGGCTGCGCCAAGCTGACTCCGCGAGTAGTTTTGGCCACCCTAGTCGTGCCTAAAAAAGGCGGCCCAAATGGGCCGCCTTTTTTAGGTACTTCCGCGTAGTCAGCTTGGCGCAGCCAAGCGTATCGGCGAAATCCGTTAAATCTGCGGTTTAGAGGGAAGCGCGCTGAAGCACGGCCACGAGTTGCTGCATAAGGGCCTGTTGCTCCAGCAAGTGCTGATTGCGCTGCTCGGCCAGGGCCAACTGGTGCTGGAGATATTGCGTTTGGAGGGCCACCGTGAGATAGGCGGGGTCGGGAGCGGACGCGGCGACTGGGGCAGGCGGCGCTATGGCTGCTGGCGCCTCAACCGGAGCAGGTACGGGCTGAGGCGGCGCAACGGGCAGCACCACCGTGGCAGCCGGAGCAGCTACGGTGGGTACAGGAGCAGGTGCCGCAGCAATTGTCGCTGGCTCAACAGCCGCAAATAATGGGGCCGCTACAACCGGGGCGGCGGGCGACTCTGGATTGACTGGGGTCGGCGTAGCAGCTAGGGGGATAGGCTCGCCCGGCCGTACCTCTTGCTTCATCATTGGGCCGGCCCCTTCCATCAACCAATCCTTTGATACATTTGGGTATATCTCAAATACTTTACAAAGTAGGTCATACCCCGGCTTATTCCGCTCTTCTACCAAATGTTGAATGACGGTCGCAGTCTTATCCAAGGACTGCGCAAAGGCATTTTTACTCAGCCCTAAATGCTGGATAAGTTGAATAAAGCGTTGGCCGATGGAATCAGGAGCAGGCATTTGCACAAATGGTAAGTTTTGCAAATGTATAAACAAAATGTCTTTTCTGCTTGAGCGCGCGGAGAACGCGCATTCGTAAAGCTCTGGAGGAATTGTCCTAATGTAAAAGCCCCAACGTCCACAGGACATTAGGGCTTTTACATCGGCGGTATAATGGAGTGCTACTCGTAGCGCAGGCTGTCGATGGGGTCGAGGGCGGCGGCTTTGCCAGCGGGGTACGAGCCAGCCAGCAGCCCCACCGTCACGCAGATGGTAAGCCCCACGCCGACCCAGCCCCAGGGCACGAAAAAGGAGCTGCTACCTGCCAGCACGGCTACACCGTTGCCCGCGGCCACGCCCAGCAGAATACCAAAGGCACCGCCCAGTACGCAGATGACGATGGCCTCCAGCAGAAATTGCAAGCGCACCTGCCGCGCCGTTGCCCCAAGCGCCTTGCGTATCCCAATTTCACGGGTGCGCTCCGTCACCGATACCAGCATGATATTCATGAGCGCGATGCTAGCCCCGAGCAGCGCCAGGAAGGCGATGATACCACCGGCCAATTGCATTTTGCCGGTGAGGGAGTCGAGCGTACCGGTGAGCGAATCAGGGCTTTCGACGTCAAAGGAATCTTCCTGGCCGAGGCGGTCGTTGCGCACGGCGCGCATTACGCCGGTGGCCTGGCTTTGCAAAAAGGCCAGCGAGCCGGCGCTGGGTGTGGCCGTTTTCACGTCGTAGGTGAGCGCACCGTTGCGGGGCAGTTGGTTACCGGTTTCGAGGGGCACCAACAGCATGCGGTCGGCGCCGCCGGAGCCGCCCATCGTGCTGCCGCTTTTTTCGAGCAGCCCCACTACCTGGAAGCGCTTACCGAGTGCGTAGATATAGCGACCCACCGGGTTCACCTGCGGAAAGAGTTTGTCCTTCATTTCCTCGCCGATGATGGCCACGTTGGCCCCCGTGCTCAGCTCGGCTGGCGAGAAGGTGCGGCCTTGCGTGAGCGAGTAGCTCTGGATGCGCAGGTAGTTTTCGTCGCCCGCGACGACCTGCATATTAGGATTAGTTTTTTGGCCATTGGCCTTGACTTCGGTGGCCCCACTGATGGAAGCTGACACGCCGACCACGGTGCCGGGCTCGCGGCGGGTCAACTCCTTTTTATAGAGCGTGGCTTGCAGGTAGCTCAGCGGCGGGTACTGCTTGCTTTGCACGCCACCGCGCCGTGAGCGGTTATTATAACCTTTCGCTTTTATTTCGAAGGCATTGGCACCGAGGCTGGCGAAGGTTTCGCCCAGTGAGTGGCGCATGGCGTCGATGGCCGTAAGGATGCCCACCAGGGCCATCAGCCCAATGCTCACGATGAGGGCGGTGAGAATGGTGCGCAGGAGGTTGCTGGAGATGGAGCGCAACGCCTCACGGATATTTTCTAGGAAACTCATACTAAATCGTAGACTTATGGCAGATTTTGCAGATGGTATGTGACGCGGCCCGCTTCTCAATTCTTACTAAACCAGTTGTTCCACGCCTTGCGCGCGGGCTGCTTGGCAATCAACTCCCACATGCCGTAGGGATTAGCGAAATCCGGATGGTCGGCATAAGGCTGTTGCGCTACTTCGGCCAGCCGGTACACGGGCGCGTCGGCTGTTTGGCTGAACGTGTGGCCCACCCCTAGCACAGGTTGCTCCGTCACTTCGAAATAGGTAAACTCACGCAGCAGCTTAATGGCATCGGCGGCGGGCAAGCCACGCACCAGCGCGTCTTTAAAGCCCAGGTTGTGCATGCCACACGTAAACGAGGCACCATCCGCCGCCTTAATAGTCTGCGCCACAAACAATTCCCAGAGTGTCTCGGCCGTTTCAAGTGCGGCTAGTTCGCGCCACTTGGCAGGCTCAAAGGCTTTGCCCGCCGTTTCAACTTTCACCGCCAGCCCCCCCGCATCGAGCAGGGCGCTGGCTGCCTGGGCTAGCGCGCGGGCACCCGCACTGCTGGCCGGCTGCTCGGGCATCGCGAGTAAATAGGCAACCATTCGGTGCTCCGCCACGCTGGCGACGGCCGCCGCGCTCATAGCCGAAAAAAGGCCGGCCCGCTCAAAGGCAGCCGCCAGCGCCGCATCCGGCTCTTGCAAGTCAAGGAGGAATTGTGTATCAGTAGTCAGGCAAGCCAGGATATTACCAACGTAAATATATTTACTTTTTCGAGCGTGTAGTAGCGCGGTTAGGAATTGGGGCCGGCTAGCCCACGGGCCGGGAATACATAAGACGGTTTGCATAAGGAGCGTGAGTAAGCCCAAAGTTTGCCGGGTGGCCCGTACCTTGAACTACGGTTGCGGGCGCCCCGTTTGGCGGGTAGCCTCTTAGTCCTCAAAAGTATGTTGCTGAAGCGTTTTGCCCTCCTGTTGGCGTTGCTGTCCCCTACCCTGGCGGCCCACGCCAACCACATTTTTATCCCGATGGATAATACCCAGAAGGAGCACCTCAAGGCTTATGGCCTGTGTTACTGGGCTTTGAGCAAGCAAATTGAAATCGATTGGCTGCTCAATTACAAAGGTGGCTCCTTTGCCTGCGAGGCCCAGCCCGCGCTGGAAAATGAGTTGAACGTGCGCGGCATCACCTTCCAGACCATTTCGGAGGCGCAGTACACCGGCATTTTGCAGCAGATAGCCGACCCGAATGCCAACATGGACATCATGAAGCTGGAGAAAGTCCCCAAAATCGCGGTGTACACGCCCAAGGGCAAGCAGCCCTGGGACGACGCCGTGACGATGGTGCTCACGTACGCTGAGATTCCATACGATAAGATTTACGACGACGAGGTGCTCTCCGGCGTGCTGCCCAAATACGACTGGCTGCACCTGCACCACGAGGATTTTACGGGCGAGTACGGCAAGTTTTACTCGGCCTACCGCTACGCGCCCTGGTATCAGCAGCAGGTGCGCGAGGCCGAGGCGGCGGCCAAGCGCAACAACTTCAAGAAGGTGAGCGAGATGAAGGCCGCCGAGGCGGTAAAAATGCAGGAGTTTATTGCGGGCGGCGGCTTCATGTTTGCCATGTGCTCGGCCACCGATAGCTATGATATTGCCCTGGCTGGCCTGGGCGTTGACATGGTGGAGAGCATGTACGACGGCGACCCCGCCGACCCCAGCGCGCAAAGCAAGCTCAACTTCAACCGCACGCTGGCCTTCCAGAATTTCCAGCTCTACATGAACCCGATGCAGTACGAGTACTCCAACATCGACATGCAGCCGGGCGAACGAGGCCTCTACGAGCAAAATGATTACTTTCAGCTCTTTACCTTCTCGGCCAAGTACGACCCAGTGCCGACCATGCTGACCCAGGACCACGAAAAAACCATCCACGGCTTCATGGGCCAGACCACGGCATTCCGCAAAAGCCTCATCAAGCCCGACGTCATCATTATGGGCGAAACCAAGCAGGATGGCGAGGTGCGCTACATGCACGGCACCCTCGGAAAGGGCACCTGGACGTTCTACGGCGGCCACGACCCCGAAGACTACCAGCACCTTGTGGGCGAGGAGCCTACCGACCTATCGCTGCACCCCAACTCGCCCGGTTACCGGCTGATTTTAAATAACGTGCTATTCCCGGCAGCGAAGAAAAAGAAGCAGAAGACCTGATATTCTTGCTTCCATCCTTTCAGCCGCAGCAACTTCTTTACTATGAGACGCCTCTCTGCTACCTCCCATGACTTGTGAGTACTAACTCACAATTCACATGAAACAACCCAAAAAGCGCTGGGCCTGGACAGCCCAGCAAAAGGGTCGCCAAGGCTTTATGCTAGTTCCGAATACTGCAATGAGCAGCCCGCTAAATGGTACGTGCGGCATAAGTGGCACCAACACCGTAGCCGCACCCGTGACGCACTTTATCGGTTATTGCGGGGAGTTGACGAATCAATAATTCATCTCCCCTACCACCACCGAAACAACGCACATTGGCACTAGCCACAACTAAAAAAGGGAAGCCAGCAGTGGCTTCCCTTTTTTACGGTTAAATGATTGACCTGGCTACCCCTTCGCCGTCAGCGAGATGTACGGGATAATGCACTCCTCCAACGATACACCGCCGTGCTGGAACGTGTCCTTATAGTAGTTCACGTAGTAGTTGTAGTTATTCGGGTAGGCGAAGAAATAATCGCCGAGCGTGAAGACGTAAGCCGTGCTCACGTTTTCGCGGGGCAGGAAAATGCTCTCCGGCTTACGCACCACGAAGATATCGCGGCTCTCGTCGAAGCCCAAGTTGCGGCCGTGCTTGTAGCGCAGGTTGGTATTCGTATTGCGGTCGCCCACAATCTTATACGGGCGCTTTACGCGGATGGTACCGTGGTCGGTAGTGATGATGAGCTTACCTTTTTTCTCCGAAATAGTTTGCAGCATTTCGTAGAGCGGCGAGTGCAGAAACCACGAGCGGGTGAGGCTGCGGTAGGCGCTTTCGTCGGCGGCCAGCTCACGAATCATCGCCATGTCGGTGCGGGCGTGCGAGAGCATGTCCACGAAGTTGTAGACGATGACGTTGAGCTTGTAGTTGTTGTGAAGGTTGCTCATCTTACCCAGCAAGTCCTTGCCCGCCTGCAAGTTGGTAATCTTGTGGTAGCTGTGCTTGGCCTTCTGGTTGTTGCGCTGGAAGTTGATTTCCAGGAACTCGGCTTCGTGCAGGTTTTTGCCTTCTTCGTCCTCATCCCACACCCACAGGTTGGGATATTTTTTCTGGATATCACCGGGCATCATGCCCGCGAAAATCGAGTTGCGGGCATAGGCCGTGGTGGTCGGCAAAATGCTGTAGTACAGCTCTTCCGAATCAACCGTAAATAACTCAGCAATAATGGGTTCGAGCACCTTCCACTGGTCGTAGCGCAAGTTGTCGATGAGCACGAAGTACACCGGCGTATCGCCCGTCTGCTTCATCAGCGGGAACACCTTCTCCTTGAACAACTGGTGCGACATGAGCGGCGCGTCCTTGTCGCGGCCGTTTACCCAGTCCTCGTAATTCTCAATAATGAAGCGGCCGAAGTACGTATTGGCCTCGTCTTTCTGCATGTTGAAAACCTCGGCCATGCTCTTGCCTTCGGTTTCGTTGATTTCCAGCTCCCAGTAAGTCAGCTTCTTATACACATCTACCCACTCCGAGGGAGAAAGGCGGTCGGACAGCTGCATGCCGAGTTGGCGGAAGTCACGCTGATAGCCCGAGTTGGTAGCTTCCGTCACGAGGCGCTTGTTGTCGAGTACCTTTTTCACCGACAGCAAAATCTGGTTCGGGTTGACGGGCTTGATGAGGTAATCGGCAATCTTGGCCCCGATAGCACCTTCCATAATGTGCTCTTCCTCGCTCTTGGTAATCATCACCACGGGCACCGTGGGGCGCACTACCTTAATTTCGGTAAGCGTTTCCAGGCCAGTGAGGCCGGGCATATTTTCGTCCAGAAAAACCAGGTCGTAGGAATTTTCCTGCACCTCTTCCAGCGCATCGGCCCCGGAGTTGACGGGCGTCACATCGTAGCCTTTCTCCTTGAGAAACAGGATATGCGGCTTGAGCAGGTCAATTTCGTCGTCGGCCCAAAGAATGGAGTATCGTTGCATAAGCAGGGGCGCGGAGGCAGGCTGCGCGCGTCGGGGAATAGGGTAAGCGGTAGCGGTTCTAACGGCGGCGGGCCTGCCCCTAGTATCCGGGGCGTGGGCTGGCCGTCCGTAGCTTTACCGAAAAACAGGGGTTTGGGTTCGTGAAAGTGCAGCTTACTCGGCCAACCGGCCGTAACTACCGGCCAACAACCCCTGGCCAGCCACCTGGGCCCCGGCCCGCTTGCGATGAATAAAAAGAAGATTTTCAACGACCCGGTGTACGGGTTTGTCACGGTGCCCACCGAATTGCTGTTCGACCTTATTGAGCATCCGTACTTTCAGCGGCTACGACGCATTCAGCAGCTGGGACTTACTAATTTCGTGTACCCTGGAGCCTTGCACACGCGCTTTCACCACGCGCTGGGGGCCATGCACCTCATGCAGCTAGCCCTGCGCACGCTCAAAGACAAGGGCGTGAAGATATCGGCGGCCGAAGGCGAAGCTGCCCAGATTGCCATTCTGCTGCACGACATCGGCCACGGCCCGCTCTCGCACGCGCTGGAAACCAGTATCTTCCAAGACGTGCCGCACGAGCAGCTCTCGCTGTTTCTCATGGAATTGCTCAACGAGCAGTTTCCCGGCAAGCTGACGCTGGCGATGGAGATGTTTAAGGGCAGCTACGGGCGCGCTTTTTTTCATCAATTAGTTAGCTCTCAGCTGGATATGGACCGCCTCGACTACCTCAACCGCGACTCGTTTTACACGGGCGTGCAGGAGGGCCAGCCGGGCGCCGACCGCCTCATCAAGATGCTGCAAGTGGTGGATGAGCGCCTCGTGCTGGAAGAGAAAGCCGTGTACTCGGTCGAAAACTTCCTGGTGAGCCGCCGCCTGATGTACTGGCAAGTGTATCTGCACAAGACGGTTACGAGCGCCGAGCAGATGGTAATCCGCGTGATGCAGCGCGCCCGCGACCTGGCGCGCTCCGGCGTGCACGTGCCGGGCAGCAGCTGCCTCACCTACTTCCTGGGCCGCGCCGTGACGCTAGCCGAGTTTGAACAGAACCCGACGATTCTCGGTCACTTCACGCAACTGGACGACGTAGATATCTGGGCGGCTATGAAGCAGTGGACCAACCACGAGGATACCATTCTGAGCTTTCTGTCCAAGAGCCTGCTCAACCGCCACCTGTTTAAAATTGTCATCAGCCCCGAGCCGTATGACGAGGATTTTCAGCTCGGCATCGTGGAGCTGATTGCCGAGCACTTTGGCCTGCCCGCCGAGGAAGCCAGCCAGCTGATGATAACCGGCCGCCTCAGCAATACGGCCTACGACCCGGCCAGCCACGAAACCATCAATATCCTCACCAAGCTCGGCAAAGTGGTGAACGTGGTGGAGGCTTCCGACCTACCAAATATTCGGGCGCTGAGCCAGAAAGTGCAGAAATATTACATCTGCTACCCAAAGGAAATTTTGTAGCTAGCCGAAATGGTAGCGCGGGCTACAAAGTCCGCGCTACTTCTGCACGAATTTCTTGCGCAGCTCAACTATCTGGTCCTTGAACTTCTTGTCCGAGTCAATTAGGTCAGACACGGTTTGGACCGAGTGGATAACCGTAGCGTGGTCGCGGCCGCCGAAGTGGTAGCCGATGGTTTTGAGCGAGTGGTTGGTGTGCTCCTTGGTGAAGTACATGGCCACCTGCCGGGCCGTCACGATTTCTTTCTTGCGGGTTTTCTCCTTCAGCAGGGCCACCGGGATGCTGAAATAATCGGCCACGGTTTTTTGGATGAAATCGACGTTTACTTCGGCTTCGACCTCTTCGATGATATGGCGCAGGGCACCCTTGGCCATTTCGAGGTCGATGTCGCGGCGGGTGAGCACGCTCTGGGCCAGCAGGGTGGTGAGCACGCCTTCAAGCTCGCGCACGTTGGTGGGCACCGAGTGAGCCAGGTACTCGACTACCTGCGGCGCGATTTCCATGCCGTCCTGCTGGGCCTTGTTCTGGATGATGGCGATGCGCGTTTCGAAGTCGGGGCTTTGCACGTCGGCGGTGAGGCCCCACTTGAAGCGCGAGAGCAGCCGGTCTTCGAGGCCGCTGAGCTCGCGCGGGGGGCGGTCGCTGGTCATCACAATTTGGCGGCCGCCCTGGTGCAAGTGGTTGAAGATGTGGAAAAACATCTCCTGCGTCTTGCCCTTATTCGCCAAAAACTGCACGTCGTCGAGGATGAGCACATCCACGAGCAGGTAGAAGTTGGCAAAGTCCTGCACAGCGTTGCGTTGCAGGCTTTCAATAAACTGGTTGGTGAACTTCTCAGCCGACACGTAGAGCACGAACTTCTCGGTGTTCGTGGCCTTGATGTGGTTGCCGATTGCCTGCACGAGGTGGGTTTTGCCCAGGCCCACGCCGCCGTACACCATCAGCGGGTTGAAGGCGGTAGTGCCGGGCTTGTTGGCCACGGCGAGGCCCGCCGAGCGGGCCAGCCGGTTGCAGTCGCCTTCGACGTAGTTGTCAAAGGTATACGTGGTGTTGAGCTGCGACGGCACGATGTTGCGGTCCATCGTTTTGGCCGCGTCGAAGGGGTTGCGCAGCGTGGTGGCGGCGGCTTGCGCGGCGGCGGCGGCGTTGCTGCCGGGCGCGAAGTGGCGCGTGGCCGGCGCAGTAGCCGGGCGAGCAGGCTGAATGCCGCCGGGCGCGGTGCCGTAGTTGGGCGCGGGGCGGCTTTCGGGTGCTTGCGCGCTGGGCGCGGCCTTACGGGCGGGCGGCAGGTGCATGGCGCGGGGCGGCGCCTGGGCGTTGCCCTGGTCCACGACCACGCTATACTCCAGGCGGCCCTCGGGGCCCAACTCCTGGTAGATGGCGCGCTTCAGCTCCTCGACGTAGTGCTCTTCGAGGAACTCGTAGAAATAGACGCTCGGCACCTGGATGGTGAGCACCCGACCTTGCAACTCGACCGGCGCGATGGGCTCAAACCAGGTCCGAAAGCTCTGCTCCCCCACCTCGGCGCGAATGACGCGCAGGCAATTGGCCCAAACGGTGCGGAAGTCTTGCGACATGGGGAGGAAACTACGAACCCGGACAATACGGCCGGCGGCGGAAAAAAGCTTTTAAAGTAGCGCCGATTAATAATCGGCGCCACTTGGGGGGGACAAATTTGCGCATAAACGAGCAGACAAAAAAGCCGCCAAAAGCTTGCCCATATGGCCCCGCTAGCAGGTAGCGCCCACGGGCAACACCAACGCGCCGGTAGCGCGCACCGGCTGGGCGCCGCGACGCATATCAAAGTCGATGCGGCCGAGGTTGATGCCCGACCAGCCCACCTGGTTGATGAGCGTGACGTGGCCGGCGGGGCCGGTAATGGGCTCTGGCGCGGGCATAAACGTGTGGGTGTGGCCGCCCAGAATGAGGTCGATACCGCTCACCTGCGCGGCCAGCTTACGGTCGTCAATCTTCTCGCTCTCATACTTGTAGCCGAGGTGCGAGAGGCAGATGACCATATCGCAGCGCTCGTGCTGGCGCAGCTGCTGCACCTGGGCTTTGGCCACGCTTACGGGGTCGAGGTACTGGGTGGTGCCGAAGTTCTTGTCGGCCACGAGGCCCTTTAATTCGATGCCCAGGCCAAAAACGCCGATGCGGGCCCCAGCTTTCTCAAATATTTTGTACGGCGCGAAGCGGCCGGCCACCGGTGTATTGCTAAAATCGTAATTCGCCACCAAAAACGGGAAGCCGGCGTTGGGCAATTGCTTCAGCAGCCCTTCGAGGCCGTTGTCGAAATCGTGGTTGCCGAAGGTGCTAGCGTCGTACTTCATGCGGCTCATGAGCTTGTACTCGATTTCACCCAGAAAGAAATTGAAGTACGGCGTACCCTGCCAGATGTCGCCCGAGTCGAGCAGCAGCACGTTGGGCTCCTGCTTGCGGATGCTGTCGATGAGGGCTTCGCGGCGGGCCATACCCCCGAGCCCGGCCCACTGCGGAGCATTGTCGGGGAAGGGCTCGATGCGCGAGTGCATGTCGTTGGTGTGCAGGATAACGAGCCGCCCCGGGCCGCTGGCCGCGTTGGCGAGGAGGCTGGGGCCGAGCAGGCTGAGGCCAGCCGTGCCGAGCAGGGATTTCTGGAGAAAGTCGCGGCGGGAGGAGCGCAGGGTAGTTGACATAAGATTTTTCATGGCCCCGCCTACTGTCGGCAGCGCGGGCAGCCCGGAGATAAGAAATAGCTACTGGGCATTGACTGCCAGAAATTCCATCCTCAAATTTACGGCTTCCCCGCCAACCCCGGTACCTTAGCGGCGGGCAACTGCACCCCACCAGCAAGGAAAAAACTCTGGCCAAGCCCAGCCGTAAAATTTGCTTAAAGGTTTTTGCTTGTTTTTCACCGGAGTTAGTACCTTTGGTCGCTACCGCGGCGGTTTTCTGGCTGCTCTTCATGGTCAGCTTGTTAGTAGTGAAGTATCACTGGGGGCTACTGGCGCGCTGATGCAGCAGCCAGGCGCTCTTTCGATGCGCCCGACGGGGCCCGTGGATTTTTCTTTCGTGCTGGGTAGCCCCCCACCTTAGGCAGTAAGCCAGCCCAGCAGGCACACGCACACCCCACCATTTCAAGTCTTTGTGGAGGAATCTTCAACCCATTGCCTGTACCAGATGACGCAGCAGGCGCTAGCCGCACTGCTGCTCGGTGGCGCCGGAATACTCTGGCCAGCCACCGGTGCCGCGCAGCTTTACACCAGCCACAGCTACGTGTCGCTGCCAGCCGGCAGTTCCCCAGCGGCCACGGTGCGGGCGGCGGCCAGCGTCGCGCCCTCGGCGCGGCAGCTGCGCTGGCAGCAATTGGAGTTGACCGGCTTCCTGCACTTTGGCATCAACACCTATACTAATAAGGAGTGGGGCGACGGCACCGAGAGCCCAGCCCTCTTCAACCCCACGGCGCTCGATGCCGGGCAGTGGGTGCGGGCCTGCCGGGCGGGCGGCATCAAGCAGGTGATTATCACGGCCAAGCACCACGACGGTTTTTGCCTGTGGCCCTCTAAGTACACCGAGCACTCAGTAAAAAACAGTCCCTGGCAGGCGGGCAAGGGCGACGTGGTGAAGAAGGTAGCCACTGCCTGCCACGCCCAGGGCATGGGCTTTGGCGTGTACCTCTCGCCCTGGGACCGCCACTCGCCCTACTTCGGCGACTCGGCTAAGTACAATAACTACTTCGTCAATCAACTCACCGAGCTGCTCACCAACTACGGGCGGGTCGATGAGGTGTGGTTCGACGGGGCCAATGGCGAGGGGCCGACGGGCAAGAAGCAGGTCTACGATTTCAACCGCTGGTACGCACTCATTCGCAAACTCCAGCCCACGGCGGTGATTGCCGTGATGGGGCCCGATGTGCGCTGGGTCGGCACTGAATCGGGCGAGGGCCGCGCCACGGAATGGAGTGTGGTGCCCACCGACGCGCAGCGGCAGGACAAAGTGGCCGCCAATTCACAAAAGGAAGCTGCTTTCGCCCCCAAGAATATGATGGGCGACGACCTCGGTAGCCGCGATAAAATCAAGAATGCGCAGGCGCTGGTGTGGTATCCGGCCGAAATAGACGTATCCATTCGGCCGGGTTGGTTTTACCACCCGGCGGAGGATAATCAGGTTAAAACCCCAGCCCAGTTGCTGGACATTTATAACAGCTCGGTAGGCCGCAACGGTGTGCTACTGCTCAATCTTCCGCCCGATAAACGGGGCCTGCTGCCCCAGCCAGACGTAGCCAGCCTGCTGGCTTGGCGCGCTGCGCTAAATAGAACCTATGCTAATAACTTACTCAGGGGCAGCAAAATAGCCAACCTCGCTTCTACCCAGGCGGCGGCGCTGCTCGACACTAGCTACCGCACTTACTGGACCACGCCCGGTCGCGACACCACGGCTACGCTGACCTTTGCGCTGCCCGCGCCGCAGCTTTTCGACGTGCTGCAATTGCAGGAAAATATCACCGTGGGGCAGCGCATCGAAAGCTTCGTGCTGGAATACAAAAGCGGCGCGGCGTGGAAAACCATTGCCACGGGCACCACGGTCGGCTACAAGCGCATCCTCAAGTTTGAGCCTGTGCGGGCGCAGTACGTGCGGCTGCGCATTACCTCCTCGCGGCTCAACCCTACCCTCTCGGCCATCGGGCTTTACCAGCAGGCAAGCGTGACAGGCAGCAACTAATTACGCTCAGGTTTCTGACAATCAACTTTTACGCATGAAAAAAGTCACCCTTGCCCTAGCTTTGCTCACGGCGGCTAGCACCCTGCCCGCCCACGCCCAACAGCAGGGCATTCATCAGCAATCGACGGAGTACGAGGCCCCCACCGACCCGCTGGTGGTGAAGAAGCTGGAGAAGTGGCGCGACCAGAAGTTCGGGCTCATTCTGCACTGGGGTTTGTACGCGGTGCCGGGCATCATCGAGTCGTGGCAGATATGCTCGGAAGACTGGATTGAGCGCGACAGCACCATTGCCTACGAGGACTACAAGCGGCGCTACTGGGACTACAGCAAGGAGCTTAACCCAGTGAATTTCAACCCCGAGCAGTGGGCCAGCGTGGCCAAAAAGGCGGGCATGCGCTACCTGGTTTTCACGACCAAGCACCACGACGGCTTCAACATGTTTGACACCAAGCAGTCGGATTTCAAGATTAGCAACGGCCCGTTTAAGGACAACCCGCGGGCCGACGTGGCGAAGTACGTGTTTGACTCCTTTCGCAAGGAAGGGTTCATGATTGGAGCGTACTTCTCGAAGCCCGACTGGCACTCGCAGGACTTTTGGTGGTCGAAATACGCCACGCCCAACCGCAACGTCAACTACGACATCAAGAAGTATCCGTGGCGCTGGAAAAAGTATCAGGACTTCACTTTCAACCAGATAAGTGAGCTGATGCACAACTACGGCAGCATGGATATTCTGTGGCTCGACGGTGGCTGGGTGCGCCCCAAGGAAACTGTGAACGCCGAAGTGCGCGCCTGGGGTGCCCCCATTCCCGAATTTAGCCAGGATGTAAACATGCCGCGCATTGCGGCGATGGCTCGCCAGGCCCAGCCCGGCCTGCTCATGGTGGACCGCACCGTACACGGCCCCTACGAAAACTACCAGACGCCCGAGCAAAAAGTGCCCGACCAGCCGCTGCCTAACCCTTGGGAAAGCTGCCTGACCCTGGCCAACAACTGGGGCTACGTGCCGAACGACATCTATAAGTCGCCCACCAAAATCATCCATTCCCTAGTGGAAGTAGTCGCCAAGGGCGGCAGCCTGCTGCTAGGCGTGGGCCCCAAGCCCGACGGCACCCTGGACCAGGAAGCCGTGACGCGCCTCACGGCCATCGGCAAGTGGCTGGATGTGAACGGCGCGGCCATCTACAGCACCCGCGCTACTCCGCGCTTCCAGGATGGCAGCACGTACTTCACGCAGGGCAAAAAAGGCATCCGCTACGCCATTGCCTGCCTGCCCGAAAACCAAACCGCGCCGGCTACGCTGGCCTGGACCGGCAACGTGCCCAAGAAAGGCACGAAAATGACCCTGCTGCAAACCGGCAAAGAGGTGAAATGGACGGCCACCGGCGATAGAGTGACCCTCACGCTGCCTGCGTCACTGGCTAAGCAGGCGGGCACCTACCCGGCGCTGGCCTTCGCCTTCGCCGCCGAGTAAGGTCCGGATTGATTTTTAAAAACTGACTTTCTGCATGGTACAGTCGATGCTTCGCCGGGGTTGCCTGGGCTTGCTGCTGGCCGCGGGCTTCGCGGCCCACGCGCAGCAAAAACACACGTTTGAAATCAAGGATGGGCAGTTTCGCTACGACGGCCAGCCCACCCAGATTCACTCGGGTGAGATGCACTACGCCCGCGTGCCCCACGCGTACTGGCGGCATCGCCTCAAGATGCTGAAGGCGATGGGTCTCAACACGGTAGCTACCTACGTATTCTGGAATTACCACCACCCCACCCCAAGTACGTGGGATTTCAAAACGGGCAGCCACAACCTGGTCGAGTTCCTGAAAACGGCCCAGGAAGAAGGCCTGTTCGTTATCCTGCGGCCGGGGCCGTATGCTTGCGCCGAGTGGGAATTTGGCGGCTACCCGTGGTGGCTTCAGCAGAATAAGAACCTCGTTATTCGGGCTAATAATCAGCCGTTTCTGGACTCGTGCAACGTGTACCTGCGCAAGCTGGCCGGGCAGGTAAAGGGCTACCAGGTGAGCCAGGGCGGCCCCGTTATCATGACGCAGGTGGAGAACGAGTTTGGCTCGTACGTGGCGCAGCGGCCGGATATTCCGCTGGCTGAGCACCGGCGGTACAACGCCGCCATTCGGCAGCAGCTGGCCGCCGCGGGCTTCGAGGGGCCGTTTTTCACCTCCGACGCCTCCACCCTATTTGCCGGCGGGGCTACGCCGGGCGCCCTGCCCACCGCCAACGGCGAGGGCAACGTGGAGAGCCTGCGCAAGGCCGTGAACCAGTACAATAACAACCTGGGCCCCTACATGGTGGCCGAATATTACCCCGGCTGGCTCGACCACTGGGGCGAGCCCTTCGCCCGCGTCAGCACCGAGCAAGTGGCCCAGCAAGTGGAAACCTACCTCAAAAATGAGGTCAATTTCAACTTCTACATGGTGCACGGCGGCACCAACTTCGGCTTTACGGCGGGCGCTAACTATGACGATAAGCATGATATTCAGCCCGATATCACCAGCTACGACTACGACGCGCCCATCAGCGAGGCGGGCTGGGTTACGCCCAAGTACCTGGCCATCCGGGCGCTGATGCAGCACTACGCAAAGTACCCGGTGCCCGCGGTGCCGGCCCCATTGCCGGTGGTGACGCTACCGGCCATCGCACTCGGTAAGGCCGTGGCGCTGTTCGACCTGAAGAAGGCGGTGAAGCCGGTGGCTAGCGACGCGCCGCTCTCGTTTGAGGAACTGGGCCAGGGCCACGGCTACGTACTCTACAGCCGGCGCTTTACCCAGCCGGCGCAGGGCAAGCTCCTGATAAAGGGCCTGCGCGACTACGCCACGGTGTACGTCAACGGCCAGCGGGTGGGCGAGCTAAACCGGCAGCAAAACAAGTACGAGTTGGAGGTGCAGATTCCCGCCAACGCCACGCTGGACCTGCTGGTCGAGAACATGGGTCGCATCAACTACGGCGCGGCTATCGTAAACAATACTAAGGGTATTATCGCGCCGGTCATGCTCAATGGTGATGCCGTCACCGGTAATTGGCGCATGTACAAGCTGCCCTTCGATAAGGCGCCCGACCTGGCTACCTATCCAGCCAAGAATACGGTGAGCCAACCCACGCTTTACACCGCCACCTTTGGGGTAAAGCAGCCCGGCGACACGTTTCTGGATATGCGGGGCTGGGGCAAGGGCATCGTCTTCGTGAATGGCCACCACCTGGGCCGCTACTGGAAAATCGGCCCGCAGCAAACGCTGTACCTGCCCGGCTGCTGGCTGCGCAAGGGCCAGAACAGCGTCGTCATTCTGGAACAGCAAAACGACGTGCTGCACAAAGAGCTGAAGACTACCAACAAACCAATTCTGGAAGATTTACGCTAGCATTTGCGGCTGGCTGGCCTCTTCTAACGCTACTACTCCGCTCCCATTTCCCATGCCTAATTACCTTGCGCTCGGGCTGTGCCTGCTCGGTGCCACCGCCGCCCACGCCCAGTCGCAAAAGCCGCTCTACCAGGACCGCACCGCCCCCACCGAAGCGCGGGTAACTGACCTGCTGGCCCGCATGACGACCGAGGAAAAAGTGGGCCAGCTTTCGACACTGCTCGGGTGGGAAATGTACCAGAAAGACGGCGCGAAAGTAGGCGTGAGCGCCGCGTACCAGAAGGCGGTGAACGAGCGCCACATCGGCGCGCTCTGGGCCACCCTGCGCGCCGACCCCTGGACGCAGAAAACCCTGCTCACCGGCCTCAACCCCCGGCTGGCCGCCGAGGCCACCAATGCCTTGCAGAAATACGCCGTGGAGCACACCCGGCTGCACATTCCGCTGCTGCTGGCCGAGGAGTGCCCGCACGGCCACATGGCCATCGGCACCACGGTGTTTCCAACCTCCATCGGCCAGAGCAGCACCTGGGACCCGGCCCTGATTCGGCGCATGGCGGCCGCCATTGGCCAGGAGGCGCGGGTGCAGGGCGCCCACATCGGCTACGGCCCCGTGCTGGACCTGGCCCGCGAGCCGCGCTGGTCGCGGGTGGAGGAAACCTACGGCGAAGACCCCGTGCTCAACAGCCAGATGGGCGTGGCCATGGTGCAGGGCTTTCAGGGGGCTAGCCTCAAGAGCGGCGCCAACGTAGTGTCTACGCTCAAGCACTTTACGGCCTACGGTGTGCCCGAGGGCGGCCACAACGGCGGCAGCATCAGCACCGGCTACCGCGAGCTGTTTCAAAGCTTTTTGCCGCCGTTTCGGGCGGCTGTGAAGGCGGGCGCGCAGTCCATCATGACGGCCTACAACTCCATCGACGGCGTGCCGTGCTCGGCCAACACCTTCCTGCTGACCGATGTGCTGCGCCAGCAGTGGGGCTTCCAGGGTTTCACGGTGTCGGACCTGGGCAGTATCTCGGGCCTGGTGAACAACCACCACGTCGCCGCCACGGCCCCCGAGGGCGCCGCGCTGGCCATCAACGCCGGCCTCGACGACGACCTCAGCGGCTACGGCTACGACAAGGAACTGCTGGCCGCCGTGCAGCAAAAGCTGGTGACGCCCGCCGTGCTGGACCGCGCCGTGGGCCGCGTGCTGCGGGTGAAGTTTGAGATGGGCCTGTTTGAAAACCCCTACGTGGACCCAAACAAAGCCGCTAAACTGGTAAAAACGCCGGCCAACGTGCAGCTGGCCCGGCAGGTAGCCCAGGAGTCGGTAGTGCTGCTGAAAAACGAGAAAAGCCTGCTGCCGTTGGCCAAGACCTTGCAGCGCATTGCCGTCATCGGCCCCAACGCCGATAACATGTATAACCAGCTGGGCGACTACACGGCCCCGCAGCCCGAAAGCAGCGTGGTGACGGTGCTCGAAGGCATCCGGGCCAAAGTGCCCGCCGCCACGCAGGTCAGCTACGTGAAGGGCTGCGCCATCCGGGATACGGCCAGCGCCAACATTGCCGAGGCCGTGGCCGCCGCCCGCAAGGCGCAGGTAGCCATTGTAGTACTGGGCGGCTCCAGCGCCCGCGACTTCAAAACCGAGTACCAGAGCACGGGCGCGGCCACCGTCACGGCCGCCACTGGCGGCCAGGCTCTCAGCGACATGGAGAGCGGCGAGGGTTACGACCGCGCCACCCTCGACCTGCTAGGCAAGCAGCTGGAATTGCTGCAAGCCGTGGTGGCCACCGGCACGCCGGTGGTAGTGGTCCTCATCAAAGGCCGGCCACTCAACCTGAACTGGCTGGCCGCCCACGTGCCGGCCGTGCTCGATGCCTGGTACCCCGGCCAGGAAGGCGGCCACGCCGTGGCCGACGTGCTGTTTGGCGACTACAACCCGGCCGGCCGCCTGCCCATCTCGGTGCCCAAAAGCGTGGGCCAGCTGCCAGTGTACTACAACGCCAAGCGCCCCACCACGCACGGCTACGTCGAAACCGACGCCAAGCCGCTCTACAGCTTCGGCCACGGCCTGAGCTACAGCAAGTTTGAGTACTCGGGCCTGCAAGCCAGCCCCATCGAAAGCCCCGGCGCAGTACAGGTAAAAGTACGGTTCAAAGTAAAAAACACCAGCCAGCGGGCGGGCGACGAAGTGGCCCAGCTCTACCTCAGCGACGATGTTAGCTCGGTGGTTACGCCCGGCCGGCAGCTCAAGAAGTTTCAGCGCCTCACCCTGCAAGCCGGCGAGGAGCGCGAAGTAGTTTTCGACCTGACGGCGGAAGACTTGATGCTACTCAATGGTAGTCTAAAATGGGCCGTGGAGCCGGGTACGTTTACCCTGCTGGTAGGGGCTTCCTCGGAGGACATCCGGCTGCAAACGCAGTTCCACGTGGCCCAGGCCGTGGACAATATCGCGCAGTAGCCGGGGCGGGCTCGCTGGCATTCCGGCCTTTACTACCCCACCTGTCCTGCCGACGAAGGAAGCATCTTATCACGCAGTAACGACTTGTTCTGGCGCGATAAGATGCTTCCTTCGTCAGCAGGACAGACGGCATAGAATTTACGCGCATTAAAGGAATTAAATAGTCATTCTATGAAAAAGCTTTTGCTACTCGCCGGGCTGGGGCTAGGGTTTCCTGCGCAAACAATGGCCCAGCAGGCGTGGACAATAGCCAAGCAGGAGCTGCTTTTTACCGCGCCGCCCTTTCGGCAGTGCCACGCCTCCACGCTGGTGGAGGTAGCGAAGGGCCGGTTTCTGGTGGCTTGCTTTGGCGGGTCGCAGGAGAGTAAGCCCGACGTATCCATCTGGCTGGCCAGCTTCGACAAGCACGGCGTGTCCGCGCCGCAGCGCGTGGCCGATGGCGTGGTAAACGATACCCTGCGCTACCCCGCCTGGAACCCGGTTTTATTCAAGGTGCGCGGGGGCGACCTGCTCCTGTTCTACAAAGTGGGGCTAAACCCGCGGGAGTGGTGGGGCCTGGTGAAGACCTCGGCCGACGGCGGCCGCACCTGGTCGGCGGCGCGGCGGCTACCGCCGGGCGTACTGGGGCCTATTAAGAACAAGCCGGTGCAGCTTGCCAACGGCACCATCTTGGCCCCGTCGAGCGTGGAAGAGGTCGGCGGGCACTGGAAAATCCACCTGGAAAAGTCCACCGACAAAGGCAAAACGTGGCAGCTTGTCCCAGTGGATGACGCCTCGCCGCTGGATGTCATTCAGCCCAGCATCCTCACCTACCCGGCGGGCCGCTTGCAGCTGCTGAGCCGCAGCAAGCAGGGCCGCATCGTGGAGTCTTGGTCCACGGACGGCGGCGCGAGTTGGAGCCCGCTCGCGCAAACGAACCTGCTAAACCCCAATTCCGGCACCGACGCCGTCACGCTGAAAAACGGCACCCAGCTGCTGGTCTACAACCCCGCCGTACCCGGCAAAGACTGGTTTAACGGCCGCAGCCAGCTGCGCGTGGCGCAGTCGGCCGACGGCGTGGCCTGGCACGACGTCGCCACGTTGGAAAACGGCACCACCGAAGAATACAGCTACCCCGCCATCATTGAGGCGCAGGATGGTCAGGTGCATATTACCTACACCTACAACCGCCAAAATATCAAGCACGTGGTGCTGCTGGCCAAGTAGTTTTTGGCCAGCTGGCTATACGCTGCGGCTCGCACGGGCCAGCGAACCAATGTTACGTTTCCTTATTTTTTCGGATTTCCGAGGGGACTTTTATAAAAATTTAATAAAAGTCCTTTGACTTACAAAAAAGATTAGCTTCATTTACAAAAAAATCCACTCTTCCCCTCAATGAGTTCATTATTAGCCCTGGAGGAAACTCACCTGGCTCGGCTCAATAACGTTGAGCGGCGCAAGCATATTCATAAGCTTAAGATTGTTAAGCACTTGTATGTGAAAGGGGCTAAAACGAACGCCGATATCTGCACCCGTTTCAACATCAGCTCGCCTACGTCTATTGCCATGCTCAATGAGCTGGTGGCGGAAGGACTGGTGGAAAAGCAGGGCCGGGGCAAATCGCTGGGCGGGCGCAAGCCGGAGCTTTACGGCCTGTGCGACGGGTCGCTGTTTGTGCTCAGCATCCACGTCGAGCAGTTCAAGACGCGGATGGCCATTTTTGATAATAATAACCATATTATCAGCGGGGTACATACCTTCGCTATCGAGCTTAGCAGCGACCTTAGCGCCCTGGCCCCGCTCCACGCCCATGCGCAGGAGCTAATACAGGCATCGGGCATTGAGCTGAAAAAGCTGGTGGGCATCGGCATCAGCATGCCGGGTTTGGTGGATTCGAAGGAAGGCAACAACCACACGTACCTGCTCACGGCCGGCGCGCCGGAGTCGCTGCAACAGCTGCTGGAGCGGCAGTTTAACAAGCCGGTTTTTATTCAGAACGACGCCAAGAGCGCGGCGCTGGCCGAGTACCGCTTCGGGCTGGCGCACGGGCAGCGCGACGTGCTGGTGCTGTCCATGGACTGGGGCATCGGTATGGGCATGATACTCGACGGCAAGCTGCGGAGCGGCGCTTCGGGCTTTGCCGGCGAGTTTGGGCACATTCCGCTGGTCGATGGCGGGGCGCTGTGCCACTGCGGCAAGCGGGGCTGCCTCGAAACGGTGGCCTCGGGCAGCGCCATCGTGCGGGTGGCCAAGGCGGGCATCGAGGCGGGGCAGCGCACGCTGCTCAGCCAGCTATCGGCCCAGCAGCTGGCCCAGCTGGCGCCCGAGCAGGTGTACGAGGCCGCCCACAGCGGCGACCAGTTTGCCATTAATATCCTGGCGGAGGTCGGCACCAACCTGGGCAAGGGCATTGCCATTCTTACCCAGCTGTTCAACCCTGAGCTTATCATTCTGGGGGGTGAGGTGGCGCGGGCCAAGCAATTCATTCTGCCTAATATTCAGCAGGCTATTAACACCTACTGCATGGCCCAACTGCGGGAAAAAACCAATTTGGTCGTGTCCGAACTGGGCAATAATGCCGTGATTCTGGGCTCGGTGGCGACGGTGATGGAGAACATTTTTGAAAGCTACCTGGAGCTCGCCTGAGCTTAGCCGGCCTCGTGAGCGGCAATCGGCCGCTCACGAGGCCGGCCTTGATTTGCCTACCCCATTTCTACTGCCAACTCCTACGCTGCGCACTCATGCAAAACGTCACGCTACCCATCATGACCCGACTTAACCTCCTGGAGGAGACCCGTTTTGAGAAGCTTCCGGTGACCGTGTACCGCAACAAGCAGGCGGCTTCCGTGCAAGTGGCCGCGCGTATTGCCGCCCTGATTAGAAGCAAGCAGCAGCTGGGCGAACAGGCCGTGCTGGGGCTGGCCACCGGGGCCACGCCGGTGGGCGTGTACGAAGAGCTGGTGCGCCTGCACCGCGAGGAGGGCCTGAGCTTTCAGAACGTGGTGACGTTCAACCTGGACGAATACTACCCCATGCCGCCCACCGCGCCGCAGAGCTACGTGACGTTCATGAACGAGAACCTGTTCGACCACATTGACATCGAGCGGGCCAACATTCACATTCCCGACGGTACCCTGGCGCCAGAAGAGGTAGCAGCGTTTTGCCTCAACTACGAGCGCCAGATTGAGGCGTGCGGCGGGTTGGATTTGCAGATTCTGGGCATCGGGCGCACGGGCCACGTGGGCTTCAACGAGCCGGGCTCAGCGCCTAATTCGGGCACGCGCCTGGTGACGCTGGACGACCTCACGCGGCGCGACGCCTCGCGTGATTTTGGCGGCAAGGAGAACGTGCCCACCAAAGCCATTACGATGGGCATCGGCACCATTTTCAAGGCTCACGAGATTGTGCTGCTGGCCTGGAGCGGTAAGAAAGCATCCATCGTGAAGAAGGCCGTGGAAGGCGAAGTGTCGAGCGAGGTGCCAGCCACTTACCTGCAACTGGCCGATAACGTGGAGTTTATCCTCGACGAGGACGCGGCGGCCGAGCTCACGCGCTTCGACAAGCCTTGGCTAGTGAAGGACTGCGTGTGGGACGAGCAGCTCATCAAGAAGGCCGTTATCTGGCTCTCGAATACGCTGCGCAAGCCGATTCTCAAGCTGACCGACGAGGACTACAACGCCAACGGCATGGCCCAGCTGGCCACCGAGCGCGGCCCGGCCTACGCCATCAATATCCACATTTTCAACCTACTCCAGCACACCATCACCGGCTGGCCGGGCGGCAAGCCGGGTGCCGACGACTCGCAGCGCCCCGAGCGGGCGTTGCCCGAGAAGAAGCGTGTTATCATCTTCTCGCCGCACCCTGATGACGACGTGATTTCGATGGGCGGCACTTTTATCCGCCTCATCGACCAGGGGCACGACGTGCACGTGGCCTACCAGACCTCGGGCAACACGGCCGTGTGGGATGATGACGTGCTGCGCTACATGGAGTTTGCCATCGACTTTGAGGCTAGCTTGGGCCGCGATGCCAGCCAGCTGCAAGGCGTGTACGACAACATGCGGCAATTCATCCAGCAGAAGCAACCCAATCAAGTTGACAGCCAGGAGATTCGCAACGTGAAGGGCTTCATTCGCAAGAGCGAGGCCATTGCGGGCGCCCGCTACGCCGGCCTCTCCGACGACCACATTCACTTCCAGGCGCTACCCTTCTACGAGTCGGGCAAGACGGCGAAGAACACCGTCACGGACCTCGATATTGAGCTTACTATGAAGCTCTTGCAGCAGGTGCAGCCGCACCAGCTGTTTGTGGCCGGCGACTTTGCCGACCCCAACGGCACGCACATCGTGTGCTTCAACATTGTGACCGAGGCGCTGCGCCGCCTGCGCCCAACGGAGGCCTGGGTAGAAGACTGCTGGGTGTGGATGTACCGCGGCGCATGGCACGAATTTGAGCCTTATGAAATTGAGATGGCCGTGCCGCTGTCGCCGCAGGAGGTAATTCGCAAGCGCAACGCCATTTTCAAGCACCAGAGCCAGAAGGATACGCCGGTATTTCCGGGCGACGACGCCCGCGAGTTCTGGGTGCGCGCCGAGCACCGCAACCGCGAAACGGCCCAGCAATACGACCGCCTGGGCATGGCCAACTACGAGGCGATGGAGGCCTTTGTGCGCTGGCAGTTTTAGCACCGCCCGCCCCGCGCTCCTCCCCTTTTCATCATCACCCTGACTAAACGCTTACCCGCTATAACCACATGACAAACAGCAAGTACCTCGGCGTGGATATTGGCGGCACGAAGGTGCAGGTCGGCGTGGTGCAGGCGGGCGAGCTTATCCAGGAAGTGAAGTTTGAAACCTCAGCCAGCGCGTCAAAGGAGCAGATTTTGGCCGAACTCGTGGCGCAGCTGACCCCGCTGGTTACGGCCGACGTGGCGGGCATCGGTATCGGCGTGCCGGGGCTGGTGGATGAGCAAAACGGCATCGTGCACAACGTGCAGAATATCCCCTCCTGGCGCGAAGTCCACCTCAAACAGCACTTAGCCAGCTACTTTGATAAACCGGTGCACCTTACCAACGACGCCAACGCCTTCGCCATCGGCGAGAAGATGTACGGCCAGGGTCAGCCCTACGCCAACCTCGTGGGCATTGCGCTGGGCACGGGCTTTGGCGCGGGCATTATTATCAACCACCAGGTGTACTCGGGCACGCTTTCGAGCGCCGGCGAGTTTGGCTGCATCCCCTACCTCGACAAAACCATCGAAGACTATTGCAGCGGCAAGTTTTTTGGGCCGCGCACGGGCCGGCCGGGCACCGAGTGGCACGCCCGCGCCCAGCGGGGCGAGGCCCAGGCGCTGGCTGTGTACGCCGAGTTTGGCTGGCACCTGGGGCAGGCGCTCCACATCATCCTGTACGCACTGGCGCCCGAGGCCATTTTTTTGGGTGGCTCGGTGAGCCGGGGCTTTGAGTTTTTCCGGGCTGGCTTGCTCGACAGCCTGGCGGCGTTCCCATTCAAGCAGGTGACGGAGCGGCTGGTCGTGGCCCCTTCGACCATCGACAATGCGGCCGTGCTCGGGGCCGCCGCCCTCTGCCACATGAAGCAAGAAGCCACCTCCCACCCGCACAACGCACTCGCTTTATGAATAAGAAATTTTTAGCTTCCCTCGCTACCGTACTGAGCCTAGGCGGCGGGGCCGCTGGCTGCCTGGCCCCGGCTTACGCTCAGCAAGCAGCTACCAGCCAAGGTAATGCGGGCGTTATTCCGCAGCCGGTGCGCCTTACGCCCGGCACCGGTAGCTTCGCCATTACGGCGGCGACCAAGATTTACGTTGGCCCTAAGAACGACGAGCTGCGCCGCATCGGGCAGAGCCTGAGCCAGGAAATCGGCCGCGCTACCGGCGTAACGCCGCCCGTGGTGCAGACGGCGCCGGGCAAGCAGCGGGCGGGCTCCATCTACCTCACGCTCAGCACCCCCAGCCCCACCGACTCGCTCGGGGCCGAAGGCTACACGCTCAGCGTGCAGCCCACGCAAGTGACGCTGGCGGCTAGCCAGCCGCAAGGGCTGTTTATGGGCACCCAAACGCTGCGGCAGCTGCTGCCCACGCAGCGCACGGCCCCAGCCAGCCTGCCCGCGATGGAAGTGGTGGACAAGCCGCGCTACAGCTGGCGTGGGATGCACCTCGACGTGAGCCGGCATTTCTTCTCCACCGAGTTTGTGAAGAAGTACATCGACTACCTGGCGATGCACAAGATGAACACCTTCCACTGGCACCTCACGGATGACCAGGGCTGGCGCATCGAAATCAAAAAATACCCCAAGCTGACCGCCGTGGGCGGCTACCGCGAGGGCACGCTCATCGGCCACTACGGCGAGAAAGTACCGCGCTACGACAACGTGCGCTACGGCGGCTTTTACACGCAAGAGCAAATAAAAGAGGTCGTTAAGTACGCGCAGGACCGCTACATCACGGTAGTACCCGAAATCGAGATGCCCGGCCACGCCCTGGCGGCGCTCACGGCCTACCCCGAGCTGTCGTGCACCGGCGGTCCGTTTAAGGTAGGGCAAACCTGGGGCGTGTTCGACGATATTTTTTGCGCCGGCAACGAGCAGACATTCGCCTTTTTGCAGGATGTGCTGACGGAAGTAATGCCGCTTTTTCCGAGCAAAATCGTGCACATCGGCGGCGACGAAGCCCCCAAAACCCGCTGGAAAACCTGCCCCAAGTGCCAGGCCCGCATCAAGGCCGAGCACTTGAAAGACGAGCACGAGCTGCAAAGCTATTTCGTGCAGCGCATGGAGAAATTCGTGAACGGCAAGGGCAAAACCATCATCGGCTGGGATGAAATCCTGGAGGGCGGGCTGGCCCCGAACGCCGCCGTGATGTCGTGGCGCGGCATGGAGGGCGGCACGGCCGCCGCTCGCCAAAAGCATCAGGTGGTGATGACGCCCGGCGAGTTTGTGTACTTCGACCACGCCCAGGGCGACCCCGCCCTGGAGCCGCTCAACATCGGCGGCTACCTGCCGCTGGAGAAGGTGTATTCCTTCGAGCCCACGCCCAAGGAGCTGACCGCTGCCGAGAAAAAGTACATCCTGGGTGCGCAGGCCAACCTCTGGACCGAGTACATCCCCACCGAGCAGTACGCCGAGTACATGGTGCTGCCCCGCATGGCGGCCCTGGCCGAAGTGCTCTGGACGCCGGCCAGCCAGAAAAACTGGGAGAGCTTTAAGGTGCGGATGCAGCCGCAGTACCAGCGCTACGCCGCCCTGGGCGCCAACTACGCCAAGAGCGCCTTCAACGTGCGCCAGCAGTTTGCCGTGGACACCACCAAGGCCGCCGATATGGTGACGCTGGCCCTGGATGCCGCCGGCTTGCAGACCTACTACACCCTCGACGGCTCGGCCCCGACGCCCGCCGCTACCGCCTACACCGGGCCGTTTGCCCTCACCAACTCGGCTACGGTTAAATCGGCTTCCTTCGAGAACGGGCAGCCGGCCGGCAAGATGACGGCTACGGAAGTGCAGGCGCATAAAGCCTTCGCCGTACCCACCAAGCTGGCCGCTACGCCAAATAAAAACTACCGCGCCAGCGGCCCGCTCACCCTGGTCGATGGCCTGCACGGCTCGCTCAGCCACACCGACGGGCACTGGCTGGGCTTCCTGGGCGACGACCTGGTGGCAACCATCGACCTCAAAAAAGCCACGGACATCAGCAGTGTGCGCAGTACCTTCCTGCAAAAGCCGGAGGATGAAATCCTGCTGCCGACCGCGCTGGAAGTAGCCGTATCCACGGACGGCCGCACCTACAAAACGGTATACGCCGGCCCCATTGCGGCGGCCCAGCCCGGCTCCGCCATCAGCGAGGTAAAGGCCGACTGGAAGAAAACCAAGGCCCGTTACGTGCGCGTCACGGCCAAAAACGCGCAGGCCAAAAAGGCCGCCACGGCCGATAAAGAATCTTCTACCTGGCTATTTGCCGACGAGCTGGTGGTGCAGTAGCGCGGATTTTTAGTCCGCGAACACCCGGCGCTACCAACTCGCGGACTGAAAGTCCGCGCTACATCTTTTTCCCCGCCTCTTTTTACCCCGCACCGCATGCCGCAAGTAGCTCCCCCGACCAGCGCCGCGCTGGCCCCGCCGGCCAGCAGCCAGCAAAACCGGTCGATTGTCATCATCGGGTCACTGTTTTTCATCTTCGGCTTCGTCACCTGGCTCAACTCGGTGCTGATTCCGTACCTGAAAATCTCCTGCGAGCTGACCAATTTTGAGGCGTACCTGGTAGCGTTTGCCTTTTACATCTCCTACCTGGTGATGGCCATTCCGTCGGCCTGGGTGCTGAAAGCCACCGGGTTTAAGAAAGGTATGTCGGCCGGGCTGCTGGTGATGGGCGTGGGCGCGCTGCTCTTCGTGCCGGCGGCGCTCACGCGCACCTACGGGCTGTTTTTGCTGGGCTTGTTCGTGCAGGGCACCGGCTTGGCCGTGCTCCAAACGGCGGCCAACCCCTACATCACCATTTTGGGGCCGCGCGCGAGCGCCGCCAAGCGCATCAGCATCATGGGCATCTGCAACAAGGTGGCCGGGGCGCTGGCGCCCGTGGCGCTGGGGGCCGTGGCCCTCAAAGATGCCGACGCCTTGGTGAAGCGCCTGGGCAGCCTCAACGCCGCCGCAAAGGCCGCTGAGCTGGATGCGCTGGCCGCCCGCGTGGTCACGCCCTACTTGCTCATGCTAGCCGTGCTAATCATCCTGGCCGTGCTCATCTACTTCTCCTCGCTGCCCGAAATCGACACCGACCACGAAGACGAAGCCGTGGCCGCCGCCAACAACAACAAGTCGAGCATCTTCCACTTCCCGCACCTGATAATGGGCGCGCTGGCCATGTTTTTCTACGTGGGCGTGGAGGTAATTGCCGGCGATACCATCATCAGCTACGGCGCGTCGCAGGGCATTGCCCTGGCTACGGCTAAGTTTTTCACCACCTGCACGCTGGTGGCCATGATTGTGGGCTACGGTGTGGGCATTGTGGCCATTCCCCGCTTTATCTCGCAGGAGAAAGCCTTGCAGGTTTCGGCCGTTACGGGCGTGCTGTTTGCGCTGGGGGCGCTCTTCACCACTGGCTACACGTCGGTGCTATTTATCTCGCTGCTGGGGCTGGCCAACTCGCTCATTTTCCCGGCCATCTGGCCGCTGGCCATTGAGGGGCTGGGGCGCTTTACCAAGCTGGGGTCGTCGCTGCTCATCATGGCCATTGCCGGGGGCGCGGTGCTGCCGCCGCTCTACGGCCTGTTGGCCGACCATTCGTCGCCCCAGCGCGCTTACTGGCTGGTGATTCCGTGCTACCTGTTTTTGCTGTTTTACGGCGCGGTCGGGCACAAGGCCCGGCGGGCGTAGGGCTGTTTTTTTGGTGCCAATAGTAATAATAGTGTCATGCTGAGCTTGCCGAAGCATCTCTACCGCTTTGTCAGAGCGGCTCAATGAAGCGGCCAAGATGCTTCGGTAAGCTCAGCATGACAACTTAAAAATCAAGGCTTTTTCTCTCGGATGACAAATTTTCGCTACCTGCTTTTATTCCTGGCCCTGGCGGGCGCGCTGCCCCTGGCAGCGCAGCAGCGCTACGAGCTGAACTCCGGCTGGCGAGGCCTGCCCATCGGCAAGGTGCCGGTGGCGGGGCCGCAGCTTTCGCAGCCGGGCTATGCGCTCGCGGGCTGGCTGCCGGCCGTGGTGCCGGGCACGGTGCTCACCACGCAACTCGAAAACAAGCAGGTACCCGACCCGTTTTTCGGGATGAATAATGAGCGCATTCCCGACATCTACAAGACCGGGCGCGACTACTACACCTACTGGTTTGTCAAGGATTTTCAGGAGGCCCCGGCCACCGCGGGCGGGCAGGTGTGGCTGAATTTTCGGGGCGTGAACTACAGCTGCGAGGTGTACCTGAATGGGCAGAAGCTCAACAAGCAGACGCACCACGGCATGTTTTTGCGCCAGACCTACAACATCACGCCCTACCTGGCCAAAAGCGGTCGCAACCGCCTGGCCGTGGTGGTGTACCCGCCCGACCCCGTAGGCAACCCCAACGGCGGCCAGGGCGGCGACGGCGTCATTGCCCGCAACGTGAGTACGCAGTACACGGCCGGCTGGGACTGGATTCGGCCCATCCGCGACCGCAACACGGGCATCTGGGACAAGGTAACGATTGAGAAAACCCAGCAAGTCAACCTCAAAAACCCGCATGTCATCACCCGCGTGCCCGGCGTGCGCCGGCCCGGCGGCCCCCAGCAGCCCGCCACTCTAGCCGTGACGGCCGAGCTGGAAAACCCGACCGCCCAGCCCGTGGCCGGCGTGGTGCAGTACACCATCGCGGGCCAACTGGTGAAGCTGCCCGTGACCCTGGCGGCGCACACCACCCGCCAGGTAAGCCTGCCCGCGCTCACCCTCAAAAACCCCCAGCTGTGGTGGCCCAGCGGCTACGGCGCGCAGCACCTCTACCCGCTCAAAATGCAATTCCTGGTGGGCGGCAAAGCGGTGTCGGATGAGGAGAACCTGCAAGTGGGCGTGCGCGAAATCCGCACCCAGTGGAACGACAAAACCCAGAGCATGCAGGTACTGCTCAACGGCCAGAAAATCTTTATCAAGGGCGGCAACTGGATTATCTCGGATGCCATGCTGCGCTTTACCAAGGCGCGCTACGACACCGAAATCCGGTTTCACCGCGACATGAATTTGAACCTCATTCGCATCTGGGGCGGGGCGCTGGTGGAGCGGCCCGAGTTTTACGAGGCGTGCGACAAGTACGGGCTGCTGGTAATGCAGGACTTCTGGATGAGTGGCGACGCCAACGGCCGCTGGGTAGACCCCATGAAGCTGGAGGACCAGTGGACCCGCCGCCAGTACCCCAACGACCACCGGCTATTCATCAACTCGGTGGCCGACCAGGTGAAAATGGTGCGCAACTACGCCTCGCTGGCCATCTGGTGCGGCGGCAACGAAATCACGCCCCCCAAGGACATCCTCACCGCCATGCAGGATACCCTGCTACCCAAGCTCGACGGCACACGCTGGTTTATTCCCTACTCCAACGCCGACAGCATGTCGACCAACACGCTGGGCGGCAACGGCGACGGGCCGTACGGCATTCAGCCCATCAGCCAGTTTTGGGGCCACCGCACGTTCCCCTTCAATTCGGAGGTGGGCTCCGTGGGCGTGGGCGACGTGGAGTCGCTGGAGCGCTTTCTGCTCCCCGCCAACCTGGTGCCGCCGCGCTACCTGGGGGCCAACAGCAAGCCCACCGAGCAGGTCGATTCCGTGTGGACTTACCACACCTATATCGGCTACGAGCAGTACCTGCTGCCCTACGGCGCGCCCAAGGATATCCGCGATTTCGGCCTGAAAGCCCAGCTCGTGAACTACGACCAATACCGCGCCCTCATGGAAGGCTTCAGCGCCCACATGTGGGACTGGTACACGGGCAGCATTATCTGGAAAACGCAAAACCCCTGGACCGCCCTGCGCGGCCAGATGTACGACTACTACCTCGACCCCAACGCCTGCCTCTACGGCCTGCGCACCGGCAGCGAGCCCCTCCACGTGATGTACAACCCGGTGGACAGCATGGTCACGCTCGTCAACAATAGCTTCGAGGTGAAGCGCGACCTGATGCTGGTGGTCGATGCCTACGACATGGCCGGCAAAAAAACCAACCTCACGCAGGTAGTGGTCGAAATCAACCCGTCGTCGGCCAAGAAATACTTGCCCATCAACGCCGCCGTGAAGCAGATGGCTAGCCAGAAAGGCATGTTCCTCTCGCTGCAATTGCAGGACCTGCGCAAGCAGGTGCTCAGCAATAATTTCTACTGGCTGCCCGACGCCAAAGGCGAATACTCGGGCCTGAAAGGCCTGGCCAAAACTACCGTGCAGGTAACCTCCCGGCAAACCGCGCCGGGCAAAGTCGAAGTCACGCTCGCCAACCCGGCCGGCGCGCCGGTCGCCTTTTTCAACCGGCTGGCCCTGGTAAACCCGGGCACGCAAAAGCGCATCCTGCCCGTTTTCTACTCCGACAACTACGTGTCGGTGCTGCCCGGCGAGCGCAAAACCGTGCTCCTGGACTACACCGCCGCACCCGCTGGCCCCGCGCCCGTCGTGTCGGTCGAGGGCTGGAACATGCCCAAGCAACTGGTGCCCATCGCTGGCAAGTAGCCCAATAACTCTCCCGCTAGCCCTATCCCACCCCCGCCAACATTAGCCCTATGAAGCACCCTGTTCTCCGGTTCGTATTTCCCGCCGCGGCACTGGCCGGTGGCCTGGCAGCGGCCGCTAGCCCCCCGCCGGGGCCAGCCCCACGCCCCGCGCCCGGCCTCACGCAGTACGTGGACCCATATATCGGCACGGGGTTTCATGGGCACGTATTCCTGGGGGCCAACGTGCCGTTTGGGGCGGTGCAGCTCGGGCCGGTCAACCTGTCGGAGGGCTGGGACTGGTGCTCGGGCTACCATTATTCCGACTCTACCATTGTGGGTTTTTCGCACACCCACCTCAGCGGCACCGGCATCGGCGACCTGGGCGACGTGGCCGTAATGCCCACCACCGGCCCGGTGCGCGTGCGCAAGGGCACGCTCAAAAACCCGGACCAGGGTTTCGTTTCGCTGTTTTCGCACAAAGAGGAGCGCGTGCGGCCCGGCTACTATTCGGTGCGGCTCAAGCGCTACAACATCAAGGCCGAGCTGACGGCCAGCGAGCGGGTCGGCTTTCACCAGTACACGTTTCCCAAGTCCGACGCGGCGCACCTCGTCATCGACTTACAGCAGGGCATCGGCTGGGATTTAGCCACCGATACCCACATTGAGCAGCTTAATGACAGCACGCTTGTCGGCTACCGCTTTTCTAAAGGCTGGGCGGTGAAGCAGCGGCTCTACTTCGCGGCCATCGTGTCCAAGCGCATCAGGCAGTTTAGCAGCGTGCAGGTCACTGATTCGCTGGGCAACACCACGCCGGCCGCCACCGGCAGCCGCATCAAGGGCGTGCTCACTTTCACTACCCAGGCTGGCGAGGTGGTGAAGCTGAAAGTGGGTATCTCGCCCGTCAGCACGGCCAATGCGCTGGCTAATATCCGGGCCGAAATCCCGCACTGGAACTTCGCCAGGGTGACCGCCGCCGCCGATGCCAGCTGGAATAAGGAGCTGCAAAAAGTGCGCATCCAGGCCGAGCCGGCGCGCATGAAAACCTTCTATACGGCGCTCTACCACACGATGGTGGCCCCGTCCGTCTTCAACGACCACAACGGCGACTACTGGGGCACCGACGAAAAAGTGCACAAGGGCGCGGCCTTCACCAACCTCACCACGTTTTCGCTCTGGGACACCTACCGGGCGGCGCACCCGCTGTTTACGCTGCTCCAGCCCCGCCGCGTGAATGACATGGTGAGCTCGATGTTGGCCATTTACCAGCAGCAGGGCAAGCTGCCCGTGTGGCACCTCATGGCCAACGAAACCAACTGCATGGTGGGCTACAGCGCCGTACCCGTGGTGGCCGATGCCTACCTCAAAGGCTTTACTGGCTTCGACGCCAACCTGGCCTACGAGGCCGTGAAGGCCACCGCCATGCGCGACGACTGGGGCCTGAAAGACGTGAAATCCCTCGGTTTCATCCCCGCCAACAACGAAATCGAAAGCGTGTCGAAAGGTATGGAATACGCCATCGACGACTGGTGCATCGCCCAGATGGCCAAGAAGATGGGCAAGGCCGACGACTACGCCTACTTCAGCAAGCGGGCCAAAAACTACCAGAACTATTTCGACAAGCACGTCGGCTTCATGCGCGGTCGGGTATCGCAGAGCGAATGGCGCGCGCCCTTCAACCCGTTCTCGTCGGTGCACATGAAGAGCGACTTCACCGAGGGCAACGCCTGGCAATATACCTGGCTGGTGCCGCAGGATGTGGAGGGGCTAATCAGCCTGCTGGGGGGCGAAAAGCCGTTTAGCCAGAAGCTCGACTCGCTGTTTGTGGTGAAGGGCAACATGGGCGCCGAGGCCTCGCCCGACATCTCGGGGCTCATCGGGATGTACGCGCACGGCAACGAGCCGGGCCACCACATCACCTACCTCTACAGCTACGTGGGCCAGCCCTGGAAAACGGCCGAAAAGGTCCGCTTCATCAACGATAACTTCTACACGACCAAGCCCGATGGCATCATCGGCAACGAGGACGTGGGGCAGATGTCGGCCTGGCACGTGTTTTCGGCGCTCGGCTTCTACCCGCTCAACCCAGCCAACGGCGCTTATGTATTTGGCAGCCCGGCCATTAACCAGGCTACCCTCACGCTGGGCAGCGGCAAAACGCTCACCATCACGGCCCACAACAACAGCCCGGCCAACAAGTACATCCAGCGCGTAACGCGCAACGGCCAGCCCTACGCCAAGTCCTACATCACCCACCAGGACTTACTGCAAGGCGGCACGCTCGTGTTTGAGATGGGTAGCCAGCCCAGCCCCACTTGGGGTGTGGCCCCGGCCAGCCGGCCCCGGTCAGTGATGTAGCCGGCTGGCCATAGTACCAGCGTTTGTCGAGCCGCAGAATACGCAAATACTTTTCCAGCAAACAGCCCAGCTTACTCTACTGCAAATCGGCTATAATTTTCAGCAGATTTAGTATAATTTGCTTGGTTTATCGCTGACAGATAAGTACTTTTGGTTTAATCCATTGGCAAAGACATTTCGTACCGTAATTAATGGACTCCTGTAGTTGTCGCCTTCTTTTTACAGGTTATTTCCCTGCCCTTTTTGACAAGCGGAAAGTGGCCGGATAGTACCACATTTCCAAGGCAAACGGAGCGGAAGACGTCAGCTTAAAAAAGGTTGTTTTTAGGTCTGACTACCAACAAATTTCCAGGTATCTTTCAGGTATAACGCAGCAGCAGAACAGCGCTTACCATCGGATTTCTTTTCCTAACCCAACCGCTCCTGAGATTTTCCTTTTTATCCCTTTCCCGGCTCGTTGCATGCGTTCGGCCTGAGCCTTATTCGACAGGCAGTTAAAGGTTTTAGCATTTTTCACTTTTATCCGTGCGCGCAGTCTTTTCTCCCACCCACTTCATCTTCACCACCATACTCCAATCACCATGAGAAGAACCCTACAGCTACTGGTACTACTGCTGCTGCTGAGCCGAGGCTACAGCTACGCGCAGGCGACTAAAATCTCGGGTAAAATAACCAGCTCTACCAACGAGGCGCTCATCGGCGTGAGCATCCTGGTGAGCGGCACCACGCAGGGCACCGTCTCGGATGTGGATGGTAACTACACCATTAGCGCGGGCAATGACGCCACGCTGGTGTTTTCCTACGTGGGCTTCGTAAGCCAGACGGTGGCCGTGAAGGGCCGCTCGTCCATCAACATCATCATGGCGGTGGACAACAAGCAGCTCGGCGAGGTAGTCGTGACGGCCCTCGGCATTAAGAAAGACGAGCGTAAAATCGGCTACTCGGTAACCAAAGTGGGGGGCGAAGCCCTCTCGGTGGCCCGCGAAACCAACGTAGCTACCTCGCTGCAAGGCCGGGTAGCGGGCCTGAACGTGGCCGGCACGAGCGGCGGCCCGGGCTCCTCGGCCCGCCTCAACATCCGGGGTGTAACGTCGTTTTCGGGCACATCATCGCCGCTGATTGTTATCAACGGCGTGCCGATGGATAACACCGTGCGCGGCAGCGCGGGCGAGTGGGGCGGCGCCGACCTCGGCGACGGCATCAGCAACATCAACCCCGACGACGTGGAAAGCATGACGGTGCTCAAAGGCTCGACCGCCTCGGCCCTCTACGGTGCCCGGGCGGCCAACGGCGTTATCCAGATAACGACCAAGAGCGGCTCGCGCAGCAAAACCACGGTAGAATACAATACCAACCTGCAGTTTGACCGCGCCGTGGACAACACGGACTTCCAGAACGTGTACGGCCAGGGCAGCCAGAACCTGCGGCCGACCGACCGGGCTTCGGCCATCGTATCGGGCAATACGGCCTGGGGTGAGCGCATGGACGGCCGCCCTACCATCGGCATCGATGGCCAGGAGCACGCCTACTCGCCGGTGAAAGGCAACTTTCACAACTTCTACCGCACGGCACCTTCCTGGACGAATACTATTGCTATCTCGGGCGGCGGCGATAAGGGCACCTACCGCCTGTCGGTATCGAACCTCGATGGCAAGTCGGTACTGCGCAACAGCGGCCTCACACGCCGCACCGTAAACTTCAGCACGGGCTACGACATCAGCAAGAAGCTGAGCTTTAGCCTGACGGCCAACTACATCGACCAGAAGGACCAGAACCGCCCCAACCTGAGCGACTCCCCTCTGAACGCCAACAACATCCTGTTCCTGGCGCCCAACATTGACCAGGCAACCCTGGCTCCCGGCTTCGACCCCAACAACAATGGCCTGGAAACGGCCTGGAACTCGGATAGCTACGCTACCAACCCGTGGTTTGTGGTTAACCAGTACGTGAATGACGTGTCGCGCAAGCGCCTCATCAGCGCCTTGTCGGCTAAGTATGCCTTCACCGACTACCTCACCCTGATGGGCCGCGTGGGCTACGACTACTCCAGCGACCGCCGCTTCAGCGTGACGCCTTACGGCACGCTGTACTCGTCGAACGGCGAGGGTGGCCTCGACAACCTAACCCTGGGCAGCCGCCTGGAGCTGAACACCGACGCTCTCTTGTCGTTCAACAAACAGCTGAACCAGGACTTCTCCGTTAGCGCCAGCGTGGGGGCCAACTACCGCCGCAGCGACTTTGAGAGCAGCCGGGTATTGGGCGGGCAGTTCATCGTGCCCTACCTGTACGTGCCTTCCAACCTGCGCACCCGCGGCGTGGAGTACACGCCCTCGCGCCTGGAAACGAACTCGGTTTACTACACCGCCGACTTTACGTACAAGTTCTTGACGCTGAGCACTACCGGCCGCTACGACCAGTTTTCGACGCTGCCCGCCGGCAACCGCAGCATTTTCACGCCTTCGGTATCGGGTAGCTTCATCTTCTCCGACCTGCTCGACCAGCCGGCCCTGAGCTATGGCAAGCTGCGCGCCTCCTACGCCCAGACCAGCGGCGAGCCGGCCCAGCCCTACCAGACGGCCAACTACTACAACATCGGCAACCCCATCAACGGCGTGCCGCGCGCCAACTTCGACTCGCGCCTGGCTAACGCCAACCTGAAGCCTTACAGCCTGGACGAGTTTGAAGTAGGTACGGAACTGAAATTCTTCAACAACCGCATTGGCCTGGACGTGGCGTACTTCCGCCGCAAAACCAACGGCGAGATTGTGGGCGCGGCCCTCTCGCCCGCCACGGGCTACGAAAGCACCACGGTGAACCTGGGCTCGACCCTCAACCGGGGTATTGAAGCCGTGCTGACGGTGGTACCCGTGAAGCGCGGCGCCTTCACCTGGTCGTCGTCGTTCAACATCACCAAGCTGCGCAACGAAGTACTGGAAATCGACGGCAAGGACAACAACCCGCTGCAAACCGGCACCTACCGCCCCATGAACGGCAACATCGCCATCGTGAAGGGCCTGCCCATCGCCCAGATTCGGGCCTATGACTTCAAGCGTGATGCCAGCGGCAACGTCATCATCGGCGCGGATGGCATCCCGGTGCGCGGCGACCTCAAGTCGATGGGCTCGGGCATAGCCAACCTGTACGGCGGCTGGAACAACGATTTCAACTTCAAGGGTGTTAGCCTCTCGTTCCTGATTGACTACAAGTTCAACAACAAAATCCTGTCGGCCACCGAGTACTACTCCTACGTGCGGGGCCTGAACCAGGCCACCCTGGCCGGCCGCGACGGCGGCGTGGTAGCCCAGGGCGTTACGGAAGGCGGGGCTGTGAATACCGTTTCGGTACCGGCCTACACCTACTACCCCACCCTAGCCAGCAACATCTCGGCCCTGTCGGTGCTGGATGGTAGCTTTATCAAATTCCGCCAGCTCACGCTGGGCTACACCCTCAACCAGAGCATCCTGTCGCGCACGCCGTTCCAGGATATCACCCTCTCGCTAGTGGGCCGCAACCTGTTCACCCTCATGAAGCACACCGACAACATCGACCCGGAGAACACCATTTCGCCGCTGGTTGCTTATGCCGGCGTTGAAGGCGGCTCGCTGCCCTTCGCCCGCACGTACGGCTTCACGCTCAACGTCAAATTCAAATAAGCCCGCGCTATGAAAAAGCTAGTTTTATACGCCGCCTTCACGGCCCTGCTGGGCAGCGCCGCCTGCTCCGACAAGTACCTGGACGAGGTAAATACCAACCCCAACGCCGCCTCGGCCGCCAACCTCAACCCCAACTACCTGCTGGCTGATGGCCAGCTCATCTTCGCCAATACCGGCTACACCCAGCTGTTGTACCAGGCGCCCGCCGTGCAGGCGCTGGCCAGCACCTTCAACTACTACGGCAACGGCGATAAGTACGTGAACGCCGGTGGCTTTACGGGCTACCAGGCCCGCACCTTCAACGAGGGCTACACCGCCCTGAGCCGCTTGCAGCAGGCCATCAGCGTGGCCAATACCCAGGGGGCCAGCCGCTACGTGAACGTGATTGCCATCAGCAATATCATGAAAATCATGATATTCCAGCGCATCACCGACACCTACGGCGACATCCCGTTTTCGCAGGCTTTGCAGGCGGCGCAGGGCATCACCACCCCGCAGTACGATAAGCAGCAGGATATTTACCCGGCCATGCTCACGCAACTGGACGCGGCCATCGCCACCCTCAATACCTCAGGAGCCAAGGCCACCGGCGACCTTATCTACGGCGGCGACGTGGCCCAGTGGAAAAAGCTGGCCTACTCGCTCATGGTGCGGGTGGCCATGCGCATGACCAAGGTGAACCCCACCCTGGCCAAGACCTATACTGAGAAAGCCGCCGCCGCCGGCACCCTGGCCAACATCGCCGACAACGCCATCGTGCGCACCGATGCCAGCTACGGCGATACCCAGAATGCCTCGGCCGGCGCCCTGCTCACCACCGACGACTTCCGCGAAGCGAAGTGGAGCAAAACGCTGATTGACTACCTGCGCACCACCAACGACCCGCGCCTGGGCGTGATTGCCGAGATTCCGCAGGCCGGCGCCACCAACAACGCCAACCAGTCGCTGACCGGCAACACCGACCCCAGCGTGCAGCGCGGCCTGCCCAACGGCTATGACCTCACCGGCGGGGCCTTCGACATCCGCAAGCGTGCCGACTACCCCGGCGCCACGGGCACCGGCACCGACCTGGCCCCGCTCGGCAACTACTCGCGGCCCCGCCTCACGGTTTACATCCAGCGCAACGCCCCCAACTACCTGCTCACCTACGCCGAAACGGAGTTCCTGCTGGCCGAAGCCGCCAGCCGGGGCTGGAGCGTGGGCACCGATGCCGCCACGCACTACGCCAACGGCCTGCGCGGCGCACTCCAGTCGCTGGGCCAGTTCAACTCGACGGCGGCCATCAGCTCGACCACCATCGATACCTACGTAGCGGCCAACCCGCTGGGGGCTACCAACCAGCTCAAGCAAATCAACGAGCAGTACTGGCTCGAAACGTCTACGACCTTCAACTTCACCGAGGCATGGTTCAACTGGCGCCGCTCGGGCTACCCCGAGCTGGTACCCGTCAACTATCCCGGCAACGTGACCGGTGGCACCATCCCGCGCCGCCTCATTTACCCGGTCACGGAAGTGTCGAACAACCCCGCCGGCTACCAGATGGGCGTGGCTAGCCTCAGCGGCGGCGACCTGCTCACCTCGCGCGTGTGGTGGGATAAATAACCCGCCGCGCCTGCCTTAAAAAAGAGAGGCTTTACACTGGGCAAGCCTGGGGTAAAGCCTCTCTTTTTTGGGGTGCCAGCGGCCGCTTTGCCGGCGCAAGCCTGAAACCTATTTTCTGAAAACCTGAGAATAAGTTTCAAACACCGTTGGCCGCTTCGCGTGGATAAGCCCCATTTTTAAGAAGTAATTTTAGCTTGATTCATGCCTGAACGCATTATCCCTCACCTACTCGCCGGCCCGCTACTGGCCCTGGGGTTGGCCACGCCGCTGCACGCCCAAACGGCGTTTCAGGGCCTGGAGAACCTGTTTACCCCCCCCAAGGGCTACGTGGTGCAGCACACCAGCCAGCCGCTTACAATGGACGGCAGCCTGCGCGAAAGCGACTGGCAAAAAGCGGCCTGGACCACCGACTTCGTCGATATCGAGGGCGCCGCCAAGCCGCTGCCCACGTTCCAAACGCGGGTGAAGATGCTCTGGAACGACTCCACGCTCTTCATCGCGGCCACCTTGCAGGAGCCGCAAATCTGGGCCACCCAGACGCACCACGACGACATCATTTACAAGGACAACGACTTCGAGGTTTTCATCGACCCCGACAACAATACGCACCAGTATTTCGAGGTCGAAGTCAACGCCATCAACAAGATTTTCGACCTCTACCTGCCCAAGCCCTACCGCAACCAGGGCGACGCCCTCATCAGCTGGGACGTGCCGGGCCTGCGCTCGGGCGTAGCCATCAGCGGCACCCTCAACCAGGCGCAGGACCAGGATAAGAGCTGGACCGTGGAGCTGGCCATTCCGCTACGCGCCGTACGCATGGGCTTCCCCTTCAACGCACCCACCGAGGGCACGCTGTGGCGCATCAATTTCTCGCGCGTGGAATGGGACACCCGCCCCGACGGCCGCCGTGCCGTGAAGCTGCGCAATGCCGCCGGCAAAGACCTGCCCGAGCGCAACTGGGTGTGGTCGCCGCAGGGCGTCATCAACATGCACTACCCCGAGCGCTGGGGCTACTTGCAGTTTACCCGCCAGGCCAATACTACCTGGCAGCTGCCGGCGGCCGAGCTGCGCAAGCAGTACCTGTGGCTTGTGTACTACCGCCAGCAGGAATACCGCCAGCGCACCGGCCACTACGCCGCTACCCTGGCTGAGCTGAAAGTCACGCCGCAGGTGGAGGTCGAAAAGCAGGCCAGCCAGCTTGAATTGTCGGCCACGCCCTACCAGTTTACGGCCACCCTCACCACGGCGGGCAGCCCCGCCATCCGCATCAACGACGAAGGTTTAATTGAAAACAGCAAGCCATGACGACCCGCCGCAAATTTGTTCAGAATAGCCTGGCGCTGGGGCTAGCCCCGCTCCTGCCCGCCACCGCCCAGGCCGCCCCGCTTCTGCCCACCGCCGCCCCCAAAGCCGCCTGGAAGCACTGGGTCTGGACCAACCCCGACGCCAAGGACACCGAGGCCCAACTCGCCACCCGCTACCGCAAGTACTACGAGGCCGGCATCCGGGGCATCTTCTTTGAGGCCGATAGCGAGAAGCATTTCCGCGCAGCCAAGGCCCAGAAGCTGGAAGCCCACCGCTGGATTTGGACCATGAACCGGGGCGAAAAATCACTGCTGGCCGCCCACCCCGAGTGGTACGCCGTGAGCCGCAAGGGCGAGTCGTGCGCCACGCACCCGCCCTACGTCGACTACTACCGCTGGCTCTGCCCCTCGCGCGAGGAGGTGAAGCAGTACCTGGAGCAGGACTACGCCGCCGCCCTCAAGAAGGACTACGTCGATGGCATTCACCTCGACTACGTGCGCTTTTGCGACGTCATTCTACCCGTCAACCTCTGGGATAAGTACAAGATTGTGCAAACCAGCGAGCTGCCCGAGTACGACTTCTGCTACTGCGCCGTGTGCAAGGCAGCCTACAAAGCCGAACACGGCATCGATATCGACACGGTGCAGTATCCCGAGGCCAGCCCCTCGTGGCGCGCCTTTCGCTATCAGCGTGTGAACGAGGTGGTGCGCCGCCTCACCAACGTGGCCCACGCCGCCCGCAAGTCGATAACGGCCGCCGTGTTTCCCACGCCCGATATCGCTCACCGCAACGTGAAGCAGGACTGGGTAAACTGGAACATCACCGCCGTGTGCCCCATGATTTACCACGGCTTCTACAAGGAAAACGTGGCCTGGATTGGCCAGGCCGTGGCCGAGGGCGTGCAGGCGCTGAAGGGAAAATTTCCGCTTTACGCCGGCCTGTTTCTCCCCGATTTCAACAACGCCGACGAAATTCAGCAGGGCATCGAAAACGCGTTGCGCAACGGCGCGGCGGGCGTTTCGCTGTTCGGCGACGTGTCGGATGCTGCGCTGCTGGCCCTCAAAACCGCCTCGGCCAGAGCACTCCTGCCTACGCAGGGCGGCTAGCGCCTTGGCCGGGTTAGTAGCGCGGACTTTTAGTCCGCGAGTAGTAAATGGCAGCACTCGCGGACTAAAAGTCCGCGCTACTAACCCGGCGGCCAGTATTTTTAACCTTGGCTGTTCGCTTACCGCTTACCAGCTGGCTTCTAATGCACTTCTACCCACCCTTTCTTCATGCCACGTCGCTGTTTCGCATTTAGTCGCCGCCTGGCCGCCGCCTGCTTATTTATCGGGGTAGCCTTCCGCAGCCAGGCCCAGCAGCCCTTGTTCAGCCTGCTGAGCGCGCAGGAAACCGGCGTGGGCTTTACTAACGCCGTGAGCGAGAGCGAGGCGCTCAACATCCTGTCGTACGAATACTTCTACAACGGCGGCGGCGTGGCGGTGGGCGACGTTAATAATGACGGCCTGCCCGACTTATTCTTCACGGGCAACATGAAGCCCAACCGGCTGTACCTCAACCTGGGCAACTGCAAATTCAAGGATATTACCGACCAGGCCGCGCCGGGCCTCGGCGGCCGCAAAGACGGCTGGAAAACCGGTGCCACGATGGCCGATGTGAACGGCGACGGCCGGCTGGATATCTACGTCTGCTACTCGGGCAAAAAACCCGACGACGTGCGCCGCAACCAGTTATTCATCAACCAGGGCGACAATAAGTTCCTCGAAGAAGCCAGCCGCTACGGCCTCGATGACCCCGGCTACAGCACGCAGGCCGCCTTTTTCGACTGCGATAATGACGGCGACCTCGACATGTTTTTGCTCAATCACAATATCAAAAAGATTGACAACATGGAGTTTTCCAGCCACAAGGGCGAAGTGGACGCGCTGGCCGGCAATAAATTATTCCGGAATGAGAACGGCCATTTCACCGACGTTTCCCAGGCCGCGGGCATCATCCAAAGCCCGCTAACCTTCGGCCTGGGCATTGCTGTGGCCGATATCAACAAGGACGGCTGGCAGGATGTGTACGTGACCAACGACTACAACGAGCCCGATTATTTATACCTCAATAATAAAAACGGCACGTTTACCGACCACTCCAAACAAATGCTGCGGCACCACTCCCACTTTTCAATGGGCGTGGATATTGCTGATTTCAACAACGATACGCAGCCCGACATTTTTACCCTGGACATGCTGCCGGCGGATAATCACCGCCAGAAGTCGCTGCAACTACAGGAAAATTACGAGTCGTTTGCGCTTATGTTGCAGCAGGATTTATATCCGCAGTACATGCGCAACATGCTGCACCTCAACAACGGCGACGGCACTTTCAGCGAGATTGCGCAGCTGGCCGGCGTGTCGAAAACTGACTGGAGCTGGTGCCCCTTGATTGCCGATTTCGACAACGACGGCTACAAGGATATTTACATCAGCAACGGCTATTTGCGCGACTATACCAACAAGGATTTTCTGCGCTACTGGGGCGATTACAAAATCAAAAAGGCGATGGCCCGCGAGCCATTTATGCTGATGGATTTGGTGACGGCCATGCCCTCCACGGCGGTGCCCGATTACATTTTTCGCAACGAGCACAACCTGACTTTCTCCAACAAGCAGCAGGAATGGGGGCTGAACCAGACCAACATGTCGAACGGCGCTATTTACGCCGACCTGGACCAGGACGGTGATTTGGACTTAGTCGTGAATACCATCAACCAGCCGGCCGCCATTTACCGCAACCACAGCACCGACGCGCAGCACACCAGCTACCTGGCGCTGAAGCTGAAAGGCCCAGGCCTGAACACCCAGGCCGTGGGTGCCAAAGCCTACGTGTACACGCCCGGCCAGAGGCAGTACCAGGAAGTGAACCCCAACCGGGGCTACCTCTCGTGCGTGTCTACGGCCCTGAATTTTGGCCTGGGCACCAGCCAGCGGGCCGACTCGGTGCGCATCGTGTGGCCCGACCAGACCACGCAGCTCCTCACCAACGTGAAGGCTAACCAGCTGCTTCAGCTCGCCTACCAGGCCCGCCGCCCGGCGGTAGCTAAGGCGGCCACCGCGCCGAAAACGGTGTTTAAGCCCGCAGCCCCGCTGTTTGATTTCAAGCCGCAGGAAGTCGCCCTCAATGACTTTAAGCGCCAGCTACTCATGCTGTTCATGTATTCTAAAACCGCGCCAACACTCGCCAAGGCCGACGTGAACAAGGACGGCCTGGACGACCTGTTTGTGAGCGGTGCCCCCGACGAGGTGGGCCGGCTCTACCTGCAGCAGCCGGGCGGCAAATTTGCGGAAGCTGCACTGAGCCGCTCCGCTGGCCAACCTATAGGCACCGTGGCCGCCGCCGCCTTCTTCGACGCCACCGGCGACGGCTACCCCGACCTGTACCTGGCCAAAGGCGGCTACGCGCTCTACGAGGCCGGGCAGGACGAATTGCAGGACGAGCTGTACATCAACGATGGTAAAGGCCGCCTGGTGCTGGCCACTGCCGGGCTGCCATCCCTCACGGCCAGCAGCAAAAGCTGCGTGCGCCCCGCCGACGTGGACAATGACGGCGATTTGGATATTTTCGTGGGCGGACGGGTGATACCGGGCCGCTACCCACTGGCTCCGCCCAGCTACTTACTGCTCAATGATGGGCGGGGCAAGTTTACGGCGGCCGAGGTGCCCTTTGCCCACGCTGGCATGGTGACCGATGCGCAATGGGTAGACCTCAATAAGGATGGCCGCAAGGACCTGGTGCTGTGCGGCGAGATGATGCCGCTGACCGTGTGGGCAAATACGTTGCAAGGCTTCACCGACCAGACCAGCGCCTATTTTACCGCGCCGCAGGCGGGCTTTTGGTTTAGCCTGCACGTAGCCGATGTGAACGCCGACGGGCAGCCCGACCTCATCGCCGGCAACCTGGGCCTCAACAGCCCGCTGCGGGCCACGGCGCAGGAGCCAGCCACGCTGTACTATGCTGATTTTGACAACAATGGCTCCATTGACCCTTTCCTCAACTTCTACGTGGATGGCAAGAGCTACCCCTTCGTGAGCCGCGACGAGTTGAACGAGGTAATCTATCCGATGCGCCGCCGCTTCACGTCGTACAAAGCCTATGCCGACGCTACGATGGCTGATATTTTCCCCGGTGACGAGCTGGCCAAGGCCAGCCAGCTGGAAGCGACGGAGCTGCGCACTACATTGTATATCAACAATAAAGGCAATTTCGCGCCGGCTGAACTACCGGTGGAAGCCCAGTTTTCGGTGGTGAGCCATATTACAAGCGGCGACTACAACCACGATGGCCACCCCGACCTGCTGCTGCTCGGCAACCACACCGACAACCGCCTGAAAATGGGCAGCCTGGATGCCAACTACGGCTGCCTGCTGCAAGGCGATGGCAAAGGCCATTTCCGCTACGTGCCGCAGCCAGCGGCGGGTATCTGCGTGGTGGGCGACGTGAAGTCGGTGGGCGAAATTACCGTGAACCGCCAGCCCTACCTGGTGGTCGGCGTCAGCGACGGCCCGGTGCAGTTTTACAAGGAATAAAACGGTTAGCAGAAAGACCCATGACGAACAAAATCGGGCTGGCCACGCTGGCACTGAGTGCGCTATTCTACACCGGGGCCAGCGCGCAACAGCGGCGGCCAGCCGCGCCCCTGGACCCCGCCAAGGCGCTGGATATCATCAATATGACGATGGTGCACGACGTTATCAGCCCACCGTCGGCGGCGCGCTACTACGCCTATAGTATGCTGGGTGCCTACGGCATTGTGGCGGCCCACACCAGGAATTTGCCCACTCCGCAGCACTTGGTAAAAGGCTTTGCCGACCTGCGGCTGGACACGGTAAAAGCCGCCTACGACTACCAGGTAGCCGCTTACTACAGCATGCTGGAAACGGCCCGCCTGCTGCTGCCTTCGGGCGAAAACCTGGCCGAGGAAGAGGCCAGCTTCTTGCAAGGGCTAGCCAAGCAAGGCGTAGCGGCGGGCGTGCTTAGCCAGTCGGCCAGGGTGGGCAAGCTAGCGGCGGCAGCCGTGGTAAAGTTCTCGAAGGGTGACCATTACGCGCAACTAAGCGCGCTCAAGCGCTACACGCCGGTGCGGGCCGAGGGCAACTGGTACCCCACCCCGCCGGCCTACCTCGAAGCCGTGGAGCCCAACTGGAAAACCATTCGGCCGCTGGTTATCGACTCGGCCAGCGGGTTTCGGCCGGCGGCGCCCTGCGCCTTTAGCAAGGATACGACCTCGGCTTTTTACCGGCAGGCGCTGGCGGTGTACAAGGTTTCCAAGCACCTGACGACCGAACAGCTGGAAATAGCGCAATTTTGGGACTGCAACCCGTTTGCCATCAATACCTCGGGCCACATGTCCATCGGCTTCAAGAAAATCAGCCCCGGCGGGCACTGGATGAACATCGCCGCCCTAGTGGCCCGGCAGCAGAAAGTGGGGTTCGACAAAACGGTGTACGTGCTCTGCGCCGAAGGCATCACCCTGATGGACAGCTTTATCAGCACCTGGGATGCCAAGTACGCCACCAACCGCATCCGGCCCGAAACCTACCTCAACAAGTACGTGAACGTGAAGTGGCAGCCCGTGCTCCAGACGCCGCCCTTCCCGGAATACACCAGCGGGCACGCCGTAGTTTCCAACGCTTCGGCCGAGGTGCTCACCTACCTGCTGGGCGATAAAATCGCCTACGTCGATGACACCGAAATCCCGTTTGGCAGCGGCCAGCGGCCTTTTAAGTCCTTCCGGCAGGCGGCCGCCGAGGCGTCAGTTTCGCGCTTCTACGGCGGCATTCACTACATGGACAGCATTGAGAGCGGCAATGAGCAGGGCAAGAAAATCGGCCGCTACATCGTGGCTAAAGTCCTGGCGCCCGCCGCAACCGGCAAGGCGCTGACCGGCAGCAGCCAGCCAGCGCCCAGAAAATAAGCGGCTAGCCCGGTTTCATCTTAGTTAAAAGACGCCCTGAATTCCTGCGGCGACAGGTTGGTTTTGGCCTTGAACAGCTTGCTGAACGAAGGCAGATGCTCGAACCCCAGTTCGTAGGCGATTTCGCTGATGGTCAGGGTAGTAGTCGATAGTTTTTCCTTGGCTTTGGCTATCAGCCGGGCGTGAATGTGCTGCTGGGTATTTTGCCCGGTTACCACGCGCAGCAGATTGCCCAGATACTTGGGCGAAAGGTGCAGGCAGTCGGCCACGTAGTGCACGGTCGGCAGGCCCCTTTCCAAGAGATTATGGCTGTCGAAATACGCTTGCAGCAGGGTTTCCAGCCGTTCGAGCACCTCGTGGTTGGCCTTTTCGCGAGTGAGGAACTGGCGGTGGTAAAACCGGTCGGCATACTGCAGCAGGCTCTCTACCTGCGCCACGATGATGGGCTTACTAAATCGGTCGAGGGCGGCCGCATATTCCTGCCGGATGGCAAAAATAAGGTTCAGGATGGTCGCCTCCTCGGCGGCGGACAGAAACAGGTTTTCCTTGAGCGAATAATCCCAGAAATCGTACTGCTGAATAGTTTTGGCCAGCGGCGTATTCCACAAGAAATCAGGGTGGAGGTACACCACCCACCCTGATTTTTCGACGGCCTCGGCCGGGTCGGCCACCGCGATGCTGAACACCTGGCCGGGCGCCATGAAGGACATAATGCCTTCGTTAAAGTCAAACGAATGCTGCCCGTATTTCACGCGCACGTTGCGCATCCGCTTAACCGAAATCGAGTAGAAGTCGAAGACCATGCTCGCTGGCTCCTCGCCATCGCGGTGCGGCACGGCGCCCACATCCACCACGCTGAGCAGCGGGTGCTGGGGCTTGGGCAGCTGCGCAAACTCGTGAAACTCGCTTATCGTGGTGAAGCGCCTCATGCCGGCTCGTCGTCTTTACGTATTTCCAACACCAATTTACCCCGCACGTGCCAGGTTTGGCTTTCGCGATGGGCATCGGCCGCCTGCGCCAGCGGGTACACCCGGCTGATGAGCACCTGTACCTGGCCTGCGTCGATGAGCCGGGCGATTTCCGATAGCCACTCCTGCCGGGGCTGGTTGGGGGCCAGCGCGCCCGTGGCCTGCTGCCGGACCAGAGCCGCCCGCATCGCGTCGTCGAAGGGAAAGTCCACGTTCACACTGACGAAGATGCCGCCCGGCTTCAGCATCCGCACGGCTTGCACGCGCGCCGCGTTGTCGCGCACCGGCGAAGCTTCGAGCACCACGTCCACGTCGCGCACCAGGTCCTCCAATGGCTGGCCCCGATAGTCGAGGGCCTCGTCGGCACCCAGCTCTTTGAGGTAGGCCAGGTTGCCGGCCGAGGCGGTGCCGATAACGTAAGCTCCCTTGGCCTTGGCAAACTGCACGGCAAAACCGCCCACCCCGCCCGACGCGCCCTGGATGAGCACGCGCTGGCCGGCCTGAAGCTGGCCGTGCCCGAAAAGGCCGGTCCAGGCCGTGAGGCCAGCCAGCGGCACGCCCGCCGCCTCGGTGAAGCTGAGGCTGTTGGGCTTGGGGGCAAACTGGCGGGCCTTGGCCGCGCAGTACTCGGCGTAGCTGCCGTCGCCGGGGAAGTTGGGCACGCCATACACGGCATCGCCCACCGCAAACTCGGTTACGGCGCTACCCACTTCGGCCACCGTGCCGGCCGCATCCCAGCCCAGGGTTAGCGGCAGGGTGAGGTACGCTCGCAGCGCGTCGTTGCCGCCCTCGCGCACTACCCAGTCTACGGGATTTACGCCGCTGGCGTACACCTTGATAAGGATTTCGTCGGCGGCTGGCACCGGCCGCGCTACATCTTGTAGCTGCAAAACTTCCGGGCCACCAAAGGCATTGATTCTAAGCGCTTTCATAAGAGAGGATGGTTGGTTGATTAACCATACAAAGGTCGCCGGAGCCGGAGCCGCCGGCTTAGGCAAAATGCCCTTTGTGTTAGCCAAAATGCCGCCCTACATCAATTACTTCCGCACTCACTCCCCTCCCACTGCTAGCCAATCAGCGCGCCGGGCCGAGGGTTTTTACCTATTAATACACCTCCTTGGGCCGGTTGGCCGGAGCCGTGCCGAAGGCGCGGTTGGGCTGCGGGCCCATCGTGAGCTGCAAGGTGCCGCCGGCCACGATGTCGCGGTGCAGCAGGTAGCTGTTGGCGTAGGGCTGGCCGTTGAGCATGGCCGACTGGATGTAGATGTTCTGCGGGCTGTTGCCCAGCACATTCACCGTGAACGACTTGCCCTGGGGCAGGCGAATGGTAGCGTTATCGACCAGCGGGCTACCCAGCACGTAGGCCCCGCTGCTGGGGCTGACGGGGTAAAAGCCCATGGCCGAAAGAATGTACCAAGCGCTCATCTGCCCACAGTCCTCGTTGCCGCTGATGCCGTCGGGCTTGTCCTTGTACATCTCGCGCAGCACCTGGCGCACTTTTTCGGCGGTTTTCCACTGCTGGCCGGCGTAGGTGTAGAGGTAGGTGGTGGCGTGGCTGGGCTCGTTGCCGTGGGCATACATGCCGATGAGGCCCGAGATATCGGGCGAGGCGCTGACCCCAAGGTCGCCTTTGATAATGAACAGGCTATCGAGCTTTTGGGTGAAGGCCGCGTCGCTGCCGAACAGCTTTATCAGGCCCGGCACATCGTGCGGCACCAGCCAGGTGTACTGCCAGGCGTTGCCCTCGGTGTAGTTGTTCTGGCGGTGAATGGACTGGATGGGGTCGAAGGGCAGTTGAAACTTACCATCGGCGGTGAGGCCGCGCATGAAGCGCGTGTGCGGGTCGAAATACTTCTGGTAGTATTTGGCGCGCTTGCTATATTCCTGGTAGTCGGCCTGCTCGCCCAGCTGCTTGGCTACCTGCGCGATGCTCCAGTCGTCGATGGCGTATTCCATCGCCTTGGCCACCGATTCGCTTTCCTTATCGGCCGGGATGAAGCCCAGCGTTTTAACGAAGTTCACGCCCTGGTCGTCGCGGGTGCTGGCGGCTTTGAGGGCGGCCAGCACCTGGCGGCCGTCGAGGCCGGGCGTGCCCTTGAGGTAGGCTTCGGCCAGGGCGGGCACGGCGCTGTAGCCCACCATCGTGTTGGTTTCGTTGCCGGCCAGGTGCCAGATGGGCAGCTTGCCCTGCTGCTGGCCGATGGCCAGCATCGACTGCATCATATCGCCCACGCGCTCGGGCTGGGCCAGGGTAAAGAGCGATTGCTCCGTGCGGTAGGTATCCCAGAGCGAGAAAATGGTGTAGTTGGCAAAGGGCGCCTTGGGGTACACCTTGTCGTCGGTGCCCCGGTAGTCGCCGTTGGCGTCATTGAACAAGGCGGGGGCAAACCAGGCGTGGTAGAGCGCGGTGTAGAACGTGCGCCGCACTACGGGGTCTTTGGTTGCGATGGTGACCTTGCCGAGCTGCTGCTCCCACTTGGCCGCGGCGGCCTGGCGGGCCTTGGCAAAATCCCAGCCTGGCAGCTCGGCCTGGATGTTGGCCAGTGCATTCTGCGAACTCACCGGCGAAATGCCCACCTTCAACTGGAGCACGCCCGGCGACTTGGCGAACGTGAATACGCCCTTCATGGCCGCTCCCTGGCCCTTCTTCCCTCCTAGCGCCTGCGCCTCATTATACAAGGCAAAGGCGGGCACGGGAGCCGAAGTTTTGATGGCAAAATACAGCTTCTGGTGGTCGGCCCAGCCGTGCGAAAACCGGTAGCCGACAAACGTTTGCGCGTCCACTTGCTCCAGGTACGTATCGGTGGCCTTGTCGTCGACACCCTCCTTTAAGTCAATGATAACACGGGCAGGCTTGCCGTCCTTGGGGAAGGTGTAGCGGTGCATGCCCACGCGCTCGGTGCTGGTAAGCTCGGCCCGGATGCCGTAGGTATCCAGGGTCACGGCGTAGTAGCCGGGCTGAGCGGTTTCGCGCTGGTGCGAGTAGCGCGAGAGGTAGCCCTGGTGGGGCGCGGCCTGGCGGCCTTTGTCGGTTTGGAGCGGGCCGGTGTAGGGCATAAGGAGCACGTCGCCTAGGTCGGAGCCGCCCGTGCCGCTGAGGTGGGTGTGTGAAAAGCCAATCAGCAGGCTATCCGAATAGTGGTAGCCCGAGCACCAGTCCCAACCCTTAAAAATATTCTGCGGCCCCAGCTGCACCGCCCCAAACGGCACGTTGGCCCCCAGAAAAACGTGCCCGTGCCCGCCGGTACCAATCATCGGGTCCACGTAGGAAGTCAATTGCTGCGCCCGAGCGGGCGCGCCGCTGAGCAGCAAGCTGGTAGCAGCCACGCAGCTGCTTAACCACTGAAAAACGGGCCGGGAACGGCGGGCCAAAACGTGACGCACGGGATAAAGGGAAGAGGTGAGTGAAAAAGCCGCGCCGACAAGATGGCGGAACCTGAAAACGAGGTATTAGCGCTAGCATAAGCGCTAGTAGCCCACAGGACAAATATGGGCCGAAAACCGTTGCTAAAAAGTTTTTGCAGGCTGGGAGCGGGATAATCTGCTCCTTGGAGCGCTTCTTTATTACCTTGGCTGACGGCAGGCTTAGGCCAACATTAATTCTATGGCGCAACAGTCTCGCAGGCAATTTATTGGGCTAAGCACCAGCACCCTGGCGGGTGCGATGGTACCGGGGCCGGTCAAAAAGCTATTCGGCCCACCGGCTGCCGTGTGCACGGTGCACCTCGACCAGCCGCTGGGCGACATCATACCCACTATCTACGGCCAGTTTATCGAGCACCTGGGCCGGGCCATTTACGGCGGTATTTACGATGAGCAGACCCGCGATTTCCGGCCCGATGTGCTGGCAAAAGTGCGGGCGCTGCGCCCTACTCTGCTGCGGTATCCCGGCGGCACGGTAACCAAGATTTACCACTGGAAGGACGGCGTGGGGCCCAACCGGCGGGTGCGCAAAAACCTGATTTGGGGCGGCAACGATTCCAACCACGTCGGCACCGACGAGTTTATGCGCTACGCGCAGCTAGCCGGAGCCGCCCCGTTTCTGACCGTCAACATGTCGACCGGCACGGCCGAGGAAGCCGCCGACTGGGTCGAATACTGCAACGGCACCGGCACCTACTACGCCACCCAGCGCCAGGCCAACGGCCACGCCGCACCCTACCGCGTGCAGTACTGGGGCCTGGGCAACGAGGAAGCCGCCAAGGAAGACGCCGGCACGCTCCAAGACCCGCGCGACTACATCAAGAAAGCTTGGTACTACGCCAAGCTCATGAAGCTACAAGACCCTAGCATCCAGCTGATACTGGCCGGCGACAAGGACGACTGGAACCAGCAGGTGTTGCAGGAGCTGCACCCTATTTGCGACTACCTCTCGCTGCACCTCTACGCCAGCTCCAGGCCCGGCGAGCCGGCTTCACTGTTCGCATCCATCGCCGAGATGGAGGCCAGCCTCAAGCGCACAGCGGCCCAGATAAAGGCGCTCACCCCGGCTAAGGTGGAGAATTTCAGCAAGTGGTACCGGTTTCCGAGCCGCCAGCAGCCCGTCAAAATCGCCCTCGATGAGTGGGGCATCTGGGAAAACGGCGGCAAGGGCGCGTACGGCCTGGAGGTGGACTACACCTGGAACCACGCGCTGGGCGTGGCTTGCTTCCTCCATATTTTTCAGCGCAACGCGGCGGCCATCGGGCTAGCCACCTGGGCGCAGACCGTCAACGTGCTGGCCCCCATCATGACGAACGAAACCACGTCGATTTGCCAGACCATCTACTACCCGCTGGAGCTGTACCGGCGGCTGTGCGGCACCCGCAGCGTGGCCGTGACCACCACCGGGGCCGATGCCCTAGACGCGGCGGCCTCCGTCTCAGCCGATGGCAAAACGCTCACGCTGGCCCTCGTCAACCGCGATAGTCAGGCCACTATCGCTCTCCGGCTTGATACCAAGATAGCGGGCCGCTGGACGGCCCACGAGCTAAACGCACCCTCGGTAGAAGCCATGAATACGCTGCAAGCGCCCACTACCAACGTGGTCAGCTACAAGCAGCGTACCCTGCCCGCCGGTGCCAGTAGCTACACCTGCGCCGCTCACAGCATTACCCTGCTGCAAGCCCAATTACCCTGAGCGACGCCAGCCAGGAGGCGGGGCAAAAGCACTTCACGCTAAAACGTTTCAGTAAATGCGCCTTTTTGCCGACGTTTGCGGGGCGCAACTACGTAAAAGTTCTTACCTTTTCGGCGCCGCTCGGGCGGCTTTTTCTCCTTTTCCCACTCCTTACTGAATGCGTAAGCTTTTCTCCGGGCTGGCAGCACTCGCGCTACTGGCTAGCTATCCAGCTCTGGCCCAAACCCCTACGCCGGCCGCCGCCGACCCCGCCCAGTGGGTCAACCCGCTCATCGGCACCGACTCCAAGCCGGACCTTTCTAATGGCAACACCTACCCCGCCATTGCGCGGCCCTGGGGTATGAACTTCTGGATGCCGCAAACGGGCAAGATGGGCGACGGCTGGGCTTACCAGTACTCGGCCGATAAAATCCGGGGCTTCAAGCAAACGCACCAGCCCTCGCCCTGGATGAACGACTACGGCCAGTTTGCCCTCATGCCCATCACCGGCAAGCCGGTATTTGACGAGAATGCGCGGGCCAGCTGGTTTTCGCACAAGGCGGAGGTGGCCGAGCCCAACTACTACCGCGTGTACCTGGCCGACCATGATGTGACCACCGAAATCGCGCCCACCGAGCGCGCCGCCAGCTTCCGCTTTACCTTTCCCCAGACCGATAGCGCCTACGTGGTGCTCGATGCCTTCGACAAGGGTTCGCAGGTGCAGGTGCTGCCCCAGCAGCGCCGCATCATCGGCTACACCACGCGCAACAGCGGCGGCGTGCCCGACAACTTCAAAAACTACTTCGTGTTGGAGTTTGACCACGACTTTCTGAGCACCACGCTCTACCAGGACAAGGCCTGGTGGCAGCGTAGCTGGGAGTGGCTCGTCAACCGCGTCAGCACCACTGCCTACCCGGATAATACGCCCGCGCCCGCGGGCACGCTCACCGTCACGGCCAACCACGCCGGGGCCATTGTGGGCTTCAAAACCCGCAAGGGCGAGCGCGTGAACGTGCGCGTGGCCTCCTCGTTCATCAGCCCCGCGCAGGCGGCGCTCAACTTGCAGGAGCTGGGCACCAAGGACCTGGAGACCGTGCGCCAGCAGGGCCGCACGGCCTGGAACCAGGTACTGGGCCGCATCGACGTGGCGGGCGGCACCCCCGACCAGCAGCGCACCTTCTACTCGTGCCTGTACCGGGCGCTATTGTTTCCGCGCAAGCTTTACGAGCTGGATGCCAGCGGCAAAGTGATGCACTACAGCCCCTTCAACGGGCAGGTGCTGCCGGGCTACATGTACACCGACACCGGTTTTTGGGACACCTTCCGGGCGCTGTTTCCCTTCCTCAACCTCGTGTATCCCGAGGTGAACGCCGAGATTCAGCAGGGCCTGGCCAACGACTACAAGGAGAGCGGCTGGCTACCCGAGTGGGGCAGCCCCGGCCTGCGCAACGTGATGGTAGGCAACAACTCGGCCTCCGTGGTGGCCGATGCCTACCTCAAGGGCATCCGGGGGCAGGACATGAACGTGCTCTACGAGGCCCTGACGCACGGCGCCAACAACGCCGGCCCCATGGAAGCCGTGGGCCGCGCCGGGGTGGAGTACTACAACAAGCTGGGCTACGTGCCCTACGATGTTAAAATCAACGAGAACGCCGCCCGCACCCTCGAATACGCCTACGACGACTTCACCATCTATCAGCTGGCCAAGGCCTTGGGCAAGCCCCAGAAGGAAGTTGACCTCTACGCCCAGCGCAGCCAGAACTACCGCAAGCTCTTCGACAAGGAGTCGGGCCTGATGCGCGGCCGCAACGAGGACGGCTCGTTTCAGAAGCCATTCAGCCCCTTTAAGTGGGGCGATGCCTTTACGGAGGGCAACAGCCTGCACTACACCTGGTCGGTGTTTCACGACGTGCAGGGGCTGATGGATTTGATGGGCGGCCAGCGGAAATTTGTGGCTACCCTGGATACCGTGTTTACCCTGCCGCCGGTGTTCGACGACTCGTATTACGGCGGCACCATTCATGAAATCAGGGAGATGCAGATTGCGGGCATGGGCAACTATGCCCACGGCAACCAGCCCATCCAGCACATGATTTACCTCTACAACTACGCCGGCCAGCCCTGGAAGGCGCAGTACTGGGTGCGCGAGGTGCTCAACCGCCTCTACCTGCCCACGCCCGACGGCTACTGCGGCGACGAGGACAACGGCCAAACCTCGGCCTGGTACGTGTTTTCGGCGCTGGGCTTCTACCCCGTGTGCCCGGCCGTGAACCAGTACGTGCTCGGCGCACCGCTCTTCCCCAAGGCCACCCTGCACCTGCCCGGCGGCAAAGACGTGGTGCTGAATGCCCCCCAGAACTCGCCCACCAATCGCTACGTCAACCAACTGACCCTCAACGGCCAGCCTTATGACAAGAACTACCTCGACTTCGAAACCCTAAAACAAGGCGCCACCCTCGACTTCGACATGAGCGCCAGCCCCAACAAAACGCGCGGCACCGCCCCCGCCGCCGCCCCCTACTCTTTTTCAACTGCCAAGAAGTAACGCGGACTTTGTAGTCCGCGTACGAGCGCCGCGAGTATCCCCGGCAGCACTAGCAGCAAGCCACTCGCTACGCTCGTACGCGGACTACAAAGTCCACGCTACACCCCACCCATTATGAATCGCAGAACTTTCGTCGGAAACGCTTCGCTACTGGCCGCTGGCCTGGCCCTTCCTACCACCATTCTGGCCGCGGCAGCGCCCGCTTTCCCGGTGGTGCGGCCGGCGGCCAGCCAGCGCCGGTTTCGCAGCAAGGCCGTGGAGGCGGCCATCGCCGAGTTTAAGAAAAAGGTAAAAGACCCCGAGCTGGGCTGGCTGTTTGAGAACTGCTTCCCCAGCACCCTCGACACCACCGTTACCTACGGCCAACGCGGCGGCCGGCCCGATACCTACGTCATCACCGGCGACATCGACGCCATGTGGCTGCGCGATTCCTCGGCCCAGGTGTGGCCGTATTTGCAGCTCATCGACCGCGACGTGCCATTGCGCAACCTGGTGGCCGGCGTCATCAACCGCCAGACGCACTACGTCAACAAAGACCCCTACGCCAACGCCTTCTATGGCGACGACGCCAAGGTGGGCGAGTGGGCCACCGACCATACCGCCATGCAGCCCGGCGTGCACGAGCGCAAGTGGGAAATCGACTCGCTCTGCTACCCCATCCGGCTGGCCTACCACTACTGGAAAAAAACCGGCGATGCCCAGCCCTTCGATGCGCAGTGGCAGCAGGCCATCCGGGCCACGCTGCAAACCTTCCGGGTGCAGCAGCGCAAGCAGGGCCTGGGGCCCTACAAGTTTCAGCGTGTGACCGAAAAGGCCACCGATACCCAGCCGCTGGGCGGCTACGGCTACCCCGTGCGGCCCAACGGCCTCATCTGCTCGGCCTTCCGGCCCAGCGACGACGCCACCCTCTACCCCTACCTGATACCCAGCAACTTCATGGCCGTGGTGAGCCTGCGCCAGGCCGCCGAAATGCTGGCCGCCCTGGCTCCCGCCGAAGCCGCTACCGCCGCCGACTGCACCGCCCTCGCCAACGAAGTGGAAGCCGCCCTGCGCCAGCACGCCGTGGTAGACCACCCCCAGCACGGCAAAATCTACGCTTACGAAATCGACGGCTACGGCAGCCAGATTCTCATGGACGACGCCAACGTGCCCAGCCTCGTCACGCTGCCCTACCTGGGCGCGGTGCCCGCCACCGACCCCATCTACCAGAATACGCGCAAGTTTCTACTTTCCGAAGCCAACCCGTTTTTCTTCAAAGGGACGGCGGCCGAGGGCGTTGGCGGGCCGCACGTTGGCATGGACATGATTTGGCCCATCGCCATCACCACCCGCGGCCTCACCAGCACCGACGACGCCGAAATCCGGGCCTGCATCCAGGCTCTCAAAACCACCCACGCCGGCACCGGCTACATGCACGAGTCGTTTCACAAAGACGACCCCAAGAAATTCTCCCGCCCGTGGTTTGCCTGGGCCAACACCATTTTCGGCGAGTTCCTCTGGAAAGTGTACCAGGAAAAGCCGCATTTACTGACCTAGCGGCCAGTATCATTCAACAATAAAACCAAGAAAGAACGTCCTGCTGAGCTTGCCGAAGCAGGACGTTCTTTCTTTATGATGTCAACCTATGACCGACGTTCAACACCCCACCTACACGCTTGAAATCTGCGCCGGCTCCATCCAGTCGGCCGTAGCGGCGCAGGCCGGGGGTGCGCACCGTATCGAGCTGTGCCAAAACCTGGAGCAGGGCGGCACCACGCCCTCTTTCGGCTTGATTCAAGAAGTACTCCGGCGACTAACCATCCCAGTGTTCGTGCTCATCCGGCCCCGGCCGGGCAACTTCTGCTACGATGCCGCCGAGCAGGCCATCATGGTGGCCGACGTGGCGCAGTGCCGGGCGCTGGGCTGCGCCGGGGTCGTAATCGGGGCGCTGGACCAAGCCGGGCGCGTGGATGTGGGCACCTGCCGGGCGCTCATCGAAGCCGCTGGCCCCTTGCAGCTTACCTTTCACCGCGCCTTCGACGCCTGCCCCGACCAGGCGCAGGCGCTGGAGGCTATTATCAACCTGGGCTGCCACCGCGTGCTCACCTCGGGCGGCCAGGCCAGCGCGCCGGCCGGCCAGGCGCAGCTAGCGGCCCTGGTGCGCCAGGCGGCGGGCCGCATCCGCATTATGCCGGGGGCCGGCGTTACGCCCGCCACGCTGGGCCCGCTGCGGGAAGTAACGGGAGCAACCGAATTTCATGCTAGCGCCAAGCGGCTGGTAGCTAGCCCGGCCGCCGCTAAAGCCACCGAATTTGACGCGCCCCGCTGGGAAACGGATGCGGCTATCGTGACTGAACTGGCAGCCCAACTATGGGTGTAGCATCTACACGCACAGGCATTTGCTCACCTTAACCCAAAAGCGCTCGTGCGGATTTTTAGTCCACACGAGCGCTTTTCGCATTAAACCCTCGGTGTTACCGGCCCGCCACGCGGTAGAGCCGCGCCCCAAACAGGGCGATGAAGGCGTAGCAGATGATGGGTAGGTAGTAGGCCGCCGCGATGTCGTGATTCGCAATCTTGCCCATGAGGTAAGGAAAGAGCGCGCCGCCCGCCACGGCCATCACCAGGATGGAAGAAGCTTGCTGGGTTTGTGGCCCCAGGTTCTTGATGCCCAGCGAGAAAATGGTGGGAAACATGATGCTAAAGAAGAAGTTAATCAGCAGCAAGGCGATGAACGAGGGCCAGCCCCAGCTCTGGGCTACCACGAGGCACATCAGCACGTTGGCCAGGGCGAAGGCGGCCAGCAGTTTATTGGGCGAGACGTAGCGCATGAGGAAAGTGCCCACGAAGCGCCCGCTCATCATCAATACCATGAAGAGCGAGAAGTAGCCGGCCGCCACCTCATCGGTAAAGTGCATTTTCTCGACGCCGTAATTAATGAAAAAGGCCCAGGTGCCGCCCTGCGCCGCCACGTTGAGAAACTGCGCCAGCCAGGCCCAGCGGAAGTGCGCGTGTTGCAACAGGCCCTTGGGGGCGGGCGCCGCATCGGCGGTGCCGGCGTAGAAGCCGGCTTCGGTGTCGGCGTGGGTATCGGCGGCGTGGGCATCTTGCAGAGCGGGCACTTTCACGAAGGAAAAGGCCACGGCAATGGCCAGAATGACGCCACCGATGAACAGGTACAGGGTTTTTACCGAAGTGAGGTCGCCGGCGACGTGCGCGTTTTCGCCGCTCAGGATGAAGTAGCTACCCAGCAGCGGCCCCACCACCGCCCCGAGGCCGTTAAAAGCCTGCGCAAAATTGAGCCGCTGGTCGCTGGTGCGCTGGTCGCCCAGCGCGGCCATAAAGGGGTGTGCCACGGCTTCCAGCGTAGCCAGCCCGCAGGCCAGCACAAACAACGCGCCCCGGAAAAAGCCAAACGAGCTGGCATTGGCCGCCGGCACAAACAGGAACGCCCCCAGCGCGTACAGCCCCAGGCCCAGCTGCACGCCGCGCTTGTAGCCAAAGCGCTTCATAAACAGGCCCGCCGGAATGCCCATCACGGCGTACGCCCCGAAGATGGAAAACTGCACCAGCCCCGACTGCGCCTTGCTGACATTGAGCACGTTCTGAAAATGCTTGTTCAGCACGTCGCCCATCGTGATGGCGATGGCCCAGAGCATGAACAGCGACGAGACGAATACCAGCGTGGGAAGGTATTTTTTCTCGGTAAACGGGACTTTGATAGGTGGGCTGATGGCCGCAGTGGTTTGCATTGGGCGGAAGAATTGTGGAAAATTTGGTAGCTAAATCCGTTTCAAATCAGCGTGAAATTGTCATTATGAGCGTAGCGAAGCAATCGCACCCGGACGAGTCGTTCCAGTGCGATTGCTTCGCTACGCTCACAATGACAGTAGGGCCAAGGTTACCGCTGGCTACTCCGGCCGCGTGGCTACGGCAATCTTCGAGTCAGCCGTGCCGTAGTACAGGAACCACTGGGATTTGAAGCGGGCCAGCCCTTCCAGAAACACCACCTGGTTGACTTGGCCAGTGGTTTCGTAGGGCTTTTCGGGGCGCATGAAATACGTATCCATGCGCTGGAGCAGGCGGGTGGGGTCGTCTTTGTCGAACAGCGCCTGGGCGGCAGAGTAGGTGCCGACGGGCAGGCTTTTATCACCAAACGAGGGCTCGTTGCGGCTGTTGTAAATCAGGCGGATACCCTGGTCGGTGAGCATGGCGGGCGGGCCCGACTCCACGAGGTCGCTGTCGAATTTGCCGGCGCGGGTGGGCAGCACGATTTTGAGCGTGGGCAAGGTGAGGGCCTGGGCGCGCAGCGGCACGGGCGGCTTTTCGCCGGCCGCCATCTCGACGGGCGTCCAGTGGATAAGGTCGTCGGAGGTGGCCAGCCAGATTTGGGCGTCGCCCCAGTACATCCAGTATTTGCCCTTGATTTTGGCGGCTACAATGCGGCCATCGGCCTCGTAGCGCGACACGATGGAGCCCGATTTGCTCCACTTATCCAGGTACTTGCCGCCGGCAGCCTGGGCAAAGGCGTTGCCGTACTTGGTCCAGTGGCGCAGGTCGGGCGAGGAGGCCACTTGCAGGCGGGCCAGCTTGCCGTCGTAGGCGGTGTAGGTCATGTAGTAGGTGCCCTTGTCGTCTTCAACCACGCGCGGGTCTTCGGTGCCGCCGGGCCACTCGTACTGCTTCTGGGCATCGTTGGCGGGGTAGAGCACCGGCGCGGGCTCGCGCTTGAAGTGAATGCCATCGGTGCTGCTGGCCAGCCCGATGCGCGAGGCTTTGCCGAAGGTGCTGATTTTATTCTCGGCCCGGTACAGCATGTACACTTTGCCCTCGCGCACCACCACGGCGGGGTTGAACACGTCTTTTTCTTCCCACAGCACGGTTTTTTTCAGGATGGGGTCAGTGAATTTGCCCACCGGGCTGGGGCCCATGATGGGGTTGGCGCTGTCGGCTTTTACGAAGTTCAGCAAGGCCCAGCCGAGGCCAGCGGCGGCCGTGGCCGTGGTATCGGCCGGGGTTTTAGCGGCTGGTGTAGTGGTTGCGGAGTCAGTTTTGGGCGTGCTGTTGCAGCCGGCCAGCAGGGCCAGCAGGGCGGTGCCGCCGGCGAGGCGGTGAGCGGGGCGAGGGAAATTGCGCATGCAGCTTCTAGAAGGAAAGGGGTAGGAAAGCGTGGGTAAGTACCTGACGAGCAAGCGCTATTTCTCAATGGTGTAGATGGACTGCACCTCCGCGTCGGTGAGGGCGCGGTTGTAGAGGCGGATGTCGTCCAGCTGGCCCTTGAAAAAGGCCGGGCCGTAGTACGCGAAATAGCCGGCGGCCTGGCCGGCGGTGGGCGCGCTGTTATAGATGCTCTTGGGCAGCTGCTGGCCGATGCTCAGGGGCACCGGCTGGGGCACGGTTTTGAGGGGGCCTTTCACGTCGGTGTAGGTTTTAACCAGGGCGCCGTTGACGTAGAATTTCGTGCTGCCGTCGGTGTACGACACGGCCACGTGGGTCCACACGTTCACGGGCACGATGCCTGCGTCGGCGTCTTTGTCGGCGATGGTGCTCGTGGTGGACATCGTGAGGAAGGGCTTGCCCGCGCCTTGCAGCTGAAATTTGTAACCCGTCCAGCGGTTCAGCGACAGCAGGTAGTTGTCGGGGTTGCTATCGAAACGCTTGCACCACAGGCTAATGGTGATGGCCTGCGGGTTGAGCGTAGCCTTGTAGGGCACCTCGATGTAAGCACCGTTGGCAAACTCGTAGGCCTGCCCGGCCTGACCGAAGCGGTCGGCCACCAGCACGGGCAGCGTGCCGCCGTCGCCGGGCGCGGTGCCGGGGCCCGTGGGGCCGGTGCGCAGCACACCGTCATTTCCGTTGGTGGTGGCGTCGTTGGCGTTGCCGCTGAACTTCCACTGCGCCATCAGGTTCACGGCCGACACTTCCTGCACCAGGGCCGACTTGAAGGCCGCAACGGCGCGGCGCAGGTTGGCCACGGTGGCGTTCACGGCGGCCTGGTTGTAGCTGGCGTCGTTTTTGGTGACGGTGGAAAGGTCGAGGGCGGTTTTTAGATTGGCCTTGGCACCCGGCGCGTAGTTGCCGGGCTTGGTGCCCTCCACGGCCGCGCTGTAGCCGGTGGCTACGGAGTCGATGAGGGCCGTGAGGCGAGCCTTATCCACGGGGCCCACGGGGGCGGTGGCGTCGTCTTTCGAGCACGACGAGGCCAGCGTGAGCGCCCCGCACAGCCCGGCGGCCATAAACAGGTAAAATCCAGTATTTTTCATAACCTAGCGAAGAGTTGGGTGGGAAGGAAAGGCAGCTACAGACCCTTGTTGGTGTCGCGCTCGCTCTGCGGAATGGGGTAAAAGCGGTGGCGGGCGTAGTTGAAGTTGGGCCGGTCGGCCAGCGCCTGCTGGGCGTAGGCCTGACCGTAGCGCACCACGTCGAAAAACCGCTGGAACTCCAGGGCCATCTCGGCCCGCCGCTCGCGCCGGATGAGGTCGCGCAGCAGGTTTTGGTCGGTGGTCGTCACGTCGGGCAGCAGGCCGGTGGGCACGGTGCCCGAGGCCGGCAGGCTGGGGTCGTAGAGGTAGCTTTCGCGGGCGCGCTTGCGCACCTGGTTCAGGGCCGTCAGGGCATCGGCACTTTTGCCAGCCTCGTTGGAGGCTTCGGCGTCGATGAGCAGCACCTCGGCGTAGCGCAGGGCCTGGAAATTCAGGTTGCCGTCGCCCTTGGTGGTGGTCGGGATTTCGGTCAGCGGCTGCAAGTGCTTTTTCGACACGTAGCCCGTGGCGCTCCACGTCGCATCAAACGGCACGCCGAAAAACGACTGCCCCGCGCGGCCCACCGAGTAGTCGAGGCGCGGGTCCACGACGCCGGCCGCGGTGCGCTCGAAGTTGTCAACCAAGCTCTGGGTGGGGAAGAAAAAGCCGTAGCCATTCTGCGGGCGCGGGGCAAACCACTGGTTGAGGTTGTTGCCCTGGTTGGGGCTGAGGCCCGCCGTGTGCTGCACCGAGAAAATGGCCTCCGCGTTGTTCTTGGTCGCCGCCCGGAAGTTGTCGGCAAACACCGGCAGCAGGCGGTAGGTACCCAGTGCCTCCACGGCCTGGGCCGTTTGGGCGGCCAGCGCCCACTTCTGCTCGTAGAGGTAGGTTTTGGCGAGCAGCGCCAGGGCGGCGCCCTTGGTGGCGCGGCCCACGTCGGCGCCGGTCCAGGTGGCGGGCAGAGCGGCCAGGGCGGCCTGGCAGTCGGCCTCCACCTGGGCATAAATCCGGGCCTGGGGCAGGGCCGGGCTTTGCAGCTCGGCGGGCGTTTCTACCTTCAGGCGCAGCGGCACGTTGCCGTAGAGGGTAGCCAGCTGAAAGTAGTAGTACGCCCGCAGAAACTGCGCCTGGCCCACCACCTGCTGCCGCACGGCGGCGCTTACGCTGGCGTTGCCGGCGGGCAGGCCGTCGAGCACCACGTTGCACTTAAACACGCCGTCGTAGTAGCGGCGCCACTGGGCCTCCACGGCCGAGTTGATGGGCGTGATGTTGAAGATGTCGATGTTCTCGAAGTCGGCCTGGTCGCCGGGGTTGCTGCCCTTCACGGCGTCGTCGGAGGCTACGTCGCCGAGCACCCACAGGGCGTTGGAAGAGGCGTCGCGGAACGAGAGGGGCACGTAGGCCGCGTTCACGGCCAGGATGGCGTTCGTGTCGGAGGTGAAGAACTGGCCGGCTTCGTACTGCCCCAGCACGGGCTGGTCGAGAAAGCTTTTGCAGCCGGCGGTGGCCAGCAGCAGGCCCCCCAGCAGGAGGGCGGCGGGTGGGATTTTCATAAGAATAGCAGCGCGAAGAGGTTAGAAGCCAGCGTTGATGCCCACCGTGAAGGTGCGCGCCGAGGGGTAGGTGCCGAAGTCGATGCCGGTGGCCCGCACGCCATCGCCGAGCGAGTTGCTGTTGGTGCCCTGCTCGGGGTCGAGGCCGGTGTAGCGGGTGAAGGTCAGCAGGTTTTGCACGCTGGCGTAGAGGCGCACCGACGACACGTGCAGCGGGCTCAGCAGCTTCTCGCCGAAGGTGTAGCCGAGCTGCACGTTTTTGAGGCGCAGGTAGGAGCCATCTTCCAGGAAGCGGTCGGAAGGCTGCTTGTTATTGGAAGCGCCGGCCCACGTGAGGCGCGGAAACTCGTTGGTGCTGCCGGGGCCGGTCCAGTAGCTGGTGGCGGCCCGCTCGGTGAGGTTGAAGGCGCGGTAAAAGCCCTCGATATCGGTGTTCACCTGGTTGTAGAGCTTATTGCCCTGCACGCCCTGGAAGAACACGCTCAGGTCGATGTTTTTGAAGCTCACGTTGCCCGTCAGGCCGTAGGTCAGCTTCGGAATGGGGCTGCCCACGAAGGTGCGGTCGTAGCCGTCAATCACGCCGTCGGGCGCCCCGTCGGGGCCGCTCAAGTCCTGAAACTTTACGTCGCCCGGCTGAATGCCCGGCCCCTGGTAGGCGTGGGTAAACACCTCCTGCGCGCTCTGGAAAATGCCTTCCGTTTTGAGCAGGTAAAACGCGCCAACCGGCTGACCCACCGTGGTGAGCGTGGCGAAGTAGTTGTTATCGACGCGGCCACCCACGAGCGGGTTGGCGCCGCCCAGCGACACCACTTCGTTGCGCAGCGTGGCCAGGTTGCCGTTCAGGCCGTAGCTCCAGTCTTTGCCCACGGTGTTGCGGTAGCTCAGCTCCAGCTCGAAGCCCTGGTTGCGGATGGCGCCGGCGTTCACGGCCGGGTTGCCGCCGTTGCCGGCGCTGCTGGGCAGCGGCAGGTTGAGCAGCACGTTGGAAGTCTTTTTGACGAAGTAATCGGCCGAAATTTGCAGCGCGCCCTTCAGCAGGCCCAGGTCGAGGCCGAAGTTGGTTTGGGTGCTGGTTTCCCAGCGGATGTCGGGGTTACCCTTCGAAACCACGCTCAGCCCCTGCGTCGAAATGCCCCCAAACGGGTAGTAGCCCGTGCTGTTGATGAGCGAGGCGTAGGGGTAGTTGCCAATGTTGGAGTTGCCGAGCTGGCCCACGCTCACCCGCGCCTTGAGCAGCGAAATGGCGTCCAGGTTGCTCATAAACGCCTCGCGCGCCAGGTTCCAGCCCACCGAGCCGGAGTAGAAATCCTGGGTGCGCCGGCCGGGCAGAAACTGCGACGAGCCATCGCGCCGGAAGTTGACGGTGGCCAGGTAGCGCCCGTCGTAATCATAGGTCACGCGCCCAAACCCGGAGAACAGCGACGAGTGCGCCTCGCCCCCACCGTTCTGCTGGATGCCCGTGCCATTATCAAGGTACTGAAAGGTGGGCGCCTGGTCCACGTAGCCGCGCCGCGAGGCCGAAATGGCCCGGGCGTTGTTCTTAATAGCCTCGGTGCCAATCAAAATGGCAAACGTGCTCTTGCCCACCGTCCGGTCGTAAACGGCCGTGTTGGTCCAGTTGAAGTTGAACTCGTTGGAGTTGGACTGGGCCAGCTGGGCCGGCGAATTAAACGAGCGGTCGATGCCGAACGTCTTGAAAAACTGCTTGTAATCGGTGATGCGAAACGTGATGCCGTAGTCCGACCGCAGGCGCAGGTGCGCAATCGGCGTCACCTCCACGTAGGCATTGCCGAGCACCGAGTAGGCGTTAAAATTGCGGTCGGCCGCGTCGGCCAGTGCCACCGGGTTGATGCCGTCGCCGAGGTACGACGAGGCATCCTGCCCGCCCACCCGGGGCAAATCTACGAACTGCCCCTGGTCATTATACACCGGCGTGCCCGGCGTGCGAAACAGCGCAAACCGCACCACGCTGGCCCCCGGGTTGCCGTCGCCGAAGCCATCGCCGGAGGTGCCCACCTGCCGGGTTTTGCTGTACGACAGGTTGGCGTTGGTGCCGATTTTGATGTACTTCGAGAGCGAGCTGCTCACCGCCGTGCGCAGGTTGTAGCGGTCGTAGGACGAGTTATTTATCAGGCCATCCTGCGTGAGGTAGCTGCCCGATACGATGTACTGCGAGTTTTCGCCGCCGCCGCTCACGTCGAGCTGCACGTTGTGCTGCCAGGCGGGTTTCAGCACCTCCTTCAGCCAGTTCACGTCGGGCAGGCCCGCGGCTACGGCGGCCGGAATCTGGGGGCGGCCGTCGTTTTGGGCCGCCACGTTGTAGGCCGCCACGTACTGCGGCGTGTTGGCCATTTTGATGAGGTTGGCCGCCGTTTGCACGCCGCTGTAGGCGCTCACGCTCAGCCGGGGCTTGCCCGATTTGCCCCGCTTGGTAGTCACCACTACCACGCCATTCGAGGCCCGCGCCCCGTAAATGGCGGCCGACGAGGCGTCTTTCAGGATGTTGATGCTCTCGATATCATTGGGCGAAATCTGGTTGATACCGTCCTTAGTCGGCACGCCGTCAATGATGTAGAGCGGGTTGTTGTCGTTGATGGTGCCCACCCCGCGAATGCGTACGGCAATGTTTTCGCCCGGCGCGCCGGTGGCCGCCGTGATGGCCACGCCCGCCGCCTTGCCCTGCAAAATCTGGGCGGGCGTGGTCACGGGCAGGCCGCTGATGTCGCGCTGGCTTACCTGCGCCACGGCCCCGGTGAGGTCGGCCTTGCGCTCGGTGGTGTAGCCCAGCACCACCACGTCGCTCAGGGCCTGCACGTCGTTGGCCAGCACCACGTTGAGCTGGGTGCGGCCAGCCAGCGGCAGCTCCTGCGTGGCGTAGCCGATGGCCGACACCACCAGCGTGGCGTTGGCGTCGGGCAGGCTCAGCGAAAACTTGCCGTCGGCGTCGGTGGTGGTGCCGTTGGTGGTGCCCTTCACGAGCACCGTCACGCCGGGCACGGCCGCGCCGTCGGGGCCGGTGACGCGGCCGGTTACGGGCACGGCGGCGGGCGTAGCTGCCGCGTCAGTAGCCACATTCGGGCCGCTGGCCGCTGGGGTATTTTGCGCCTCCGGCCCGGGCAGTTTGGGCGGCGAGATAACGTAGACGTTGTGGTCGGTTTTCTCCACGCGCAGGCCGCTGGCGGTCACGGCGTAGGTCAGCTTCTCTTCCCAGGTGCGGAAGGTGCGGGCCTCCACGTTCACGAACTTGTTGCGAACCAGCTCGCTGCGGTACATGAAAAAGACGTGGTGCGCCTTCTTCATTTCCTGCAAAATGCTCTCCAGCGAGGTGCCGCGGGCAGCGGGCCGCGCCGGGTTGGCCTCTACGTTTTGGGCGGGCTGAAGCATAGCCACGACGGGGCTTTGCGCCCGCGCCGCCTGCATTCCCCCGGCCAGTAAGAGGGGCAGCAGCTTTAGCGATGGGGTATAATGAACCATAGGGTGGGAAATGGAAAAGAGTGGAGAAAACGGCGGAAAGGCAAACAAAATCAGTCGAACCGCACCTGGCTACCCGTACGGCTTATCTTGATATCCAACGACTTGGCGAGCGTCGCCAGCAGCACGTCCACATCCTGGCTGGGTACCGAGCCGGTGAGCTTTTGCTGGCGCAGGGCGGGGTTGCGCAGCGTGACGCGCAGTCCGTAGGTATCCTCAAGCAGGGCCACAACTTCCGATACTGGCGTATCGGTAAAGTCCAGGTGGCCGCTGGTCCAAGCGGCGTACAGCGCGGCATTGACGGGCCGCTTGGTCAGCGGCGCGGCAGCGGCGGCCGGGCGCAGCTCGGCCAGTTCGCCCGGCTTCAGCAGCAGCGCCTCGGTGCGGCCCGCGCGCTGGTGCCGCAGCTGCACCTGCCCCGATTGCAGGATGACCTTAGCCCGGCCCGGCCGGTTCAGCACGTCGAACTGCGTGCCGAGAACGGCCACATCGAGCGGCCCGGCGTGCACGGTGAATTTCACGCTGGCTGGGGCGGCGGCCACGGCCGTGAGCCGCGCCGGCGCGGTGTGCCGCACCTGGAAGAAGGCTTCGCCCGCCAGCCATACCTCGCGAGCGTGGCCCGGCTGCCAGGCGGTAGCCAGCCGCAGCACCGAGCGGCCATTCAGCGTCACGCGGGAGCCGTCGGGCAGCGTCAGCTCGCGTCGTTCGCCGGCTTTGGTCGAGTAGCTGGTCCAGGCGGACGCCGGAGCCACTGGGGTACGCGGCCACAGCCCGACACCCGCAAACCCCAGCGCCAAGGCTGCCACGGCCGCCCCCGCCCAGCGCCGGGCGCGCCGACCCACGCGCAACCTCGGCTGCGGCTGGCGCGTGGGCACCGCGTGCAAGGCTTGCCAGAGCTTCGCCGTTTCGGCCTGCTTTAGCGATTGAGGCAGGGCGGGCGAGTAGCCGCTGGCCAGCAGTTGCAGCAGCGCCACGGCCTCGTCGAACTCCGCTTGCTTGGCAGGGTGCTGGGCTACCCAGGCGCGCCAAAGCTGCGCCGCCGCCGGGTCGTGGCCCAGCACGAAGGCTTGGAACGACTCATCGGCCAAAAAATCATCCGTCGAGTAAGTGGTGTAGGGCATAAGTAAGGGGCCGAACGGGCCCGCGGCCGGGTGCCGAGGCTGGCCGCCAGGTGGTCTGGCAGGCCCGTTCATCTCCCATCACGGCCTTAGTGGCCGTTCATACTCATTCCCGCTAAATCTTTTTTTCAGACCGGCCTGCTCCCAGGGTTTTCGGCCCCTTTTCTGGCTAGGCGGCCAGCCCGGAAAGAAGCAAAACAACTACTGCCAATACCTTGCGCAGTACCTGCAAGGCATTGAAAATCAGATTGCGTACCGACTGGGTGTTGAGGCCCATTACCTCCGCGATACGCTCGTAGGCAAAGCCATCGAAAAACTTGAGGTACAGCGCCTCGCGCTGGCGCTTGGAGAGGCGGTTGAGGGCGGCCAGCAGCCGGGCGCGCTGCTCGGCATCGCCCTGCTGGGCAATGAGAAACTCCTCGTGCGAGTAGGTAACCTCGAACGAGTCGGAGTAGGCAGGCAGCAGGTAGCGGTGCCGCAGCAGCTTGGTTTCGTCGCCCAGGTGACGGCGCAACGCCTTGAATAAGTACGCTTTTACTACCTGCACGGCCCGTAGCCCCTCGCGCCGCCGCCACAGCTTCTGAAACAGGTTCTGGATGCAGTCCTTCACCAGCTCCTCGTCGCCGGTCAGCTTGAGCCCATAGTGATACAGCGCCTCGTAGTAGGCCTCGAACAACGCGGCCAGCGCCCGGGCCTCGCCGCCCCGGAAGGCTTCCCAAAGCTGGGCGCTGTACTCGTCGGTGATGGGTGGCAAGGCGGGGCGGCAGCTACTAGGGTGGGAGATTGCGGGCGTTTTTCGCCGGCTGGCCGGCGAAAAGCGTCCGCAATCTACATGCTGCAACCCCAGCCACCCCGCCGCGCAACCAGATAGCCCAGCAGCCTGCTAAGCAACGTCCTAGACGCATGTAGCCATAAAAAAGCGGGCTGGGCACCCGGGCGGCCAAGCCTACCCAGGCGCCCAGCCCGCGAGGGCGGCGCGGCGCGCCAGGCGCTATTTCACCCGGCCTTCAACCTTGGCGGCCACGGGCTGGCCGGCGGCGGTGAGGGCCTTGATGTAATCAATGATGGACGTGCGCAGCAGCAGCCCGGTGTGGCGCAGCTTGGCCGCCTTGAGAAACTCCATGTGGTCGCCGCCGCCGGCCAGGTAGTCGGAAATGGCAATGCGGTAGGTTTTGGCGGGGTCGAAGGGCTGGCCACCGATGAGGATGTTCTGCGGATGCTTATCGGCCCCCACGGTGTATACCGCCCCCGACACCGCCATGCCGATGGGCGCCGAGTAGTCGAAGAGCTGCTGCACCACCGGGCCGGGTGCGTCGAGCACCACCAGCTCATTTTCGAAGGGCATCAGCTCGAAAGCGTTGCCCACGGTGATGTTGCCGGCGGGCAGGGCGTTGCGCATCCCGCCATTAGTCATCACGCCCAGGTCGATGGTTTCGCCCTTGAAGTACTGGCTGGCGGCAGTGCGCTGCAAGTCGGACACAAAATTAACGATGGGGTTTTCGCCGGGGTTCTTGCCCAGCGCCACCGGTGCCTGGCCGATAACTACCTGCATCTGCTGCTCCACCTGCTCGTGAAAGGGCTTGATGTAGGCCGCCGCCCCGGCATCGGGGGTGAGGGTGCTGCCCACGGGCTGGCTGGTGGCGGCGGGCAGGTGGGCCGTGGCTTGCAGCGGGCCGCGCTGGCAAGCGGTAGTGAGGGCCAGCGCAAGCAGGCTGGCAGCAACAGGACGAACGAAACGCATGTTGAAAACAAAATAACCCAGCCAGAATAAGTGGCCGGGTTACGCAAAGGTACGCAGTGCTCGGGGCTGGGCCGGGCATCGTGGCCGTTATCAAAAGCCAGCATCTAGCCAGGCCAGCCGCCGGCTAAGGCACCGACCAACGGCCTATTTTTTGGTTAAATCAAGGCTAACTAATACGTTGCCCCGTAGCACCGAGGTATTGTAGCCGGCAATGAGCAGAAACCCATTACTTGGCTCTACCCGGCCCAGCACGGCCAGCGAGCGCCCCACCAGCAGCCCCGGAAACTGCACCCCCAGCCCGGCTACCAGGCCAAACTCGTAGCGCCGGTACGCACTAGTAGAGCCCATCTGGCCCGGAATCAGCGGTTGCCAGCTACTGCCACTATTGACACCACTCGTTAGGCGGCGTTGCGCGTCGATTGAAGTAGCGTAGTTAACGCTGACCCCAGCTTCTATAAATGGCCGCACCTTGGTGCCGGGCACCGCATAGCGCACCAGTATGGGTAAACGTAGATAGGACGTGGCAAAGCGCAGGTCATAAGTTTGCGTGAGGTATTGAAAAGCACTTCCGAGGAGCTGGCTTCCGCTACCTGCCGCACGTAGTGCAGCTCGGCCCGAAAGGTAAACTTCTGGCGCAGCACGCGGCGCCCCAGGCTTAGGCCCACCCCTACCTCCGGCGCCCAGCTGGCTGGCGCCTCCACGCTACCACTGGGGTAGTCGTAGGTGGTGCGGCTAGCCTGCCCACCCACCAGAATTTCCACGCTGACTTCAGCCCGCTTTCAGGGCTGGTGGGGCCACTCGGTTGGGCTCGCGGCAGGTACTGCAATTATTTACGGCCGTAGTAAAGGCCGAGGTTTTAAACTCCGTTTTGCTGATGCTGAGCAAGATGGCCGGGCAATCGGCAAATTGCTCGGTGAGCACGCCCCGGTACACGGGCAGCACCTGCTCGCGGCTGCCACTGCCATCCGGCACCTGCCGGCGCACTTGCAGCAGCTCCGTAGGCTGGGCGGCCCCGGCTTTTTGCACGTAGAAGTGCTCCCGGTTGTTTTCGTCTTTCCAGCTGAGCAGCGACGCCGCCCCGTCGGCCAGTACTTCCAGAAACAACTGGCGGGCGGGCGCTTCGGCCCCGGGCACCGGGCTGCCCGAGCCAGCCGGGGCCGCTGGCATGGGCACCAGCTGGCTGGTAAAACGCTCGCCACTCAGCAGGCCGTAGCCCTTGAGCTGGCTGGGCAGCCAAGTAGTGGTGGCCTGCTCACCGGCCGCCCGAAACAGGCATTGCGCCCCGCCCCGGTAGCCGTCCCGGTAGTTGACCTGGCCCCGCACGGTATCGCCCGCCGAGCGCACCAGGTAGCCGGGCCGAAAGTCGGCCTGTGCGTGAGCTTGCAGGCGGGCCAGGCTCAGCAGCGCACCCAGGCAGGTAATGGAGTAGGGTTGTTTCATGCCGCAGAAATGAATTTTACTAATTAGAATCCAGCAAAGATATAGCCATCTTACCTCCCCTCCGGGCTGGCACCGTATGTGGGCGGGGCGGTATCTTTCGGCCGGGTTGGGCTGGTAGCCGCTGGCCTAGCGTTCGTGAAAAAAGTATGACTGACTCTTCCCTTCCCCCCACCCCACCGGTTTCGTTTCCTGAGTTTGCACCCGTCAGCACCGCGCAGTGGCAGGCCCAGCTCGCCCGCGAGGCCAAGGGCGCCGACCCCGCCAGCCTGCGCTGGACCCTACCCGACGGCCTGGTAGCCGAGCCCTTTTACCACCGCGAGGCGCTGGTGGCGCTGGGCGGCGCGCCCGCCCCGCTGCCGCCGCGCCCCGCCCCCTGCCGCAATGTGGTGGCCCTGGCCGTGCCCGCCGGCACCGACGGCCGCCTCCAAATAGAGCAGGGCGCCGATGCCCTGGCCCGCGGGGCCGAGGGCCTGCACTTTCAGTTTCACGGCGACCCCGCCGCCTTTGCCGTGGCCGAGCTGGCCGAGCGCCTGCCGCTGGCTACTACCTGGATAGGCTATACCGTGCTGCAAGGCCCCGCGCAGCTGCTGGAGCGCCTACGTACCGCGGCCAGCGGCCAGCCGCTGCAAGGCTTCCTGCGGTTTGCGCCCATCACGGTGCCTGAGGGCGCCGAGCTGCTCCAGTTTCGGGCTACGCTGCGGCACTGCCTGCTGGTAGCCCGCGAGTGGCCCGCGTTTTCGGCGCTGGCCGTGAATGGCACGTATTTCGGCAACCGGGGCGCCACGCTTACCCAGCAGCTGGCTTATAGCCTGAGCACCGCCGCCACCATGCTGGCCGAGCTGCCCGACGAGGCCAGCGGCCTGCCGCTGGCCGAGGTGGCGCGGGCGCTGCACCTCGATTTTGCCATCGGCCCCAGCTACTTTCCTGAAATTGCGCGCCTGCGCGCTGCCCGCCGGCTGTGGGGCACGCTACTGCACGCCTACGGGCTACCAGTGGCGGGCGCGGCCACGCTGCTCATCCACGCCACTACCTCCACCTGGACGCAAACCACCCTCGACCCGCATACCAACCTGCTGCGCCACACCACCGAGGCCATGAGCGCCGTGCTGGGCGGGGCCGATTCCATCCAGGTGGCGGCCTTCGACTGCCTCTACCAGGCTACCAACGAGTTTAGCGCCCGGCTGGCCCGCAACCTGCCGGTGATTCTTAAGGATGAGGCTCACCTCGACTGGGTGGCCGACCCCGCCGCCGGCTCCTACTTCCTCGAAACCCTCACCGATGAGTTGGCCCGCGCCGCCTGGGCGGAGTTTCAGGCCCTCGAAGCGCAGGGCGGCATGGTGCACGCCCGCGCCCGCGCCCTGGAAGCCGTGAGCCAGGCCGGCCTCGACAAGTTCAAGCGCATTGCCACCGGCCAGGATGTGGTGGTGGGCACCAACCGCTTCCAGAACCCTCAGGAGAAGTTCGATTTCCAGCCCAAGCAGCTGCTGCGCTCGCGCGACTTCGACACCACCCGCGCCACCTACCCCAGCGAGGTGCTGCGCCTGGCCACGGCCCTGCACTTCGAGCGCCGCGCCAACCAGGACAAGCAGGCCACCCTCGTGCTGCTCGGCAACGCCCGCGTGAACGAGGACATCGCCGATGCCTTCTGGCACCTGCTGCACCCCAGCGAGCGCACCGACGCCCCGATGCCCTCCGACATCGCCCCCGATTCCTACTCCGTGCTCTTCTCCAAGCCCGAGGAAGCCACCCTCATGTACGCCCGCCCCGCGCAGTTCGACCACCTGGCGCGGGTGGTGCAGCAGGTGCCGGTGGGCCACACTTTCGACATCCCCTCCCTCGTCACCTCCGACCTGGCTACCCTGCTGGAAGCCGTGCGGGTGTTCGGCTTCAAGGAATTTGTGGTCGAAGGCCACCGCACCGAGGAGGTGCTGGCTCGGCTGCAAGGGCGGTAAGGTCGCTTTAACCCATGAAAGCAGCAGGCAAATTAATAGCTGGGTTTCTGGCGTTGCCAGTGTTGCTGGCTTTCGGCTACCTATATGCGCAACGCACGCCGGACAAGCCCCGGTTTTATGTGGATGACGACCTGGAATGGGATGTTTGGCGAATTCCAATCATTGAGCCTTACAACCTTATAACAACTGATGGTAATAGTGGGCAACGAGTTGGCGAGAGCCGGTGGCACTTTAATGCCCCGGCATTTACAAACTCTTTTAACCCTGATTCAATTAATTACCAACAAGGGTTTGTTACCTTCTATGATGCATCACAACATAGCTACGGATTCTGCGACCTAGCCTATAAGAATGTTAGTTTTTGTGGCGACTATCAGGAATTCAGGGAATTTACAACTAATATGATTTTTTCAAAGGAATTGTATAACACTGAGCAGGTTTACGAAGGCTGGACGCAAACAAGGTTGTTACCCTGGGCCAAAGAAATCCTAGAAGAGCGGTGGAAATTAATTGACAAAAAATAACAACTATATGCGCCCCGACTTTTCCACTATCGCCTACGACGCCGCCAGCCTGCCGGCCCCGGCCAAGCCCGCCGACTACCCCAGCGCCGGCCCAGCCGTGTACACGGCCGCCGATGCGGCGCATCTGCCGCACCTGGGCTTCGGGGCGGGCATTGCGCCCTACCTGCGCGGGCCGTACGCCAGCATGTACGTGCGCTCGCCCTGGACCGTGCGCCAGTATGCGGGCTTCTCCACGGCCGAGGAATCGAACGCCTTTTACCGACGCAACCTCGCCGGCGGGCAGAAGGGCCTGAGCGTGGCCTTCGACCTGGCCACCCACCGGGGCTACGACTCGGACCACCCCCGCGTGGTGGGCGACGTGGGCAAGGCCGGCGTGGCCATCGACTCGGTGGAGGATATGAAAATCCTCTTCGACCAGATTCCGCTGGGCGAAATGTCGGTGTCCATGACCATGAACGGGGCCGTGCTGCCGGTGCTGGCCTTCTTCATCGTGGCAGCCGAGGAGCAGGGCGTACCGCCTGAGAAGCTTACGGGCACCATTCAGAACGACATTCTGAAGGAGTTTATGGTGCGCAACACCTACATCTACCCGCCCACGCCGAGCATGCGGCTCATCGCCGACATCTTCGCCTACACGGCGCAGCACATGCCCAAGTTCAACAGCATCAGCATCTCGGGCTACCACATGCACGAGGCCGGCGCCACCGCCGAGCTGGAGCTGGCTTATACTCTAGCCGACGGCTTACAGTATGTGCGCGCCGGGCTGGCCGCTGGCCTCAAAATCGACGACTTTGCCCCGCGCCTCTCCTTCTTCTGGGGTATCGGCATGAACCACTTTTTGGAAATTGCCAAGCTGCGCGCCGGCCGCCTGCTGTGGGCCAAGCTCATCAAGCAGTTCGACCCTAAGAGCGATAAAAGCCTGGCCTTGCGCACGCATTGCCAGACGTCGGGCTACTCGCTCACCGCCCAGGACCCCTTCAACAACGTGGCCCGCACCACCGTGGAGGCCCTAGCCGCCGCCCTCGGCGGCACCCAAAGCCTGCACACCAACGCCCTCGACGAGGCGCTGGCCCTGCCCACCGACTTCTCGGCCCGCATCGCCCGCAACACCCAGCTCTACCTCCAGCACGAAACCGACATCACCAAGGTAGTGGACCCCTGGGGCGGCTCGTATTACGTCGAAAGCCTCACCGCCGACCTCGCCAACCAGGCCTGGGCCCTGATGGAGGAGGTCGAAGCCCTCGGCGGCATGGCCGCCGCCATCGAAACCGGCCTGCCCAAGCTCCGCATCGAGGAAGCCGCCGCCCGCAAGCAGTCGCGCATCGACACTGGCCAGGAGGTCATCGTGGGCGTCAACAAATACCCGGCCCCCGAGGGCGAGGCCCCGCTCGAAGTGCTGCAAATCGATAACGACGCCGTGCGGGAATCGCAGGTAGCGCGGCTCAAGCAGATTCGCGCCGAGCGCGATAACGACGCGGTGCAGGCCGCGCTGGCCGCCCTCACCGCCGCCGCGCAAGGCGGGGCCACCACGTCGGCCGCCGCCCCCGACCCCGCCCAAAACCTGCTGGCCCTGGCCGTCACGGCTGCCCGCGCCCGCGCCACCCTCGGCGAAATCTCCGATGCGCTCGAAGCCTCCTGGGGCCGCCACCAGGCCACCAGCCGCACCGTGCAGGGCATCTACCAGCAGGGCATGAGCGACAACGCCGACTTTGCCCAGGCCCGCCGCGCCGCCGAGGACTTCGCCGCCCGCGAGGGCCGCCGCCCCCGCATGCTCGTGGCCAAAATGGGCCAGGACGGCCACGACCGGGGCGCCAAAATCATCGCTACCTCCTTCGCCGACGTGGGCTTCGACGTGGACCTGGCGCCCCTCTTCCAAACTCCCGCCGAGGTCGCCCGCCAGGCCGTGGACAACGACGTACACGTAGTGGGCGTGAGCAGCCTTGCCGCCGGCCACAACACCCTGCTGCCCCAGCTCATCATGGAATTGGAGCAGGAAGGCCGCCCCGATATTCTCGTCATCGCTGGCGGCGTCATCCCGCCCCAGGACTACCCGCAGCTCTACGACGCGGGCGTGGCCGGCATCTACGGCCCCGGTACCGTGATAGCCAAGGCCGCGCTGGAGATTTTGGGGAAATTGGGGGCGTAAGCTAAACTGTTGTGAGAATCTCCATAGATGAGCAAGCAGTCTGGGATTTCGATTGGTTTGCAGTAGATGCCGATGGATACTTAGTGCATTTTGCCTCATGCTCAGGACTTCTACCTGAATCAGTGTCCTCCTCAAAGGAAAATCTAGCTGCGCTTACACAGTTTTTCAGCGAGTTACCCGAACTCTCAGCTAATGAGAAAACCTTATTGACTGACGCAGCCATTGGCGACTCAAGTAGTTTTTTAAATTACGTGAGGCAAGGTTTTTACTCCTTCGACAAGATGGTGCTGAATAGCCCATTCGACCCATTTTATCAATTAATGGCTCAGCCACCACGCCCATTAGTGCTGGCAGATTTGCCAGCCGAAATAGCTGACATTATAAATCAAACACGATTACCCTACTCTGTAACCAATTTGTCAATTATTGACGTAACGACAATTAATTAGTAGCTTCCTCCCACACTGGCGCGAGTTTAGGCAAGGCAGTAACTCGCGCCAATGATTCGGGCGAGGTTGCGTTTCGCATTGGCACGATTCACGTAATCAGCCTAGCCACTTAATCCCGTCTTGCCGCTTCGCGGCAGTGGAGGCACAGCCTCCACATCAAGATTAGTCACAAGTTGCTCTTCGCTAAACTCGCGCTAGCACATAGTCTGCAAGCCTAGGCCCGCCCTACCCGGCGGGCCTTTTTGCTGGTCGCACCTTTCCTTTGGGTATCTTCCCTCTTTTCGCAGCTTATTATGCACCTACTCAGCCAGCTACTTATCGGCGTGGTGGCCCTTATTCACGCCTACATCGTGTGGCTGGAAATGTTTGCCTGGGTAGCACGGGGGCCGAAAGTGTTCAAGTCGCTGCCGACCGAGCTGTTTCCGGCTACTAAGACTCTGGCGGGCAACCAAGGCTTGTACAACGGCTTTCTGGTGGCCGGGCTGGCGTGGGTACTGCTCATTGCCGACCCCGCGTGGCACCGGAGCGTCGGCACGTTTTTTCTGGGGTGCGTGGCGGTGGCGGGCCTCTACGGCGCGGCCACGGCGGGCGGGCGCATTCTGCTGGTGCAGACGCTACCGGCCGCGCTGGCCCTGGCCGCATTGTGGCTTGCGTAGCTGAGCGGCTACTGGCCAGACAGCTATCCGCTTATTTGCGTTACACATGTAGCCTTAAGCTTTTGCCGCTAGGCACCCTGCCACTGAGGCTTCAGCACCTGCCGGCGGCGCACGCGGGCACTGAGCCAGGCGCGCACGGGCTCGTCGTAGAAGCGTAGAGCGGCCCAGGCCAGCAGCAGCAGGAAGACGATGAGCGCCGCCATTGCCCCCGCCAGTTGGCCCAGCGGCGGGTGCGTGGCCTTTACCCAATGCCCAAAAATGCCAGTAAATGGAAAATGCACCAGGTAGAGCGGGTACGACAACTGTCCCGAAAACCGACACAGCCCGCTTAGCCGCCCGGCCGAGGTAGCCCCCGCCCCCACCGCCACGATGAGCGGAAACACCACCAGCACGCAAAAAAGGTGGTAGTAAGCCGCCGGCGCAAAAGCGGGCGCCATAAACACCAGCAACAGCAGCAGCGAGAGCAGCGCGTAGGCCCCCGGCACGCGCACCTGCACCCGCAGCCGATGCAGCAGCAGCCCCGCCGCAAACGGAAACGCCACCCGCACCGGGGCCATCCAGAACGAGTGCCAGGCCCAGCCGCCATCGAGCGAGCCGTGCTTGAGGGCCGTGACAACCAGGGCCAGCGCGGCCAGCGCCACCACTACTGCCAGGGCGCGGCGGCCCAACCGCCAGGCCACCAGCGCATAGGCAACATTGGCCAGGTACTCTTGCAGCAGCGACCAACAGGGCGAGTTCAGCGGGTGGGTGAGCCAGCCGCCGGGCACGCTGCTGGGCGGCGTGGGCAGCAGCAGTGCGCCGCAGCCTAGCATGAGCGCCATCCGCGGGCCGCTCACCTGCTGGGCGGTGCCCACGAAGGGGTCGAGCCAGTAGCCGAGCGCCCCCAGCGCCACGGCCAGCAATACCAGCGGGTGCAGCCGGATGATGCGCGCCCGCACAAAGGCCGCCAGGCTAAGGCCCGGCCAGCGCGCATCGTAGGCGTAGCCGATGACGAAGCCTGAGAGCAGGAAAAAAAAATCGACGGCCAGGTAGGCGTGGCGCAGGGGGTTGGCGGCGTAGGGCAGCAGGCCATCCAGCAGGTGGAAGAGCAAAACTAGCAGCGCGGCCGTGCCGCGCAGGCCATCCAAAATCTCGAAATGTCGCTTCATCAAACCGGGCTAGCGTGAGGGCTGAGCCAGCAAGATAATCGCTTGAAACTTACGAAAGCAACCAGCGGATGGCACTAATTTGCAGGCATTGCATACTGTAGTTCAGCTTACTAACTAATAATAACACGGTAGCCAAGCGGGGGCTGGCCCCACTCGCTCAACTGGCTGCGGGCACCAGCGGCTCAGGTCCCTCAACCAGGGCGCGGGTCTTGGGCAGGCACTCGGGGTAATTGGTTTGGATGAAGGCCACGAGCTTTTCACGCACCTCGCAGCGCAGTTCGAAGGCCGTGGAGGCATCGGCGGCGCTCACCAGTACGCGCAACTCCAGGGTGCGCTCCTTGGCATCGGTGACGTGGATGAGGGCCACCCGGCCGTCCCAGCGCGGGGTGGCAGCCACGATGCTAGCCAGCTCGGCGCGTAGGGCGTCCACGGGCAGACTGTAATCGACGTGCAGGAAAACCGTGCCCAGCAGCTGCGACGAGGTGCGCGTCCAGTTCTGGAAGGGCTTTTCGATGAAATAATCGAGCGGCAGCACCAGCCGGCGCTCGTCCCAGAGCTTCATGATAACGTTGGTAAAGGTGATTTCCTCCACCCGGCCCCACTCGCCCTCCACCACCAGCACGTCGTCGATGCGGATGGGCTGGGTGAAGGCAATCTGGAAGCCGGCCAGCAGGTTGCTCAGCGAGCGCTGCGCCGCAAAACCCACGATAACGCTGGCAATGCCCGCCGAGGTGAGCAGGCCCGCCCCGATGCGCCGCACCGTAGCGAAGCTCATCAGCACCAGGGCCAGCGCCACGAAAAAGATGAGCGAGACGCCGATTTTCTTCACGAACTGCAACTGGGTGAGCAGCTTGCGCACGGCCAGGTTGTTGTCGCGGTCGAGGCGGTAGTGGGCCAGCACCAGGTCTTCGAGCACCTCCATGGCCCGCATCAGCACCCAGGCGAACGTGACGATGGAGGCGATGCCCACCACCCGGCGCACGGCCTCCAGCGGGCCGGGCGGCAGGCCCGCCAGGGGCAGCAGGATGGCCACCACCAGCACCGGCACGAAAAACGCCATCGCCGACCCCAGGTGCCGCACCACCGAGCCCGCCAGCTCCGAGCCGGCGCGCCGCTCGTAGGCCCGCAGCCCCCAAAAAATGGCCACCTTGAGCAGCCAGCCGGCCACCAGGCTACCGCCAATGACGAGCAGAGCGGTGAGGCCATCGGGCAATTCGCCCAGTAAACGCGTTGCGTAGTCTTTCATAAAACGGCGGCCGGGCAGCACCCCCCAGCCGCCCCGTGTACCCGCCGCGCGACCGAAAGGTTGGTGGATAACATGCAGAGGGGCTATTAAATCAAAATCCAACCCTAGCGGGTTTTAGGCCGAAGTACCTTTTCCTTTTCTAACTCATGGACCTCCAACTCACTTCTAAAACGGCCCTGATTACGGGCTCCACGGGCGGCATTGGGCTGGCCATCGCGCAGCGGCTGGCGGCCGAGGGCGCGGCCGTTATCCTCACCGGGCGCACCGAGGCGCGCATCGAGGAAGCCAAACAAGCCATTCTGGCACGCACGCCGGGGGCGCGGGTCAGCGGCGTGGCCGTGAATTTTGAGCAGGCCAGCCAGGTGGATACTCTGCTAAAGCAGGTGCCCACGGTGGATATTCTCATCAACAACATCGGCATTTTCGAGCCCAAGCCGTTTGTCGAAATCACGGATGTCGAGTGGCTGCGCTTTTTTGAGGTGAACGTGCTGAGCGGCGTGCGGCTGGCGCGGCAGTACTTCCCGCTGCTGCTGGCCCAGGGCTGGGGCCGCATCCTGTTCATTTCGAGCGAGTCGGCCATCCAGACGCCGAGCGAGATGATACACTACGGCATGACTAAAACCGCCCAGCTAGCCGTGGCCCGCGGCCTGGCCGAGCTCACCAAAGGCACCCAGGTAACGGTAAATTCGCTGCTGCCCGGCCCCACGGCCTCGGAGGGCGTGGAGGAATTCCTGAAAAAGCTGGCCGGCGAGGGCAAGACCCGCGAGGAGGCCGAGCACGAGTTTTTCCGCGATGCGCGGCCCTCGTCGCTGCTCCAGCGCTTCATCACGGTAGATGAGATTGCCAGCACGGCCGCCTACCTGGTAAGCCCGCTGGCGGCCGCCACTACCGGCGCCTCCGTGCGCGCCGACGGCGGGCTACTGCGCCAGATTTAAGCTGGTTTACGCTTTAATAAGCAGCTAAAATCCCGTCTGTCCTGCTGAGCTTGCGAAGCATCTTATCGCGCCAGAACAAGTCGTTCGAGCCTGACAAGATGCTTCGCGAGCTCAGCAGGACAGACGGGATTTTAGTTTGTCAGGGCTTTATTTTAACGCTTATGATTGCGCATCTGGGTCGGCGCCGCCGAGCAGCTTCCAGGCTTCTTCGTTGCCTTGCTGGCCGGCGAGGTGCAGGGCGGTAAGGCCCCGGGAGTCTTTGAGGGAAGCGTCGGCGCCGGCATCGAGCAGGATTTTGACGATTTCGTTGCGCCCGAAGAGCGTGGCAAACATGAGGGCAGTGCCGCCGTTGCCGTTACGCAGGTCGAGGCTGGCGTGGCGCTCGATGAGCAGGCGCGCAATGTCGGCGTAGCCCTTGAAGCTGACGCCCATCAGGGCCGAGTTGCCGCTGGCGTCCTGTAAGTTGGGGTTGGCCCCGGCGTCGAGCAGGGCGCGGGCGGCCTCCAAGTGGTTGTCGTAGGTAGCCAGGATGAGGGCAGTATAGCCCTTGCCATTCTGAGCATTGAGGTAGACCTGCGGGTTTTGCAGCAGTTGCTTGATGTCGGCCACGTCGCCGCGCCGGGCGGCGTCGTAGAGCAGGTCGATGGGCTGGGAGGAAGTAAAGGACATGGTATTTCGGGATTCGGAACTGCTACGACAAAGCGGGGGCGCGGGATGTTTGGCAGGAGCCAGCAGAAAGCCCGGCACGCCTGCTTCCGGCCCAACGCGCTGGAGAGGGCTTACTGCATATTTTTAATGAGCGCGGCGTAGAAGCGGATAAGCTCCTGGTAGGCGGCGGGGCGCAGGCGCTCGTTGGTGCCGTGCAGGCTTTCGATGGCGGCCTGGTCCATAAGCACGGGCATGAAGCGGTAGGTGGCCTGCGGGCAGAGGCGGGCGTAGGCGCGGGCGTCGGTAGCGCCAACCACCACATAAGGTGCCACCAGGGCCTGCGGAAACACGCTTTTGATGGTGCGGTGCAAAGCGGCGAAGGCCGCGTTATCGGTGCCCGATACGGGCGAGGCGGCGCGCCCCTCGCCCACCGTTTGCACCTGAATTTGCGGGTCATCAATAATTTCCTTTACCCGGCTGATAACGGCGGCCACCGAGTCGCCGGGCAGCAGCCGGAAATTGACGGTGGCCGTGGCCCCGATGGGTAGCACGTTGTCCTTGTCGCCACCCCGAATGATGGTGGGCGCGGTAGTGGTGCGCAGCGCCGCGTTGCCGGAAGGCGTGGCCGCCAGCGATTTTTTGATGAGTGAGCCAAATAGCCATTGATTGGCAAAAACCAGCCGCTTGCCAAAAGGCACGGCCGGCGCCAGATAGGCCAGCAGGCTGCTCACGCCGCCATCAAGCCGGGCCGGAAACGGCTCGGCCTCCAGCTTAGCCACGGCGGCGGCCACCCGGCCCACGCTCGTAAGCGCCGGCGGCATCGACGAGTGCCCACCCTGCCCGGTGGCCGACAGCTCCAGGCTGAGGTAGCCCTTCTCGCTCACGCCCACCAGGGCCACGGGCTGGGTGAGGCCAGCCACGCCATCGGCCTTGATGAGACCACCTTCATCAAGCACCATTTCCAGTTGCGGGTGCTGCGCTTGCAGCACCGCCGCAATGGCCCCGGCCCCGCGCCGGCCCTGGGTTTCCTCATCGTGGCCGAAGGCCAGTAGCACCGTGCGCCGGGGCTGAAAGCCGGCGCGCAGCAGGCTTTCCACGGCTTCGAGCTGGCCGATGACGTTGAGCTTGTCGTCGAGCGCGCCGCGGCCGTAGAGGTAGCCGCCGGCCTGCTGGCCGGCGAAGGGTGGGCGCGTCCACTGGCCGGCGGTGCCGGGCAGCACGGGCACCACATCCTGGTGGGCCAGCAGCAGCAGGGGCTTGAGGGCCGGGGTGGTGCCGGGCCACTCGTAGAGCAAGCCGTAGTGATTGACTTGCTGGCGCTTGAGCCGCTGGTGCACAAGCGGAAACGTGCGCTGCAAGTACGCCTGCAACTGGTCGAAGGGCACGGTATCAGTATCGGCGTAGCGGGTGCGCGACACGGTGGGGATGCGCAGCGCGCCGGCCAAATGGGCCAGGGCCGAGTCGGGCGCTACGGCCACGGCCGGCGCAGCTGGCACGGCGGCCAGCTGGTGGTTGGGCAGCCGCAGGGTGTTGATGAGCAGCACAGCGGCCAGGCCGACAACTGCCAGTAGTAATAAGAGTAAGAAACGACGCATTCTTTAGCTGAGTAAGTGGCTAACTGTCATTGCGAGCCTGCGAAGCAATCGCACCGGAACGAAGGTAGAGCGCGATTGACACGGGTATCGTGCGGGTGCGCTTGCTTCGCAAGTTCGCAATTACAACTATATACCTTAATTACTCTGATGCCTGTTACCCCAGCAGCCGCTGCGCCCAGCGGCGCAGGCCGGGCAGCCGGGCCAGGCGCGTACCCAGGTTCATGAGCCAGGGACGGGTGCCCAGCAGGCGCTGCAAGCGGTAGCTGTGGGCCAGCTGCGGCCCCAGCTGCTGCTGGAGCTGCTGGTCGTAGCCGCGCATAAAGTCGGCGCTGAAATCCTGCTGCGCGAAGCACGCCCGCACCTGAGCCGCCGCCAGGATGCCGCTGCGAATGGCCAAGTCGATGCCGTGGCCCTGCAAGGGGTCGATGAGCGAGGCCGCGTCGCCGCACAGCATAAAGCGGGCACCGCTGGCGGGCCGCTGCCGCCCGCCGCCCATCGGCAGGCCGAAGCCCTGCACCGGCCCCAGCTGCCGCGCCTCGGCAAAGCGGCCAGCTAGCGCCGGGTGCGTGGCCAGGCTTTCGAGCAGCAGCTTTTTGAGGTCTACTTTGTGCTTCGCTACCAGCTCGGAGAGCATCCCCAGGCCCACGTTGTAGCGCCCCGCCCCCACCGGAAACAGCCAGAGGTAACCCGCCAGGTGGTTTTGGCTGAAGAAAAACTCGGTGGTGCCGCTGTCGGCCCCGGCCACGTTTTCGAAGTAGGCGCGCACGCCGGCGCTGTGGTGGGCGCGGGCCAGGCGGGGCTCGGGCAGCAGGCGGCGGCCCACCACGGAGTTGGCCCCGTCGCAGCCAATAACGAGGCTAGCGGTGATTTCCTGGCCGTCGGCCAAATGCAACCGGGCGTAGTCGGTGGTGATTTCGAGGTTTTTTAGCAGCGAATTTTCGAGCACTTCGGTGGCGGTGTGCTGGCGCACGAGGGCCAGCAGGGCCGCGTCGAAATCGAGCCGGGGGCTGTTGAACGTGGGCAGCTTCCAGTGCAGGTAAAAGCTACCACCATCGGGGGCCACCAGGCGGCTGCGGCGCACGTCGTCGCGCGGCTGGAGCTGCCAGAGGGCGGCCAGGTAAGCGGAATCCAGCTGACCTAAGGCCTTGAGCGCGTGGCCCGGAATGGCGTCGCCGCACACCTTGTCGCGCGGAAAAGTGGATTTATCCAACAACGCTACCCGCAGGCCGCTGCCGCGCAGGGCCAGCGCGCAGGCCGTGCCGGCGGGGCCGGCACCCACGAGGGCCACGTCGTAGGTGGGCAGGGCAAAATCGGGAGCGGGCACGGCGTAAAGGTAAAAAGCTGGGCCGGTTTTCGGGCGGCGGCTAGGCGGCGGGCCAGCAGGGCCGCATCCATTTCTGAAGTAGCTGTCGTAAATAGCCCTTCTAACAGTGCGCCGGGGCAGCGGCCAATTTCTGGCCGGGCACTTGCCGGTAGGGCATCTGTTTATTGTACGCTGCCGTTAGCTTAACCTTATGGAAGAACTCACCCATGCTAATTACGGCCTGTCGGCACCGCCGGAGGCCAATGCTACCGAGGAGGTAGATAACTCGCTGCCCCGGGCGGTGCTGCGCTCGGGCACCCACTTTGTGCTCGATGGCACCTGGCGCTTCGGCCTCGACCCCGACGACGCGGGCCTGGTCGAGGAGTGGTTTGAGGGCCACGACTACCGCTACACGGCCCAGTGGCCGGGCTCCATTGAGGAGCACATTGTGCAGGCCCACGCCACCGAAACCACCACCGGCTGGCAGGATAAGGTAGTGGCCTGGTACGAGCGCGAGTTTCCGCTGCCCGAAGTAGCTACCAGCGGCAGTGGCAATTCGCTCATCCAGCTCACCTTCGGGGCCTGCGGCTACGAAACGCGGGTGTGGCTCAATGGCAAGCTGCTGCGCACCATTGAGGGCGAAGACGTCCACTACGGCGAGTACACCTCGTTTACCTACGAGTTGCCCGAGGCCGACCTGCACCTCATGAACCGCCTCACCGTGCGCATCGCCGACACGATGGACGCCGAAACCACGCGGGGCAAGCAGGAATCGCACGTGTACAAGCGCGGCGGTATCTGGTACCAAACGCACTCGGGCGCCGTGCGCTCGGTGTGGCTGGAGGCCGTGGAGCGCAACCGCCTGCGCTCGCGGGTGGGCGTAGTGAGCACGATTGAGGACCAACTGGTGCGCTTCAACCTCACGCTGCGCATCCATGACGCGGGCGAGTATACCGTGCGCCTGCAAGTGTTCGAGCCCGATGGCGCGCCCACCGATGCGCCGCTGGCTACCTCCGATTTTAAGCTGCGCCTCACGGCCGGCCAGCACGAGCAGCGCTTCTCGATGGAGGTGCTCGGGGCCGAAGTGTGGTGCCCCGAAAACCCGCACCGCTACCGCCTCGTGGCCCAGCTCATCGACAGCACCGGCTACGTGGCCCAGATTGAGGCCCGCTTCGGCCTGCGCAAGGTAGAGGCCCGCGGCCGCAAGGTGTACCTCAACAACGAGCCGATTTACCTCGACGGCATCCTCTACCAGCCCGGCACCGCCACCTACGCCGAGATGCGCCGCCACATGCACGCCATGAAGGAGTTGGGCTGCAACCTCGTGCGGGTGCACATCGCCGGCATCGACCCCCGCATCTACAACCTGGCCGACGAGCTGGGCCTGCTGCTGTGGGTGGAGGTGCCCTCGCCCCACTCCAGCACCCCGCGCAGCCGCGAAAACCACCGCGCCGAACTGCTGCGCATGCTCAGCCTGATGGAAACGCACCCCAGCATCATCATCTGGAGCCTGTATAACGAGGACTGGGGTGCCCAGGACATTGCCACCAACCCGGCCACCCAGCGCTACATCGTGCAGATGTACAACTTCATGCAGCTGGCGCACCCGCAGTTTTTGGTGATTGACAACGACGGCTGGCACCACATTTCCTACCAGGGCCAGCTGAAGAGCGACCTGCTCACGGCCCACCTCTACACCCCCGACCTGGGCCGCTGGCGCGAGCTGCTCGACCGCCTCATCCACGGCGAGCTGGAGGGCACCGCCGCCTTCCCGCTCGTGGTGGGCGACCCGTATTTCTACCGCGGCCAGCGCCCGCTGCTGGTGAGCGAGTGGGGCGGCTTCGGCTTCTCGGACTACGGCGGCCCCGCCGACGCCGAGGCCCGCACCAACAGCATCCGCGACTTCAAGCGCGAGCTGCGCGCCCGCCCCATCGCGGGCGACGTGTACACCCAGGCCACCAACATCGAGGACGAGCGCAACGGCCTCATCGGCTTCCACTCGGGCGAGCTAGACGTGCCAGCCGGTCTGCTGCACTCCGAGCCAGGCCAGCCGCAATAATTCTTCGTCAGCAAAGGCAAAACAAAAGCCCCGGCATCTGCCGGGGCTTTTGTTTTGCCTTTGCTGCAACTCCCCTCAGCTAATCCACTGGCAATAAGATTTCACAATTTTCCAATGGTCCCCCTCCTTCTTATACAAGGTCAATTTACCTTCCCCACAAAGCCCGCCACAGTGGTTTGCTTCATAAAAAAGGCAATAACTGTCATTACGCAGAAAAACGGGCATTGAAAATTCATTGAAATCGCGCCCAATATGCTGGTTGAAGTATGCCCAATGTTTAGAATATACGCTGAATATAGCTTCTACAGTATCTTGCTTCACTATCCTAACTCCTGAGAAATCAGTCGCTTTCCAAGCAGGCGCGTTATTACCAGCCTGGGCTTTGAGCATTGTTAACTCGGCGGAAGAATAAAACTGCTTGTCGGTGAGCGCCTCCTTCAGGCAGTAGTTGCTGGCAAGGGGCACCGGCTTATCAACTAGAATAAATTCTGAAGCAGTTAGCTCGCGCTTTTTCACTTGTTTGATAAAGGCAATGGCCTTCTGCCTGGCGCTAGCAGATGGCTGCGGCACCTTGCCCCTCACCGTTTTTTTGCTTTTAGCAGGACGAGTTGTCTGGTTGTAAGCGAAGAGTGACGCTAACGCCAAACAAAAGAGCAGAAAGGCTTTCATACAAAGCAAGGGAGTTAGAACGCCTGGCCACTGTAGGCTAGCCAGCGCTTATCCGATGCCAGCACCAGGGATTCTGCACATGCCGCGCCGAGGCCAGCGGGTCATTTTTGCCAATGCATTCTCGGTAGCACGTCAGCGAGCAACTAGGCTAATGCGGGAGGCGCAGGCTGGCCTATGAGAAAACGCGCACCCATTCCCACCATAGTACAATAAAATTTACAAATCACCCCACAACTTCCCTGCCTATAGTGCTTGCATTGAACGTTTAGCGTATATTTGACAAATACGCGCTGACTGACAATTATATTTTATGGCGGATAATTACCATTCTATTTTCGCTGCTGAGCCTGCTGCCAATGAGCCGAATACTACTGCCCGCGAGCCTGGCCAACCCGAAACCCAGCTAGCCGCGCTGCAACGCACGCTGGCCGACTCCCAGGCTGCCCTGCGCCGGGCGGAGCAGCGCTTACAGGACCAGCAAAAAGCCTACGAGGAAATCCTGCATCACCTGGAGGTGGAAGTAGCCGTGCTGGATACCGACCACCGCTACCAGTTTGTGAATAAGCTGTGCTTTAGCGACCCCGCCCTGCGGGAGTGGATAATCGGCAAGGATGACTTTGAGTACTGCGCCTACCGGCAGCGGCCGGTCGCGCTGGCCAGCCAGCGCCGCCAGGCGTTTGAGCAGGCTGCACAATCGGGTGCCCCCGTGACGTGGGAAGAAACCCTGCCCTCGGCGACCGGGCCGCGGCAGCTGCGGCGCAGCTTTATCCCAGTGTTTGGCGACGATGGGGCGCTACGCATGGTGGTGGGCACGGGCAGCGACATCACGGCCAAGCGCGCGGCCGAGCGCAAGCTGAATGAGCAGCGGGAGTTTTATGAATTCGTGTTCAACCAGTTGCCCTGCGACATTGGGGTGTTCGACGACCAGTTTCGCTACCTGTATGTGAATGCGGCGGGCATTCGCAACCCGGCGGTGCGCGAGTGGGTAATTGGCAAGGACAACTTCGAGTACTGCGCGCACTACGGCCACCCAATGGCGCTGGCCGAAAACCGCCATGCCTGCATGAGCCTGGCGCGCGACGAGCGCCGGCTCGTCACGTTCGAGGAAACCTTTGTGCGGCCCGAGGGCACGCGCCACCAGTACCGCTGCATGCAGCCGGTCTTTAACGAGGATGGCACGCTCAACTGCCTCGTGGGCTACGGCCTCGACATCACCGACCGCGTGGTGACCGAGCAGCAGCTGCGCCACGCCAAGCTGGCAGCCGAGTCGGCGGTGCGGGCCCGCGAGCTGTTCATGGCCAATATGAGCCACGAGATTCGCACGCCGATGAACGCCATTCTGGGCATGAGCCAGCTGCTGGCCAAGACCCCGCTCGACCCCGAGCAGGACAGCTACCGGCAGGCCATTACGACCTCGGCCGACCATTTGCTGGTCATTATCAACGACATCCTGGACCTCTCGAAGCTGGAGGCCGGCAAGATGGCGCTGGAGCACGTGGGTTTCGAGCCGGCCCACCTGCTGGCCGAAATCGAACAAACCCTGCACTACAAGGCCGTGGAAAAAGGCCTGTGCCTGCAGGCGCGGGTGGCACCCAGCGTGCCGGCCGTGCTGCGCGGCGACCCCTACCGCATCCGGCAGGTGCTGCTAAACCTGGCCGGTAACGCCATTAAGTTTACGGAAAGCGGACGCGTGGTCATTACCTGCGACTACGTGCCCGGCGCGGCTGGCGAGGTGGGCGAAACAGTGTTTCGGGTGACGGATACCGGCATTGGTATCGAGCCGGCCTTTATCAAGCATATGTTTAATGAGTTCAGCCAGGAAGACCCATCGGTAACGCGCAAGTTTGGCGGCACGGGGCTGGGGCTGAGCATCAGCCGCAACCTGCTGCGCATCATGGGCAGCGACGTGCAGCTGGAAAGCGAAAAAAACAAGGGCACCCAGATGCAGTTTGCCCTGCGCCTGCCGGTGGGCACCGCCCACGACCTCACGCCCAAGGACGGGCTGCCGCCGGGCAGCCCCATGCGCCAGGACCTCTATAATAAGCACGTGCTGCTGGTCGAGGACAACCGCTTCAATCGCCAAATTGCCAAGACCTTCCTCAGCCACGCCCAGGTACATGTAACCGAGGCCGAGCACGGGGCCGAAGCCGTGGCGCTGGCCCAGGAGCAGTCTTTCGACCTCATACTCATGGACATCCAGATGCCCGTGATGGATGGCTACGCCGCCACCGCGCTGCTGCGCCAGCAGGTGGGGCTGGCCACGCCCATCGTGGCCCTCACGGCCAATGCCATCAAGGGCGAGCGCGAAAAATGCCTGGCCGCCGGCATGGATGGCTACCTGGCCAAGCCGTTTAAAGAGGAGGAGCTGCTGAAAATAGTGAGCCAGTGGCTGTTGCAGCCGCCCGCCACCGCAGCTACCGCCGCGCCCGTAGCCGTAGCGCCCTTGGCCGGTGACAAGCTGTATGGCATCGAGGAACTGCTGCACGTAGGCCAAGGCGACCTGGAGTTTGTGGCTGATATGCTCGACACCTTCGCCGAGGAATGCGAGGAGGCTCTGCAAAACCTTAGCCAGGGTATGCGGACGGGCGATATTGCGCAGCTGAAAGCGGCGGCCCACACGCTGCACCCCAGCCTGGTGCACCTGCGCGCCCTGCACATCGTGCCCCCCGTGCGCACCCTCGACCACTGGTCCGCCGATTTTCAGCCCGAACCCTTGCGACCGCTGGTAACCACTATTATGACTCTGCTGGCCGAAGTAGTAGCCCAGATACGGCTGGACCGGCAAGCCTAGCCGCTCGTAGCGCGGACTTTTAGCCCGCTATGCTCGCGGACTAAAAGTCCGCGCTACCGGCCGCTCGGAAACCCATCCCCCGCCCGGCGGGTTATCTTTGCAGCTACGCCCCTAGCGGCGCATTTGCATATGCCTGAGATAACGATAGAAGCCGTCCGCCACGCCCTGAGCTTCGTGGAAGAGCCCGACCTGGGCCAGGATTTGATTACGCTCAACATGGTGGAAGACATTAAGGTAGACGGCCGTACGGTGTCGTTTACCGTGGTGCTCACAACGCCCGCCTGCCCGCTCAAGCAGCTCATTCACGATGCCTGCGAGCGCGCCGTGCACACAATGGTGGACAAGGACGCCAACGTGGTGATTCAGATGACGTCGCGCGTGACCACCATGCGCAACAACAACACGATTTTGCCCGGCGTGAAGAATATCATCGCCATTGCCTCGGGCAAGGGCGGCGTGGGCAAAAGCACCGTAACGGCCAACCTGGCCGTGGCGCTGGCCGCCGCCGGGGCCAAGGTGGGCCTCATCGACGCCGATATTTCGGGGCCGAGCATGCCCACCATGTTTGGCGTGGAGGATGCCCGGCCGCACGTGTACCAGTCGCCAGCCGGCAAAAACCTCATCGAGCCCATTATCAAGTACGGCGTGAAGCTGATGAGCATCGGCTTTTTGGCCCCCAGCGAGCACGCCATTGTGTGGCGCGGGCCGATGGCCTCGTCAGCGCTCAAGCAGTTTATCACCGAGGTAGATTGGGGCGAACTCGACTACCTGCTGCTCGACCTGCCGCCTGGTACTTCCGACATTCACCTCACGATGGTGCAGACCGTGCCCGTGACCGGCGCCATCATTGTGACGACGCCGCAGCCCGTGGCGCTTATGGATGCGCAAAAGGGCTTGCAGATGTTCCGCCAGCCCCAGATTAATGTACCAGTGCTGGGCATTATTGAAAATATGGCCTGGTTTACGCCGGCCGAACTACCCGAAAACAAGTACTTTATCTTTGGCGAAGGCGGCGGGCAGCGGCTGGCTACCAAGCACGATGTGCCGCTGCTGGGCCAGCTACCGCTCATCCAGGCGGTGCGCGAAGCTGGCGACGAAGGCCGGCCTGCCGTATTGGCCGACGTAAATTCGCCAGCGGCCTCCACGTTCCGCGACTTGGCCGAGAGCCTGGCCCGCCAGGTAAGCATCCGCAACAACGTTGCTCCCAAAACTACCGTTGTTACCATGAACACCTAGGCAACACGGCCTGAACAACGAACCGGCTCCGGCTGGCTAGCTGTTTACTGCTGCGCTTCCCACCCATTCTAAACTGTTAATTGATTGAAGATGGATTCCGTTTTGACCCGCGTTGAGCAAGCCCTGGACACCCTACGGCCCTACCTGGCCACCGATGGCGGCAACGTGCGCGTGGCCGAAATCACCCCCGAAGGCGTGCTGAAGCTGGAGTGGCAGGGTGCGTGCGGCGCCTGCCCCATGTCGCCGATGACGCGCGCCGGCCTTGAAGACTCCGTGCGCAAAGCCGTGCCCGAAATCACGGCCGTGGAGGCTCGCTAGGCTTTTTATTGCTTCTCTCCCTAACGCCCGTCATGCTGAGCCTGCGAAGCATCTTATCGCGCTGGAACAAACCGTTCTGACCTGATAAGATGCTTCGCAAGCTCAGCATGACGGGCATTTTTTACGTACTAGAAGCAACCGTCCTGCTTATTACGACTTATGCCCGCCTCGCCCGCCAACGACCCCAGCCTGCATTCCTGGATTGATATCCGGCCCACCGACGACTTTCCCATCCAAAACCTGCCCTTCGGGGTGATGGACGTGCCGGAGTGGGGGCCGCGCTTGGCGGTGGCCATTGGCGGCTACGCCCTGGATTTGTACGAATGCGCGCAGCTCGGCTTTTTTGATAGCATTGCGGAAGATGTGCCCGCGCTGGGCGCGGCACTGCCCAAGGTGTTTCGGAGGCGCTCGCTCAACGCATTTTTGCGGCTGGGGCCGGCCGCGTGGCGAGCCGTGCGCGAGCGCGTGAGCGAACTACTACGCCACGATAACCCTACCCTGCGCGACAACGAGCTGGCTATGCGCACCTGCCTGCTGCGCCAGCGCGACGTGACTATGCTGCGCCCGGTAAAGCCCACCAACTACGTCGATTTTTACTCCAGCCTGGAGCACGCCACCAACGTGGGCGCTATGTTTCGGCCCGATAACCCGCTGCTCCCCAACTGGCGGCACCTGCCCATTGCCTACCACGGCCGGGCCAATTCCATTGTGGCCAGCGGCACGCCCGTGCGCCGGCCCCAGGGCCAGTACCGCCCAGCTGGCCAGGAAACGCCGGTTTTCGGCCCTACCCAGCAGCTGGATTTTGAGTTGGAAACGGCCTTCATCGTGGGGCGTGATACGCAGCAAGGCAGCACCGTGCCCCTGGCCGAAGCAGAGAGCTACATCTTTGGCCTCGTGCTCTTTAATGACTGGAGCGCCCGCGATATTCAGAGTTGGGAATACCAGCCGCTGGGGCCATTCCTGGGCAAGAATTTCGCCAGCAGCGTGTCGCCCTGGGTAGTCACGCTCGATGCGCTGGAGCCCTTCCGCGTGGCTGGGCCGGTGCAGGAGCCGCAGCCCCTGCCCTACCTGCAAGGCGAGGGCGACCAGCATTTCGACATTCAGCTGGAGGTATTGCTGAAGCCCACTAGCTCCACCGTGGCCCCGCTCGTCATCAGCCACACCAGCATGAAATACCTGTACTGGAGCATGGCCCAGCAGTTGGCGCACCACGCCAGCAACGGCTGCCCGCTGGCGGCTGGCGATGTCTACGCCTCGGGCACCATCAGCGGCCCCACGCCCGGCTCGCTGGGCTCGCTGCTGGAACTGACGCAACGTGGTACCCAGCCGCTGAATTTGCCCAATGACTTGCAAATGGGCTTTTTGCGCGATGGCGATACCATCACGCTGCGCGGCTATGCCGAGAAGAACGGCATCCGCATCGGGCTGGGCGAGGTCAGCGGCACGGTGCTGCCAGCGGCGGAATAACGCCAGTTGGGGTAGGTATGGCTGTCGAACCCCTAAATCTGGGATAGCGCGGGGCTCTGCCTCGTGCTGATTATTTGCCGGCCTCTGGCCGGCGGTCGTTGAACGAGTCGCCCTCCCTGTACGGGCCAGAGGCCCGCAAATAATAGCCACGGGGCAGAGCCCCGCGCCATCTGAGTGATAAGACAAGAAGCGTGTCATGCTTCGGCAAGCCGAGCATGACACGCTTCTTGTCTTATCAGCTACTTAATTTCTTTCAAATCAGCGCCCAGCATATCCTCCCAACGGTAGTAGTGGAAGGTACGGTTATCGGACATGGCCACGAACAGGCCGTGCGGAAACTGCGCATTGAGCGGCACGTTGGTGACGTCGGAGCCGTCGCTGAAGTGAGCGGCCACCTTCACCATGCGCAGCTCGGGGTGGGCATTGGGGTCGGCAGCGGTACCCTGGCGGGGGAAGAAGCGGAATTGGCTGGCCCCCTGGTCGGATACCAGCAGGTAGCCGGTTTGGGGGCCGGTTTTGTAAATGGAAATGCCCTCGTGGTCTTCGGCAAAGCCGGTGCGGGCGAACAGCGCCAGCTCAGCATTGCCCTGGGCGGGGTCGGCGGCGTACTTGCGCACGCCCACGCCTTCGTCGGAGTAGTAGATGAATCCCAGCTCGTTATCAACGGCGATGGACTCGATTTCCTTGTTGCCGCTCCAGGTACCGAATTTGCGCACCAGCGTCATTTGCAACTGGCCCTGGCCGTCGTCGGCCAGCCGATACTGGGCCAGGTAGCCCTGCTTGGGACCAGTTTTGCGGCCCACTACGGCGAACATGGCGTGGTCGGTGGGCCGGGTGTAGAGCGCGACGCCCATCGGCATGCGCTCGCCGGCGGCGTCGCCCTCAAACACGGCCAGGTTGCCGTGGTCGAGGGGCTGCATATCGGGCAGGCGGAAGGCGCGCAGCAGGCCCGTTTCGCGCTCGGTGACGAGGGCAAAATCGGTGGGCTGGCCGCCGAGGGTGAAGCCGTAGCCGATATCCACGTTGTTGGGCCGCTTCAGGCCGTGGACGGTTTTGCCGGGCACTTCCTTGCCCTTTAAATCAAATACGTAGAGGCCGCCGTCCGAATCCTTATCGGTACCAATTACCAGGCTTTGGGCGGGGTTGAGGCGGTTTACCCAGATGGCGGGGTCGTCGGTGTCGTAGCGCACGGGGTCGGTGACGACAACCGGCTGCACCACCCCGGGGCCGGTATTGATGCCGCTGGCCGTGGTTTCGACGGCCTGGGCCGAGTGCGTACACTGGGTGCCTAGCGCGGCCGTGGCGGCGAGCAGGCTAGCCAGCAGTGGAAAGCGGAAAGCCGCGAAAGAACTCATTGATTCCTTATTCAATAATCTAAAAGTCAGCAAAGTGCAGCAATTTGCCACTACTGCTGGTTGCCGGTACCGTCGGCCTGATAGGCGCCGGCATCGGAGCCGGGCGGGGTGACGGTGGGCGTAAACAAGCCGCCCACCACGAGGCTGCTCACCGCGTTGACGGGCGCAAACGTAGTGAAGCCCTGGCCGAGTGCGGGCGAGGTGGGTAGCAGGCGCAGCGCCCCGGTGGCTTTTAGGAAGTTGGTTCCCTGCATGGTGGTGCTGGGCGCGGCGGTGGTGCCGGCCGGCGTAGCCAGGTCGGCAGCTAGAAACTTCGGGTCTTTTTCGCCAGCCAGGGCACGGGTGTCGTGGGGTTTGGCGGCGGTGACCGAGCCAGCTGTGGCGGCGCTGAACTCGGCTACCTGGAAGGTGGTGGCACCGTAGTAATACTGGTTGTCGTAGCTGATTTTGCTGAGGTCGGGCAGGTCGTCGGAGCGCAGGCGCATGCCGAAGCGGCAGTTGGCAATCAGGTTGTTATAGACCTTACCGGCGGCCTGCACTTCGTAGTTGATGGAGCCGCCGCGGCCGGCTTTGGTTTGGCGGTAGCCGCAGTTGAGGAAGGTATTATTATAAACTGCCACGTTGGACTGCACAGGCGCGGCGGCTACCGAGGCCACTTTGGTGCCGTTGGTGGCGCTGCCCACAAAGGTGTTGTAGGCCACGTCGCCGACGCAGCCGGCTTTCATGTTGATACTTTCGCCGCCCGCTTTGCCGGTTTTCTCGAAGCGGTTGCGCATCACGCTGAGCTTGCAGCTTTGCAGGCGAATGCCATCGTCCACGGTGCCGTGGAGGTAGGAGTCTTCGAGTACAAACTGCGCGTTGGGCTTTTTGGCAAGCATGGAGATGCCGTATTTGGGGTCGCCGGCGGCGTAGCCGGTGGGCGCGTTGGCGCCGTAGGGGCCGCCCACGTAGCCAATTTCGGTCCAGCGCAGCACCAGCAGCGACGCGCCGTCGGCGTTGATGCCGCCCCAGTAGCCTTTGAAAGCGGGGTCGGTGGCGGCGGCCTGCACGGCGGTAGGGTCGCCCTTGAGATTGTCGCTGATGGTCATCACCACCGGCGCGGCCTTGGTGCCCAAGCTCAGCATCGTGCCATTGACCACGAAGCCGGGGTTGTTGGTGGCCTGCCCGAAGGTGGCCGGCGACTTCGGCTTGCCGATAACCAGGATTTTTACTCCGGCTTGCAGCAGCAGCGTGTCACCGTCGTTAACTACCACGTCGCCAATCATGTAGTAGGGCGCGGAGCGGCACGCGATGGTGCCCTTGATGGGGCTACGCAGCGTGTCGCCGGTAAAGCTCTGGCCCACGGTGGTCACGGGCGCGGCCACGTAGATAATCTCCTCGCACGAGGACAGCAGCGCCGCCAGCGAGGCCAGCCCCAAAGCAGCCGAAATGGGCAAGCGCTTAGTATTCATAAAAATCATTTTACCAACCAATTACAAAGAACAATTAGAACGTCATGCTGAGCTTGTCGAAGCATCTCTACCGCTTCACCTGGGCCGTTCAACGAAGCGGTAGAGATGCTTCGACAAGCTCAGCATGACGCGCTAGAGGGGGACAACGACCTTGAGTGGCGGCCCTTACAGGCGAAAGCGCAGGCCGGCCAGGTAGTAGGCCCGGTAGGTCTGGTTGACGACGTTGACGCGGTCGGCGCGGTCCTGGTAGGGGTAGCGGGCCACGGCGGGCGCACCGAGCTGCTCGGGCGCGCCGCTGGCCAGGATATCGACCTGGTACGGCGTGTTGAGCAGGTTTTGGACCTTCACGTAGGCCGTAAGCGAGAAGCGCTTATCGGCTTTGGTGAGGCGTTTTTCGGCCGAAAAGTCGAGCTGCGACTGCGCCCGCTGCCAGTAGTCGAGGCCCAGAAACTGGCCTACCTGCACAATGCGGGCGCCGGTGTAGACGTAGGCGAGCTGCATTTCGAGGCCGCTCGCGGGGTTTTTGTAGAGCAGCGAGGCGTTGGCGACGTGCTTGGACTGGCCTTGCAGGGGGCGCTTTTGGGCCACGGCCACGCGGGGGTCTTCGGGCGTGGCGCTGCGGCCCTTGGTGGTGGTGATGCTCGACTGCGTGAAGGTGTAGTTGGTCGACAGGCCGAAGGCGCCGAAGTACTTCACCCCTACCCACTCGAAGCCGTAGTTGGTGGCCGCGCCCGTGCCGGGGTTGATGGGCTGGTACACCGTCACGGTGGTGTTGGGCAGCGTGACGAGGCCATATTCAATCGGGTTCTGGATGTTTTTGTAGAACGCGCCGACCATCACCTGGTCGTTGCCAGCGCCGAAAAACTCGTAGCGCAGGTCGAGGTTTTGGGCCTTGGTATGCAGCAGGTACGGGTTGCCGGCTTCGGCGTACACGTTGTTTTCGCTAACGCTGCCCGCGTTGTTGTGGGGCGTCAATTCGAAAAAACTGGGCCGGCTAATGGAGCCGAAGTACGAGGCGCGTAGGTTCTGGCGGGCGTCGAGGGCGTAGCGCAGGTGCAGGCTGGGCAGCACGTCGAGGTACTTCTGGCCGCCCCGGTTGGCCGCCTCCGTGAGCGGCAGGCTGGTGATGTACGACTGATTAGTATACTCGGTACGCACGCCGCCCAGCACCTCCCAGGGGCCGCGCACGAAGCGCAGCTGGCCGTAGCTGGCGGTTACTTTTTCGGCGGCCGTGTAGTTGTTGTTGCCCACGTAGATGCCCAGCGGGTTAAACACCGAGTAGGGCTCCGAGTTGATATCGGCCTCATTGCTAGCGGGCTGGCCCGAGGGGCGCAGCGCGTACGCGAGGTAGCGGTTGGTGCGGTCCTTGTCGCGGTAGAGGCCGCCGACGGCCAGCTCCAGGCCGTCAGCTAGCTCGTATTTCAGGTTGAGATAGGCGGCTTTGTCCTGGTCGGTGTTGTCGAGCCAGGTGCGGGTGGCGTTCTGGTAATAATTGCCAGAGGCAGTGAGCTTGATGTTCTGCTCGCTCACATCGGGCACGTTGTTGGTCGCCCGCGAATACACGAGCGACCACGACGCCGAGAGGCGCGGCGCGAACTGGTGCTCGCCCTGTAAGGTGGCGTTGGCGATGCCCTGGCGCTGGTAGCGCACGCGCAGCAGGCGGTCCACGTCGGGGCGGGCGGTGCCCTTGTAGGTGGTATCGGTTTCGGCGCGGGCCTGGGCCTCGTCGAGTTGCAAGTACACGCCGTAGAAACGCAACGTATTCCTGGTATTGAGGCGGTAATCGAGCTTGGCGTTGAGGCCCAGCCGCTCCTGCTGGGTCGAGTATTCCTGCACGTGCAGGGTGCGCAGGGCGGGGTAATTATCCTGGGTGATACCGGTTTCGTAGAAATAGCCGTTCGAGCCGCGGGTTTGGGCCTGGTACGAGCCGGCCAGCAGCACGCCCAAGCGCTGGTCGCGGCCGTAGCGGCTGCCGAAGGTAAGGTTGCCCAGCAGGTTGGGAGCCGGAGCGCGCCGCGTGAAGCTGGGCCACGGAAAGTCGGCGGGCTGGGCCTGGTAGGCCGCGCCGTTGCGCTCGACGGGCGACTCCTTATTCACCGCGCCCCGGCTATAACCGAGGAACGAGCGGTCGAAAAACAGCTGGCCGTAGCCAGTGCCCAGTTGCCCGCTCAGGGTGCGCTCGGCGGGCGCATCCTTCATCACCAGGTTTACCACGCCGCCGATGGCGTCGGCTTCCATGCTGGGGGTCAGGGCCTTGGTAACTTCGAGGCGCTGGAGCAGGTCGGCCGGGAAGATGTCGAGCGGTACGTAGCGGTTGTAGGGGTCGGGGCTGGGAATCTTGATGCCGTTGACGAGCGTGTAGTTGTAGCGCTTGTCCATACCACGCACGATGGCGTAACGGCCGTCGCCGTTGGTGCTGCGCTCCAGGGTCACGCCCGACACGCGCTGCAACACGTTGGCCACCTGGATATCGGGCGAGAGCTGGATGGCCTGGGCCGATACCACGTTGACGATGCTCGGAGCCACTTGCTCGATGCGGCGGGCGGTTACCTCGCCTTCGGGGTCGCGGCGGCCCTGCACGGTCACTTCTTCCAGGGCGTTGTTTTTGTCGCTCAGCTGAAGGTTCAGCACCTGGTTGGGCTGGGCATCGGTGAGGCTGATGTGCTTGTTTTGGGCCGCGTAGCTAATAAGCTGGCTCACAAGCTCGTACTCGCCGGCGGGCACGTTGCGCAGCACAAACGTGCCATCGAGCTGCACCTGCCCATTGTAGCTGGCACCTTGCAAAAACACCACCGCGCCCACCAAGGGCTCACCCGTGCGGGCATCGGTGACGCGACCTTTGATGGTGCCCGCCCAGCCCGCCAGCGGCAGGCAGCAGACGAAAATCAGCGATTTAAACGGAGAATAAAAACGACTCATTAAACGCGGGGAGAGGGCAGCAACTTTGCCGGTGCAAAGGTTCCCTACCCGCTTAGCGGCCGCCAAGCGAGGCGTGTTATCAAACTGCTATGCGCTGGCTGGCAACAGCGGCTAAATATGGTTTTGGGTTGAAATTAGGCTTTAATCACGCTTTATACTTAGCTTTTTCGGGTTGTTTATCATTCCGTTACCAGGCATTGGGGCAGCTTAACGCAGCCGTTACATGCTGCGTGTTGGGCTAGCTTATGGCTGGCCGTAGCTAGCTAAAAGGGAGGCTGCCCAAACGAATGTTTAGGCAGCCTCCCTTTTGAATGTAGCGCTTTAGCTGCGTATTATATAAACCTCTACAATGGCACCTCACCCCCGGCCCCTCCCCAAAAAAGAGGGGAGCTACGGCGGCGCAGTCTTGCAATCGTTAGGCTCCCCTCTTTTTTGGAGAGGGGCCGGGGGTGAGGTGCCGCGTGTTAGCCGCCAGACGCCCTACTTCTTCCCCGCCAAAATCTCGTCCACAATCAGCGGGTCGAGCAGCGTGGTGGTGTCGCCGAGGTTAGCGGTTTCGCCCTCAGCCACCTTGCGCAATATGCGACGCATGATTTTACCTGAGCGGGTTTTGGGCAAGCCGCTGACGAGCTGAATCTTATCGGGCTTGGCGATGCGGCCGATGGCGGCTACCACGGCTTCGATGATGCTGGCCTCGGCTTTCTGCACTTCCAGGTCGGTGGTGGGCAGGCCATTTTGGCAAATGACGTAGGCGTAGATGCCCTGGCCTTTCACGTCGTGCGGGTAGCCCACCACGGCGCTTTCTACTACGTATTCACTTTCGTTGATGGCGTTTTCGATTTCGGCGGTGCCGAAGCGGTGGCCGCTCACGTTTATCACGTCATCGACACGGCCGATGATGCGGTAGAGGCCGTTTTCGTCGCGCCGGGCGCCGTCGCCAGTGAAGTAATAGCCCGGGTAGGGCTGGAAATATGTCTGGCGGGCACGCTCGTGGTCGCCCCAGGTGGTGCGGATAACGCCCGGCCAGCTGGCCTTGATGGCCAAGTAGCCTTCCTGGTTATTGCCCTCGATTTCGGTACCATCCTGATTTAATAAAACGGGCTGCACGCCGGGCAGCGGCAGGCCGGCGCGGGCGGGCACGCTGGGCGTGATGCCGGCCAGCGCCGAAATCATGATGCCGCCGGTTTCGGTCTGCCACCAAGTGTCTACGATGGGGCAGCGGCCTTTGCCCACGTGCTGATGGTACCAGTGCCAGGCTTCTTCGTTGATGGGCTCGCCCACCGAGCCCAGCACGCGCAAGCTGCTGAGCGAGTACGCCAGCACGTGGTCGAGGGGCGAGGCCATGAGCGAGCGAATGGCCGTGGGCGCGGTGTAAAACGCCGTGACGTAGTGCTTGTCAATGACTTCCCAAAACCGGCCCGGCGACGGGAACGTAGGCACGCCCTCGAAGAGCAGCGTGGTGCTACCAGCCAGCAGCGGGCCGTAGAGGGCGTAGGTGTGGCCCGTGACCCAGCCGATGTCGGCGGTGCACCAGTACACGTCGTTTTCCTCGATTTGGAACACGTTGCGGTAGGTGTAGTCGGTCCAGACCATGTAGCCGGCCTGGGTGTGGACCACGCCCTTGGGCTTGCCGGTGCTGCCCGAGGTGTAGAGGATGAAGAGCGGGTCTTCGGCCTGCATTTCCTCGGCGGGGCAGTCTTTTTCCACGTCCTTTACCTCGTCGTGGTACCACACGTCGCGGCCTTCTTTCCACTGCACGGGCCAGCCGGTGTGCTCCACCACGATGACGCGCTGCACGGAGGGGCAGCTAGCCAGCGCCTCATCGACCACGCTCTTCACCGGGATTTGCTTGGCACCGCGGTTCAGGCCGTCGGAAGTGATGACGCACACGGCCTGCGCGTCGTTGACGCGGTCGGCGATGGCCGAAGCCGAGAAGCCGGCAAATACCACCGAGTGCACGGCCCCGATGCGGGCGCAAGCCAGCGTAGCAACGGCCAGCGCGGGTATCATGGGCACGTAGAGGGCCACGCGGTCGCCCTTTCGCACGCCGTTCTTTTTCAGCACGTTGGCAAACTGGCACACCTGCTCGTGCAGCTCGCGGTAGGTGAGGCGGAGGTGGCGGGTTTTGGGGTCGTTGGGCTCGAAGATGATGGCCAGCTTATTAGCCCGCTGCTCCAGGTGGCGGTCGAGGCAATTCTCGGTGAGGTTGAGCGTGGCGCCGGCGTACCAGGTGCTGGTGCCGGCCGGCGAAAACTCGCCGCCGCGCACGGTATCCCACTTTTTGCGCCAGGTAAATTGCTCGGCGGCGGCGGCCCAAAAGGCGTCGGGGTCTTCGATAGACTGCTGATAGTCGGCGTGGTACTCTTCGAGGGTGCGCGTGCGAATGGCGGACATATGGAGTTGGGAATTTGGAGGAAATGAAAAACTAAAGCCACCTGTCATGCTGACGAAGGAAGCATCTTATCCGGGTGGAACGACTTGGGCTAACTTGATAAGATGCTTCCTTCGTCAGCATGACAAGCGTTGCTTGGTGCATGACAGACGTTTTTTAGTGACGGACTTACTGCTTAGGAAGTACCCAGCAACTCGCGCACTTTTTGCATGAGCTGGCGGGTGCTGAAGGGCTTGGGAATGTAGAGGTCGGCGCCGGCGTCGTAGCCTTTTTGTACGTCGGTGGGCTGGCTTTTGGCCGAGAGGAAGATGACTTTGGTGGTGGCGCGGTCGGGGCGCTGGCGCAGCTGGCGGCACACCTGGTAGCCGTCCACGTCGGGCATCATCACGTCGAGCAGCACGAGGTCGTAGGGCGTTTCGGCGAGGGCAGCCAGGGCCTCGGTGCCGTTGCGGGCGATACCGACCTGATAGCCGTTTTTGCGCATCAAAAACTCGAGCGACATGACAATATTGGGCTCATCATCGACTAGCAGAATATGGGGAGGATTCATAAAAAACGGCTTATGCCCTAGCGGCGGGCGCTAATGACGTAGCTGGACGGGTAGCGGCCGCCAGCGGCAGCTCGACGAAGAAGCGGGCGCCCTGGCCGGGGGCGCTCTCCACCCACAGACGGCCGTGGTGCAGCTCCACTATTTTCTTACTGATAGCCAGGCCCAAGCCCGTGCCGGCCGGCTTGCGCATAGTCTGGTTGGGAGCCTGAAAAAATTTGTCGAAAATGAGGTGCTGCTCGGGCAGCGCAATGCCGTGGCCGTTGTCTTCCACGCACAGCAGCAGGGCATCGGCGGCGGGCCAGGCCAGCAGCGCAATGCGGCCGGTGCCGCCGGGCGGGCAGGCTTTCACGGCATTCGAGAGCAGGTTGATGAGCACCTGCATGAGGCGGTCGCGGTCGGCGGAGAGCGGCGGCAGGCTGGCTGGCACGTCGAGGCGCAGGGCAATGCCGCGCTCGCGGGCCAGCTGCTCCACGGCTTCGGCGGCCTCGTGGGCCACGTCGGCCAGGGTTAGCGGGGCGCGGCTGAGGGTAGCCTGGCCACTTTCGTACTTCTCCAAATCGAGCACCAGGGAGATAAGGCGGGTAAGGCGCTCGGCCTCGCGGCCGATGGTGTGCTGGAAGCGCTGACGCTCGTCTTCCTCCAAATCGGGGTTGTCGGCCAGGATTTCGGCTAGCGCCCGGATGCTGGTGAGCGGCGTGCGCAGCTCGTGCGTGACGGTGTAGAGAAACTCATCCTTTTGCATATCCAGCACTTGCAGTTGGTCGTAGGCCTGGCGCAGCTCATCGGTAAGGCGCTGGAGCTGGCGGCTTTGCTTTTGCAGCTGACGGTTGGCTTCGAGCAGCTGCTGGCTTTCCTTGAGAATGCCCACCACGTTGTCGTAGCTGATTTCTTCGGCTCCGGCCACCGAGGCCAGCAGCAGCCGGGCGCTGGCCGGGCCGAGGGTGCCGGCCAGCAGCTTTTCGGCGTAGGTGAGCAGGCGCGGGTCGGCGGCGGCGAATTGATGAATTGGTGAACTGGTGAATTGATTTTCGGGACCGGAGTCCGCGCTCTTTTTCTGATAACTGCTACCTGATGACTGATAACTGATACTGCTATCGGGGAAGCGTTCGGCAAAGGCGCGCAGGGCCTGGTTGGTGCGCTTTTTACCCAGGAAGCCGAAGAGGAGCGCCCGCACGTCGGGCAGCGGGGTGCGGCTCCGCCAGCCGGTGACTTCCTCGGCCAGGCTGCGGCGGCGAAACACGTCCACGAATACGTCGGCCTGGCGCAGCTCCAGCGCCGTGGGGGGCCAAGCGAGCGACAAGCCCACGTAGAGCCCGATGTTGAAAAACCAACTCCAAAACAGGCCGTGCGAGAGGTAGTCGAGACCATCGAGCCCAAACAAAGCACCCGGCCGCAGCCAGGCCAGCCCCCCTACCCCGTCGCTGAGCACGCTCACCGGCAGGCGGCCCGGCCCCACCAGCGTGGGCAGCACCAGGGTAAAAAACCACACCCCAAACCCCGCCAGAATACCCAGCGTGGCCCCGCGCCGGGTGCCACCCTTCCAGTACAGCCCACCCAGCACGGCGGGCAGAAACTGCGCCACCGCCGCGAAGGAAACCAGGCCGGTATTAACCAGCGGCAGTTGGCGGCCCACCCCGGCGTAGTAGCCGTAGGCCAGGGCCAGCACCAGCAGCACGGCCAGCCGCCGGCTCGTGAGGGCGATGCGGCCGAGGTAGGCAAACCAGCGGCGCTGGCCCTCGGGCCGGGCAGCCGGCACCCGCACCAGCAGCGGCATGAGCAGGTGGTTGCTCATCATGACGCTCAGGGCGATGGTTTCGACGATAATCATGCTGCTGGCCGCCGAGAGGCCACCCAGGTACGTAAGCAAGGCCAGCCAGGAGTGGCCCGTGGCCAGCGGCAGGGCCAGCACGAAGGTGTCGGCGTCGAGCGCGCGGCCGCCCAGTTTCAGCATCCCGCCGAAGGCGATGGGCAGCACGAAGACATTGATGACGAGCAGGTAGAGCGGAAACAGCCACATGGCCTTGCGCAGGTGGTTTTCGTCCACGTTCTCGACCACGGCCACCTGGAACTGGCGCGGCAGCAGCAGCACCGCCGACATGCTGAGCACGAGCAGCGTGAGCCACTCGGCCCCGCTCGTGCCCGCGCTTTTGAAGGTGAAGAGCTGCCGCAGAGCCGGCTCGGCCGCCGCCTGGTCGAATAAGTCGGCAAAGCCGCCGAACAGCCCGAACGTGACGAAGCCACCCAGCAGCAAAAAGGCGAGCAGCTTCACCAGGCTTTCGAGCGCCACGGCCAGCACCACGCCCTCGTGGCGCTCGGTGGCCTCGACCGAACGCACCCCAAATAGCACCGTGAAAACGGCCAGCGCCCCCGCCGTAAACAGCGCCGGCCCGGTGGCACCCGTGGGGTGCGGCCCGCTCGCCAGCACTACGAAGGAATTGGCGATAGCCTTGATTTGCAGCGCGATGTAGGGCACCACGCCCAGCACGCACACGCCCGTAACCAGGGCCCCGAGGCTGGCGCTTTTGCCGTAGCGGGCCGAGATGAAATCGGCAATGGAAGTGAGGCGCTGCTGGCGGCACACCCGGATTATTTTGCGCAGCACGAGCCACCACGCGGGGGCCAGCAGCCCCGGCCCCAGGTAGATGCCCACGAAGCTCAGGCCCTGGTGCGCCGCCCGGCCCACCGAGCCGTAGTAGGCCCAGGCCGTGCAGTACACGGCCATGCTCAAGGCGTACACGTAGGGGTTGGCCACCAAGCTCTTGCGCGCCGCCGACCGCCGCTCGGCGGCGTAGGCCACGCCGAAAAGCAGGGCCAGGTAGCCGAAAGAAAACGTGATGACGAGCAGCTTATTCACAAGGAGTGAATTGGTGAATGAGTGAGATGGTGAATGAGTGAAGTATGGATGAGTGAGTTGTGGATGAGTGAATAAGCGAGATGCACGAGGAGAGCGCAAGCAAAAACTCACTCATTCGCAACTCACTCCTTTACACTTCACTCCTTGCCCCGCACCAGCCAGCCGGTGAGGGCGATGAGCAGCAGCCAGGTGAGCAGGATGTAGAGGTAGAGCGTGGGCACGCCCGCCACGCGGCCGTCGTGGTCGAAGACGGCCAGCAGCGGATAATTAAGCAGCGCCGCAAAGAGGCCAGCCACGAAGAGCAGCCGCTGGCCCCGCTGCTGGCCGGTAGTCGGAGGGGTGGGTTCGGGAGGCATGGGCGGCAATGTTAAGCAGCTGGCTGAACTTAAAAACCCGCCCGGCGGGCTGCCTGACGGGTTTTTAACTAGCATTCAGGCACTTGGCTAGCTATCCATCAGCTTCACGTCGCGGGTGTCTTTCATCAAGGCCATGCCTACTACGAAGCAGATGAGCGCCGTGACGACCGGGTAGATGAGGCCGATGATGCTCTTGTGCTCATTGGCAAAGGTGCCGGCCGGCTGGGCCGCCGCCCACACGCCGATGGAGGTAGCCACGAGCGGCACGAAGCCGCCAAAGATGCCATTGCCAATGTGATACGGCACCGAGAGCGAGGTGTAGCGTACGCTGGTCGGGAAGAGCTCGACGAGGTAGGCGGCGATGGGGCCGTAGACCATCGTCACGAACAGCACGAGGCAGAAGGTGAGCGCAATCATGGCCGGGATATTCGGGTTGAGGGCTTTCATCACGGCCGGAATGGCTTTGCCGGCGGCATCGACGGTGGCGGGCGTTACTTCGGTGATGGGGCCGGCGAAGGCCTGGAGGCCGTGGAAGAGCGGCATGGTAAAGAGCGCTCCGCAAATCATGCCAGTCATGATGATGCGCTTGCGGCCAATGCGGTCGGAGAGCGAGCCGAAGTACACGAACAGCGGCGTAGCCAGCAGCATCGACACCACCATGATGATGCTCGAATGCACGGTATCGAGCTTGAGCGTGGCGTTCATGAAGGTGAAGGCCTGAAACTGGCTGGTGTAGAAGATAACGCCCTGGCCCATCGTGACGCCGAAGAGGGCAATGAGCACGAGGCGGCGGTTCACGGGGTTCACGAAGGAGTCGCGAAGTGGGCTTTTGCTAGTGGTGCCGGTGGCCTTGGCTTTGGCAAACAGCGGCGACTCGTGCAGGCGCTTGCGGATGAAATACGAGGCGATTACGAGGAAGCCTGAGAGTAGGAACGGAATGCGCCAGCCCCACTCCTTGAAGGCGGGCTCGCCGAGCAGCTTGCGGGTGATGAGGATGACGGTGATGCTGAGAATGAGCCCGCCGGTGGCCGTAATCTGGATGAAGCTGGTGTAGTAGCCGCGCTGCTTATCAGGGGCGTACTCGGCCACGTAGGTGGCCGCGCCGCCGTACTCGCCGCCCAGCGCCAAGCCCTGCAAGAGGCGCAGAAACACGACGATAATGGGGGCCGTGATGCCGATGGAATCGTAGCTCGGAATGAGGCCCGTCACGAACGTGGCCCCACCCATGATGAGCAGCGTGACCAGGAAGGTGTATTTGCGCCCAATCATGTCGCCGATGCGGCCGAAGAACACGGCTCCGAACGGCCGCACCACGAAGCCGGCCCCAAAGATGGCCAGCGCCCCCAGCAACGACTTGGTGAGGTCGCCCGACTGCCCAAACAGCACCGGCCCGATAATGGCCGCCAGCGAGCCAAAAATGTAGAAGTCATACCACTCGATGACCGTACCCACCGACGAGGCGGTGATGACCTGCCAGATGGTTTTGGAATCGACTTGGTTGTTGTCGTGCGCGGCCGGCGCATCCACGGCCGCGCCGTAGGCGGGGTTCAGGCTTTGGTCCATACTGATTTCCTGGGGAGGAATGGGGGTGGGAATTGAAGAAAGGCGAGGGAGATAACCGGCTGGCTTACAAGAACACCATGGTTTGCAGGGTGACTTCGGGGCGGTACTTGATGTCGTTGACGTTGGTGAAGTCGGGGCGCGAGCGGTAGTTGAGCGTCACCTTGGCGTTGTGCCCTTCCAGCAGGATATTGGCGCCTAGGTCGAGCACTTTGGCCGCCTGGCGGTCGCCGTCGGCCTTGCGCAGGCCCTCGTAGCTGCTGCGCTGAAAAGCGGCGTAGGGCTGCAAGCGCGCCACCGAGCCCAGCAGGTTTTTGGGCAGCAGCAGGCCCGCCTGGAGGTAGGCCGAGTGGCCGGTGCCCGACTGCGGCACGGCGTTGCCGCGCGTGGCTACGGCACCGTAGCCGGGGTTCAGCGCGCCCACGTAGCGCACGTAATTGGGGCCGAAGTCGAAGTTGTAATACACGCCATACACCGTGAGCGCCATCTTCTTATCAGCCCCCAGTGGCGAGTCGTAAAATACGTCGGCCCCGAACAGGCGCATGTCGTGCGTGCGGGTCGGCACGGCTGCAAAGGGGTCGACCCCAGCGGCTAGCGGCAAGGTCACGACGCTGCTCGTGGGCCGCGAAAACATGGCGTCTTTATTATAGAGAAAGCCCGCGCCGATGTTGAATACTTTTTTAGTACCCAGGTAGGTACCTACCAGGTACGGCAGCGCGCTGGCCTCCTGCTCCAGGAAATCGTAGCTGAAATAGCCTTGGTACACGTGGCCCGTATTCTGGGGGTTGTACTGCGCCACATTGGTGCCCGTGTTGGTGGGGCCGGTCGTGACGCCCAGGCTCAGCGGCGTGCTGCTGGCGTTGGTCAGGAACGGGTCGCTCACCGACACGCGGTAGTTGAGCTTGCCGATGGCGCCCTTGGCGTAGATGCCCAGCCAGCGGGCAAACTGGTCGGTTTGCTCGATGGTGGGCCAGTTAGTTTGCGGCACGTCGATGGTCAGGATGTTGAGCGTGCTGGCATTAGTCATGCGCGAAATACCGTTGTAGTAGTGCAGGCCCGCGCCTAGGCTCACGTACTTATTGACGCGGTATTCCGTCACGGCGTCGTGGATGAATACCTGCGGCTTTTTACCGTCGGCCGTGGGCGTAGCGCCGCCGCTCACCGCGTTCTGGTTGTTGATACCCAGGTGCGTATAAATGAGAAAGCGGTTGTTGAGCTGCGCCAGAATCAGCAGGCGCGAGCGGCGTAGGCCAAAGTCGAGCTGGCTGCTTTCGGGCTTGCTGGGGGCCCGCAGCGTGTTGGTATTGTTCTCGTTGTAGCGCATCCACACCTGGTGCCAGGTGATGAAGCGCAGGTACTTCGCGCCGTCCGACGATAGGTTGACGCGCAGGCCCGAGCCGTAGGGCTCCGGTAGCTTGGGCGCGGGCGTGGTTTGCGGCGTGGCGGGGGTGGTGGGCGGTAGCGGCTGGTCGGGCGACAGCGGCGCGGGCGGCACTACCTGGGCGTGCACCGCACCCGCCAGCAGTAAGCTACTCAGGGCTAGTGCGTAGGAAGATTTGAGCATGAGCGAAACGTGACGGGTGAGAAAGGAAGAGTAGTAGAAGCCCGCCGGGAGCGCCGCCGTAGCTTAGGGCGGCTAAGTAGCCACTGTTACCCGTCAATTGGTGTCGGCGTGGGGTCGTTTTGCTAACCCGCTATAGCTACCCGCCGAGCGCCGTGGATATCCTTTAGTGTTAAGCAGGCTGGCGCTCGCTGCCCTCCGTGCCCGTGCTTGCTCCCGCTAGCTGGCTCAGTAGCTGGCATTTCGTTTGTTGGCTGCGTTAGGCGGCTATAGCAGCCCCCGAAGCTATAGCAAATTGGCAAAGCTATAGCAGTTTAGCAAGAAAGGCATCCTGAGCGTGAATAGACAACGCCCAAAAAAGGCAGCCCCTTTGCAGGAGCTGCCTTCGAGCAATGCATTAGAGAGCAATTACTTAGCTTATTCCACGTAATCCAGGTCCTTGCCGTAGGTTTCGGGGAGGGTACTGGCGCTGAACAGCGCCAGCGCCAGCAGCACCGCGCCGATAATGCCGGCCGCGCCCACCATGCCCAGCGAAGGGTTGGCCTTGAGCATTTTGTAGACCGGGGCGATGATAACCGTGGCCCCGCGCGCAAAATTGGGGGCGGTGGTAGCCACCGTAGAGCGCACGTTGGTGCCAAACTGCTCGGCCGCCACCGTCACAAACAGCGCCCAGAAACCACCCGTGAAGCCTATCATAAAGCACACGAAGTAGAAGGCCGTGGTGCTCGCCCCGTCGAGGGCAAACAGGTAGGCCGCCACCGTGCAGGCCGAGGAGATGATGAAGACTTGCAGCGTCTTGTTGCGGCTCTTGAACACCTGGCTCAGGCCACCGCTTGTGAAGTCGCCCAGCGTGAGGCCGAAATAGCACCAGAAGATGCTCAGGCCGCCCGTCACTGGCCCTTGCAGCCCAAACTGCTTGCCAAACTCGGGGGCAAACGTGATAAGAATCCCCACTAGGTACCAGAACGGCGTGCCCACCAGCAGGCAGCGCAGGTACTTGTAGAAGCGGGGCCCGTTACTAAACAGACTCAGGAAGTTACCCCGCGATACGTTCGACTCCTTAGCGCTCTCAAACATGCCCGACTCGAACACGCCGGCCCGCAACGCCAGCAGCGCCAGGCCCAGCCCACCGCCGATAAAGTAGGCGTTGCGCCAGCCAAATTCCTGGCCTACTAAGTAGGCCACCATCGCCCCGCTCACGCCCACTGAGGCCACAATCATGGTGCCGTAGCCGCGCTTTTCCTTGGGCAGCGTTTCGGCCACGAGTGTGATGCCCGCGCCCAGCTCGCCGGCCAGGCCCACGCCCGCAATCAGGCGCAGCCAGCCGTATTGCTCCACGGTTTGCACGAAGCCGTTGGCAATGTTAGCCAGCGAATAAAGCAGAATCGAGCCAAACAGCACCGACAGGCGCCCGCGCTTATCGCCGAGTATGCCCCACAAAATACCGCCCAGCAGCATCCCCCACATCTGCATACTCAGCAGGTTCAGGCCCTGGTCGGTGAGGGCGGCCTCGGGCACCCCGATGCCTTTCAGGCTATCGACCCGGATGATGCTGAAGAGTACCAAGTCGTAGATATCGACGAAGTAGCCGAGCGCGGCCACAATCACGATGGCGCTAAAAAGGCCGACCGGCGGCCGTTCGGCCGGGGTAAGCGCGGGTTGGGGAGCACGCATGAGTGGGAATGGAAAAGTGACTGGATTAGAAGAGCTTTCACTAAAGCTCGGCGGTAACTACCTGGGATTTATCCGGCTAAGTAGCAAGTTTTTTTCTGTTTGGCGGCCAGTCGGCACGTAGCCACGCTAAGTGCTATAGCCGGCGTAGCGCTAGGCGGCCCGAAACCGCTCCCAGCGTATCATCATATACTTGTCGCCCAGCTCGGTGACGACCAGGCCGGCGCTTTTCAAGTTTTCGGGCTTCTGAAAAAACTCAGCTAACTCCTTTTGATTGAGAATTTTATACGTGGGATGATACTCGGTTTGGCGCGGCGCTTTTACGCCGTATTTCTTCACCCAATTCATCACGCTCACGTGGCTCACGCCCAGCAGGCGCTCAATTTCGCGGTAGCTCACGCCCTCAATGTAGAGTTGCAAAGCCTTCACCACGTAGTATGGATTGACCTCGCGGCCCACCTTGGCCACGGTGTAGTGGTAGCCGCAGCTTTTGCAGCGAAACCGCTGGCGCTCATTTACTACGCCACTCTTGGTGGCTTCCTTGGAGTCGCATTTAGGGCAGGCGGGCGTAGTCATGGCACGGGTGGGGAGGGAGTAGCAGCGGGTAACGGGCAAATGTATAGTTCTTTAGCAAGAAAACGCTTTGCCGCCCGCTAAAAACGACTGGTCATGTACTTTTGACCATGAGTAAGAAACGGGTTCGTGGCCTGCATCGCCACTGGCGGCAGCATCAACAACGGGCTACCGTGCCAACGCCACCTGATTTAGCAAGCCTGGCAACGTATAAGTACGACTATGACCAGTTGGGCCTGTCGCCCTGGACGGTGCATGGCCGGCCACCGCTGGCCTTCCGCCGCCTGTGGGCTACCCGGCTACTCCTGGATTTGCAGCAGTGGCACGAGCAGCTTACACCACTTTATCCTGACCTGTATCTTGCTATCTGGTTGTATGACATCCGCTTTGGGTTGTCGCAGGTGGTGGCAGCAATTGCGGAGCGCAAGCTACGCTATGAGCACCTTTTCAAAGAAGAACAACCTGTTGCTTTACCTGCTGAATATCAAGAGCTACCGGGCATATCTGACTTAATCTGGACCGCTCACGCAGAGGTAGATGTATTCACGCCGGATGAGTTTGCCGAGTTAGGTAAATGGGGCTTGCGCAGAAACCACTGGCTAGCCAAAACTACCGACGGTGACGACTGCATGGTGGTGCAGGTGGGCTGGGTGTGGGTAGGCCGGCCCAAGACCACCTGAGCCCCGGCCGTAGCTTTGGCCTGCCAACCCTCCCCTAGCCCATGCCTGCTCCCACCACCCGCCCCATTGCCCCAGCCGACTTATCGGCGGCCGACTTCTACCAGTACCTCATCGGCGCGGTGGCCCCGCGGCCCATTGCCTTTGCCAGCACCGTATCGGCTGAGGGCGTGGTCAACCTAAGCCCCTACAGCTTCTTCACCATTGTGAGCCAGAACCCGCCCATGCTGGTGTTTTCGCCCACGAGCCGGGGCCGCGACAACTCGGAGAAGGATACGCTGCACAACGTGCGCGCCGTGCCCGAGGTGGTCATCAATATCTGCGACTACGCGCTGGTGGAGCAGCTTTCGCTGGCCAGCGCCGAGTACCCGGCTGGGGTCAACGAGTTTACCAAGGCCGGCCTCACCGAGGCGAAATCTGACAAGGTGCGGCCGCCGCGCGTGGCCGAGTGCCCGGCGGCGTTCGAGTGCGTGGTTGAGCAGATTATCACCCTCGGCGACGGGCCGGGCCACGGCAACCTGGTGCTGTGCCGCGTAGTGCAGGCGCACTTCCGGGAGGATATTCTACTCGCCGGCAAGCCCGGTATCGACCCGCTGAAGTTTGAGGCGGTATCGCGCCTGGGTGGCGACTGGTACAGCCGCCTGCGCCCCAAAAACCTGTTTACCGTGGGCCGCCCCAACCGCCAGCTAGGCATCGGCTTCGACGAGCTGCCTGCCCACATTCGGCACAGCGACCTGCTCACCGGCAACGACCTCGCCAAGCTAGCCAACACCGAGCGCGCCGCCCTCCCCACCCCTGCTCAAATCGAGGAAATCAAAGCCGAGCCGATGGTAGCCTACCTGCTCAACAAGCACCGCACCGATACCGCAGAGCAGCAAAAGCAGCTAACCCTGCTAGCCCGCCAGTGGCTGGGCGAAGGCCGCGTAGCCGAGGCATGGCGGGTGCTGCTGGTGCACACAGTCTAATTATATTTTCTACTTACGATGTTTTATCGGTGGCAATACCTGTAAAATGCCGAGCATGGCAGTTTTCCAGATACAGTTTCCTACCTAAATCAGTAATGTATATTTTTATCTGCTTTTCCGTCGAGTCAGTATTTTTCCATTCCTCTGCCTGAGTTTTTATTAGCTCAGAAGAGAAATTGACGCTTATGCTCATTTCGTCGCCGTTGAAATCAACCCCTTCGTAGACCAAAAAATAATTTCTCTTAAATAGCCAGCTTAATCTTTGGCTTATTTGAGCATAGATAGCGGCTATTGACAGCTGCGGTTGCCGCTGACTCAAAACAGAGACTATATCCCACATCGCGGTGAAATCAGTTTCTATCTCATCCAGTATCCAGCAGTCTACTGGTAGAAAATTATTTTCCATGCCATAAGGATAGCACGGAATTTTCAATGGCAATATCGGTCCGTGCTAATTCCGCACCGCAATCAGCAGCCCGAGCTCCTTGTAGCGCATGTTGAATTTCTTGGCGATGGCCGCGTTCGTGAGCGAGCCTTTGTAGACGTACACACCCGAGCGGAAGTGCTCGTTCGTAAACAGCGCCTCGTTGATACCACCCTGCTGGCTAATATCTTGCAGGATGGGCGTGAAGATGTTGCTGAGCGCGTTGGTGGCCGTGCGGGGCACCCGCGAGGCGATGTTGGGCACGCAGTAGTGCACCACATCGTACTTGCGGAAGACCGGCTTGCTGTGCGTGGTCAGCTCGCTGGTTTCGAAGCAGCCGCCCTGGTCGATGCTGATGTCGATGATGATGGAGCCAGCGGCCATGCTGGCCACCATCTGCTCGGGCACCATGAACGGAATGCGGCCTTCCTCCACGGCCAGCGCGCCGATAACTACGTCGGCCCGCCGAATCTGCTGGCTCAGGGCGAAGGTATCGAGGGTGCTGGTGTAGAGTTGCGCGCCCAGGTTGTGCTTGAGGCGGCGCAGCTTATAAAGGTGGTTGTCAAATACTTTCACCTCGGCACCCAGGCCGAGGGCAGCGCGGGCGGCGTACTCGGCCACCGTGCCAGCCCCCAAAATCACGACCTGCGACGGCGGCACCCCCGTGATGCCCCCCAGGATGATGCCCTTGCCCTCGTTGGAGCGGGCTAGGTACTCGGCGGCCACCAGCATCACGGTGGAGCCGGCGATTTCGCTCATGGCGCGCACCACGGGGCGGGCACCGCTGGGGTCCTTTATCAGCTCGAAGCCGATGGCGTTGACCTTTTTGCGGGCCAGGGCATTGATGAACTCGGGCGTCATGGTGCCCATTTGCAGGGCTGAGATGAGCGTTTGGCCGGGGCGCATCAGCTCGATTTCGTCCATCGTGGGCGGGGCCACTTTCAGGATGATGTCGGCCTTGTAGACCTCCTCCGTGGAGTAGGCGATGGTGGCGCCCGACTCCGAGTAGTCGTGGTCGGAGAACTTACTGGGCTCGCCGGCCCCGCTTTCCAGCATCACCTCGTGGCCTTCGGTGACGAGGTGCAGCACGGCTTCGGGCGTGAGGCCCAGCCGGTTTTCCTGCAACGACGTTTCCTTGGGCAGGCCGATGAAGAGCTTGCGCTTGCGCGTTTCCACGGCCAGCATCGACTCCTGGGTGAAGTAGGCGCGGCTCGTAGCCAGGGCGCCAAAGCCGGAGGGTAGCTGTTCGGCCATAACTTTTGCAATTAGCAAGTAGCAATGAGTAAGTAGCAATTGGCTAGCCGCTTATAAAGCATCTCCCAGCCGGCTGGCTACCTACTCACGCATCAACTTATTAATCGTTAATTGATAAGTGTTAATTGAAGTTCTCTTGACTCGGGGCCGGTTACGGCCAGCTCCACCAGCAGTCGCTGCGGGGGTAGCAAGCCGGCCACGCGGCTGGGCCACTCGACTAAGCAAAGATACCCCGAATCGAAGTACTCGGCCGCACCCAGGCGGGCAGCTTCTTCTTCGGAATCGACGCGGTAAAAATCGAAATGATAAATGAGCGCGCCCTGTGCGTTTTCGTACTCGTTGACCAGCGCGAAGGTGGGGCTGCTCACGTCGTCGGCCACGCCCAGCGCGGCGCACAGGGCCCGGATGAGCGTTGTTTTGCCCGCCCCCATCTCACCCTCAAAGGCGACGAGGGTGCGGCCCGACTCGGCGATGGCGGTGGCCAGCTGCTGGGCGGCCGTGGGCACGGCGGCCAGGCTGGGTATTTCGAGGATAATCGGGGTCACGCTTAAATAAGCTATAAAGGGAGTTAATCGTTTCGTATCCTGACGGCTGGGCGGAAGCCAGCCCTTTAGTGCATGCGGTCGTCGCGCACGGGCAGGCTGAGGATAATCTCGCCTTCGATTTTGAGCAACTCCTGGAGGCGGGCATCGACCTCGGCGTGGTCGCAGTACTCCTTGGCCAGGTCCACGTAGCTCACGAAGTGGCCAGCCTCGCTGGCCATCAGCTCGTAGTAAAACTGGCTCAGCTCGGGGTCGCGGTCTTGCAGGTGCAGCCACAGCAGCTTGAAGCGCTCGCAGGAGCGCGCCTCGATGAGCGACGACACGAGCAGTTGGTCCATGAGCTGACGCTCGCGGGGGCCGCCCTTGCGAATATGGGCCATGAGCTGCACCACGTATTCGTCGCGGCGCGGGCGGCCCAACGGCAGGTTGCGCTTGCGCAACTCCTTCACCACGCGGTCGAAATGCTCCCATTCTTCGGCCACCAGGGCGGTAAGCTCGTCTACGAGGCGCTCCTTTTCGGGGTAATGCACGATGAGCGAGATGCCGGTGCTAGCGGCTTTTTGCTCGCAGTAGGCGTGGTCAACAAGGATTTCTTCGAGGTTTTTGCTAGCTAGGTCAGCCCAGCGGGGGTCGGAGTTGAGCTTGAGCTTCAGGATTGTCTTCACAGACCGCAGATTTAACGGATGAAACGGATTTCGCGGATACGCTTGGCTGCGCCAAGCTGACTACGCGGGGGGCTTGGTTGATTTGGCTGGTTGGATGGGGGCTTTGCCCGCTTGGCCTTGGAGTTGAACTCGAGGTAAGAACAGGCGGGAATTTTTGCAGGTTCAAGGAGCAGTTTTAGGCTAGCGGCTAGCCAACGATGCGTGCGGCAGTGGGCGGCTCACGGGCTCAACAGCCCACCCACGTAGTCAGCTTGGCGCAGCCAAGCGTATCCGCGAAATCCGTTTCATCCGTTAAATCTGCGGTCAGTTGAAGAAGCGCCAGCGGACGCCGAACTGGAAGCGGCGCGGGTAGCCGGTGTAGTAAGGCGTGGTGAAGTAGCCGTCGCTGTAGAGGCCCTGGTTGAGGTAGGCCACTTTGAGGAAAATGGAGGCCGAGCTGATGTCGGCCGCCACGAAGGCATTGGCCACGGCGTAGGCGCCGATGGTGAAGTCATTCTGCACGTAAAACTGCTGGGTGCTGGGCGCGTAGCCGTAGCCCCGGAAGCGCGACTGGTAGTAGACGTCGCCCCCAACCTGGGCAAACAGCGCGTGCCCAAACACTCGCCGCTGGTAATACACCCGCGACTCGGTCACGAGGGCCGGCACGCGCAGGCCCGCGTCGTCGCCGCCCCGCGTATAGGTCGCCTGATTGTCGAAAAACACGTTGCCCAGCCGCGCGCGGTGCCGCGCAAAGGCAATGAACAAGCCTTTGCTGCTGGCGATGTCGCTCGACAATTGCTCGGGTACCCCGCGCTCGTTGTAGAAGACCAGGCCCGAAATGCGCACGGCCGCGCCGCTCAGCTCCAGCGAGTGCTCGGCCAGCAGGGGCAGCGGCTGGCGCAGGCGCACCGTTAGCTGCTGGGTGGTGGTGTTGCCGAAGGTGCTTTGCCAGTCGCTGTTAAGGTTGCTCCACTGGTAGTTATTACCGATAAAAACCTGCTGCGTAAGCGTGGGCGAATACGAATTGAGCAGCACCTCGGCCGAGAGCGGGCCGGTGCGAATGCGCCCGCGCAGCCAGTATTCGCCCCCGGCCCCTATCACCCGCACACGGCCGTTGTCGTAGGGCAGGTACTCGCCGGCCACCTCCACGGCGTAAATGCTACGGTAGTTGAACGAAGCCGTGCCCCCCACAAACAACTGCCCAAAGTAGTGCGCCGACACGGCCGTATCGGCCGGCGCGCGGCCCACCGTCACGAGCCGCTGGCCGGGCCCCGAGCGCCCGACCGGCGTGGTCAGCTGCTCAAACCAGGCATTGCGGTAGCGGCCATACACGTTGTACTCGATGCGCTCGGTGCGCCCCAACAGGCCAAACGTATTCTCAATCTGGCGGTAGGTAGCGCGGTCGTCGGTGGCTACCGTGTTGCGGTACGTGCCCCGGAGCGGGCCGGCATTGGGGTAAAAAAGCAGGGTGCCGGAGGCGTCGCGGGGCAAGGCGTTGTCGGTGTAGCCGTTGTATTGCCGGCGCACATCGAGCACATGGTAGGCGGTGAAGCCCTTTTGCAGCAGGCGGTACGACTGGAACAGGTGCACCTGGTCGCGGTCGTCAATGTTGATGGCCGGCGCGAGGTACACCCGCTCGCGGTCGTATTTAAAGAGGCTGCTGTCGCCCTTCAGCGCGCTCACCCTTTCCGCCCCCGTGGGCCAGATGCCACCCAGCTCGCGCGTACCCTGGCGGCTGGCGCTGTAGTTGGCTAGCAAGTGGTAGCGGCCGTCTTCGGTCTGATAGCGGCCGTAAATAGTGAAGTTATTGTGCTCGACCTGCCACTGCGCGGTGTTTACGGCGAGTATCTGGTTGCCGGCAATACGCTCGTAGTCAATACCAACACTAAAATTTTTCTTGAGCGAGCGCGAGTAGTTTATTTCAAACACCTGCTCACCACTACTGCCCTGAATATACCGAAAAAACGAGTACGGCGAGCGGCTGTCATAGTACGGCACCTCGCTGGCATCGCGGGTATTGCGGTCGAAGGCATTGCGTCCGAAGCGGGTGCCCAGGCGGTAATTGGGCTGGTAGAGCAGCGGCCGCGACGCCGAGCCCAGCACGCCCAGGTCTTGCTGAAAGGTAGTATCGTGGGCCCAGAACCGTGCCTGCGGCCACTGCGTGAGCGTGGTATCGAGGGGGGTGCCGCCCACCGAGTCGCGCCGCACCTCGGCCTCGTAGATAACGCGGGTCGTTTTGGGGCCGTAGAGCACCTTGGTCGAGTCGTCCACAATCTGGGCGTGGCTGGCCCGCGCCGCGCCCAGCGTGAGGGCCAGCAGCAGGAGCCAGCGAGTGGCATTTTTAAAAGAAACCATGCAAAGGAGAGTCGCTCAAATATCGGGCGGGTGCGCGCCGCGCCACGGGCAAAGGTACTAGCCGGCGGCACGGGTAGCCGCCGCCACGGCCGCCGCCAGCCGCGCCGCGCCCTCGCCCAGCAACGCCACGCGCACCGGAATGGTATAGGTGTGGCGGGCCATCTTCAGCACCGGCCCGGCCCAGAGGCCACGCCAGCCTGCTTGGCTGGCACCCCGAAGCCGGGTGGCATCTTTTTCGGTCGTAAAAACCGGCCAGCCCGGCTGCCAGTGCTTATAGAGCGCCTGCAAGTCGGCGGGCTGGAAGGCGTGGTGGTCGGGCAGCGCCGCGTGGTGCCGGATGGTGTAGCCCTGGCTTTCGAGGTACTCACGCAGCGGGCCCGGCTGGGCAATGCCCGTGAGCAGCAGCGCCGGGCCGGGCGCGGGCCGGCCAGCGGAGGCTGGTGCCACTGGCTGGCCTTCCAGGCCAGGGCTGCCGGCCAGCAACTCGGGCTCGCCGTAGGCATACGCCGAAAACAGCACTGGCACGCCCGGCCGGGTATAGCGTCGCACCTGGGCCTCGGCCGCCGCCCGGGCTTCGGCCGGCAGGCCGGGCGGGCACTTGGTGAGGATGACCACGTCGGCGCGGGCGGCCCCGGCGCGGGTTTCGCGCAGGCGGCCGGCCGGCAGCACAAAATCGTGGTAGAAAGGCCGCACCAGCTCGGTAAGCAGGATGTTGAGGGTGGGCCGCACGCGGCGGTGCTGGTAGGCATCGTCGAGCACCACACAGGTCAGTTCGGGGTGGTACTGGCGCAATAAATCCAGGCCCAGCTGGCGGTTTTCGGCCACGGCCACCGGCACACCATGGCCGCCGAACTCGCCGAAATACTGCCAGGGCTCATCCCCTACCGTAGCGGCCGAATCGTGAGGCGTGGCCAGCCGGGGGCCTTTGGTTTGGCGGCCGTAGCCCCGGCTCAGGATGGCCGGGCGCTGGCCCTGGCGCAGCAGCTCGGCGACCAGCCAGGCCACGTGGGGCGTTTTGCCGGTGCCGCCCACCCGCAGGTTGCCCACGCCCAGCAGCGGCACCCAGCCGGGCGCCGAGCGCTTCCAGCCGTGGTTGTAAAGCCAGTTGCGCACCGCCAGCACGGCGGCGTAGAGCCAGGAAAACGGGAGTAGCAGCCAGGCCGGCCAGGGAGGAAGCATGGGGCAAAGGTCGGGGCGCGGGCCGACCTTTGCCCCATGCCCGATTTTGCCGCCCGCCTGCTTCAGCTACTTTCGACTTTCCCGCTGCCCACCGTGCCGCTGCCGGGGGCCGTGGAGGTGCGCAATTCCTTCCACGATGCAGAGGTGCGCGCCATCCTGGGCGAGTTTGCCCATAAATTTTATACTGCCGCTGGCCCGCGCGTTGGCATCTTCGGTATAAATCCCGGGCGCTTCGGCGGCGGGCGCACGGGCGTAGCCTTCACCGACCCCGTGGCCCTGCGCAACAACTGCGGCATCGCGCACGCCCTGCCTAAGCAGCGCCGCGAGCTGTCGAGCGAGTTCGTCTATAAATTCATCACCGAGCTGGGCGGCCCGGCGGCATTTTACCAGCACTTCTTCCTCAGTTCAGTGTACCCGCTGGAGCTGACCAAGGACGGCAAAAACTACAACTACTACGATGCGCCCGCCCTCATCAAGGCGCTGTGGCCCGATATGCGCCTGTCCTTAACCCGGCAAGTCGAGCAGCTGGGCCTGCGCCGCGACGTGGCCGTGAGCCTGGGCCGCCGCAACGGCGAGTTTCTGCGCAAGCTTAACGACGAGCTGGGTTTATTTGAGCGCCTCGAAATCCTCGACCACCCGCGCTTCCTCATGCAGTACCGCCGCAAGCTGCTGGCCGAAAGCGTGGCCAGGTACGTGGAGGTACTGGGCAGCTTAGTTTGATAATCGTCAATGAGCAGTGAGCAATTATCAACTGATAGTTCCGCCCACAATAGCCACTACCAGCACCGCCTATTTACTCATCACTTAAGTATTAATATTAATTACTAAATGATAACTGTAAAAGACCTTGCCCGGCACCTCGAAGCCGCCGCACCCCTCGCCTACCAGGAAAGCTACGACAACGCTGGCCTGCAATGCGGCCTGCCCGAGGCCGAGATTACCGGTGTGCTCATCGCCCTCGACTGCACGCCCGCCGTGGTGGCCGAGGCCGTGCGCCGGGGCTGCAACGTGGTGCTGTGCCACCACCCGGTTATCTTCCGGCCACTCAAGCGCCTCACTGGCAAAGGCTTGGTGGAGCAAACCATCATGGCCGCCCTCAAGGCCGACGTGGCCATCTACGCCGCCCACACCAACCTCGACAACGTGCACCAGGGCGTAAACGCCAAGCTAGCCGAAAAGCTGGGGCTGGTAAACACCCGCATCCTGGCCCCCAAAACCGGCACGCTGGGCCGCCTCACCACCTACGTACCCAACCGCCCCGAAGACCAGCAGGCCGATGTGGCCAGCCGGGTGCTGGCCGCCCTCTACGCTGCCGGCGCCGGCCAGGTGGGCGACTACAAGGACTGTAGCTTCCGGGCGCCGGGCGTGGGCACCTTCATGCCGGGGCCGGGCACCCAGCCCGCCATCGGCGAGCCCCAGCGGGCCGAAACCGTGGCCGAAGTGCGCCTCGACGTGCTGCTGCCACTGCACCAGCAGGCGGCCGTGCTGGCTGCCCTGCGCCAGGCGCATCCTTACGAGGAGGTGGCTTATGAGCTTGTCAAGCTTGAAAACCAGCACCAGGAAGTGGGCGCTGGCATGGTGGGTGAGCTGCCCGAGCCCCTTAGCCCGGCGGCTTTCCGGCAGCTACTCAAAATGGCGCTGGGCGTGCCTGTGGTGAAGTACACGGCCTTTGAAAAGGCTATTAAGAAAGTGGCGCTGTGCGGCGGGGCGGGCAGCTTTTTGACCGGGGCGGCCGTGGGCGCGGGGGCCGATGCCTACGTGACCGGCGATGTGAAGTACCACGAGTTCTTTGCGCCCGAGGGTCGGCTCATGCTCTGCGACGTGGGCCACTTTGAGAGCGAGCAGTTTACGAACGAGATTTTTCGGGATTTGCTGCTGGCGCGGTTCGGTCGTACTTTTGCGGTCTTATTCGCTGAAACCCCCACGAATCCCGTTCAGTATGACTGCTAATTCTGCCGCCGTGGCAAATCCGGCCGACGCGCCCATTTCCGCCAAGCTCGAAGCTTTGCTCAACCTGCAACGCATTGATTCGCAGCTGGATGAAATCCGTCGGGTGCGCGGCGACCTGCCCGAGGAAGTTCGCGACCTCGAAGATGAAATCGCCGGCTACGAAGCCCGCGTAAAGCGTTTTGACGAAGAAATCTCCGGTCTGCAAGACCAAATCAAGCAGCGCAAAGCCGCTACCAAAGAAGCCGAAGGCCTGATTAAGCGCTACGAAGAGCAGCAAACCAACGTTCGCAACAACCGCGAGTACGAGGCCATCGCTAAGGAAGTAGAGTTGCAACGCCTTGAAATCCAGATTTCGGACAAGAAAATCAAGGAAGCCCAGTACCTCATCGACCAGCGCAACACGGAAGCCAACGTGACCCGCCTGCGCCTCGACGAGCGTCGCAAGGACCTCGACACCAAGAAAAGCGAGCTCGACACCATCGTGGCCGAGAACGAAGCCGAGGAAAAGCAGCTCGTAACGGAGCGCGAAACCGCCATCCAGCCCGTAGAGAGCCGCCTGCTGACGGCCTACGACCGCATCCGGGGCAACATGCGCAACCGCTTGGCAGTGGTGCTCGTGCGCCGCGACGCCTGCGGCGGCTGCTTCAACACGGTGCCCCCGCAGCGCCAGGCCGACATTATCTCGCACAAGAAAATCATCGTGTGCGAGCACTGCGGCCGCATTTTGGCCGACGTAGAGGGCCGCGCTGCCGTCAACGCTTAGGCTTACTAGGTATTTTTGAAAGAAAGGAACGGCCCCGGTCGTTCCTTTTTTTATAGCCTGCACTGTGTGGAAATTTCTCGCTGAGCTTAGCCCTGGCCTGCGCTGGGGCCTGCTGGGGGCGGCCGTGGGGCTGCTGGCTAGCTCGGCGAGCCCGGATTTTGCGCAAGTGCCGCCGGTGGCTATTCAACCGCTGGCCGAGCCGGCGGCTACCACGGTCCTCTCCCCCACTGCCGGCCGGGCCTACGCGGAGCTGCTCAAGCTCAAGGTGGGCACTTGCCGCCAGCTGCTGACCACCGAGCCAGCCAGTGCGCCCGGTACCTTGCTCGTGGCCGATTGCGCCGATTTTGTCGAGCTGCTCACCAGCCAGGATGCCAGCCGCTACGACGCCACCCTGGCCGCCCAGGATGCCCGGCTAACCCAGTTGGGCCGCGCGCCAGCCGGGGCCCTGCGCGACTACGCGCTGGCCGAAATCCGGCTGCACCAAGCGCTGGCCCAACTGGCCTTTCGCCACGAGGTGCGCGGCGCCTGGAACCTGCGCCAGGTAGCGCTGCTGACGCAGGACAACGCCCAGCGCTATCCGGTTTTCGCACCCATGCGCAAAACACTAGGCTTGTGTCAGTTTGGCATCGGCTCGCTGCCCGAAGGCTACCACTGGCTGCTGCGGCTACTGGGCCTGCGCGGCAGCGTGGAAGAGGGATTGCAGAACCTGGCCCGCGCCGCCGCCCAGCCCCACGACTTCCAGCCCGAAAGCCAGATTTTGCAGGCGCTCATCCGCGAGTCGTACTATAAAAAGGGCGACGAAAGCCTGGCGCTGGTGACCCGCCTGGCCCGCGAGCAGCCCGACAATTTTCTTTATAGCTACCTGGTTATCAGCCTGCACAAGCGCCAGCACCATGGCGAAGCGGCGCTAGCGGCCTACCGCGCCCGGCCCACCGGCCCGGCCTACCTGCCGCTGGCCTACCTGCACCACCTGGTGGCCGACCTGCTGCTTTACCGGGGCGACTACGCCGCCTCGACGGCCGAAAACCAGCAGTTTCTGCGCGATTTTCGAGGTGAGTATTACCGCAAGGATGCCGCCTTTAAGCTCTACCTGGCTGCCTGGCTGGGCGCCGCGCCAGCCGCCACGACCGAGCGCTACCGCCAGCAAATCAACCTGGTGGGCCCGCTTACCATTGAGGAAGACATTTACGCCCAGCGCTTTTACCACGATGCGCAGCTGCTCAACCCTACGCTTACCCGCGCCCGCCTACTCACCGATGGCGGCTATTATACGCAGGCCCTGAATACGTTGCAGCAATTTCGACTTATGCCTGCCACGCCCGTGCGCGACCGCCTGGAGGCTCCCTACCGCCGCGCCCGCGTGTGGCAGGGCCTGGAGCGCCTCGACTCGGCCCGCCTCGACTACCTACGCACTCTGCGCCTCTCGGCCCAGCTGGGTGAGCCGCCCTACTACTTTGCCCCGCAGGCCGCCTTGCAGCTCGGCTACCTGGCACTAGCCGCTGGCCAGCGCACGGCGGCCAAAAGCTATTTTGAGCAGGCAATGGCCTACCCCAAGCACGAGTACAAAAACAGCACCGACCAGAAAGCCAAGCTGGCTTTGCGCGGATTATAAAAGAAATTTTATGCTGACTATCCCGCTGGCCGGACTGCCCGCCGATTTCCGTGCCCGCGCCTTGCAGTGGGCGGCGCAGTTTGCCCACTGCGCTTATTATGAGCACAATGACTTGCAGGCGTCGGCCGCGGGCACCTTCGGCCGGCTGCTGGCCGTGGCTCATGAAGCCCCGGCTGCCCCGGCCGCGCTGGCCGATTTACCGGCCTACCTGGCCCGCCCGGCGGCGCTGCCGCACTGCGGCTTCGTGACCTACGATGTAAAAAATGAGCTGGAAACTCTGGGCAGCAGTAACTTCTCGGGTCTGAGCTGGCCGGCGCTGCACTTCTTCCAGCCCGAAACCTGCCTGCACTGGCTTTCCGATAGCCTGGAAATCACTGGCCAGACAGCGGGCGTGCTCGCCGCAATTCTGGCGACCGAAGTGCCGGCGGCCCGCCCGCCCGCCGTGCCGCCGCTGCGCCCCCGCCTGCCCCGCGCCGCCTACCTGCAAGCCGTGGAAAACGTGCGCGAAGACATTCTCAACGGCGAAGTTTACGAGTTGAATCTGTGCCAGGAGTTTTACGCCGAAAACGTGCGGCTCGACCCGGTGGCTACCTTTTGGCGACTCAATGAGGCCTCGCCCGCGCCGTACGCGGGCTTTCTGCGCTACCACGACCACTACTTGCTCTGCGCCTCCCCAGAGCTTTTTATTGCCAAGGAGGGCGCGCTAATTACCTCGCAGCCCATCAAGGGCACGCGGCGGCGCGGCGCTACCCCGGCCGACGATGAGCAGCAGCGCCAAGCCCTGCTGCACGACGAAAAGGAGCGCGCCGAAAACCTGATGATAGTGGACCTCGTGCGCAACGACCTCGCCCGCGTAGCCCGCACTGGCACCGTGTGCGTGCCCGAGCTGTTCGGCACCTACGGCTTTAAACAGGTATGGCAGCTGATTTCGACCGTGCAGGCCGAGCTTCGCCCCAGCGTGGACCTGGCTGATATCCTGCGCGCTACCTTCCCGATGGGCTCCATGACGGGCGCCCCAAAAATTCGGGCAATGCAGCTCATTGAGCACTACGAGGCCAGCCGGCGCAGCCTTTACAGCGGCAGCTTCGGCTACGTGAATCCCAATGGTGACTTTGAATTTAATGTGGTGATTCGCAGCCTCCAGTACCGCGCCGACACCGGCTACCTCAGCCTGCAAGTGGGCTCGGCCATCACCTACGACTCAATGCCCGAGCAGGAATACCAAGAGTGTCTGCTTAAGGCCCAAGGCGTGCTGGAAGCGCTTTCGACAGTTATCAGTGAACAATTATCAGTTATCAACTCATCTGATGTTTAGATAACATACGACGAACTGATAACTGATAATTGTTCACTGATAACTGCGCCGGGCTGCCATTCTGTCATTTGCCGGCCCTAGTTAGTATCTTTGTTATCTGCCGCGCACCCGGCTAAGGTGCTTGCCTGCTATGTCTCAACCGCTTATTACCCTAGACTTTCTCGATAAAGCGCCCGCCGCCGAGGCGGCAGCCCTGCCCACCGACGTGCGCGTGAGCGCCGCCACGCGCACCGGCGGCGCCCGCAAGCTCTATATCGAGAGCTACGGCTGCCAGATGAATTTCTCCGACTCCGAAATCGTGTCCAGCATCCTGGCCGATGAGGGGTTTGACACCACCGAGGACGTGGCCACCGCCGACCTCGTGCTGCTCAACACCTGCTCCATCCGTGAGAAGGCCGAGCAGACCGTGCGCATGCGCCTCAAGCAAATCAACTCGCACAAAAAGCGCCGGCCCGGCATGCTCGTGGGCGTGCTCGGCTGCATGGCCGAGCGGTTGAAAAGCAAATTTCTGGAAGAAGAGAAAATCGTAGACCTCGTGGTGGGCCCCGATGCCTACCGCGACCTGCCCCAGCTCATTGCCCAGGTCGATGGCGGCCAAAAGGCCGTGAACGTGCTGCTGAGCCGCGAAGAAACCTATGCCGACATCACGCCCGTGCGCCTGAACTCCAACGGCGTGTCGGCCTTCATCAGCATCATGCGCGGCTGCGACAACATGTGCTCGTTTTGCGTGGTGCCCTTCACCCGCGGGCGCGAGCGTAGCCGCGATGCCCACAGCATTGTGCAGGAAGCCCGCGACCTGGTGGCCGCTGGCTACAAGGAAGTTACCTTGCTGGGCCAGAACGTGGACTCCTACAAGTGGGCCAGCGAGGACGGCACCGAGCGCGTCAATTTCGCTCAGTTGCTGGAGCGCGTGGCCCTTATCAGCCCCGCGCTGCGCGTGCGCTTCTCCACCTCGCACCCCAAGGATATCACCGACGAGGTGCTGCACACGATGGCGCGCTACGACAACATCTGCAAGTACCTGCACCTGCCCGCCCAGAGCGGCAACTCGCGCGTGCTGGAGCTGATGAACCGCACCTACGACCGCGCCTGGTACGAGGACCGCGTGCAGGCCGTGCGCCGCATCCTGGGCGACGACTGCGCCATCTCGACCGACATGATTGCCGGCTTCTGCTCCGAAACCGAGGCGGAGCACCAGGATACGCTCAGCCTGCTCGACTACGTGCAGTACGACATGGCCTACATGTTCTTCTACTCGGAGCGCCCCGGCACGCTGGCCGCCCGCAAGCTCGCCGATGACATCCCGCTGGAAGTCAAGAAGCGCCGCCTCCAGGAAATAATCGACCGCCAGCAGGCGCACAGCCGCGCCCGCTACGAGCGCGGCGTGGGCCGCGTACACCAGGTGCTCGTCGAGAATTTCTCGAAGCGCTCGAAGGACGACCTCAGCGGCCGCAACAGCCAGAACCAGGTGGTCATTTTCCCGAAGGGTAATTTCCAGAAAGGCGACTACGTGAACGTACTCGTGCACACCAACACGGGCGGCTCACTTATCGGCGAGGCGGTCTGACTGCGCGCTAAGGACAGTTCATTAAACAGGTTTCGCACGCACCAACAAAAGTTTTTATGACTGACGAGGGCCTTATGACCGGAATGCTCCTGTGGCAGCTTTTCTATTTACTAGTCCTGGGAGCTGGTGCTTTCTTGGTCATTAGGTTACTCATTATTAAGAACTTTCCTAAGAAGCCCCCAGCCGCGCTCTTCGCACCTAGTCTGGATACTTATGCGGTTACTATCTACTGGAGTACGAGCGACCATACTTTTCTGGCCGAAGTACCGGACCTACCTGGTTGCGTTGCGAGCGGCCCAACCAAAGCGGCCGCGCTTTCGGCCTCTGAACTAGCTATCAGCCAGTGGCTGGAAGCTGCCCACGCCCAGAACCGACCAGTACCGGCACCGCACCGATAGGTTTGCTTCGCTAGGCTGATTAATTCAACGAAGACTTTGACCAACCAAGAAATCCAATCCATCAAGCAGCGCTTTGGCATCATTGGCAATGCGCCAGCGCTGAACTACGCCATTCAGGTGGCGACGCAGGTTGCGCCCACGGACATGACCGTGCTCATCACCGGCGAAAGCGGGTCGGGTAAGGAGTCGTTTTCCAAGATTATCCACGCGCTCTCGCCCCGTAAGCACGGGCAGTTCATCGCCATCAACTGCGGCGCCATCCCGGAGGGCACCATCGACTCGGAGCTTTTCGGCCACGAGAAGGGGGCTTTCACGGGGGCCAACGAGGCGCGCAAGGGCTATTTTGAAGTCACCGACGGCGGCACTATCTTCCTCGATGAGATTGCCGAAATGCCGCTGGGCACCCAGGCCCGCCTGCTGCGCGTGCTCGAAAACGGCGAGTTTATCCGCGTGGGTAGCAGCAAGGTGCAGAAAACCGACGTGCGCGTGGTAGCCGCCACCAACGTGAATCTGCTCGACCGCGTGCAGGCCGGCAAATTTCGTGAAGACCTCTACTATCGCTTGAACACGGTGCCTATCACGGTTCCACCTTTGCGTGACCGGGGCGATGATATCTACCTGTTGTTCCGCAAGTTCACGGCCGATTTTTCGGAGAAGCACCGCGTCAAGCCCATCAGTCTCACGCCCGACGCGGTGCGGCTGCTCACGCGGTTCCGCTTCCCCGGCAACATCCGCCAGCTCAAGAACCTGGCCGAGCAAATTTCGGTATTGGAACTCGACCGCGAGGTCGATGCCACTCGGCTGGCTACCTACCTGCCAGCGGCCCAAACCTCGCTGCTGCCGGCGCTGGTGCCGGGCGGCGCGGGCGGTGACTTCGGCTCCTACTCCGAGCGTGATATCCTGTACCGACTGCTGTTCGACATGCGCCGCGACATGACCGACCTCAAGAAAGTGGTGCTGGAGCTAGCTACCGGCAACCGCCCCGCCGCCGCCGACACCCAGGAGCTACTGCGCCAGAACAGCCACCTGTTCAACAACCTGAACGAAGCCTCGCCCTACCCTGGCCCCGAGAGCCCGGCCGAGGCGGGCAGTGGCTACTACCTGCCCGCTAGCCCGGCCGCCCCGCTGCGCGTGGATGTTTCGGCCGGCGCGCCCTACGCCGACGAAGACGACACCGACCATACCGAAGACATTTCGCACGAAACCGAGGAAGAAACGCTGTCGCTCGATGCCATTGAGAAAGAGATGATTCTCAAGGCCTTGAAAAAGCACCACAACAAGCGCAAATACGCCGCCCAGGACCTGGGCATTTCGGAACGCACGCTCTACCGCAAGCTCAAGCAATATGACCTGGAATCGGCTTAACTGCACGCGCCGCCGGGCGCTGGGCCTGCTGGCGCTACCCGTGCTGCTGCTGGGCAGCGGCTGCGGCATCTACTCGTTCAACGGCACTAACATTGACCCATCCGTCAAGACGTTTTCCATCCAGACCTTTCAGAACAACGCGCCCAACGCCCCGGCTTACTTGTCGCAGCGCTTCACGGAGGATATTAAGGATTATTTTCAGCGCAACACCACGCTCAAGCTGGTGCCACGCGATGGCGACCTGCAATTTGAGGGCGCCATCGCGGCCTACGATTTTGCCCCGGCCCAGATTCAGCAGACGGGCGGCCTGCCCGGCGCGGGTGCCAACCGCCTCACCATCCAGGTACAGCTGCGCTTTACGAACACCAAGAACACCAAGCAGGATTTCGAGCAGACCTTCCAGAGCCAGAGGGACTTTCCGTCGACCCAGGACATTGCAACGGTCAACAACGACTTGGCTTCGGTGCGCGAAATCACGCGCAACATCATCAGCGATATGTTCAACAAGTCGGTGGCCAACTGGTAGCGCTGGCTAGCTCCGCTACCCAGCCGCGCCGCTTATTCGCGCCCAGTATGGCCGCTCTGCCGTAATGTTGTGGGTTCAACGCACTGTTTTTTGCGGCAAGCCATTCCCGTTTTCTCCCATGACCCGCGCCACGCTTCTGCAATTGCTTGCCCACCCCACGGCCCTTACCGGGGCCGATGTGCGCGCGCTGGAGCAGCTCGCCGAGGCCTTCCCCTACTGCCAGAGCGCCCACCTGCTGCTCGCCAAGGCAGCCCACGACCAGGGCTCGATGCTAGCTGGCCAGCGCCTGCGCCGGGCCGCTACCTACGCCGCCGACCGCTCCCGTCTGCGCCAGCTCATCGAGCTAGCCGCGCCGGTTGAAGTTGCCGAGTTGGCCGCGCCAGTCGATGGCCAAACGGCTAGCCAGGCTAGCTTGCCCCAACAGGCCGCGCCGCCGTTGGAAAAGGACAAACCAGGCAGTGAAACGGCTGAATGGCTTTCCTTTCTTACGGAGGAGCCAGGTAGCTCACCGCAAGATGAAGCTATCCCTGAGCAGCTCTTACCAATTGCTGCGCTGCCAGTTAGCTTACCAGAAGATAAGCCGAACCAAGTTATTGGCCAACCCGAAATTCCTACGGCTAATGCAGAGCCCCCTGTAGAGGCGGAAGCAGCCAGACCAGAGCCCGAGGAAGAGGAATTGCCGGCGCTGGCCCCGCCCATTCGGCCGCCCGTAGAGGCGGCGGTAGCGCACTTTGAGTTTGGACTGGCCCCCGAGGAGCCCGCCGAGATAATCGCCTACCGCCTACCCGAACTGGAGGAATCGCCAGCGCTACCCACTGAGCCGGATGCCCCAACGACGCCCCACTTGCCGGCCTTTAGCGGGCTAGCGGGCATTGGCTACGCTCCGGAGGAAGGCAGCCGCCTGGGTTTCTGCTTAGTGACTACCGACTTGGCCGACGCGCTCCCCGCCGCTAGCCTGCCGCCCGCCGGGGAGTTTTTTGCGCCCGATGCCGGGTTGCTCGCTCACCTGGCCGCCCACCAGCCCGCCGCCCCTAAGGCTAAGTCGCTGGACTTGATAAATAGTTTTTTGCAGCGCGCCCCCGCCCCCAGCCGGCGCCGCGCGGCCCCCCTGCCTAGTGCCCCCGAGCCCGATGCGCAGGCCGACCTTTCGGTACGCAGCACCCGCGCCGAGCCCGACCTCGCCTCCGAGAGCCTGGCCAAAATATTGGCGCGCCAGGGCAAAACGGAGCGCGCTATTGCCGTTTATGAGCGCCTCATAGTGAAGCAACCAGAGAAAATGGCCTATTTTACGGCCCAAATAGAATCTTTACGCCCCAAAACTGAGCTATAAAGAGCGGTATTGATAAAGTATTAGTCTCACTCCAGGCTCTCACCTGCTCCAGGCGGTAATATAGAATTTCTCGCAGTTTAGGCGTTGAGGAAGGAACTACGTCATATGCCATTTTTGCTGGCTATTTCACTCTAGCTCGTCAACAAGGTCGATTCTATTTGACAACCAAAAAGCCCCTAGGCAGGGCCTTTTTGATACCCTATGTACAGTTGCCTAAATACTGGGCCAGTGGTGCGTAGAGCAAGACGTAACTTTCACTGCCTACTGCTTGGAAAAGAGCTGACTTAAGCAGGCACACCCAAGGGTCTTTCTGCAACAGCAGGTCAGCGGTCAAAACGCCACCCACGCAGTCTTTGCAGATAGTGTTGCCGTAAGCTTGCGCAAAGCGTTGTAGCTCGGGTAGTTTCGGTATCCCGACCCTTATCCTTCCCCTAGCCGGGACACGGGCGTAGAGGGTGGCGCTTGTCGTGTGCTGAAGGCACCACGGGGCTAATGCCCGCCTGGCTCACGCGTACTGGGATGATACAAGCCGGCGTGCTCAAACGCGGCGACAGCAAGGCCAGTCGCCAGCCCTACAACGGGCGAGTTTCCTCGCAGAGTTAGGCCGTGCGAAGAGAGAATTGGGCCGGGTGGAGCCCACGCTGTGTCCGTGGACGAGTCCTACCGTCAGCGCATGATAGCACGCCCGTGCCAGGCTACGCCGCTTAGGTATAGGTAATGCTCCTCGCAAAAAAATAGCCTCTGCGGCGGCCCTTTTTTTGGTTTGCGGCCGCTTCACTGCTAAGCACCGCCATGCTATCCAATACTTGCTTGGCAGTGTGCAAGTCAGCTACTTATGCAAGGCTAGCCGGCAGATTTATTGCCTCCACGGTAGCACCGGGGGCGGCTACGGGGCTAAGCAGCAAAATCTGCTGCCCGGCAAAACACTTTCTGGCAGTAGCGAGTACATTCGCTCAGGAGCCAAATATAAATACCTGAACCATAGCAACTTAAAGCTCAACTGCACCTTGGAAGGCTACTAAGTATTTTTCAGATACTTAGCCAACCGTAGCAGGTAAGTACCTCTGGTTGGGCTTTTCGCTCCCTTCGCCAGGCTGCCAGCCGGCGAATTATCCTCCTCCGGTTTTCTGATTTCCTTTTTTTTCAGCTTCCAGCATTATGACGATAAAAAAAGTACTGATAACCGGCGGAGCCGGCTTCATCGGCTCGCATCTGGCCGATGAATTACTCGGCCACGGCTACGAGGTGCGCGCCCTCGACAACCTCTCGGAGCAGGTGCACGGCCCCGGCCAGCCGCGCCCCGCCTACCTGCACGACGATGTGGAGCTGGTGGTGGGCGACGTGCGCGACCCGCACGCCGTGGCCCGGGCCCTAGAGGGCGTGGATGCCGTGGTGCACCTCGCGGCGCTGGTGGGCGTGGGCCAGAGCATGTACCAGCTGCAAGAGTACACCGACGTCAACAACGTGGGCACGACCGTGCTGCTGGAAGCCCTCATCAAGCATCCCGTGCAGAAGCTATTGGTAGCCAGTAGCATGAGCGTCTACGGCGAAGGCTTGTACCGCAACGCGGCCGGCGAGCTAGTGGCCGCCACCGAGCGCCCGCTGGCGCAGCTGAAAGCCGGCGATTGGGAACTGCGCGACGCCCTAGGTCAGCGGCTGCAACCTGTGCCGACCAACGAGGAAAAGCTGCCCTGCCTGTCGTCGGTGTACGCCCTCTCGAAGTACGACCAGGAGCGGCTGTGCCTGCTGGTGGGCCGCGCCTACAATATTCCGACGGTGGCCATGCGCTTTTTCAACGTGTACGGCACGCGGCAGGCGCTTTCCAACCCCTACACGGGCGTGCTGGCCATTTTTGCCTCGCGCCTTTTGAATAACAATGCGCCCATGATTTTTGAGGATGGGCAGCAGCAGCGCGATTTCGTGCACGTGAAAGACGTGGCGCTGGCCTGCCGGCTGGCCCTCGAAAAGGACGAAGCCAATGGCCAAGTCTTCAACGTGGGAAGCGGCAATAACTACACCATCAGCGAGATAGCCGAACGCCTGGCCGCCGTGCTCGGCAAAGAGCACCTAGCGCCGCAGCTAACGGGCAAGTACCGAGTGGGCGACATCCGGCACTGCTACGCCGACATCAGCCTGGCGCAGACCGTGCTGGGTTTCTACCCGCAGGTGGAGTTCGACCGCGGGCTAGAAGAGCTGGCCGCCTGGCTGGAAGGGCAGATTGCCTACGACCGGGTGAGCGAGGCCAGCGCCGAGCTGGCCGCCCGCGGCCTCACGGTCTGAGCCGCGCTTTCTCTTCTTTTTCCCCCGAACTGGCCGCGCCCCGCCCAACCTATGGCACAACCACTTAGCTCTACTTCCGCGCCTCTTTTCGACCTAGCCGCGTTGCCCGCCGCGCCGCGCGCCGCTGCCCTGGCCGCCGCGCCCTACACGCTCATCACCGGCGGGGCCGGCTTTGTGGGCACCAACCTCGCCAAGCGCCTGCTGGCCGCCGGCCAGCGCGTGCTGGTGTTCGACAATCTGTCGCGTAGCGGCGTGGCGCACAACCTCCACTGGCTGCACGCCACCCACGGCGACCACCTGCTGGTGTACGTGGGCGACATCCGCGACCCGGCCGCCGTGCGCGAGGTGGTGCAGCACGCCGAAGCCGTGTTTCACTTCGCGGCCCAGGTGGCCGTGACGACTTCGCTCGACGACCCGATTACTGATTTCGACATCAACGCCCACGGCACGCTCAACCTGCTCGAAGCCATTCGGGCGCAGTCCGTGCCGCCGCCGCTGGTGTTTACCTCCACCAACAAGGTGTACGGCGGGCTTGAGGACCTGAAATTTACCCTAGGTGGCGCCCGCTACCAGCCCACCGACAAAGGCACCCGGGCGCACGGCATCGGCGAGCAGCGGCCCCTGGATTTTCACTCGCCCTACGGCTGCTCGAAGGGCACTGCCGACCAGTACGTGCGCGACTACGCCCGCTCGTATGGCCTGCCCACGGTGGTATTTCGGATGAGCTGCATCTACGGCCCGCACCAGTACGGCACTGAGGACCAAGGCTGGGTGGCGCACTTCGCCATTCGGGCCCTCGAAAACCAGCCGGTGAGCATCTACGGCGACGGCCAGCAGGTGCGCGACATTCTGTTTGTGGAGGACCTAGTCGATGCCTTTTTGCTGGCCCGGCAGCACATGCCGCAGCTAGCGGGCCAGGCCTTCAACATTGGCGGCGGCGTGCAGAACACCGTGAGCTTGTTGGAATTACTCCAAACTATCGGGCAGTACAAAGGTGCGGAAATCCCGCTCTCGTTCGGCCCGTGGCGCACCGGCGACCAGCAGTACTACGTGTCGGATATTCAGAAATTCCGGCTGGCTACCGGCTGGCAGCCCCGGCACAGCGTGGCCCAGGGCGTGGCCAAGCTCTACCAGTGGCTGTGCGAAAGCCGGGGCCTGCCCCAGCCCAAAATCCCCCGGTTCGCCGCCCCCAAATCTTCTCCGAAAGTAGCCCTAGCTTAATGCAAGATTCTCTCACCCTGGAGCGCCCCGCCGTGGCCACCGCCGCCATCAGCACCATGCAGGCCGCCGTGCTCACCGCGCCCCTACGCATCGAAGTACAAGAAGTAACGCGGCCCGCGCCCGCCGCCAGCCAAGTGCGCATCCGGTTGGAAGGCTGCGGCTTATGCGCTTCCAATATTCCCGTGTGGGAAGGCCGCGAGTGGTTTTCCTACCCCCAGGAACCTGGCAACCTAGGCCACGAAGGCTGGGGCATCATCGACGCCGTGGGCGACGCGGTAATCGACCTGCGCGTCGGCGACCGGGTGGCGGCGCTCTCGTACCACGCCTACGCCGAGTACGACCTCGCCGAGGCCGACCAAGTGGTGAAGCTGCCAGCGTCGCTGGCCGGCCAGCCCTTCCCCGGCGAGCCCCTAGGGTGCGCCATTAACATCTTCGGTCGCAGCCGCATCGAGGCCGGGCAGACGGTGGCCATCGTGGGCATCGGCTTTTTGGGGGCACTGCTGGTGCAGCTGGCAAAGCACGCCGGGGCCCGCGTCATTGCGCTGTCGCAGCGCGACTTTTCGCTGGAAGTGGCGAAAGAATGCGGAGCCGACGAGGTCATCCAGCTCGACGACCACTGGCAGATTATTGAAAAGGTGAAAGCCCTGACCGACGGCAAGTTCTGCGAGCGTGTCATCGAGTGCACCGGCAAGGAATGGCCCCTAAACCTGGCCGGCGAGCTGTGCGCCGAGCGCGGCACGCTCATCATCGCGGGCTTCCACCAGGACGGCCTGCGCCAGGTGAACGTGCAGCTCTGGAACTGGCGCGGCCTCGACGTGGTGAACGCCCACGAGCGCGACCCGCAGCAGTACCTGCACGGCATCCGCGCCGCCATTACGGCCGTGGAGCAGGGCGTGCTGCGGCCCGCTGCGCTCTACACCCACCACTACCCGCTGGCTGATATTAAGGAAGCATTTGGCCACCTGGCCAGCCGGCCCGCTGGCTTCATGAAAGCGCTTATTTCTTATTGATGATGGCTGAAAAAGTGCTTGAACACGCGCCGGCTACTTTCCGCGCCATCCGCGCCACCAAGCCCCAGCTAGGTTTCCTAGGTGTGGGTTGGATTGGCCGCAACCGCCTCGAGGCCATCGCCACCCAAGGCGCAGCCGAAGTCGCCTACGTAGCCGACCCCGCGCCCCAAAACACGGCCGAAGCCCTGCAAAGCGCCCCCACCGCCGTAGCGGTTGACTCGCTGGCCGCCATGCTCGCCGAGCCGGACCTAGCGGGTGTAGTAATTGCCACGCCGAGCGCCCTGCACGCCGCCCAAAGCGTACAGGCGCTGGCCGCCGGCAAAGCCGTTTTTTGCCAGAAGCCGCTGGGCCGCACCGCCGCCGAAGTGCGGCAGGTGGTGGCCGCCGCCCGCGCCGCCGACAAGCTGCTGGGCGTGGACCTTTCGTATCGCCACACTGCCGCCATGCAGCGCGTGTACGAGGTAGTGCAGTCGGGCGAACTCGGGCAGATTTACGCCGTGGAACTGGTGTTTCACAATGCTTACGGACCGGATAAGCCGTGGTTTTACGACCCGCAGCAGTCGGGCGGCGGGTGCGTCATCGACCTGGGGGTGCACCTGGTAGACTTGGCGCTATGGGCCTTGAGTTTCCCGACTGTGCAAAGGGTGAGCAGCGCGCTTTTCGCCAAGGGCCAGCCGCTGACCGACCCCGCCACCCAGGTGGAGGACTACGCCACGGCCAGCCTGGCGCTGGCCAGCGGCACCCACGCGCAGCTCAGCTGCTCCTGGAACTTACCGGCTGGGCAAGAGGCAATTATCAGCGCCACGTTTTACGGCACGCAAGGCGGCGTGGCCTTCAAAAACGTCAAGGGTTCCTTCTACGACTTCGTGGCCGACCGCTACTACGGCACCCGCACCGAGCGCCTGAACTCCCCGCCCGATGCGTGGTCGGGCCGCGCCGGCGTGGTGTGGGCCGAGCGCCTGGCCCAGGGCGAAACCTTCAGCCCGGAGGCCGAAGAGTTCGTGCGCGTGGCTGAGGTGCTGGATAAGATTTATGGACGGGAGTAACCTCACGAGACCCCTATGCCAACGCCCTGCCCCGCTACTATTCTAATGACTGCCGACACCATCGGCGGCGTGTGGACCTACGCGCTGGAATTGGCAAAAGGCCTGGCCCAACATGGCACCCAAATACACCTAGCCACCGTGGGCGCGCCGCTCAGCCCGGCGCAGTGGCAGCAGGCACAGGCCCTGCCCAACCTGACTATTTACGAGAGCCCTTATAAGCTGGAGTGGATGGAGGAGCCCTGGGCCGACGTAGCCGCAGCGGGCGACTGGCTGCTGGCGCTAAACGAGGAAATTCAGCCCGACCTGATTCACCTCAACAACCTGGTGCACGGGTGCTTGCCCTGGGGCCGGCCGGCGCTGGTAGTCGTGCACTCGTGCGTGCTGAGCTGGTGGCAAGCGGTGCTCGGCGAGGCCGCCCCCGCAAGTTGGAACCGCTACCGCGCCGCCGTGCGCCGCAGCCTGCAAGCCGCCGACCTGGTAGTGGCCCCCACGGTCGCGCTGCTGGCCGAAGCGGCCGACCTCTACGGGCCTTTCCGGCAGCAAGCAGTGGTGTACAATGGCCTGGACCCGCACGCCTTCCGGCCGGCGGCTAAGGAGCCGTTTATCTTCGGCATGGGCCGGGTGTGGGACGAAGCCAAGAACCTAGGGCTGCTGGCCGAAGCCGCCGCGCACCTGCCCTGGCCGGTGTACTTGGCCGGCAACGCGCGGCACCCCGCCACCGGGCAGGTACTCAGCTTGCCCAATGTGCACTTCCTGGGGCAGCTGTCGTCAGTCGAGGCGGCTGGGTGGCTGGGGCGGGCGGCCATCTACGCCCTACCGGCCAAATACGAGCCGTTTGGCCTGACGTTGCTGGAAGCGGCCTTGTCGGGCTGCGCGCTGGTGGCGGGCAACATTGCCACGTTGCGCGAAGTGTGGGGCCCAGCAGCTTACTACGTTAATCCGCAAGCTGGCAATGAGTTGGTAGCGGCTATTCAAACCCTGATTGCTAACGCAGCGCTACGCGAGGAACTGGCGGCCCGCGCCCGGCAGCGGGCGGCGCGCTACCCCACCACGCGGCTGGTGGCGGGCTACAACCAGCTGTACCAACAACTGCTACGGGCGGCGGTGCCGACGGCCTTGGCTAATTGATTTTTCTCCCCATGAACATCGTCCTCTTTTACCACTCCCTGCTCTCCGACTGGAACCACGGCAACGCCCACTTCCTGCGGGGCATCGTGCGCGAGCTGCAACGGCGGGGCCACGCCGTGCAAGTGTACGAGCCGGCGGGCGGCTGGAGCCTGCAAAACCTGCTCGACGGCTACGGCGAGGCTAAGCTCGACGAGTTGCGGCAGTACTACCCCGACCTCAGTACCAACTTCTACCAGCTTGACAGCCTGAACCTGGATGACGTGCTGCAAGACGCCGACCTCGTGCTGGTGCACGAGTGGAACGACCACGAGCTGGTGCGCCGCGTGGGCGCGCACCGCACCAAAAGCAGCTACCGCCTCCTCTTCCACGACACCCACCACCGGGCCGTGACCGAGCGCGCCAGCATGGCCGCCTACGACCTGACCCACTACGACGGCGTGCTGGCCTTCGGCGGCGTGATTCGGGATTTGTACCTGCGCGAAGGCTGGGCCCGGCGCGCCTGGACCTGGCACGAGGCCGCCGACACCACCATTTTCTACCCCCACGAGCGCCCCGCCGTGCCGGCCGGTGACCTGGTATGGGTCGGCAATTGGGGCGACGACGAGCGCACCGCCGAACTGCACGAATTCCTCATTAACCCCGTGAAAGAGCTGGGCCTCAAAGCCAAAATCTACGGCGTGCGCTACCCCGAGCACGCCCTAAAGGCGCTGGCCGACGCGGGCATCGAGTACGGCGGCTGGCTGCCCAACTACCAGGCCCCCGAAGAATTTGCCAAGTACCGCGTGACGGTGCACGTGCCGCGCCGGCCCTACGTGCAGGCGCTGCCGGGCATCCCGACCATCCGGCCGTTTGAGGCGCTGGCCTGCGGCATTCCGCTGATTTCCTCGCCCTGGGATGATGCCGAGCACCTGTTCGCGCCCGGCCAGGATTTTCTGGTGGCCCGCACCGGGGCCGAGATGAGGCAGCACTTGCAACGGCTGCTGACCCAACCTAGGGAAGCCGACAAGCTGGCTGCCCACGGCTTGGCCACGGTACTGGCCCGCCACACCTGCGCCCACCGCGTCGCGGAGCTGGAAGGCATTTGCCTGGAGCTGGGTATCACCGATTCAAAAGTTCTTCCCAAAGGCATTGCCGTTGTATGAAAACTACCCACTTAAACATCGCCTTCTTCGGCTCCAGCCTCGTGTCAGCCTATTGGAACGGGGCCGCTACCTACTACCGGGGCATCGTGCGGGCGCTGCACGAGCGCGGGCACCGCGTCACGTTTTACGAGCCTGATGCCTACGAGCGGCAGCAAAACCGCGACATCGCCGACCCTGATTATGCCACCGTGGTGGTGTACGAGCCCACCGAAGCCGCTGCCCGCCGCTGCCTGGCGCAGGCCGGGCGGGAAGCCGATATTATGGTAAAAGCCAGCGGTGTGGGTGTGCTCGACGAGTTTTTAGAGCGTGAAGTGCTGCGCCTGCAAACCGACGAGCGGCTCGTCATTTTCTGGGATGTGGACGCGCCCGCCACCCTCGACCGCGTGCACCACGACCCGGCCGATGCCTTCCGCGCCCTGGTGCCGCGCTACGACCTCATCCTGACCTACGGCGGGGGCGACCCGGTTATCGACGCCTACGCAGACCTAGGGGCCCGGCAGTGCGTGCCCATCTACAACGCCCTCGACCCGGCCACGCACCACCCCGTGCCCCCCGACCCGCGCTTTACCGGCGACCTGGCTTTCTTGGGCAACCGCCTGCCCGACCGCGAGGCGCGGGTAGAAGAATTCTTCCTGAAACCCGCCGCCGCCCTGGCGGGCCAGCAGTTCTTCCTCGGCGGCAGCGGCTGGGGCGACAAGCCTATGCCGCCCAACGTGCGCTACGTGGGCCACGTGTACACCGCCGACCACAACGCCTTCAACTGCACCCCTAAAGCGGTGCTCAACATCAGCCGCGAGAGCATGGCGCGCTACGGCTTCTCGCCGGCCACGCGGGTGTTTGAGGCGGCCGGGGCGGGCGCCTGCATCATCACCGATTACTGGGAAGGCATCGCCTTTTTCTTTGAGCCCGGCCAGGAAATCCTGGTGGCGCGGGATGGTGCCGAGGTGGCTGGCATTCTGGCCGAACTGACCGACGAGCAGGCCCGCACCATCGGCCAGGCCGCGTACCAAAAGGTGCTGGCCGCCCACACCTACGGCCACCGCGTCGAGCAGCTGGAACAGCTGCTGGTAGCAACCCTCACGCAGAAAAAACCAGCCCTGGCATGAACATCGTCATCCTGGGTTTGTCCATCACGTCGAGTTGGGGCAATGGGCACGCCACCACCTTTCGCGGCCTGGTGCGCGAGCTGACCCGTGCTGGCCACGAAGTGCTGTTTCTGGAGCGCGACGTGCCCTGGTACGCCAACAGCCGCGACTTGCCTCACCCCGATTTCTGCCGCACGGAGTTGTACCCGTCGCTGGCCGATTTGCGGGCCTGCTTCAGCGAGCCGGTGCGCGCGGCTGATTTGGTCGTCGTCGGCTCCTACGTGCCCGAGGGCGTGGCGGTGGGCGAGTGGGTTATGCAAACCGCCCAGGGTATCAAGGCTTTTTACGATATCGACACGCCTGTGACGCTAGCCAAGCTGGCGCGCCACGATTACGAGTACCTGCACCCGCGCCTCATTCCGCAGTACGATTTGTACCTGTCATTCACGGGCGGGCCGACCTTGGCGCGCTTGGAAAGGGAATATGGCTCCCCGATGGCGCGCCCCTTCTACTGCTCCTTCGACCCCGCCCTGTACTACCCCGAGCCGCAAGCCGCCCAGTGGGACCTGGGCTACCTCGGCACCTACTCCGACGACCGCCAGCCGCCCCTCGAAAAGCTGATGCTCGCCGCCGCCCGGCAGTGGCCCGCCGGCCGCTTCGTGGTGGCCGGGCCGCAGTACCCGCCCACCGTGCAGTGGCCCGCTAACACCGAGTACATTCCGCACCTGCCGCCCGCTGTGCACCGCGCCTTTTACAATCAGCAGCGCTTCACCCAAAACATCACCCGCGCCGATATGGTGGCCGCCGGCTACTCGCCCTCGGTGCGGCTGTTTGAGGCGGCGGCCTGCGGCACGCCCATCATCTCCGACTACTGGGACGGGCTCGATGCGTTCTTTGAGTTCGGCACCGAAATCCTGGTTTCCCACTCCGCCGCCGACACGCTCGGCTACCTGCGCGAGCTACCCGAAACCGAGCGCCTAGCCATCGGCGAGCGGGCGCGGCAGAAGGTGCTGGCCCACCACACCGCCGCCCACCGGGCGCGCGAATTGGAAGGCTACGTGCGGGAAGTGGCGAGCATTACTACCTAAGAATTGGGGAGTTCTCTAAAAATCGTCCGTCGTGCTGAGCTTGTCGAAGCATCTCTACCGCTTCATCCAAGCCGTTCAATTAAGCGGTAGAGATGCTTCGACAAGCTCAGCATGACGGACGCCTTAAGCGCTGCATTGACTATGACCATCCAGCAAGAAATAACCGACCTAGGCCCTTGGTTTCACAACCTGCACCTGCCCACCGGCGAGCAAACGGCCCCGCACCACACCCTAGGCGACTTTCCGGCCTTTAAGTGGCGCGATTTGCAGGCGCTGATTCCGGCTGACCTGAGTGGCTGGCGGGTGCTCGACGTAGGCTGCAACGCGGGCTACTACGCCATCGAACTGGCCAAGCGCGGGGCGCACGTGCTGGGCATCGACGTGGACCCGCACTACTTGCGGCAGGCGGCGTGGGCGGCCCGGCAGTTTGGGCTGGAAGACCAGATAGAGCTGCAACAACTACAGGTGTACGACGTGGCGCGGCTCGACCGTGAGTTTGACCTCGTCTGGTACATGGGCGTGCTATATCACCTGCGCTACCCGCTACTCTCGCTCGATATTCTGGCCCAGAAAACGCGTCGCCTGCTGCTCTTCCAGACCCTGACTATGCCCGGCGAGGACGACCAGGAAACCCCCGCCGACTTTCTCCTCGACGACCGCGCCGAACTCCTGGCCCCGCACTGGCCCAAAATGGCCTTCATCGAGAAGCGCATGGCCGGCGACCCTACCAACTGGTGGGCGCCCAACCACGCCTGCGTCGAGGCCATGCTGCGCTCGTGCGGCCTGCGCGTAGTGGCCCGCCCGGCCCACGAAATGTACCTCTGCGAGGTGGATGAACACTTGCGCCAGGGCCAGCAGTGGAACCAGTCGGAGTACCTCTCGGCCGTGGGGCTGGCCTGGCAGGCGGCCGTGGAAGCCAAGGTGAAAGACAAAAATAGCTACATGGACCACGCCAGTGAATAGCGCCGGGGTGTTGCGCGGACTTTGTAGTCCGCCGCGCGTGCCACGCGCCACCGCGGACTACAAAGTCCGCGCAACAGCTCAAGACTGCGCACCTTTTTCCCGCGCAATGGCATCCAGCACGTTCTCGGGGTGCACGTCTTTTTCCAGCTCGGGTAGCTCGGTGTTTTGGGCCTCGGCGATGTCTAGTTTCTTAGCGATTTCGGTCACGAGCACCACCAGGCGCGTGATTTCGTGCTCGGCCAGCAGGCTCACCTGTAAGTCTAGCTCGGCGCGCTGGTCGGCCAGGGCCGCCTGGCGGTTTTGGCTGATGAGCACGAACGTGGACAGGAAAATGGCCTCGACCGACGCGAACATGGCCAGCACCACAAACGACTTATCGAAGGGCGGCAAGCCGAGCCAGCCTAGGTTCCAGATTATCCATAGTCCGAACAGCGCCAGGTGAATACCCACAAACCGCATACTACCCGTGAAGCACGTGATAGCATCGGCCAGCTTGTCTTGCCACGACTTGCGCTCGCTTTCGGCGCGCTGCCGCGCCTCCAGCGCTTGGATGTTGCGCTCCACCACGTGGGCCATGCCGAAGGGCGCAGCGGGGCGGGCAGAATCAGTAGGCGGCATAAGAAGTGGGTAAGCAGGTGCTACACAGATACTCAACCCACTTATACGGAGCGCGCGACGGCCGGAATATGCCCGGTGCGGCACGGCCGAGGCTAGCCCGGCACCGTAGCGCTCAGCTTGGCCGCCGGGGCGGGCGGGCGGTTTTTACCCATTCTCAGGGCGTTCTTTTTCCTCATGCTTGAGCTGCCCGCCGGGTGGCAGAATTTCGCAAAAAAACTATGATTGAAGCCGTAAAATTCTGGAACGAGCCCAATAACAAGTCGCACTGGGCTTTCGAGATTGACCCCGAGTGGCGGGCCTTTGCCAATATGGTGCGGCTGGGCGCGCAGGCCGTGAAGGCCGAATCGCCCCACCTCACGCGGGTGCTGGGCGGCATCTCGCCCATCGACCCTTCATTTGTGCAGCGCCTCGAGCGGCACGGCGCGCTGGAAGACCTGCAAGCCATTGCCGTGCACGGCTTTCCGCTCGACTGGAACCTGTGGTCGATAAACGAGTGGCCCGCCAAAATCGCGGAAATCAAGGCCGTGACCGACCTGCCCATTTGGGTGACGGAGGTGGGCGCGTCGAGCTTCGGCGCCGAGGAGGTGCAGGAGTTTGGCCTGCGCCGCACGGCCGAGCTGCTGACGGGCCGCGCCGAGCGCATTTTCTGGTACAGCCTCTTCGACTTGCCCCAAACCTGGGAGGCCACCACCCGCCACCGCGAGGCCGAGGGCTCGTCGTACTACCGGCACTTTCACATGGGTCTGCTGCGCGAAGACGGCACGCCTAAGCTGGCCCTCAAGCACTTCAGCGACTACACCCCGGAATTTGGCATCTGCCAGTGGTTTCACTATGAAGACCCGCGCCTCGACTCGGCCGTGAGCTGGCTCCGGCAGCTAGGGGTAAAAAAACTGCGTACCGGCCTGAGCTGGGCCGACTGGCTGCGGCCCGATGCCGAGCTATGGTTTGACCACGTAATGCGCAAGCTCGACGAGTTCGATGTGACGGCCACCTTCTGCTTTACGCCCGAGGCCAAGGGCATTCAGCCGCACCACACCAGCCCGCCCCGGCACCCCGAAGAGTTTGCCGATTTTTGCGCCCTCATGATGCGCCGCTATGCCTGAGCAAGAGGCTCCCGGCTCGTGGCTATATTACATGCGCCGCGGCGAGTTTGAGCAGGCGTGGCAGCGCACCGACGCTGACCTGGCGGCCCGCGCCGGCCAGCCGTGCTGGCACCTGCCGCGCCACTTGCAGTACGTGTGGGATGGCCGCCCGCTGGCGGGCCGGCGCGTGCTGGTGCGCTGCTACCACGGCCTAGGCGATACCATCCAATTTATCCGCTACCTGCCGCTGCTGAAGGCCGTAGCTGCCGAAGTCATCGTGTGGGCGCAGCCGGAGTTGCTACCGCTGCTAGCCACCGCCGCGGGCATCGACCAGCTGCTGCCGCTGCACGATGGCACGCCCGACGCAGCCTACGACGCCGACGTGGAAATAATGGAGCTGCCGCACGTTTTTCGCACCACGCTGGCTACCATTCCGCAAGCTATTCCCTACCTGCACGCCGCGCCCCGGCGGCTGGCGGCCACCCAAGCCGGCCAGCGGCTGGTGGGCCTGGTATGGCAGGCCGGCGGCTGGGATGCGCGCCGCTCGGTGCCGTTTGCGCTGCTCGCGCCGCTGGCAGCGGTGCCGGGCGTGCAGCTCATCATCTTGCAGGCCAACGCCGAAGCGGCCGGCTGGCAAGCGGGCGTGGGGCTGAATCCGGGCGAGTTTAGCCTCGCCGACTACGCCCGCGTGGTGCGCGGGCTGGACTTGCTGATTACCGTCGATTCGATGCCCGCGCACCTGGCCGGTGCGCTCGGCGTACCCGTCTGGACGCTGTTGCACGCCGCAGCCGACTGGCGCTGGCTGGCCGGGCGTGCCGACAGCCCGTGGTACCCGACCATGCGGCTCTTTTGGCAGGAAGCGCCGGGCGAGTGGGGGCCGGTAGTTGCTCAGGTGCGGGAAGAGCTAAGGGGTTATAGTGAAGTTACCTAAGAAGTAAAAAATCAAGTACAGAACGGTCATGCTGAGCTTGCCGAAGCACCTCTGCCGCTTCAGCTGAGCTGTTTAATGAAGCGGCAGAGGTGCTTCGGCAAGCTCAGCATGACCGTTTTACTTTCCCAATCCCTTCCACCGCGCCCACATCTCCCCTACTTTCCCTTGGTGGTAGGCCACGCCGTGGTACACCGCCAGCACTGCCCGCGCCCAGCCCAGAAACAGCGCCGGCCGCCGCCCCACCCGCGCTATCCAAAACACCCGGTGGCTGGCCACCGCAATGAACGCCCGCAGCCGGTAAATCAGCTTGCGGTGGCGGGGTAGCGCGGCGCTGGGGGCCACCCGCTTGCGCGGCCTCACCCGGCCGCGCCGCGCCCAGGTGAGGCGGTAGGCCAGGCCCTCGCGGCGCTGCCGGAAGCCAGCGGCCTGGGTTTGCTCCACAAACTCGGCATCGACTTCGGCCAGGGCCAGGCGGCTCGCCCGGATGGCGCTGGCTACCAGCTGCTGCACCAGCGGCGAGCGCACGATAACAACGTTGGTACCGCGCCCATCGGCTGAATACGGCTCGACCCAGGCGTCGCCGAAGGCGATATCGGCAGTTTCGGCCACCACATCGTCGCAGAAATTGCAGGCCGAGTTCATGTAGAAGCCCGCGCCCCAGTCGCCATCGGCTAGGTGCCACCAGTCGCGGCTGAGCTGGCGGCCGTCGCGCAGGGTGAGCTGGGCGCGGTACCAGTTGGCGGGGCGGTCGGGCAGCTTCTCGCGGTACTCTACCTGCTGCACCTGCCCCAGGGGCGCGTGCAGCTGCCAGGCAAAGCTTTCGGCAAAGCGAGCGCTTTTCAGATGCCCGCAAAACAGCCCTAGGGTGAACGCGATGCGCTCGCGCAGCACCGGGTCTTCGCGCCGCAGCAGCTGCACGGCCTTGATGAAGCACGGCAGGCCCACTACCGCGTAGCGGCCGGGCGTGGCCCGAATGGCTTGCAGCACCTCGCTCAGCTCGATGGGGTAGTAGCGCGACTTGGCCCCGGCGCGCACCTCGGCCTCGGTGCGCGCGAGGCGGTAGCGGAAGAACCGGCCTTCGGCCGCTGGGTTTTCTGCCGCCACCACGTGCGCCACGCCGTCGATGAAGCCCTGGCGCAGCAGCTCGGTAGCGACCCACGTTACCAGCCCGCCCGAGCTGCCTTGCGGTCGAAAGTCGGCTTCGGCAACGTGGCCGACGTAGGCCTTTTCGAAGCTGCCCAGCAGGGCTGTGCGCTGCGCGGGCGCCCCAAACCGGGCGGCCAACTCATCCTCATTCGGCGCGGCCGGCGAGAAGGGACAAGTGCGGGTAAAACCCTCCGATGCAGCTTGTTGCCACGCGGCCGGACCTAGGGGCTTGAGCTGCCCGTAGCGGTCGAAAGCCATGCGCACGGTGGGCGCAGCAGCCTGGGCCACGCAGCTGCCGCAGCCGATGCACAGCCCGGCGCCGATAATATCCTGGGGGCTCAGTAGGTCGCTCATGCGGGTTGCAGCTGGGGCAGGGTGAGGGCCTGGTCGAGGTAGGCGCTGGAGGTTTGGCTCAGGTGCGCCAGGCGCTGCGTAATGGCGGGGCTGAGCGGCGTGCCGAGGCAGGCGGCGTAGGCCGCGGCGGGTGCGCCCTCGGGCAGCAGGTGGTTTTCGGCCCCGAGCTTGGCCATCAGGCCTTGCAGCTTGAAACGCCGGTAGGGCGTGATTTCGCAGGCCAGCGGCCGGGCATTGCGCAGCGCAAACACGCAGCCGTGGAAGAAATTGGTGGCCACGGCCTCGGCGCGGGCCATGAAGTGCGCAAAGTCGTGCGGGTCGGCCGTGAGCCACTGCTCGTCGGCCCAGTCGTTGCGGTAGCCGATGCTCACCAGCGGCAAGCCCCGCTCGTCGGCCCAGCGCCGGGTTTCGCGGGCAAAGGCCGCGGTGAAATTGTGGCCGTACACCGCCACGTAGCGTCGCGCCAGCCGCTCGTCGGGGCGCGGGTCGGGCACTACCGCAAATTGCAGGCACGGGTCGAGCACCAGCTCGGGCCGAAAGCCTAGGGCGTGCTCCACAAGGAGTTGCGAATTGGCATCGCGCACCGAAATAGCGTCGAACCGGCGTAGCTTGGCGGCCCAGGCGGGGTCGAGGCCCAGCGCGGCGTCGTGGTTGCCGAAGCTCGCCGCGTACGACACCAGGCGCGGGGCACGCACGCCCTCGCCGTAGAAAAGGGGGCAGTGGCCAAACCACGGGTGCGCCAGGTTCCAGACTTCGTCGCTGCCCACTACCACCACGTCGTAGGCGGGCATCGCCGCCGGCTCGTCGAGCGGGAAGCGGGCCGATAGCGGCAGCGTTCGGAACAGCTCCCAAAACTTGAGCACCTTCTGGCGGTAGAGCGGCCGGTCGGTCGGCGGCACTGCGGTGGGCAGCGTAGGCTGCAAGGCGCACTGCCACTCCACGCGGTTGACGCGCGCCGAATCGTGGTCCAGAATTTCGACCTGGTGGCCGCGGGCTTGCAGCCCTTCGGCCAGGCAGCGCGCCTGCCAGTAGCTGCCGTAGTTGATGCAGCGGTGGAACGTGAGCACGCCCACTTTCAGGCGGGCCGGCGGGGCAGGATGAGGCAAGCTATTTGGCATGAATAAGTTGGGTAAAAATGGCTGAGGTTAGGCAGCATCATCTATGTAGCTGCTGTTAATCAATTACTTACTAAATAAGCCCGTAAGATAGCAGCGCCTGCCAAACCGCCCGCCCTCGGCCGCGTACTCCCTGTATCAGCTTCTTTCCATGACCCGCTTTCTCCTCATTCGCCACGCCACTACCGACGCCGTGGGCCAGCGCTTTTCGGGCCGCCTGCCCGGCGTGCCGCTCAACGCCGCCGGCCAGACGCAGGCCCGGCAGCTCGCCGCCCGGCTCGCCCCGCTGCCGCTCCACGCCGTGTACACCAGCCCCCTGGAGCGCGCCGCCCAAACCGCGGCACCGGTGGCGGCTACTCATGGCCTCACGCCCGCAGTAGACGCCGCCTTTTTAGAGCTCGACCTGGGCGAGTGGACGAACAAGACCTTCCAGGAATTGCACGGCGACCCGCAGTTTCACCTCTTCAATACCTTCCGCAGCGGCACCCGCATTCCGGGCGGCGAGCTGATGCTGGAGGCCCAGGCGCGCATCGTGGCTGGCTTGCAGCGCCTGGCCGGGCGGCACCCGCAGCAGACGGTGGCCGTGGTCAGCCATTCCGACCTCATCAAGGCGGCCCTGGCCTACTACGTAGGCATACCGCTCGACTTATCGCAGCGCCTCGAAATCAGCCCCGCCTCGGTGAGCGTGCTGGAAATTTACCCGGAAACCGCCCGGCTGGTGCTGCTAAATCACCTGGGGGCGCTGGAAAATAACTGAGGCTCCCAGGCTCACCCATCCGGCTGGTGCTACCCCCTTACTATGCGGGCTGACAAGGAGCTGAAGGAACTTTGACAGGCAGCAGGAAAGCTCAGGCGAATAAAGTGGAGCCATAAGATTTTGATTCCCAGGCTTCGGCGCAGCGCCCCGACCTTATTCCGCGTACTTACGCATGGCAGCTAGCTAGTTGATTTGTGCACAAAGTGGTTTGATTGGTATTATGAGGCCAGCCTTTGGGCGGGGGACCTTTGCCTTGTTGCAGGAAAAAATAGCAACGCTCGGGCACCCGCTCGAGAAAGTGGGCTTTCTACCATGCTGTTTCACGCAAGCTCTTGACTCATAACCCTTCACCAACTACCCAATACCCCATCATGGCAGATAAGAAAGTATGGCTGATTACCGGCGCGGGCCGGGGCCTGGGCCTCTACCTCACGCAAGCAGTCCTGGCCGCCGGCCACGCCGTAGTAGCCACTGGCCGCAACAAAGCCAAAGTAGCCCAGGCCATCGGCGAGGCCACTGACCTGCTGGTGGTGACGCTCGACATTACCAAGCCCGCCGAGGCAGCGGCCGCCGTGAACGCCGCACTCGACCGGTTCGGCCGCATCGATGTGCTGGTAAACAACGCCGCTAATTTCTACGCTGGTTTCTTTGAGGAGCTCAGCCCCGAGCAAATGAACCAGCAGCTGGCCACCAGCCTTATCGGGCCGATGAACGTGACGCGGGCCGTGCTACCCGTGCTGCGCCAGCAGCAGGCCGGGCGGATTCTCACCATTTCTTCCACGGCCGGCCTCGTGGGCTTTGAGTTTGGGGCGGCCTACGCGGCCTCTAAATTTGGCCTGGAAGGTTGGATGCGCTCGCTGGCCCCCGAAGTGGCCCCGTTTGGCATCGACGCCATCACGGTCAACCCCGGTTTCTTCCGCACCGAGCTGCTCACCGACGAGTCGACCAACTTTGCCGACAACCACCTGGCCGACTACGCCGAGCGCCGCGCCGGCCAGGAGCAGTTCTGGACAAGCTACAATGGCCAGCAGTCCGGCGACCCGGCCAAGCTGGCGCAGGCCCTGCTCACCGTGGCCGACGAAGCGGCTCCCCGGCGCCGCTTCATCGCCGGGGCCGATGCCATTGGCACTGCCCAGCAGGTAATTGCGGAGCTACAGCTCGATATTGACTCGCGCAAAGCGCTTTCCAGCTCGCTCGCTTTCGACGAGCCGGCGGCCGCCAGCGCCTAGCGCCTCTTCCCGCTCGCGGCACTACCCGGCCCGCCGCCAGCGGCTCTAAAAACGATGGCGGGTGGGGCAGCCAGGCCAGCAGCCCGCCGCGCCCGTATCTACCCGCAGCGGCGCGCGCTAAGCTCATTCCGTTTCCTAATGCGTACCTGTGTCTTTTCAGCATGGGAAACCTGCTAAAAATACTGCTTATGACGACTGCCGGACTACTGGGCGTACTGCTGCTAACCGCCGTGGCTTTTAACTTCCTGAGCCCCGAGCTGGGCGGCAAGCCCACGACAGAGGAGCGCGCGCAATTTGCCAAAACCGGCCACTACCAGGACGGCGAGTTTCAGAACCTGCAACCCACCCGGGCGCTCACCGGCCCCAGCCTGCCGGGCCTGTACTGGAAGCTCCTCACCCACCCTGCCCCGCCCAATACGCAGCCGCCGGGCGCCCTGCCCCTGCAAAAGCTGGATTCGCTGGCCATCACCCGGAAAACACCCGAAATGGTGCGCGTGACGTGGTTTGGCCACTCGGCCAGCCTGGTCGAAATCGCGGGTCAGAATATCCTGCTCGACCCTATGCTCAGCGTTAAGATGGGCCCCTCTAGCCTGGTCACGCCTAAGCGCTATAATTCCGAGCTGGTGATTCGGCCCGAGCAGCTGCCAGCCATCGCAGCGGTGCTGATTTCGCACGACCACTACGACCACCTCGACTACCAGACGGTGCGAAAAATCAAGGACAAAGTAGGGCTGTTTTGCGTGCCGCTGGGCATCGCCGCGCACCTACGCCGCTGGGGCGTGGCCCCGGCGCACATTCGGGAAGTGAACTGGGGCGACACCGTGTGCCTGCCGGGCCTTACGCTGGTGAGTACTCCCAGCCGCCACTTTTCGGGCCGCGGCCTCGGCAATCAGAATTCGACCTTGTGGACATCCTGGGTGATTAAATCGGCCAACAAAAGCCTTTTTTACACCGGCGACGGGGGCTACGGCCCCCACTTTGCCACCATCGGCCAGCAGCATGGCCCCTTCGATTTGGCCCTGGTAGAATGCGGGCAGTACAGCGCAGACTGGGCCGAAATCCACATGCAGCCCGAGCAGAGCGTGCAGGCCGCCCTCGACGTGCGCGCCCGGGCCATGCTGCCAGTGCATTGGGGCGCCTTCACGGAGGCCCGCCACCCGTGGAACGAGTCGGTGCAGCGCGCCACGGCCGCCGCCGCGCCGCACCCCGAGCTGCTGCTCACCACGCCCCGCCTGGGCCAGCCGGTGGTGCTGGGCACTCCGCTGCCGCAAGAGCGGTGGTGGTAAAAGCGACTATCTTTTTGCGGCCGCAGGCGACGAGGCACGCGCTGGCGCTAATTTTTTTGCATTGATTAGCAATGCCTTAGATGTGCGACGCATACTCTCTTCACGCCCTACTCCCACCCGCATGAAAGTCCTCCTCCTGCTCCTCACGAGCCTCACGGCCGCCAGCTGTAGCTAGTCAGTAGCCGACGAACCTACCGCTATCCGGCACCTGCTGGAGCAGGAATTGGCCACCTGGCGCGCCGGCGATGTGGCGGGCCATGCCGCCTGCTGGCACCTGCAACCGTACAGCCGCGTTCTGATTTCAACTGCTGACGGCAAGTTTCTGGATGTGCCGCCCGCGTTGCTAATCGCGCCCTCGGCGGCGATGGGCCAGGGCGGAACCTCCGTCAACACCAACTACCAGATGCGTATCGCGGGCCATAGCGCCTGGGTAAGCCACGAGGAAGAATCGACGGCCAGGAATGGGCAAAAGAGCTATTCCACTGAGCTTAGGCTGCTGGAAAAGCTGGATGGCCAGTGGAAACTGGTCGGCCAGTCCATCCACCTGCACAACCGGTAGCAGCGGCAACTAGCCGCACCACCCTAGGTAGCATGCTGCTTGGCACTCAATCAACATTAGTGCGCACTTAGGCAGGCCAGCGCCGTACCTCCACTACCTAGCAAAGTCTGTTTGATTTGTGTACAAAGCGGTTTGAATTGTGTTGTGAGGCCTTTTCGCAGGCGGGGACCTTTGTCTTGCTTCCCAGTGGAAGCAAGCCGCCTTCCCCTATCCTGCTGAAAACAACCTGATGAATTATATCAAATTTGGCAACACCGGCCTGCTGGTTTCGCCTATTTGCCTGGGCACCATGAGCTACGGTGGCCCCACCAAGCAATTCCCCTGGGCCTTGTCCGAGGCCGATAGCCGTCCCTTTATCCAGCAGGCACTGGAGCTGGGCATCAATTTCTTCGATACCGCCAACGTCTACAATGAAGGCAACTCGGAGAAAGTGGTGGGCCAGGCGCTACGCGACTTTGCCCAGCGCGACGAGTACGTGCTGGCCACCAAGGTATTTAACCCCGTGACGCCGCCCGGCGGCCCCAATAAGCAGGGCTTGTCGCGCAAGCATATCCTAAGCGCCATCGACGCCAGCCTCACGCGCCTGGGCCTCGACTACGTAGACCTCTACCAGATTCACCGCTGGGACCCGAACACGCCCATCGAGGAAACGATGGAAGCCCTGCACGACGTGGTGAAGGCCGGCAAGGCCCGCTACATCGGCGCCAGTAGCATGTACAGCTGGCAGTTTGCCCAGGCCCAGTACACAGCCGATTTGCACGGCTGGACGCGCTTCGTGAGCATGCAGCCGCACTACAACTTGATTTACCGGGAGGAAGAGCGCGAAATGCTTCCTTTCTGCCTCGACCAGCAGCTGGCCGTCATTCCGTGGTCGCCGCTGGCGGCGGGCTTGCTCACTGGCCACCGGGCGCAGGGCGAGAAAGACACCAAGCGGGCCAAGACCGACAATTACAGCGGCGGCTACTACAATACACCATCTGATTTTGAGGTGATTGAGCGCCTGGAACAGGTAGCCGCCCGGAAGGGTGTGCCGGCCGCCCAGCTGGCCCTAGCCTGGCTGATGAGCAAGCCGGCCATTACGGCCCCCATCATCGGCGCAACCAAGCCCCACCACCTTACCGATGCCGTGGCGGCGCTAGCCGTGCAGGTAACGCCAGAAGAGATACAGCAACTCGAAGCGCTCTATATGCCGCACCGCGTCATTGGCTTTGATGAGTAAAGCAAGCCAGCTAGTAAGGCGCTCATTTTCTTTATTTAACGCCAAGATTTATGAACCTTGCCCCTCCGGCATCCTCAGCTAAGCAGCCCAACGATGGCTCCCGCCGCAGCTTCATAAAGCAGGCCGGCGGCCTGCTGGGGGTAGCCCTGGCCCCGCCCTTTATTGGCCAGGCCGAGCACCTGACGGCCCTTTCCAAAACCGTGGCGGGTGTGGCCCCGGTGCAGCTGCGCGTGAATGGCACGACACGCACGCTGGCCCTGGAACCGCGCGTGACCCTGCTCGATGCGCTACGCGAGTACCTGCACCTGACCGGCACCAAGAAAGGCTGCGACCACGGCCAGTGTGGGGCGTGCACCGTGCATGTCAACGGCCGGCGGGTGGTGAGCTGCCTGAGTTTGGCGGTGATGAACCAGCACCAGGAAATCACCACCATCGAGGGCTTGGCCAAAGAAAATGAGCTGCATCCCATGCAGCAGGCCTTTCTGCAGCACGACGGCTTCCAGTGCGGCTACTGCACGCCCGGCCAGCTTATGAGCGGGGTGGCCTGCGTGCAAGAAGGCCACGCCACCACGGATGACCAGGCCCGCGAATGGATGAGCGGCAACCTCTGCCGCTGCGGCGCTTACGCCAACATTCTGGCCGCCGTGCGCGACGTAGCCACGCAGCAAACTAAAGGCTAAGCCCCATGAACAACTTTGCTTATACCCCGGCCGCCACTGCTAAAGAGGCCCGGGGCCTGCGTCAGGACCAGGCGGGCAGCACCTACATCGCCGGGGGCACCACCCTACTGGATATGATGAAGGCAAACCTCGCGGAGCATTCCCACCTGCTGGACCTCAACGCGTTGCCCTTCACCGGCATCGAACAGACCAGCGACGGCCTACGCCTCGGGGCGCTGGAGCGCATGAGTGACATGGGTGAAAACGCGCTCGTAATGCAACAGTTTCCGGCCGTGTCACAGTCGCTACTGCTGGCCGCATCACCCCAGCTGCGCAACATGGCCAGCATCGGCGGCAACATCCTGCAACGTACGCGTTGCGGCTACTTCCGCGACGCGGCGTTTCCGTGCAATAAGCGCGTGCCCGGCTCGGGCTGCCCGGCCCTGGAGGGTGATAACCACAACCTGGCTATCCTGGGGGTGAGTGACTCGTGCATTGCCAACGCCTACCCCGGCGACTTGTCGGTGGCCCTAATTGCATTCGACGCCGTACTCACGCTGGAAAACGCCAAGGATAAGCAGCGCCGTGTGCCCATCACCGAGTTTTACCTGCTGCCGGGCAAAACCCCCGAGAAGGAGACCGTGCTGGAATCCGGCGAGTTGATAGTGGCCATCACCATTCCGACGGCTGCCCACGGCCGCCGCTCAACTTACCTGAAGGTGCGCGAACGGACCAGCTACGCCTACGCCCTGGCCTCAGCGGCCGTGGGACTGGATGTGCAGGGTGGCACCATCCGCACAGCCCGCGTGGCTTTGGGGGGAGTGGCTGCCCAGCCCTGGCGCTCGCGCGAAGCCGAGCGGGTACTGACCGGCGCGCCGGCCACCGAAGCCACGTTTCAGGCGGCCGCCACCGCGGCGTTGCAAGGCGCCCAGCCCCGCGAGCACAACCGCTACAAAGTCGAATTGGCGCACAACACCCTGGTTCAGGCCTTACGTCAGGTCGCGGCCCTTTCTTAACCCTTGCCCTATGAATGCTGCTGCTGCTGCCCCCGTACCGGGCGGGGTGATAGGCCAGCCCCTGAGCCGGGTGGATGAATACTAAACCGCCCAATATTATGCACGGAAATAGCACACCTACTTCGCCCCTAACCACGTTGCTACTCCCCATGCCCGCCTGCGGCGACGTCACCGTGCTCACGATGAACGAGGCGCAGTGCGGCATGGACAGCTTCAACCGGCGCGACGTATTTAAGTGCGTGCTGGTGGAAAGTGGGGCTAACGAGCTGCACTATGCCACCCGCAGCTACCGCGTGGACCGGCCCGCGTTGGTGTTTACCAACCGCTTGGTGCCCTTCGCCTGGGAGCCGGCCGCCGGGGCTCCCGGCGAGACCGAAGGCTATATCGTTGGCTTCACCGAGCCCTTTCTGCACTCGGCCATGCGCGGCGTGAGCCTCAAAGACTCGGTGCTCTACCGCGTCGATGGCAACCCGGTGTACTACCTCAGCGACGGGCAGTTGCGCTACCTGAGCGAGCTATTCGCCCGCATGCACCAGGATTTTGGCACCGCTTACGCTCACAAAGACGACCTGCTGCGCAATCAGCTTTCGCTCGTCATCCACGAGGTAGCCCGGCTAGAGCCCGCTAGCCCGTACCCGGTAGTAGCCACCAACGCGGCCGAGCGCATCACCCACCTGTTTCTGACCCTGCTGGAAGTGCAGTTTCCAGTGACCAGGCGCTACCACGAGCCCATTCTGAAGAATGCGCAGGAATTTGCCAACCGGCTGGCCGTGCACGTCAACCACCTCAACCGCTCGGTAAAAGAGGTCACTGGCAAGCCCACCACCGCCTACCTCGCCGACCGGTACGTGAGCGAGGCCAAAGTGCTACTCCAACAAACCGACTGGAGCGTGAGCGAAATTGCCGATAGCCTTGGCTTTGGGTATGCTACCTACTTCCAGCGGTTCTTCAAAAAGCACACGGGTAGTACGCCGCTAGCCTTTCGCCACAGTGCATAATGCAGCAGGTGGTGGGGACAAGCATACTAGCTAGCCCAAGACTTATTTCACAAATCTTCTGGCTCCTGCCACAGGCATACGGATAAGTGGGCCTGCGCCGAGCATTATGCCTGCAACCACTGCGCACGCAGCTAAATCTGCCCCATACCACCATCTACGAATAGTTCGATACCGTTCACGAAGCTAGCGTCGCTGGAAACCAGAAATAAGGCGGCGGCGGCAATCTCCTCCGGGCGGCCCATTTCCCCACGCGGAATCAGGGCAGCAATTTGAGCTTTAAACTCGGGGCCGGTCTGGGCCATCATGGGTGTATCAATGGCGCCTGGGCTCAGCAGGTTGACCCGAACGTGGCGGTCCTGCAAGTCTACCAGCCAGCCCCGCACAAACGCCCGGAGCGTCGCTTTGCTGGCGCTGTACACGCTATTGGCCGGATATCCTTTGATGGAAGCCCCCGACCCGTTGAGTACAATCGCACTACCTTCCGATAGCAGCGGCAGCGCCTTCTGTACCGTAAAAAGCGTGCCGCGCACGTTCAGGTTAAAAATAGTGTCGAAGAGGTCTTCGGTAATCTCGCCCAGTTTGCCGAAGCCAGCAGCCCCGGCGCTGGCGAACAGGACGTCGATTTTGCCTTTTTCTCGCTTCACTTGTTCGTAGAGGCGGTCCAGGTCGGCTAGGTTGGCCGCGTCGCCCAGCACCCCCGTCACATTACGCCCAATGGCTTGTACCGCTTCGTCGAGCTTTGCCTGGTTGCGGCCCGTGATGAAGACGTACGCTCCTTCCGCTACAAATAAGTGGGCGGTGGCCAGGGCCATGCCTGACGTAGCGCCCGTAATAACCGCTACTTTTCCGGTAAGTTTTCCCATGCTGCTGAATTGATTAGCTGAAGTACGTGGTATTTGCGGCGCACTTGATGTGTCATCCACGGCGCAAAATTCCAGCAGGCAGGTAGGCCTGGCAAGTACGGAAAAGTTATTCAGTATCCGATACTTTTAGCCCATAGGGCGGTTTTAGTCCCCATTCCCCTTCGGCACCTATTTCTCCAACTTGCCTTCTCGATGTATCAGAAAAAAATTGCCAACACGCTGACCTGCGGCTCTGTGCTCACCAAGGAAGTGCTGCATGGCAAATGGAAGTCTACCCTGCTAGCGGGCATTGCTCAGGGCATTCAGCGGCCCAGCGCGCTGCAACGCATGCTCCCCAGCGCCACCCGGCGCGTGCTCAACGTGCAGCTGAGCGAGCTGGAGCACCACGGCTTGGTTAGCAAAACCATCTTCCCTGAGCTGCCCCCCAGGGTAGAGTACCAGCTCACCGAGTTGGGGCAGTCGCTACTGCCAGTGATAGAAGTAATGGAGCAATGGGGCAATACTCACCGCGCAGCCCTGGAACAAGCACTGGCCAGGAGTTTAGCCGAGCTGCCAGCCTAGCTTAAATAAATACTCTACTATGCACAGCCGAGGGTAGTGCGGCTGTTTCCTGCAGTAGCCGTTTAGCTAGCTAACAACCAGGATACCAGAAAACAGTAGCTTTACCTTTTTGACGGGCAATGGGCTTTAAGAAGTAAGGGCAGCAGTCCTTAAGCACATGACTTAAGGCCTGCTGCCCTTGCTTGAGTATCGCTGGTAAGATGTACCTGCTAACTTTTGCTGAAATTGTCAGGTTACGGCTTGTGCTGATTAGCTAACATCAGGGCTAGCCCAGGTACGACTTGAGCGATTGCGAGCGCGAGGTGTGCTTGAGGCGGCGAATGGCTTTCTCCTTTACCTGCCGCACGCGCTCGCGGGTCAGGCCAAATTGGGCACCAATTTCCTCCAGCGTTTGCGCAGCTTGGCCATTCAGCCCAAAATGGAGCGTAATAACGTCGGCCTCCCGTCGGGTCAGCGTTGAGAGCGCCCGCTGCACCTCCCGGCGCAGGGAATCGTGCAGCAAGCCTGCATCGGGCGTGTCCGCCGCCTCATCCACCATCACATCAAGTAAGCCGTTTTCCTCGCCCTGCACAAAAGGCGCGTCCATCGAGACATGGCGCCCCGAGATTTTGAGCGTGTCCACCACCTCGGAAGTCGTCAATTCCAGCAGTTCAGCAATCTCATCGGGCGAGGGCTCCCGCTCAAACTTCTGCTCTAGCTCCGCAAAGGAGCGGCTGATTTTGTTCAGTGAGCCCACCCGGTTTAGCGGCAGGCGCACGATGCGGCTCTGCTCAGCCAATGCTTGCAGGATGCTCTGGCGAATCCACCACACGGCGTAGGAGATGAATTTAAAGCCTTTCGTCTCGTCAAACCGCTTAGCTGCCTTAATCAAGCCCAGGTTGCCCTCGTTGATAAGGTCGCCTAGGGTCAGGCCCTGGTTCTGGTATTGCTTGGATACCGATACCACAAAGCGTAGGTTGGCTTTGGTCAGCTTTTCGAGGGCCACCTGGTCGCCCTCGCGGATGCGCTGGGCGAGGAGTACTTCCTCGTCGATAGATACCAAGCTTACTTTGCCAATCTCCTGCAGGTACTTATCCAGCGACTGGCTTTCACGATTGGTAATCTGCTTGCTGATTTTGAGCTGTCTCATTCGGTAACGGTGCGGTTTCTAAGGGGGTAATAGCAACCTATAACTGTTAGTGCCACGGCTTGGTTCGACGGCCTTGGCCACACCCTCCGTAATTATTAAGCGCGTAGCCGCTATACGGCCCGGGCCGCAGGCTGATTTAGTGCGACCCGCGACCCAGGTCGTACAGCGTTTGCACGCCCAATTACCACTTGGTAGCAGGCGCAATTCGGCCTTGTAGCGGGTAGGCCCAGGATAGCCCGCAGGTCTTAACCAAGCTTGGTAGCTTCCCGGTAGCATTGGGGACTCAAGTTTAGGTACCCGGTAATTCTGTCAGGAAGGTGCTTAGTTTTCGGGGCCGGAACTACCTGAATTTACTATCAGGTAGCACCGTATCCTTAATGCTTCCACATCAGCTCTCCCCTCGTCTGCCCGGCGCTCCCGCTCGCGCGTAGCGCATTACTTACTTAAGGCAACGCCTTACCTACAAGCTATAATTATCTTACGGACTGGGATTTAACTCTGCCAAATCACTCAACATACCCTACCTCTGCCGGCTGAGCTCAGAATGCTTTTACATCTATGTCTTTACTTTACCGGTGCGAATATTGAAGTTTTAAGTTTCAAGAGAGCAACTGCCCCCGCCTCCTAAATTTCAATGTTTCGAGGGTAAGTTGCCGGTAAAGCACGCTTACTGTACCTTTGCCAGACTTCTTCGAGACACCTTTTAGCTTAAAAAACATTTTTGGGCTGAAAATACAGTGTCTAATGGGGTAAAAAAACCCTGAAAATAGTCCGCTAGCCTTCCCATCCAGTTCAAAAATAAACTTTTGACTGCGTAAAAATTAGCTGCATTATTTTATTTTTGAATTTTGCCGCCCAAATTGAATCTTTGCGCCCGTCGGCGTAGCTTTTACTTTCTTCCATGTACCTCTTTTTAGTCATTGTCATCCTGTTCGTGTGCTTCCTGCTGGCCATTGTGGTGCTGGCTCAAAACCCGAAGGGCGGCGGCCTCAGCAGCCAGTTTGGCTCGGGTGGCGCCGCTAACCTCATGGGCGTAAAACGCACCGGCGACCTCCTCGAAAAGCTCACCTGGGGCTTCGCTATCGGGCTGATTGTACTGACGCTGGCTACGCACGTTATCGGTGGCGGCAGCAACGGCCCGGCCCGCAGCGTGAACCAGCAGGCCGCCCAGCGCGCTGTTACGCCCACGGCCCCGGCGGCCCCCGCTTCGGCTCCTACTGCTCCGGCCACGCAGCCGATTACGGCTCCGGTGCCCAGCAAGTAATTTCTTCGCTAAATCCGTTCGGGATTTCGTCAAAAGCCAGTGGCTGCCGTTTAAGGCGGGGCCGCTGGCTTTTTTGGTTGGTGGCCCTGGCGTTGCGGCCGTGTTCTGCCAATCCGGCTAGTTGCGGCGCGCATTCTGTCAGGTTTGACTGGTTGGCACATTTCGTGTCAATCGGCTCTCCAAGAAGCCCAACTTCTTTTTATCCAAAACATCCATTTCCCATTCCAATCCATGGCACTGAGCATTAAACCGCTAGCTGACCGCGTAGTCATCAAGGCCGCCGCCGCCGAAGCCACCACCAAATCCGGCATCATCATCCCCGATACTGCCAAGGAGAAGCCCCAGCGTGGCGAGGTAGTAGCCGTTGGCGATGGCAAAACGTCGGATGCCGGCACCGTTATCAAGCCCGAGGTGAAAGTAGGCGACCAGGTACTGTACGGCAAGTGGACCGGCACCGAAATTACCGTGGATGGTGAGGACTACCTCATTATGCAGGAAAAGGATATCCTGGCTGTTCTCTAAGCCTTATCCTACTTAACATCTTACTAACCTACCACTTAACCACCCAATGGCTAAGAACATTCAATTTGACACCGAAGGCCGCGACCGCTTGAAGCGCGGCGTGGATAAACTCGCCAACGCCGTTAAAGTAACCCTCGGCCCCAAAGGCCGTAACGTTATCATTGACAAGAAGTTCGGTGCTCCTTCCATTACGAAGGATGGTGTAACCGTAGCCAAAGAAATCGAGCTGCGCGACCCCATCGAGAACATGGGTGCCCAGCTCGTGAAGGAAGTAGCTTCGAAGACGGCCGACCAGGCTGGCGACGGTACTACCACCGCTACCGTACTGGCCCAGGCCATTTACACGGCTGGCTCGAAGAACGTAGCCGCTGGTGCTAACCCGATGGACCTGAAGCGCGGCATCGACAAGGCGGTAATCGCCGTAGTGGCCAACCTGAAAGCCCAGTCGAAGCCGATTGCTAACAGCGCCGAAATCGCGCAGGTAGGTACCATCTCGGCCAACAACGACGCCGAAATCGGTAAGATGATTGCCGACGCTATGGATAAGGTTGGCAAAGAAGGTGTTATCACCGTAGAAGAAGCCCGTGGCACCGAGACTGAGGTGAAAACGGTAGAAGGCATGCAGTTTGACCGCGGCTACCTGTCGCCCTACTTCGTGACCAACCCCGAGAAGATGGAGACGGAGTTCGAGAACCCCTACATCCTCATCTACGACAAGAAAGTGAGCACCATGAAGGAGCTGCTACCCGTGTTGGAGCAAGTGCTTCAGACTGGCAAGCCGCTGCTCATAATCTCGGAAGACGTTGATGGCGAGGCCCTGGCTACGCTCGTAGTAAACAAGCTGCGCGGCTCGCTGAAAATCGCGGCCGTAAAAGCTCCTGGCTTCGGCGACCGCCGCAAGGCCATGCTCGAAGACATCGCTACCCTCACGGGCGGTACGGTAATTTCGGAAGAGCGCGGCTACAAGCTGGAAAACGCTACCCTGGATTACCTCGGTACAGCGGAGAAAATCATCATCGACAAAGACAACACCACGATTGTCAACGGTAAAGGCCAGAAAGAGGATATCACGTCGCGCGTGAACCAGATTAAGGCCCAGATGGAAACTACTACCTCGGACTACGACAAGGAGAAGCTGCAAGAGCGCCTTGCCAAGTTGAGCGGCGGCGTAGCCATCCTTTACATCGGTGCCAGCACCGAGGTAGAAATGAAGGAGAAGAAAGACCGCGTAGATGATGCCCTGCACGCTACCCGCGCCGCCGTTGAGGAAGGCGTGGTACCCGGCGGTGGTGTGGCCCTGGTGCGCGCCATTGAGGCGCTCGACGCCGTGGTAACGCTCAACAGCGACGAGAAAACCGGTGTGCAAATCGTACGCACGGCCCTCGAAGCTCCCCTGCGCACCATCGTAGCCAACGCCGGTGGCGAAGGCTCGGTAGTAGTGCAGAAGGTGCGCGAAGGCAGCGGTGACTTCGGTTACAACGCCCGCGAGGACCGCTACGAGAACATGACGGCCGCTGGTATCATCGACCCGACCAAAGTAACCCGCTTGGCGCTTGAGAACGCTGCCTCTATCGCCGGCTTGCTGCTGACGACCGAAGCCGTTATCTCGGATGAGCCTGAGCAGGAGAAAGCCGGTGGCAGCGGCGACGCTGGCATGGGCGGTATGGGTGGCATGGGCGGCATGATGTAGACCGCAGACTTAACGGATGAAACGGATTTCGGAGATACGCCGGCTGCGCCGGCTGACTTTACTTCTGGTTCGTTTCTTTGGTTAGTCAACAAAAAGCCCCGCCGGACAATGTCCGGCGGGGCTTTTTGTTGGGTTGGGCTTGCTTCGCTTTGCCCGTTGCGCGGGGCTAGCCGCGGCCGTGCATCATACCGAAGAGCTTGCGCGCAATGGCGATGAGGATAAGGCCGGCCAGGATTACGAAGCCGGCAATAAGGCCGAATACTTTGAGGGCGCCTAGCGTTTCGACGTAGGCGGCGATGTAGCCACCGGCAATCTGGGCCACAAACGGGGCCAGAAACCACACCCCCATGAGCATGGACGTAAGGGCCGGCGGCGAGAGGCGCGACACCATGGAGAGACCGATGGGCGACAAGCACAGCTCGCCAATAGTATGGAAGAAATAGGTGGCTAGCAGCCACAGAATGCTCGCCTTAATGGTTTGGTCGGCCACGTCGCCGCCGCGCTGGAGCGCCGCACCCACCATGAAGAGGAAGCCCACGCCGAGTAAAATCATGCCCAGACCCATTTTAACCGGGATGCTGAGGTCTTTGCCCCGGCGGCCCAGCTTGAGCCACACGCCCGCAACTACGGGTGCCATCAGCACGATAAACGCGGGGTTTACCGATTGCAGCCAGGACGTGGGGATGAGGAAACCGAATACCTCGCGGTTGATAAACTTGTCGGTGTAGAGTGTGAGCGACGAACCGGCCTGCTCGAAACCAGCCCAGAAGAACACTACAAACAGCGTGACCACGAAAATAACGGCCATGCGGTCGGTTTCCTCTTTGGTAAGCGGGGCTTTGGCAGCCACGGCTTCGGGCGAGTTGCCACGGCCTTCGGGATACCGGCCAACATCGCCCAGATACTTGTTACCCAGTAGGTTGAAGGCAATCTGACCCATTACCATGCCAATGCCGGCGGCCAGGAAGCCGTAGCGGAAGCCGTAATGGTCGACCACCATTTGCTGGGTAGCGGGGTCGAGGTGGCGAGTGGCAAACAGGTTTTCGGCCAGGTAGCCGCATACCAGCGGGGCCAGAAACGCGCCCACATTGATACCCATGTAAAAGATGGTGAAGGCCGCATCCTTCAGCGGGTCGCCCTGCTTGTAGAGCTTGCCCACAATGGTGGAGATATTAGGCTTGAAAAAGCCATTCCCCAGGATAATCAGCAGCAAGCCCAGCGCCGTGGGCCAGGGCATACTGAAAATAGCTGACTCGGCCGACAAAGCCGGCTGCATAAAGAGAAACAGCTGCCCGATGGCCATCGTGACCCCGCCAATAAGAATAGCGCGGCGCTGCCCGATGTATTTGTCGGCCAGCCAGCCCCCGATGATGGGGGTAAAATACACAAAACCAGTAAAATATCCGTAGATGAGCGTACCCGCGGCTTCCGGAATACCAAGGCCGCCCGCTAGGGCCGTTTTGGTGAGATAGAGTGTGAGGAGGCCCCGCATACCGTAGTAGCTGAAGCGCTCCCACATCTCGGTGAAGAAGAGCAGGTAGAGGCCGGGAGGATGTTTCGCAGATACCGCTTGGGGCGGTTGCTCACGCTGGGCGGAGGCTGATTGCATGAAGGGGGAATTGAAAAGAAAAAATAGTAAC